>Ga0299914_10004149_pt1 | contig 10394 bp, 1 predicted proteins | sample RVTome_10_FD_201361 | JGI IMG/M metagenome (GOLD analysis project Ga0299914, IMG submission 201361) | Soil microbial communities from uranium-contaminated site in the Upper Colorado River Basin, Wyoming, United States - RVT153D57 (version 2) ... | reverse complement strand
ATAATTGGCTGGCGGGCTTGTTGGTAGCTGATAGAGCGGGCCACTCGTTCGAACTCAGCCAGCATTGGCTCCATTAAAGGTGAATGGAAAGCATGCGAAACGGTTAATGGGACAACGCTCTTATTGGCTGCCCGAATGAGTTTCTCGAGGACAGCAATGCCTGCTGTGTCCCCCGCAACTACCACGCTCTCGGGCGCGTTTACGGCCGCAATTGAGAGTCTGTCCCGGAACTCGGTTAGCTCCCGGCGTCCCATCGCCTCGCGGACATAGGCTTCGGGAGCCATTATCGCCAGCATAGCTCCTCGCTCCGGTAATGCCTGCATGAGCCGGCTGCGGGCCGCGATTAACTTCAGACCATCTTCCAAACTAAAGATGCCGGCAATACAAGCTGCGGCATATTCGCCGATGCTGTGCCCGATGAGCACATCCGCATTGATATCCCAGGTACGCCAGAGGGTCGCAAGCGCGTATTCCAGAGCAAATAGCGCCGGCTGGGTATACAAAGTCTGATCCAGCAATCCCTCAGTCCCAGGTGAAGCGAACAATACATGTAACAACGGCTCCTCTAGCTCTGGATCAAGAATGGCGGCGCAAGCGTCAAGCGCCTCACGAAATACGGGCTGGCTGGCATATAATTCCCGACCCATACCCGCATACTGCGATCCCTGTCCTGTAAAAAGCATCGCCAGTCGCGGCCGTTTGCCGGACTGAGCCTGACCAGTGCTGACAGCCGCGGCCTGAGAGCCTGTTTGATACCCGCTTAATTTCCCGGCCAATTCCTCTTTGCTGACGGCCGAAACCGAGAGCCGGTGGCTGAAGTGATTTCTGCCTGTATTTGCAGAGTAACAAATGTCAGACAGCTCTTCTTCAGGATGTAAATTCAAATGTTTTTCATAATGTTCAGCCAATTTAACCAGAGCCGCTTCGCTTTTAGCAGAAAGCGTCAGGAGATGGCGGGGCCGTCGATTATCGCTTGCCGTTGGCCGTAATTGAGACGGCGCTTCTTCGATTATCAGGTGGGCGTTCGTGCCGCTCATACCGAAGGCACTGATACCGGCAACGCGCGGTACATCGCCCACTGGCCAGGGAGTCAAGGTCGTTGGCACATTAACACAGATCTTATCCCATTCGATGTGGGGGTTCGGATCATGAAAGTGAAGGTGAGGCGGAATCTCGCCGTTTTGGAGTGCCAAAACCACTTTAATTAGACTTGCCACCCCGGCCGCACCTTCTAAATGGCCGATATTGGTTTTCATTGAGCCGACCAGCAGGGGCTTGTCAGCCGCCCTTTTCCCACCAAATACGGCGTCTAAAGCTCGTACTTCTATCGGATCGCCCAGTGCTGTGCCGGTTCCGTGGGCTTCCACATAGCTAACCCGTTCCGGAGCCATTTTCGCATTTTCCAGAGCAGCCCGGATAACGGCGCGTTGGGCACGGCCGTTCGGAACGGTCAGGCCAGCGCTGTGTCCATCATGGTTAACGGCCGAACCTCGGATGAGGGCCAATATCTGGTCGCCGTCAGCCTGGGCATCGGAAAGCCGTTTCAGAGCAACCACACCACAGCCCTCACCCCGACCATAGCCATCTGCTCTGGCATCGAATGTCTTGCACCGCCCGTCGGGGGACATAGCCTGTAGACTGGAAATGAGAATAAAGGTGCCGGGCGATAACATTAGGTTGACGCCGCCAGCCAGTGCCAGATCACATTCACCACTGCGAAGACTCTGGCAGGCTAAATGTGCTGCCACAAGCGATGAAGAACAGGCGGTAGGAATGACCATACACGGCCCTTGCAAACCAAATGTATAGGAAAGCCGGCCGGCCATAAAACAATCACCAGTGCCCGTACCCAGGTAGGCATCGATACGAGCCAAATCGCCGGCAGCCATTTGCATCTGAGCATAATCGTTGGTCATCAGCCCGATATAGACACCGGTTCGGCTCTCTGTGAGCTTTTCAGCTGGAACACCAGCATTTTCCAGCGCCTCCCAGGCGACTTCAAGGAGCAGTCGTTGTTGCGGATCCAGGCTAACTGCTTCGCGAGGTGAAATACCAAAAAACAAGGGATCAAAATCTTTTGCTCCTTCAATAAAGCCACCAGTACGGGTGCTGGTCTTGCCCGGTGTACCAGGCGTTGGGTCATAATAGGTTTCAATATCCCAACGGTCCTGGGGCACTTCGGTGATGGCATCAGTGCCATTCCGTAAAAGTCTCCAGAAATCATCCGGGTTATTGACCTGGCCTGGAAAACGGCAGCCCATACCGATCACGGCAATCGGTTCTCGCCGGGCACGCTCTTGGGCATCAAGCTGTTCACGGGCGGTCCGCAGCGCTACCAACGCCCGTTTTAAGTTTGAGCGTTGTTCGTTATCAAGCGCTGGTTTCAACATGCAATTCCTCCACTGGATGGCAGGTCACAAGGATACCATTCTTGGCCCGCAATGTGATCTGTGGACTGAAAATCACCGGATGCTCAGGAACCAGCCGTAATTCAAATTTCTGGGCAACCATAGCCACGATTAATTGGGCTTCCATCATTGCCATACCGCTACCTATGCAGTGGCGTGGACCGCCGCCAAATGGGAAAAAGCTGTAACGATGGTGTTCCTCAGCATGCCCAGAGGCAAAACGATCCGGATCAAACCTTTCCGGTTCTTTCCAGAACGATGGATTTCGCTGCGTCACGTAGGGACTGATGATGATCAGGGAGTGAGCCGGTATATCATAACCGCAGAGCTGATCAGGGCCGATTGAGGAACGACTGACAGCCCAGGTCGGTGGATAGAGGCGCAGTACTTCATTCAAAACCTGTTCGGTATATTTCAAACAGGGCAGGTCGGCCTGAACCGGGGTTCGCCCGCCAAGTACTTCTGCCAATTCAGCCCGAAGTCGTCGCGCCGGTAACGGGTGTTGGGCGAGCAAATACCATGTCCAGGAAAGGGCGTAGGTAGTCGTTTCGTGGCCGGCAAGGAGCAAAACGAGTGTTTCGTCGCGCAGTTGCCTGTCATTCATCCCTTCATTGGTCTCTTCGTCCCGGGCTGCCAGCAGCAGAGATAGGAGATCCTCCCGCTCACCGGGCTGACCGCGGCGTTCCTGAATCAGCCGATGAATAATTGCATCCAGCCGGCGGAGGATGCGCTTCAAGCGGAAGTTTCGAGGGGTAGGCACGAACTCCGGCGGCGCGAACAAATGGGTCATGCGATAGGTGATATGCTGCTGGGCTGCGGCAACAATTTCTTTGATGCTGGCGGCATCTCCAGCCAGGTCAGTACCAAAAAGGGCTTTGCCAGCGATTGTGATTGTCAAGGTCGCCATTTCGCTGGCAACGTCAAACGGTTCGCCGCTCTCCGCATAAGTTTCCCAACGGTTCAGCATTTCGGCCGTATAATGGGTGGTAATCATATCAAAAGCGGCCAGATTTTTGCGGTGAAACGCTGGCTGGATGAGGCGGCGTTGCCGTGACCAAAATTCGCCCTCACTAGTCAGTAGCCCATTACCAAATAAAGGCTTAAAATACCAGTCACGAATGAAGCCATTACAATAATTCTCGTGGTTATCCTGGAGTATATGTTTGACGCCATCGGGGTGGCTGATCAAATGTGCATGCAGCGGCCCAAACCGGAAACGAACTGTCTCGCCGTATTGGCGCACCGCCTCGATGCAGGTCCGAACCGGATCCTGCTGGTAATCGGGCAAGCTTCCCCATAACCAATGTCCGTTGGGGCCTGGGGCAAAGCGCCGTTTGCGATTTGTTGCGTGGCTGATATTATCAATCATCCTGCCTTCCTCTCGATTCATCCAGCCCATGGTCGGCTAATAGTTTGTCGAGTTCTTCCGCTAGCGACATTTCCAATTCCTCATCACTCATCGCATCAAGTTCAGCTTCCAAAGATTGTTCCGCCTCCGCATGTGTTTTTTCGGCCGTAGGAGCGGACGGAGCTCTCTTTAATTGGAGAACTTCTTGTAATAAATAGTTGGTTAACGAGACCAGATCAGGATATTCAAACATCAATGTAGAAGGCAGGTCATGGGCCAGCAGCGTTTGTAGGCGATTTCTTAATTCAACCGCAGTCAGCGAATCCATGCCAATTTCAAAAAATCCCTGCCGTGGATCGAGTGCTGAGGGTGGATCAAATCCCAATACCCGTCCGACCTCACTGCGCAGGAATTCCAACAGTTGTGATTCCCGCTGTTCGGGCCGTGCCTGCTGCAGCATTTGTAACAGCGCTCGATGCTCGGGGGCTGGCTGGGAGCCGCTCTGCGTCTGCCCTACTAATTCTACCAGCAGCGGTGGTATCATTCCGGCCGGCAGCGTCCGCATAAGTTGTGTTCGCGTCACAGGTATAACTGCCAGCTGGGGTGTTTGCTGTTGGACGCCAATACCCATTAATTTTGCCAAAATCTGAAGACCCTCATCTGGTGCGATCTTGCCAAACGCGGACATCCCACGCCGCTCCGGGCGTGCTTCGGCCGACATGCCGATTTCGGACCACTGACCCCAATTGATGCTCAAAGCAGGCAGGTTGTGGCTTTTCCGGTAATGGGCCAGAGCGTCCATATAAGCATTGGCGGCAGCATAATTGCTCTGACCAGGTGAGCCAAGCAAAGCAGCGGCGGAAGAGAAAAAGAAAAGGAAATCCAACGACAGTTCGCGAGTCATCTGGTGCAGGAGCCAGCTTCCGGCTATTTTCGGAGCCATGACCCTGCCGAAACGCTGCCAGGTCTGGTTGGCTAGTACGCCATCGTCCAATACCCCGGCGGCATGAATAATGCCCCGCAAGGCCGGCATTCCCTCGGCAATCGCTGCGAGTGCCCGCTTTACATCTTCCGGCTGTGAAATATCGCCCTGGATAATCAGAAGCTGCACATCCTGCTTTAGCAGGCCAGAGAGCCTCGATTCTACTGATTCAGACGGTGTAGAACGTGCCATCAGGGCGAGGTGGGTGGCACCCTCGGCTGCCAGCCATTCAGCCACCAGCAGGCCCAGACCGCCCAGGCCGCCAGTGATTAGGTAGGTACTGTCGGGGCGTATCGGCCGTTCGGTTTTTTCGGAGAGCAGCCTTGCAGCGACCAATCGGGCTGCGAATCGTTTGCCCTGCCGGTAGCCAACCTGGTTAACCTCCGTTTCGGCAAGCAATTCCTGGGCCAGCATTGCAGCATTGGTCTGGTCGCTCTCTGGATCAAGGTCAATCAAAGTACATTTCAATTCTGGATGCTCAACGGCAGCTACGCGCCCCAACCCCCAAAGAGCTGCCTGATGAGGCGACATCACCAATTCGTTATCCACGGCTTGAGCCCCGCAGGTCACGAGGTAGAGACGAGGCATGGCAGGTAACTGGGCTCCAACCAGCGCCTGAATGAGATGTAGTGCCCCGCCGCAACTTAGTTCTTGGGCTAGCAGGAACTCGTCTGGGGAAGATGCCTCGGTAACGTGACTGGCCAGCGGCCAGAGATAGATAATGCTTGTAAACGGCCGTAAATCACCCTGTGTAATTTCTGAAAGTAGTTGTCGGAAATGTTCCGGTTGGGTTGGATCTAATTGCCATTCCGCTGCACTCTGCTGCCGGTAACTGTCCCCGGGCATTACAATGGCACATGCGCTACCAGGCGCATCCAGCTCGCTGGCCAATTTCGCCCCAACGCCAACGTTGTCAGCAAAGACAAGCCGCCGCTGACCGGTAGAGATAGAGGGCAATTGAGCCAGGTCTGCCGGCCGCCATTTGATTTCATAAAGCCAGTCGGCAGTTTGGGGCTGCATGAGGCGTAAAAGCACATCGCGCGGCGCCCGACGCAGGCGTAGACCTTCCGCTTCAGCAACTAAAACGCCGTCATTGTTGAAAAGACGAAATATGCCTAGATACAAGTTAGGATCAGCGCCGGTTGTGGGCAGCAGCCGGGCATGGCACCAGAGAACGCCTGTTGGCCGGCGATAAAAACAGAATCGATCCACCCCGGCCGGAACATAAGCATCTCCCTGTTGGGCTACATCGGGGTTAAAGCCTGTGGCTGCAGCCATTACCTGAAAACAGGAGTCGGTCAGGCCAGGATGGATCTCGTATCGATCTACCTGATCGGCTGCCTCGGGCAGGCGCATACGGCCCAAACTTTCAGTGTCCTGGTACCAAAGAGCATCGATCCAGCGGAACGTGGGGCCAAAATCAAAGCCTGCCTGGGGAATTTGTTCATAGAACGCCTTGCCTGAGGCATTCTTTCCTTGTAGCAGTCTTTCCCTGACTGATTCCAAAGGCTCCATTTCATTGATAGAAATGTCAGACAATTGTGCCAGGATTCCCCCTGCATGCTGAATCCAAACTGCGCTCTCGGATCCCTCATTAACGGCCGTGCTGTACGTCTTGAACGAAGCACTCCCATCGGCACTTGGGATAAAAACAAGCTGCATCTGGCGGTACGCCTCTTCCGGCAGAATATTTGGCTGCAAAAAGGTAATGTCACGAACTTCAACCGGTCTACTGCCCCAAATGGACGCCGCAGCCTGTACCGCCATCGACATTTGCGTCGGGCCAGAAACGATGGCTGCGCCATAGACACGATGATCATTCAGCAGCGGGGGCGTTGTCGCATTCACTTCCATTTCGAAGAGGGTTTCCCGCATAGCTGGGGAATGAACCCGGCGGCCGAGCAGTGGATGAGCTTTCTGGTCATGATTGGAGATGCGACCGGGCGACTGCTTGGAAACAGGTCTGGCTAACTCCAGCCAGTGACGCTGGCGCTGGAATGGATAGGTGGGCAGAGAAATTCGACGATAGTTGTAACCGCTGTCAAAATTGTTCCAGTCAACTGCGGAGCCAAGCGTATACAATGCACCCAGGTTGTCTAAAATCTGCGGCCATTCTTCTTCTCCTGGCTGCATTGTTGGCAGCCAGGCGCATTGTGTTCCGGCTAACGCCTGGAGATTTAATTCCATTGATGTTGTTCCCGGCCCGATCTCAAGACAGGCATCGCATTCTTCAACTTTCAGTATGTCCAGGTTCAATTCATCGTGACCAAAATCGGCCACTTGCCGGATCCAATAGTCAGGGTTACTCATTTCTCCAGCATATGCCAGTCGATCAGTTTCAGCGGCTACAATTGGGATTTGAGGCATCTGGTAGGTTGTTGAGCGGGCAAGTTGGGAAAATGAAGGGGATATTTGATTTGGATTTGTTCCGTTTGAGGGCGGATATAGGTGTGTCTGTGCGACGACCAGTCTTAGCCCAGCCTGCAAGTCGAAAATGCCAGACAGGCAGGCGGCAACATACTGGCCAACCCCCTGACCTGACAGCAACGTTGGCTGTACACCCCAGGAGATCCACAAACGGGCTAGCGCTATTTCGAAGGAAAAGATAGCTGGCGCTGCATATCGTGGGTCAGTCAGCAGCGAGGCCAGTGACGAATCGAATAGGACATCCAACAGCGGCTGCTCCAGTTCCGGGCGAAACAACGCCGAACACTCGTCGAGTGTAGCTCGAAAGGCTGGCGAATGGTCGTACAACTGTTTTCCCATGCCATTAACCAGCTTCCCATGCCCGGTGCAGAAAAAAGCCACCTTGGGGCTGAAACCAGTAGGCGTAAAGCCAGTGTGGAAACCTTTCCCAAACACACCTCTTTGGAACTGCTCCAGATTGGATTGGAGATCATTGATGCTGGAGTAGGGAACGGCGAGACGGTGCTCGAAGTGGGCGCGACCGGTATAGGCGACATGGCTCAGGTTTGCCGGTAACAGCTCAGATTGCGATTGGGTGAAATCAAGATAACGATCCACAAGCTCATATAAGGCAGCCTCACTTCGGGCGGACAGGGCCAACAGGTGAAGCGGCCGTTCCGCCATTGGTGGGGCTTGCTCTGGCTTTGGCGCTTCAGCCAGGATTACGTGAGCATTTGTTCCGGTAAAGCCAAATGAACTAATACCGGCAATACGGGCCTTACTCCCCGGCGACCATGGAACCGGCTGCGTGACAACCTGCACTGGAAACGCTTCCCAGGGAATATGAGGCGTTGGATTATGAAAGTGGAGGTGAGGTGGAATCGACTCATGACGCAGCGACAACACGATTTTGATCAGCCCTGCAATGCCTGCCGCTGCCTCTAGATGACCAATATTGGTTTTGACTGATCCCAGGAGAACTGGCTGGTCTGCCGGCCGGTCGTGGTTCATAACGGCCGCGATGGCATTTACTTCAATTGGATCGCCTAAAGAGGTTCCCGTGCCATGCGCTTCAATATAAGAGACATCGGCAGGTTGAAGACCGGCATCTGCCAGCGCCCGGCGAATGACGGCCTGCTGAGCGATGCCGTTCGGAGCCGTTAGCCCGGAAGTTCGGCCGTCTTGATTAACGGCCGAACCGCGAATAACTGCATAAATCTCATTACCAGCCGCCAGTGCATCGGAAAGGCGCTTCAACACCACAACGCCACAACCCTCACCCCGGACATAACCATCGGCCGCCGCGTCAAAGGTTTTGCAACGCCCATCAGGGGCAAGCATCCGAGCCTTAGAGAGATTTATATGTGCCACCGGCGATAGAATCAGATTCACTCCACCGGCTAGCGCCATATTGCACTCGCCGCGGTGCAGACTCTGACCGGCAAGATGGACGGCAACCAGCGAAGATGAACAAGCCGTGTCTACAACCAGGCTTGGTCCTTTCAGTCCCAAAACGTAAGATAGTCGTCCCGCTGCCGCGCTCATGGCATTGCCAATGCCATAGTATTGGTCAATCTGCCCGGCATCTGCCGAGCCAGCCAATAATTGCATGTAATCGTTTGTACTGAGGCCCAGGAATACACCTACCTGTTGATCCATCTGACGATCAGGTGCTTCGCCAGCAGATTCCAGCGCCTCCCAGGCGACTTCCAACAATAGTCGCTGCTGCGGGTCCATACTGTTGGCTTCTCGGGGCGCAATTCCAAAAAATTGGGCGTCGAATTGGTCAACGTTTCGTAAAAAACCACCATGGCGGGTATACATCTTGCCGGGTACATCAGGGTCAGCATCATAGTAATCATTGATATCCCAACGATCGGCCGGAATGTCCTGGATAGCATCGTACCCGTTAACAAGGTTGTCCCAAAACTGGTCGGGAGTTTCTGCGCCGCCAGGAAAGCGCAGGCTTAACCCGACGATAGCCAGCGGTTCCGAAGAATCAACAGGCAATGACGAATCGGCCGTTTTTTCCACCCTATCAGGGAAAATCAGGTGCATTAAGTAATCACTTAAATGCTCAATGGTGGGGTAATCAAAAATTAATGTAACAGGTAGGGTTGCGGCCAACTCCAGGTCGGTTTGAAGCCTGTTTCTCAGCTCCATAGCCATCAACGAATCCATACCCAGATCAGTAAAGCCCTGTCGCTTATCTAAATGCGGAGCATCATCCAGTTCCAGGATGGTGGCTACGCATTCTTGCAAGTATCCTATCAGCAAGGTCTGTCGTTCGCTGGTCAAAGCCTGGCTGAGACGCTTTGCGATGTTGGGTTGTCCAGCCTTTCCTTGAACCGGCGTCATGCCAGCAAGCATCTCTGGCAACATCCGGCCGGCAAATCGCGTACCAGTTTGGAACCAGCCGACCGGCAGCACTGCAAGCTGCGGTCGATTTAAGGCGAGTGCCTCTTTCAGAGCGGCCGTACCAATCTCTGGCGCAATCATACCCAAATTGCCAGTAGACAACCGGCTGCCCGAGTGAGCAGACAATCTGGCCATCATACCTATTTCAGCCCATGGTCCCCAGTTGATAGTCAGTGCCGGCAGGCCAACCATCCGGCGATGAAGGGCTAATCCATCAAGAAAGGCATTGGCTGCGGCGTAATTACTTTGCCCCGGCGAGCCTAAAAGGGATGCCGCCGACGAAAACATGACAAAGAAATCCAACGTCAGAAATTGGGTTAATGAATGTAGCAGCCAGGCGCCAACTACTTTAGGGGCCATTACCATTGCAAAACGTTCAGCCGTTTGATTGACCAGGACACCGTCATCTAAAACGCCGGCTGCGTGAATAATGCCGCGCAACTTCAAATCGCCATCTTCAAGTTCCTGAAGAATAGCGCCCAATTCGGCCGCATTAGTTACATCACCACGCACTACCTTGACGACCGCACCACTCTGTTCAAGGTCAGAAATGCGTGCCAGCGTCGTTTCATTTGGTTCACTACGGCCTAACAGCACAATTTGGCCAGCGCCCTGCTCAACCAGCCAGGCGGCCAATGTCAGTCCCAGGCCGCCCAGGCCGCCGGTTATAAGATAACTACCATCTGCACGCAGGCGCGGTTCTTCCCGCGATGGGGCGTTATCGATTGGCAGGAGACGCGGCACATATCTCGTCTGATCCCGGAAGGCTAGCTGTCCATCACCCACCCTATTGAGCAGTTCTGCAAGAACGGATAGGGCGTTTGCATTATCT
>Ga0299914_10004148_pt1 | contig 10394 bp, 9 predicted proteins | sample RVTome_10_FD_201361 | JGI IMG/M metagenome (GOLD analysis project Ga0299914, IMG submission 201361) | Soil microbial communities from uranium-contaminated site in the Upper Colorado River Basin, Wyoming, United States - RVT153D57 (version 2) ... | reverse complement strand
GGTTCGACGACCAGTTCGGTTGCACCATTGCATCCGATCCCCCAACCCCACACGGCCTCGTCGTCGGCCGTCAGATCGAACTCGATGATCCGGGGGTCGTCCGCCTCCATCACTTGGGCCGCCACAGCAAGTAGATCCGAGTCGAGGCAGCCTCCGGACACCGTGCCGATGGAAGTGCCGTCGGCCGCCACGAGTTGACGGGCACCCAGCCCGCGGTAGGTCGAACCACGCACACCGACCACGGTGGCGAGTGCGAACTCGATGCCCCGAGCATGCCAATCCTCGGCAGTGAGGAGGGCCCGATCCAGTTCGTTCACGTCGACTCGTGCTGGGTGTCACCGGCCAGCAGTTGGAGGGCGTGAGGGATGACGGGCAAGATCGCCGTCAGGTTCTCGGAAGCGCCGCGGGGAGATCCGGGCAGGTTGACCACCAGCGACGACTCCACCACACCCGCGACGGCCCGCGACAGGGCCGCCATCGGGGTGGCGTTCAACCCGGCGGCGAACATGAGGTGGACGATACCGGGCGCCGGTCGGGACACGATCGACGCGGTCGCTTCGGGCGTCACGTCTCGCGGGCCAAGACCAGTCCCGCCTGTCGTGAGGACTAGATTCCCGGTCTGGACGGCATCCAGGACGGCATTCACGATCAGGTGATGCTCGTCGGGTACCAGGCTGCGCTCCACCGGATGAAACCCGGCTTCATCCAGCATCTGCACGAGGAGATCGCCCGAGGCGTCCGGGCGGGTGCCGTGGTGCACGCCGTCTGAGACTGTTATGACATGAGCCGCCCAAGTGCTCATGGATCAGTGCTCAGCCGACGAACGGTTGCTCGAGGTTGGGAGGGATGTACAGGCCACGTCCGAGGATGAATTGGAAGATGAGGAGCAGGAACACCAGCCAGGCTAGCGGCAACCAGGAGAACCCCTGGGCGGTGGCTCCCGTAGGCACCCGCACCGTGCGAGTCCCCACGGCCGCCAGGACGGTAGCGACCGTGAACAGGCCGAGGAAGGGCAGCATCTGGATGAAACCGGTTCCATTGTCGGGCAGGAAGAAGGGGACGGCGAGGAGAGGCCCGCCGACACCAGGAACCAGAGCCAACTTGAACGTGAAGGCAGCCCGGCGACCGGGGGTCGAGATCTCCGACTGACGGGTGGCATAGGCGAGGAACGCAGGGGCTGAAGCGAGGGCGATCGAGAGCAGCCCGACAACGCCCGCTACCGCGACCACCAGATCGAATCCTGCCGGGACGTCGAGAGCGGCGTAGGCGAGGGAGGCATCCGAGGTCTCCGAGAACGGAATGGTCAAGAGCTGGACGAAGCCTTGGCGGAAACAGTGGAGCACGACCCACAGAGTGGTGAGACGGGCGCCGTCATAGCGGTGCGAGCCGGGGTACAAGGTGAGGAAGAAGGCGCCGATCAGGAGGCAGGCCACCAAACCACCGGCCAGGGCGAGATCCGAGCCCCCGCTGCCGAAGACCACCTCGTTGTGATACAGCACCGGCTCACGTCCGGCCATCACCCCTGCCACCGCCAAACCGATGTTGTTGACCAGCGCCGCCACGACCACGCCAACGGCCGACGCCAGGGCGGACGTGCCGATAAAACCCGGCCGCGGTGTTGTGCGCGTCCGTACGGGAGCGTCGATTACGGTTTCCACGTCCTAGGTATCGGCATGGTAAACCGAAGTCCTTGAGCGACTACTGATCCGAAGAGGCCCTGTTTTGACGATCCCCGAAGCCCCTTATCTGCCTACGGACCGTCCCGATGTCGTCGAGTCGACCCGGCTGGCTCAAGCCGGTTGGTACCCGAACGGCCAACACGGTGGAGTTGTCTCCGCCCTTCTCGGACGGGCGATCGAGGCGGTGCCGACTCTGGAGCCGATGGACACGGCCCGCCTCACCGTAGAGCTCTTCCGGATCGTGCCCGTCGTGCCCTTGCGTCTGACTGCTCGCATCGTGCGGGAGGGCAAGCGAATCCAGATGGTCGAGGCGTCGGCATTCGATCTCGACGGAACGGAACTCGCCCGGGCGGTGGGTCTGCGTCTGCGCCGAGCCGACCTGGACCTCCCGGAAGCCACCCTCACCCCATCCTTGGATCTTCCCCAACCCGACGACATCGCCCCGCCCGACATGGGCCACTGGGGCATCGGCGGGGACGAGCAGATCCTCTATCACCGCCAGGCAGTCGAGGTGCGTGAGATCGACGCAGGCTTCGACAGGTTGGGTCCGGGGGCGATGTGGATGCGCGTCCAACGTCCATTGGTGGCCGGCGAACCCCTCAGTCAGCTCACTCGGGCCGTAGTCATCGGCGACTTCGTCAATGGGCTCTCGCGACTCGCCGATCCTCGCCGGTTCGTGTTCATGAACGCCGACCTCACCGTCCATCTCCATCGGATGCCGGCGGGAGATTGGGTCGGAGTAGAGGCCCGCTCCCGCTATGACCCGGTAGGAAGAGGGGTCGCCACCGGGCGTCTATTCGACACCAGGGGCGAGATCGGCCGCTCCACCCAGACTCTGTTCCTCGCCCCGGCCGGCTGACAGCCTCGACTCAGGCGAGCAGGACAGCGGCACCTACGGTCCAGGCAATGAAACCACCGAGGCTCACGGCAAGAACCAGACCGGTGTGGCGCCAGCGCATGGCGAGTATCCCGGCTACCAGGATCCACACCATGGCCATGGTCACCGTCCACCAGGTCGGAGCGAGCGGGACCGAGCCGATGACCAGCACGCCCACAACGACGTGGAAACCAGCCGCCACCATGGCATAGAGCAGTTGACGCGGGCTGGGTTCAGCCATCCGCCACTCCGGCCGCCTGTCCCACCCGGCGATACCAGTCGGCCAGGGTGATGACGGTCTCGTGGGCGTTGAGACCGCTGGGGTTAGGGACGACCCACAACTCGGCCCCCGCCGGCTCCTCGGGCTGTCGCCCGAGGGTGGCCCCGGGCCGACCGAAAGCGGTCCGATATGCCGTTATCCCGGCCACCGCCACTACGGCAGGTCCATGAGTCTCGACAGTCCGGCCCAGACGCTCGCCGCCTCGGCGCAATTCGGCCGCCCCCAACTCTCCCGCCCGAGCGGTGGCCCGGTGTACCAGATTGGTGATTCCTATCCCACGCCCCATGAGATGCGCCCGGTCGTCGTCGTTCATCCCGGCCGCCGGGTCGATCTCCCGCTCGATCAGGCCGGCGAGCCGCAACGCCGGATAGAAGCGATTGGATGGATGGGCAAAATGGGTCTGGGTGGCAGCCGTCCACAGACCCGGGTTGATCCCCACGAACAGCAGCCTCAGCCCGGGACCGATCAAATCGGGGACGGTGGCGTCGCGAAACGACTCCAGTTCGGCACGGGTGAAACCCATCCCGCGACGGTAACCATCCATTCTGTGGGTCGGAACCGTCGCTAAAAGGCGCGAAAACGACCCACAGAATGGTTCTTTCAGCGCCGTTTGCGGCGCATGAGACGTTCAAGGGTCTCGGAGTCGGACACCACCGGCGGCGGGGCCCGCTCTGTCTTGGCCTCCTCGATGACCTTCTCGATGCGTCGGCGCTCGCGGACCCGTTCGCTACGCACGCCCTCCTTCCATTCCCCCACGTCCTCGGTGGAGAAGACCAGGCGACGCAGGGCGACATCGAGAAAGAACAACGCCAGAGCCGCCACCACGAGCCAAGCAGTGATGGGCACGAGGGCGTCGCCCCGGGCCGGAGCCTCGTCGAACGCCTGGGCGGCGGCGATGTCCATGCGCCCTCCGGTCGTCTCGGCCACCGTCCCAACGAGGGCGAGGTCGGGCTGACGGAAGGCGAACTCCTCGGCGTAACCAGACACGGCGCCGGCGCTGGCGACGAGGCCGCTGCCGTCGCCTCGCTCCAGCGACACCGCAACCCAGTAGGCGCCGGGCTCGGAGGCCGCCATCGACCCGGCGAACGTCGACTCGCCGGTCTGGGTCAGCGGGATCACCTGGGTCTCGCCGCTAGGCGTGCGCACCCGCGCCACCGCCGCGCCCTCGAGGATCGGCTCCTCGGCGTCGAAGGTGATGCCGAGGGTGCCACCCTCCACCGTCACCTCGGGGGGCAGGTCGCGACCCGCCGGGAGGACCTGGCGGACGACCCGCCCCCAGAAGTCGACGAAGCCGTCCCAGGTGACCCATCCGGCCGACCAGCGGGCGGTGGCGTCGGACGTCCAGGCTGTGGCCCGCCCCAGCCCTCGCTGCCAACTGGCCAGCAGTGGATCCCCGGGTCCGATCTGCAGGGCGGTCGAGGCGGTGGCCTTGGCCTTGGTGGCCACGTAACCGAGTAGGGGTGGGGTGGCGTCCAGACCGGCGGTGACAGGCGACGAGGCTCCCAGAGCGGGGAGGAAGGAACCCTCATTTATGAGGCCCCGGGCCGCCGTCAGGGTCTCCTCGACGAAGATCTCCGGCACCGTGGCCAGGTCGGTGCCCGGATAGAAACGGCCCCCACCGACGTCGGCCATGCGGCGCAGAGTGGCCCCCGACCCCTCACCTGTCCCGAGGACCGACAGCGTCACCCCGGCGTCTGCGATCTGGCGGGCGAGCGGCACCAGGTTCGCCTCATTCGGGTCCCAGCCGTCGGTGAACAGGACGATATGACGCAGGGCACCGTCCACACCCTGCAACTCATCGAGCGCCGCCTGGAGGCCGCGGGCGATCTCGGTGTCGCCATTGGCGACGATAGGGGCGAGGGCGTCGGTCACGCTGGCGGCGTCGGGTTTCACCTGGAGGGGCAGCACCCAGTCGGTACCCCCGGCAACGGTGACCACGCCCACGGAGTCCTCGGCAGATAGGGCGTCGATGGCGGCGGCCGCCCCTGCCTTGGCGATATCCGTCTTCGGGGTCCCGCCCTCGGCGAAGTCGCCCCCCCGGCAGTGGCAGGCTCCCATCGATCCCGATGAATCGATGACGAGCACTTCCGCCACCGGCTGGCGGCGGATGAGATCGTCGGGGTTCGACGAGACGGGAAGGACGGCTTCTATCGGGCTCTCGTGATAGTCGCCCATCCCGTATGCCTGGTCGCCGCCCACGACCACAAGGCCCCGGCCCAGGTCCTCGACGAACGAGGCGAGGGCGGCTCCTTCGCCGTCGCTGGGGCGAGGAAAGTTGACCAGCACGATCCCGTCATAGGCCAGGAGCTCTTCGTCGCTCGGCACCGAGCCGCGGACGTCGACGCCGATGCCGCCCGCTTCTAGCGCCCGGCTGAGATCGTCGCCGTCGCCCGCCACTCCTTCCACGATGGCAACCCGGGCCGGTCCCAGCACCCGATACACACCGGATGACGAGTCGTTCTCGGGGCGAGTGTCGAAGTCGGCTCGAGTGGTCACCGAGACGATCTCGAAGCCGGCCTCGTCGCTGGGAATGTCGACGGTCACCTCGTTGCGACCGGGAGACACTTCGACGGACTCGGTGATCTCGTCGCCATCGGCCGTGCGGAAGGTGACAGTGGCAGGCCCGGCCTGATTCGATCGAAGGACCGCCGTGACGGCTGCGGAGTCACCCAAGCGAGCGGAGGCCGGGACCTGAACGGACTCGACCAGCAGGTCGGCGCTCTGGCCTGTCTCGTAGGTGACGAAATCGACCGCGATACCTTCCTGGGCCAAACGTTCGGCGGCGGCGCCGACCCCCGTCGACGTGGGCACGGCATCGGTCAGGACCACCACCCGGCGCGAGCCCTCCGTCGGGAGGAGCGAGGCGGACGCAACCAATGCTCCGGCCAGGTCCGAGGCGCTGCCGTCGATCTCGGTGCGTATCCCATCGAAGGGGCGGACGGGCCCCACGGCTCGGTCGAGGCGCACCTCATTGGCGAATAGGGCAATCCCTGCCCGGCCCTGTGGGTTGCTGGACGCCAGAGCCTGGCGGAGGAAGTCCTCTTGAGCCGCCCGGACATCGGGCCCGATCGACTCGGACCGGTCGAGCATGAAGAGGACCGAACGGGTCGAAACCGAACGCTCCAGGTAAGGCCCGGCCGCCGCCACCACTAGGAGGATCACCGCCACCACGCGGGCGATCACCGCCCATCGGTGCTGGCGGACGGGAACGGTCCGCCGTCCCCGTCGAGCAATGGCCCAAACCACGAGGACCACCACCGGCAGGGCCAAAAGGACCCAGGGGCGGTCGAATCTCATGCCGCCGTCTCCTGACGTGAAGACCGGCGAGGTAGCCAGGGGCGCTGGTGGCCGACCCACCACTCCACCGCCATGAGGGCGAGGGCGGCGGCGATGACCCACGGAGCCCATTCGCGGATGAGGCTCCCTTCTTCTCCCACCCCACCGGGACCGGCGGCGACGGAAATGTCGCGGGTCGGGCCGGCCGACTCGCCCGGCACGAACCGGCGAACGGCGATCTCGCCCGGGCTGGCGGCGCCCTCGGCGTCTACATACGTGACGGTGTAGACACCGGGTTGGTCCGTCTCGAGAAAGGTGCCGGCATCCGCCGCAATATCGCGGATCTCACCCGACGGAAGCATGACTCGGGGCCGTGAACCGGTAGGAGTGACAAGGGCGATCGGAGTACCGGCCGCCTCGGTCGAAACCGAGCCCGCCTCTCCCCCACCCAGCCACTCGAGCAGGTTGGCGCCGAGGATCGGGAACGCTACCTGAACCGGGAGGTTCGAGTGGATCAAGTCGAACGTGGTGTAGACGACGCGGTGGCCATTCACCTCGCCCAGGAGGATCAGCGGCACGTCCCCCGACGTCGCAATCGGCAACCAGGTGAGACCTTCGACTGCCTGCGCCTCTGCCACGGCAACTTGGGAGAGGTCGACGCCGTCGAGCGCCGGATCGCCGGGCCGCGAGAACGTGACCGCCAGGTTGCGCTCCAGACCCGTCAACTCCAGGCCCGGTGGCGTGGTCTCTGGCCGAATCAACCAAGCAGGGCGATCGATCTCTGGAAGGGCCCCCCCATCGACGACCAGCAAATCAGCCGACTCGAGATCGGCCGCTACCGACACGCCGGGGGTCGAGGAAAACAACGCGGTCAGAAAAGGGGAACCCTCACCGAGGACGCCGACCGTGCGATCCGACCCGCCGCCGATGACCAGGTCGGCCCGATCGTCGAGAGACAGGGCGTCCTGGGCATCGACGATCCGGGCGGTGACCACGCTCTCCGCCCCCGCATCGAGGGGAACGACCTGGCGAGCGGCCTCGAGTCCGGGCACGGACACTTCCACCGACCCACTGGGAAGACCGTCGATCTCGAAAGCCACCGTGACATCTCGGTCGTCGGGACCATGGTTCTCCACCTGTAGGAAGACCCGGGCGGCGCCTTCGGCCGACGGCTCGGCGTCGAGACCGGAAATGGCGAGATTGGAATCGAGGTCGCTGAACCGAAGATGGGTGGCTCCAACCACCGGCTCCTCGGGGAGCGCCACCTGCCCCCCGTCCGAGAATACGACGACCGATGTCTCCCGATCGGGGGCCGCCAGTCCCCGCGCCAACCGAATCGCCGTGGACATGTCCTCCACACCCCCTCCCGGCGTGAGGCTCCCCAGCGCGGCGGTGACGGCGTCGGGATCGCCCGAGAATGCAACCAGCACCCGTGGATCGGGCCCTGCCTCGACGACCGAGGCCAGGTTCGCCTGAGATACGTCGGTGGCCAGTTCGAGGGCGGCCTGGCGGGCCTGATCGAAGCGGCCCGCCATCGCCATCGAGCCCGAGGTGTCCACCACGAAAACGGTGTGGGGCCCGAGCACGGTCGCCTCGGCTACGAAGGGGCGGGCGAGGGAGAGAACGAAGAGCGCCAGCACTGCCAACTGGAGCAGCAGCAAGGGCGTCAACTTCAATCGCTTCCAGGGGACGGCCGACGAGACGGGTTCACCCACCTGCTGCCAGAGGAGCGTCGAGGCGACCTGCTGGGGGCGGCGCTTGGACCGCAGCATGTAGAGGACGAGAAGGGGGCCGGCCAGGGCCGCCAATCCCAAGGCGGCCGGGACGAGGAAGGTCACCGCACCACCTCGCGTCGTGCCAGTCCCTCGAGGGCCCGCTCTTCCGCTCCCGGACCCGACTCGACCAGCAGATAGTCGAGTCCGGCTCGCCGTGAGCGCCGAGCAGCCGCCGTGGCAAAGGCCTCCACGCCCTGTCGGTAGCGGAGGAGCACGTCCTCGGTTGTAGACACCGGCACCCTCGCCCCAGTCTCGACATCGATGAGGTCGAGATCGCCGGCCACGGTGGGGCTGAGCTCCTCGGGGGCGAGCAGGTGGAGAACGAGCCCCCCGGCCGTCGTGACGAGGCCATCCAGCACATCGGACCACTCCTCCACCATCAGGTCGGAGACGAGGACCACCGAACCGCCGGAGCCGGCCAAGCGGCGCCCGACGTGGCGTAATGTCCCGGCCCCCGTGACAGGGCGCGCTTCCAACCACGCCTCGATCCGGGGCCAGGCCGACAGGTGGCGGCCCGTCGGGCCCATGATCTCGGCTCGACCATCGTCTCCGGGAATCGCCCACACCCGGACCCGATCACCGGCCGCCAGACCCATATAGACGACCATGGCCGCCAGGCGGCGGGCGGAATGGTCCTTGCCGTGGAGTCCCATCGATCCCGAGAGATCCAACACCACCTCGATGGGCAACTCCTGCTCGGCCTCGAACTGGCGGATCATCAGCACCCCGAGCCGGGCCCGCAGGTTGTGGTCTATCCGGCGGTAATCGTCTCCCGGCTGGTAGGGGCGATAGTCGGCGAAATCGAGACTCTCCCCAAGCCGGCTGGAGCTGTGACGCCCGGCCCATTGGGCTCTCACCCGGCCTTGCACACCCAAAGACAGCCGCTCGAGTCGAGCCCGGAAGCGGGGCTCGAGCAGCATCAGTTGCCGGCGGTGGCGGCCGCCGACTGGACCCGCTCGGTCACGGTGGCAGGACTTTCGACCGGCTCGGGGTGCGCCTCGACGACCGAACTCACAATGTCGTCGGCCGACACTCCGTCGGCGAGGGCGTCATAGCCCAGTACGAGACGGTGGCGCAATGCCATCGGCGCCAGGGCCCAGATGTCTTCGGCGGCCACGTTGGGCCTGCCATCCATCAGGGCCCGAGCCTTGCCGCCCATGATGAGGGCCTGGGCTCCCCGGGGGCTAGCCCCGTTTCGAACGTACGTCTTGACAGCTTCAGGGGAGATCGGACTGGCCGGATGGGTGGCCTCGACCAGAGTCGAGGCGTAGCGCAGCAAGTGGTTACCGGCCGGAAGCGATCGCACCAGCGACGCCATCCGGGACAGGGTGGCGCCATCGATGACGGATTCCGCCTCCGGCTCGTGGGAGGCGGTGGTGCGACGCAAGATCTCGACGAGGTCATCGGCGGGCGGGAAGGGCACCAGGGCCTTGAACAGGAAGCGGTCCAACTGGGCCTCGGGAAGCGGGTAGGTGCCCTCCTGCTCGATCGGATTCTGAGTGGCCATCACCAGGACCGGCCGGGGCAACTGATGGCGCTCACCGCCCAACGTCACGGAACGTTCCTGCATCGCCTCGAGCAGGGCGGATTGTGTCTTGGGGGTCGCCCGGTTGATCTCGTCGGCCAGCACCAGGTTGGCGAAGATCGGTCCTTCGTGGAACACGAACTCGTCTCCTTGGAGCACGTTGGTGCCGAGGATGTCGGCAGGCATGAGGTCGGGTGTGAACTGGATCCGACCGAACTCGACGTCGAGAACGGATCCCAATGTCGCCAGCAACTTGGTCTTTCCGAGCCCAGGTACACCCTCCAGCAGGACATGGCCCTCACAAAGGGCGCCGATGAGGACGGTGTCCACCAGTTCCGTTTGTCCCACGATCACGGTGGCCAGTTGACGGCGGACATCGGCGATGGCGGAGCCGAACGCCTCGGGGGTCATGGCGTGCGTTTGCGTGTCGGTCATGCTGTCCTATCCGTTGCTTCAGGGCTGGAGTTGCGTGAAGTAGTCCCGTACGACGTCGCGCACCGACGCCGGCACGATCAGGGTGTCGAGAGATTCGAGGGCGGTATCGCGATATTCGGCGAACCGGTCGGAGTAGGGGGTGAGGGGAAGGTTCTCCACCCCGCCCCGGCCGTCGGTGAGGCCCCGCACCTCGCCCTGCTCGTCCGAACCGGGCAGGTCCACCTTCTCGCGATCCCCGAGAGGCGCATCGATGGGATCGAACACCGACGAGCGGCCGGGCGCCTGATTGGGGTCCTCGTCGCCGCTGCCCCCGGGTCCCATGCCTCCGCCGCCACTGTTGCCATTGCCCTGGCCGGCGCCTTGCTGCCCACCGGCACCATTGCCGCCACCACCGCCGCCGCCGCCCTGACCCTGGCCCTGACCCTGACCCTGGCCCTGACCCTGGCCCTGACCCTGACCCTGCCCTTGACCCTGGCCCTGGCCCTGACCTTGCCCTTGCCCCTGACCCTGCCCCTGACCCTGGCCTTGACCTTGGCTCTGTTGGTCG
>Ga0299914_10004147_pt1 | contig 10395 bp, 10 predicted proteins | sample RVTome_10_FD_201361 | JGI IMG/M metagenome (GOLD analysis project Ga0299914, IMG submission 201361) | Soil microbial communities from uranium-contaminated site in the Upper Colorado River Basin, Wyoming, United States - RVT153D57 (version 2) ... | reverse complement strand
TTATTCGAGTGGCAAAAGAAGCGGATGCGCCAGCGATGGGACGATTTTCTGTGGCGACCTGGCTGGCTGCCCACAAAGGGCAAGTGCCAGAGGGGCAGTGGCAAGCGCGACAGAAGAACTGGACACCTGAGAAGTCAGCGCAGGGTTGGGCGGAGACGCTGCGGGATATGGCGGCCAGTATAGACGCTGATTATTGTATTTATTTGGCGATAGAAACGGCCGATCCTCCAGAAATCATTGGTCTCGTTATGGGCGGGCCAGCACATATGGGGCCGTGGCCAGAGGCAGGACAAATATATTCGGTGTATGTGCGGGCGGATAGGCAGGGGCAGGGGGTAGGCAAGAAGCTGTTGGCCACGGCCGTTGGCCATCTGGCGCAACTGGGCATGACCCAACTCGTTATTAGCTGCCTGGAGACCAATACGGCCGCGTGTGGCTTTTATGAAGCCTGTGGCGGCCAAAAAGTGGGCCAGATCGAAACAGAGGATTATGGCTATCCCGAACCACAGCGGATTTATGGTTGGGGCGATAGCGCCATGATTTATCAAGAGGAAGCATAATGAGTGAGCTAATGGAATCAGATGAACAGGCAGTACGAGCCTTGTACGCAGAGTCGTTAGATAGTTGGAACCGGCGCGATGCGGCGGCGATGGCGGCCTTATATGATGAGCAAGCCAACGTCACGGGCTTTGATGGCAGCCAGATGAATGGGCCGGCGGAGATTGAATCGGAAATTGGGGCCGTTTTTCGGGATCATCAAACGGCCGCTTATGTGGGCAAAGTGCGGGAAGTGCGCTTTTTAGCAGCGGATGTGGCTCTGCTGCGGGCGGTGGTGGGGATGGTTCCGCCGGGTGGCACGGCCATCAATCCGGCGGCAAATGCCATCCAAAGCCTGGTCGCTACCCGCCAGGCTGGCCAGTGGCGCATCACCCTGTTTCAGAACACCCCAGCCCAATTTCACGGCCGTCCCCAACTGGCCGAAGCGTTAACGGAGGAATTGAGGGAGTTGCTTTAGTTCCAGTAAAAAGGCTATGGATGATCGCAACAAGGTAGATTTGACAGGGCAGCAATTAACTGTTTGCCCTGAGTGGCTCGAGGGGCAAACTGCACTTGAGGAATTATGGCTGGATGACAATCAGTTGTCCACCCTTCCCCGTACGATTGGCCAATTGACGCAGCTAAAAAACCTGAGCCTCTATCACAACCGACTGGCGGCTTTGCCCGCATCGTTGTGGCAGTTGCACGGCTTACAAACGCTCAATGTGTCGGCTAATCGGCTAACAATTCTTGATGATGGGATTGGCCAGTTGACCGAACTACAAATGCTCGATTTGGGCCACAATGAATTGACCCGTTTGCCAGAGGCAGCCGGCAATCTGCAAAAACTGCGTTTCCTCTATTTGAGCCACAATCATTTGACCACTCTGCCTGCTTCGCTCCGGAATCTATCCCAATTGATTTATCTGAACATCACGGACAATCAATTAACGGCCGTGTCTGACTGGCTAGGTAGTCTCACCAACTTGATTGAACTGCGCTTGTATGGCAATCAATTGGCACAACTGCCAACAACTATAGGGCAGTTGGCGCGGCTGCGTGAGCTGCACCTGATGGACAATCAGTTGGTGGCTTTACCGGCATCTATTGGTAATTTGGGCAGTTTGCGCAAGCTCGACCTGCAAGATAATCAGTTGCACTCGCTGCCGCCGTCACTGGGCAGCTTAACCGATCTGACCGACCTCAATTTACGCAACAATCAGGTGACTGCCCTGCCGGAAGCCATAGTCAACCTGAAAAAGCTGCGCTTCCTGGATTTGCGAGCCAACAAGCTGGTGGCTTTGCCTGTGAATCTGGCAGAACTGCCGCATCTGGAAAAGCTCGATTTGCGCTGGAACAGGCTGGCTTATCAACCTGAGTGGCTGTCACAATTGGTGCAGCGGGGCTGTACAGTCTTCATCTAACTTTTGTTGGCAAGGGAAAACGGGCGTTTTCACCTCCCTACGTAGCCGAGGTATCCTTACCTCGCCTCTCCCCCCGCCTCCGGGGACGCGGTAAGAAACCGCGACTACTACTTTTTCGGCTAGTCGCGGTTTCTTACCGCGACTACTATTATCCTTGGCTTAAAGCCGTGGCAATTTGGGCGGCGACACGGCCGTTATTTTGCAACAAAGCCACGTTTGCCCGCAGACTGCGGCCGTCTGTCAATTCCACCACCCGCCGCAGCAGCCAGGGCGTGGCCGCCGGGCCGTGAATCCCTTGCTCATCCGCTTCTTGAGTCGCCTGGGCAACGGCCGCTTCCGCTTCAGCCTCATCAAAAGCGGCCGCTTCCGGCACCGGCACAGTGATCAGCAGGCCGCTTTGCAACTGCAGACGACTGTGGGCACGGATGATGGCCGCGACCTGGGCCGGAGTTTCGGCCGTCACATCTACCGGCAAACCGCTGCGGCGTGAGAAAAAGGCGGGCATTTCCGCCACCCCATAGCCAATGACCGGCACACCGTTCGTCTCTAATACTTCGCGGGTGGCAGGTAAATCGAGGATGGATTTAGCCCCACTACTCACGACTGCAATGGGGGTGCGACCTAACTCCTGAAGATCGGCGCTTACATCAAAGGGATGGCCGCGATGAACCCCACCGATACCCCCTGTGGCAAAAATTTGGATACAGGCTAGATGAGCCAGGATCATCGTGCCGGCTACGGTGGTGGCCCCATCTTCACCGTTGGCAATGGCCAGGGCCAGATCACGGCGGCTGCATTTGCGAACGTTGGAGCGCGTGCCCAGGTATTCGAGTTGCTTGGCCGTCAGGCCAATATGTACCCGCCCTTGAATGATGGCGATGGTAGCGGGTGTCGCCCCACCCTGGCGCACGGCCGTTTCCATCTTCTGCGCCGTTTGTATATTTTCCGGGTAGGGCAGGCCGTGACTGATAACCGTGCTTTCCAGGGCGACGAGGGGACGTTGTCCGGCTAAGGCCTCTTGAACTTCCGCATGAAAAAGGAATTGGTCCATCTAATTCTGACCTGATACTCCTTGCAAAAAGCTGTTATAATGTGGTGACATTGTAGCACACTATACATTGGGTTACAGGAGATAATTAGGGCACACTCGTTTATAAGTATGGAATTGACAGGTGAGCTTTAAGGGTTCGTACGTAGTGGAAACTCCAAAGTTATTTTTGAGCGAACCCTTAGTTAACTTACCCGTTGCAGCCCACATTTTTAATCTTTAAACTCCTCTGAAATGGAGCGCCAGCATCTTGCTGGCCGGCCGGCTGGAAGCGAGCGTTCCATTTCATTCATATAAAAAATATTATGCATGATCGAAATATTGCTCGTAAACGCTTTGATGAGGCCAGAAAACAGGCTGGTCGTGAACAATTTGCCGCCCTGATTACTGGTCGAGATAATCGTGTTATTCCCTTTGAAACCATACGCCGTGAATTGCGGCAGCAGCAATCTATTTATCATGGGGTGCAAAATATTCCCCTGGATTCGATTGTGGGCAGTGTCGGCCGCTATAAAGAATTCACGCGACAATTTCTGCCTTTGAGTAATAGTTTGGTGGAACGTTGGATCGGTGTTGAAACATTGTCTCGGGCGACGGGTTGGCCGCCCATTGAATTGTATCAGGTCGGCCGGGTCTACTTTGTTAAAGATGGCAACCATCGTGTTTCTGTAGCCAAACAATTGAATACAGACACCATTGAAGCCCACGTATGGGAATTGCCTAGTGAAGCAGCTATCAATCCGGAAGATAACCTGGATGAGATGTTGATCCAGCTAGGCAGAGCCAATTTCATGAGCCAAACCCATCTGGATGAGTTATATCCTGAACACCAGGTGCGCTTTACCTCACCGGGCCAGTATAGCGAATTGTTGGCCCAAATTGAGGATTTACGCCGCAAACTGGCCCTGATTGATGGCCAGGAAATGCCCTATGACGAAGCTGTTTGTGCCTGGTATGAGATGATTTATTTGCCAACGGTGCAAATTATTCATGATTCGACCTTGATGAATGATTTTCCGGGACGTACTGAGGCTGACTTGTTTGTCTGGCTGTCGCATCACCGCGAGCCGCTGCGACAGCAGTATGGCGATTATGATAACCTGGCTGATTTGGCGGCATTATTGGCCAAGCATTTTAAGGAAGGCACTTTGCAAAAAGCGGCTCGCCAGGTACGCCGCCTGTTAGGCCAGGCGACTTTGCCACCGCTGGCAGGAGCAAATTCGGGGGATGACGAGAAGGGTTCGTAAGAAGGTAACCGTTCAGTTCCTCTGGGGCTGATCCTCCCGGAGGTTCAAAACCTCCGGGAGGGTGAACGCTTACGTAAGAAGTAAAGGAGTTTTGACATGTTAACAAAAAATTATACGAAAACAGGTAATTATTGCCGGGTGACGTTTAGGTTACCGGCCGAAGTTGGCGCGGAAACGGCCGCTCTCTGTGGTGAATTCAATAGCTGGGATCAAGCAGCCAATCCGATGAAAAAACTCAAAGACGGCAGCTTCAGTGCCACTGTCTCCCTTGAGAGTGGCAACAGTTACCGTTTCCGCTATCTGCTAGATGGCGAGCGCTGGGAAAATGATTGGGAAGCGGATAGCTATGCCCCCAATGAACATGGCTCAGATGATTCAATTGTGGAAGTATGAGCTTTATTACCTTGCTGACTGATTTTGGCATTCGGGATGGGGCAGTAGGTCTGATGAAAGGGGTGATCTGGCGCATTGCTCCTGAGGCCAAGATTGCCGACCTGAGTCATGCGATTGCGCCGCAGAATTTGCAGGAAGCGGCCGTTGTTCTCCGCTTTGCTGCCCCCTATTTCCCCCCAGATACGGTACACATTGCCGTCGTTGATCCCGGTGTAGGCACTGACCGCCGCCCCATTGCCGCCCGGTTGGGAGAGTACTATTTTGTGGGGCCAGACAATGGCCTTTGTACGCCCCTGCTGGAAATGGCCGAAGCCAGCGGCGGGCCGGTTGAGATTGTGCATACGAATAAGCCCCAATTTTGGTTGCCGGAAGTGAGCCACGTCTTTCATGGGCGGGATATCTTTTCCCCGATTGGGGCTTATCTGGCGGCGGGTACCCCTTTGGCGGAACTGGGCACCCCCATTGATGATCCCGTTTTGCTGGCCTTGCCCCAGCCGCAGCCCAGAGAGAATGGCTGGCGCGGCGAGGTTATTTTTATTGATGATTTTGGCAATGTGCATACCAATTTGCTGCGCCACCATTTGCAGCCGCTGGGCGAGGTGAGGGTGCGATTATGTGGGGTAGAGATTGAGGGGATGGTGCGCACCTTTGGCGAACGGCCGGCCGACAGCCTCATTGCCCTCTATGGCACGGAACATGATTTGATGGTCTCGGTGGTCAACGGCAATGCCACCCAGAGGCTAGGAGCGAAGATAGGTGATGTTGTGGAGGTTGACGGCCGTTAGAACTTTTGGGGCAGTTTGGTGTTTTGGTAAGTAAGTGATCAGGTAATTGGGTAATTACTCAATTATCAATTACCCAATTACTCATTCGAGAAGAGGAAAAATTGGCCAATCTCAACGCTTTGCCTTTAAGCGTGCAGAACCTCTCTTTTAGCTATCGCCAGAGCAAAGAAGCTGTCTTGCGTGATGTCAGCTTCGAGGCAGAAGCGGGGCAAGTGATTCTCATTGCCGGGGCCAGCGGTTCCGGCAAGACCACTCTCATGCGCTGCCTGAACGGGCTGATTCCCCACAGTTACAAAGGTGGCGATCTTTCCGGCATTGTGCGAGTTTTTGGCCAGGAACCCAAAGATTCGTCCTTGCTCAAAATCTCGCAAATGGTCGGCACCGTCCTACAAAACCCCGAAAAACAGATCGTTGCCAGCTATGTAGGCAATGAGTTGGCTTTTGGCCTGGAGAATCTGGGCGTACCGCGTCCGGAAATGATACGGCGGATAGACAATCTATTAGGCCACCTGGGCCTCCAGCACTTGCGTAACCGGGAGACCTTCCAGCTTTCCGGCGGTGAAAAACAGAAAGTGGTGGTTGGTGGCACACTGATCTTGGAACCATCCATCTTGCTGCTTGATGAACCGTTAGCCAACCTGGATCCCTTCAGCGTGTGGGAGACACTGCTGCTCATCCGGCGGCTGGCCGACGAAGGCAAAACGGTGCTGATCATTGAGCATCGCGTCGAAGATGTGTTGAAGATCAGGCCAGATAAGGTGCTGTTTTTGGTGAAAGGGGAGCAGCGTTATTTTGGAGATGTGGCCGGCTTTGAGGCGGTGGCGGATCCTCATGAGGTAAAGCTGCCCGCACCCTTGCTGCTTAAACGATTGGGGGCAGAAGGGTTGGCGGCAAAGGGCAACGGCCGGGCCATACTCCCTCCGCCGGCTTCGACCACAAGGCCCCTGGTCCAATTCCGGAATGTATCTTTCTGGTATGAAGCAGAGCAGCCGGTCCTCAAAGAGATAGACTTTGCTGTCAATTCCGGCGATGTCATTGCCATTTTAGGACCAAATGGTGCCGGCAAAACCACCCTGGTCAAACATGCCATTGGCCTGCTGAAGCCGCGTCAAGGCCAGGTGGTGGTCAATGGCCAGGACAGCAAAAGCATTAGTGTGGCCCAAATGGCGCATACGCTGGGTTATGTTTTCCAAAGTCCCAGCCATATGCTCTTTGCCCCCAAAGTACGCGAAGAACTGGCTTTTGGACCGCGCAATCTGGGCTTTGATGAGGCCACCATTGCCACCAATGTCACCGCCGCGCTCAAGTTAGTGGATTTAGAGGAGAAGGCGGATGCCCCGCCGCTGGCCCTCAGTTTTGGCCAGCAAAAGCGGGTGACGATTGCCGCGGTGGTGGCCATGAATTCCCGCATTTTGGTGATGGATGAACCAACGGCCGGGCAGGATTACCGCCATTACACAGACTTTATGGATCACATCCTCCATCCCTGGGCCGGCAGCCCCTGGAGCGATGCCTTTGAAGCGGTGATTTTTATCACCCATGATTTGGATTTAGCCATCAGTTATGCCAATCGTATTTTGTTGCTGAGTGACGGCCGGATCGCGGCCGATGGCCCACCTCACCAGGTTCTGCAAGATCGGGACTTATTGGCCCAATGCCGCCTGAACCCAACTTCGTTACTGGAATTGAATCTGGAACTGTTGTCGAAAACAGGCCGCTTTTTGCGGGCTGAATTATTGGCCCCTTACGTCCAGGCGGCACAGTAGCCGCTACCGGGATGGATGAAGGGGAAATGGTAATTGCGTAATATCGTAATTACGTAATTAAAGAAAGAGGAGACAAAAGGATGACTTTAGATAATCGCTATTTACGGCCGCTGCCTTTCACCCTAGGGGTGGTCATTGCTGCGGCCATCCTGTTGTATATTGGCAGTGCCATCGCCGGTGCCCGTGATGCCGGTTCCATTGGGCTGGGTGGCCAGCCCATCTTTGGCGATGGCAACATTCTGGCCGGTTGGGGCACCTGGCTTATTGTGGCCGGCATTGTTGTCTATGGCCTCTATCTGACTGCCGCCGAGCAGCCTATCTGGCAGGTCGGCACCCGTGAAGTGGTCTACATGGCCCTGGGTGCAGCTTTGTATGGTTTGCTTTCCTGGGCCTTTAACGCTGTGCCCGTGCCAGGCATTGGCAACGTCGCCCTACGGCCTACCATTGTGATTCCCATCTTTTTCGGCTTTGCCTTTGGCCCGGTGGTGGGCTTTTTTACGGGCTTCATGGGCAATGTCTTGGGCGATGCGCTCACGGCTTGGGGTGTCTTCCCCGTGTGGGACATTGCCAATGGTCTCGTCGGTCTGATCCCCGGCCTGGTTCTCATGTTCAAAGACAAAAGCAAGTCGCTTAATACCCTTATGTGGGTAGGTGTGGCGGCGCTGGCTATCGCTACGGTGTTGGCTTTTCTAGCGCCCGACAATATTACTGATTCTGGCGGGACGGCCGTCAATACCCTCTGGTGGGTACCCCTCCTGGGCATTGCCTTGCTGCTGGTTGTCAACTTTGTGCCGCGCTCATGGCCTATCCTCATGGGGATTCTCGTACTGGGGCTGGCCTGGGGTGCGATTTCCAGCTTCATTGACGGGGAAACCAGTGCAGGTATCCTGATGTTGGCCTTAACCCTCATTAGTGCTTGGATGGCTTACAGACTCTACGGCCGTCGTGAATCTATCGCCGAGGCCTTTTCGGACATTGATACCAAAACGCTCATTGTCTGGGGGGTGTTGGCCATTGTGATTGGCATTGGCTTTGCCGCTCTGGCCGACATCTGGGTCAGTGGTCTGACACCGATTGCCGCCTTTGCCGGTGAATTCGTGCCGACGGCCGGCCCCAATATCTTATTCGCCATTCTGCTGGCCCCGCTGCTCTATGGTGCCTGGAAACAGGCCCAGTTGCAAAGCGGCCGGTAGAAAGAGTAATTAGGTAATTAGGTAATTGATAATTACCCAATTGCCCAATTACTCAATTACCTAATTACCCCTGCCCACCCGGTGGCAGGGGTAATCTATCTAAAATAACCCATGTTCGTCACCTGGAACTACCGCGAACGCAATACCATCATCCAACGGCTGGACCCACGCACCCGCTTCATTTTTATGCTGTGCATGATGTTCTCGCTGATTTTGTATTGGGATTTGCGCTTTATTTTATTCTTTTTTGTTCTGGCGGTGAGCCAGATGATATTGGCCCGCCTGACCTGGCAAGAGACAAAGCGTTTCTGGATTATTATCACGATTATTGCCACGACCCTCTCGCTCATGACCGCTCTGACCGGCCGGAGTTCCACCGGCGTGTACACGGAAACCTACCCCGACCCTCTGTGGCAGACGCAGTTTACCCTCTTTGGCAGCACCTTCATGCCCCGTTTAAGTGTGGAGCGAGCGGCCTTTCTCATTGCTCAAATTATCCGCTTCTTCTCCTTTGCCGCCCTGGCCGTACCCATTCCATTTACGATCCATCCGGCGCGTTATGGGATCGCTTTTCGCCGCCTGGGCGTACCTGACAAATTTGCTTTTGCCACCGATCTGGCCTTTCGCTTTATTCCCTCACTTGGCCAGGATTTTCAATTGACGATGGATGCCCAAAAGGCCCGAGGCTATGAGTTGGAGCGCATGGGCGGCGGCCTGGTGCGGCAAATTCGCAACATGGCTCCGCTGATGATTCCGCTGGTGGTGGGTTCGATAATGCGCAGTGAGGATGTTATTGATGCCATGGATTTGCGTGGCTTTGGCACCGGCCCGCGTACCTGGTTGGAAGAGCTGCGTTTTCAACTGCTGGATTATGTGGTCATTGTTTTTAGTATCGCTGTTTTTCTGGGCACTGTCGTCATTCGCTTATTGGGCTACGGCACGTTTTGGGTGCCGCCGTTTTTGTATACATTGGCCAGTGGGTGACTACGTGGCGGGCCGCTGCCCATGTTGTTCCTTCGTAAATCGAACATCCCTGTTCGATGTCCGAAAAGGATTTTCGGACTACAGATTTTCACTCCTCGTGCTGCACCCTGCTCATGGGGAACTTCTCAGCTTCTGTCATTACAACAGAGAAAACGGCCGTTAATCACCCGCTATTCGTCGGTTTGCCACGCCACTAAAGAGGTAAACTCGTGCTGTGAGGCCAACCTCCCGGAGGCTTCGTTTAAGCCTCCGGGAGGTTCGCATGGAGGCACATATGCCCACGATTGGAACGAATGTCGTGGTGATGAATGATGGCAAGGTTTTGCTGACGAAGCGCTCAGATATTCCTGTGTGGTGTTTGCCCGGTGGTGGGGCGGATGCCGGGGAGTCGGTGGCGCAAACGGCCGTGCGCGAGGTGCTGGAAGAAACGGGTGTACAGGTCAAACTGACACGGTTGGTGGGTGTCTATTCGCGGCCCACCTGGGGTCTGGATGGAGATCATGTGCTGCTGTTTACGGCCGTGCCCATTGGCGGCCAACTGCAAGCCCAAGACGGCGAAACTGTGGCTCTTGGCTACTTTGCACCGGAAAACTTGCCCGAACCTTTCTTGTGGTGGCACTGGCAACGCCTCCGGGATGCCCTGGCCGGGGTAACCGGCGCGGCCTGGGCACAAGATGTTCCCTGGCCCTTTGGCCAGATGACCCGGAAAGAGTTACATGAAAGGCGGGAGGAGATGAGTACGGCCGTGCCAACGCTCGTCCAACAGCTAACCGGCAACCCTCGTCCCGGTCAGGAAAAGCGGGAATTGGACGGTATTATCAAGCAGCCACCGGCTTAAAAGACGACAACAGATTCGAGTTGCCAACAGATTTTCCAAAGAACAAATAATCTGTTCCATACACTGATCTGTTGTAGCCTTTGATCACTCCTTCCCCCGCCGGAACAGTTCCAGCCAATCCTCCACTTCGTCGGGATGCAGTTGGGCATCGTCTGTTTTGAGGGTACGGAGATGACCGAG
>Ga0299914_10004146_pt1 | contig 10396 bp, 9 predicted proteins | sample RVTome_10_FD_201361 | JGI IMG/M metagenome (GOLD analysis project Ga0299914, IMG submission 201361) | Soil microbial communities from uranium-contaminated site in the Upper Colorado River Basin, Wyoming, United States - RVT153D57 (version 2) ... | reverse complement strand
GCGCTCGATAGCTGGTCCCCTCCTCTCGATCTCCACCACTGGGCCCCCCGGGGCACCCGAGGGTACGTCGGTCGGCGCGGAGCGTCAACGCCCCGGCTGCTCGCCTCCGAGCACCGGGCCTCGGCGGAGGGCGCGACCACGCCGGAAACGCGCATGGAACCTGCCTTCACGGGGGTTCGCGCAGGCGACCTACACGAAAGGACAGTCTTGATTCAGGGCCAGCTTGGGGCAGAGAATCCGGCGCCTGCGCGCCGCCGCCCTAGAGGTCGACGAGACCCGCCGCCCAGGCCGCGCAGATGACGCCGAGATGGGCCGTCGTCGCAAGGTTCCCGCGCGCGACGAGAGACCGCAGCTCCGACCGAGGGACGAAGGAGACGACGAGGTCCTCGTCGGGCGAGGACGGCCCGGCGACGACCTCGGCGTCGGGGGCGAAGAACGCCCACTGCCGCGTCTGCATCCGGCCGGTGTCGGTGAAGTGGATCCCGAGCGGGCGCAGCTCGGTTGCGCGGCAGCCCGTCTCCTCGAGGAGCTCCCGTCGTGCGGCCTCGGCGTGCGTCTCGCCCGGCTCAACTCTCCCGCTCGGCAGCTCGAGGACGCTCTGCTCGACCGCGGGCCGGAAGAGACGCACGAACGCGATGCGGTCGTCCCGCGTCAGCGCGAGCACCGCGATGTAGGGCTCGGTCTTCACGGAGAAGAACCGCTCCTCCCCGCGCTTTGACCCGAGCCAGACGCCCTTGCTCTCGACCTCGAGCCACGGGCAGACGTACTCCGTGCGCCGGTCGAGCACGCGCGCCGGCTCCGCGCCGCTCATCGCGTCGTAGGCCCCGTCGGGGTGCCGAAACGGCCGAGTACGGGACGCTCGGGCGCGCGCAAGGGGCTCGCAGACACTGAGGACCTCCTCCGTTCGGGGGGGATTCCCCCTCCGAATGTAATGAACACGTGTCCCGGCCGTTGAAATACGACCGATTCCCGTGTTTCCTGTGCCTTCCTACGGTTTATCGGGAGCCACCGTAGGAGGGCGGCGGAAAATCGAGGTGAGGGGCTTGGGGCGGACTCTGCGGCAGAGGACGAGTGAGGGCAACGCCCTTAACGGGGCGTATGCAGCTGCGCTCGAAGCGGGGGCGGACTTGCGAGTCCCCGCCGCCCGTGCGCGCGTCGAGGCGTTCGCGATCCGCCTGCTCGACGTCGGCGTGGCGGCTGTCCTGCTCACGCTGCTCCTCCCGGTCTGGCTCGTCGTCGCGTGCGCGATCAAGGTCGACAGCCGGGGCACGGTGCTCTACCGCTGCGGCCGCGTCGGCCGAAACGGGGTCGTCTTCCAGATGCTCAAGTTCCGGAAGATGCGGGCGGATGCGTCGGGGCCGCTCCTGACGCTCCCCGACGACTCTCGCTTCACGAGGATCGGCCGCTTCCTGGCCAGGTCGAAGCTCGACGAGCTTCCCCAGCTCTGGAACGTCCTGCTCGGCGAGATGAGCCTTGTCGGGTCCCGGCCCGAGAGCCCGGAGTTCGTCGTCCGGCATCCGGACGACTACGCGGCGATCCTCGCCGTGCGGCCGGGGATCACCGGCCTCTCCCAGCTCGCGTACGCGAAGGAGAGCGAGATCCTCGACAGCGGCGACTGCGTCGAGGACTACCTCTCCCGCGTGCTCCCGCAGAAGCTGCGGATGGACAGGCTCTACGCAGAGACTCGCTCCTTCCGCGCGAACCTCCGCATCCTCGTGTGGACGGCCGTCGCCGTCCTTCTTCGCGCCGACGTCGCGGTGAACCGCAAGACCGGCGCGCTCGGCGTCCGCCGGCGCCCCGCCCCGGCGCCGGCGGCGGAGCCCATCCCCGTCGTCACGCGAGCCGCCCAGGCAGAGGTGAGGTCGTGACGGTGCACGGAAACGGTGCGAACGGCCACGTGAACGGCAACGGGAACGGCGCGCGGCCCGACCCCGCGCTCGTCCGCGACCTGAGCCCGAAGGAGAACGGGAACGGGCACAACGGGCGCGGCCGGGTCAGCAAGGCGGTCATCCTCGCGGGCGGCCGCGGGACGCGGCTCGCGCCGTACACGTCCGTCCTCCCGAAGCCGCTCATGCCGGTCGGCGAGCGCGCGATCCTCGAGATCCTCGTCGACCAGCTCGTCGACCAGGGCCTGAGCGACATCTCCTTCTGCGTCGGGTATCTCTCGCACCTCATCCGCGCCGTCTTCGACTCGCGGCCCGAGCCCCGCACGTCGATCACGTACGTGCAGGAGAAGGAGGCGCTCGGCACGGCCGGCCCCCTTCGCCTCGTCCCCGGGCTCGACGAGACGTTCGTCGCGATGAACGGCGACGTCCTGACGACGATCGACTTCGAGGCGCTCGTCCGGCACCATCACGAGTCGGGGAACGTCTTCACCGTCGCGACGCACGAGCGGACGGTCAAGATCAACTACGGCGTCGTCTACCTCGACGAGAGCGAGGACGCGAACGGCCGCGTCCAGGTCTGGGAGGAGAAGCCGGAGATCGCCTCCCTCGTCAGCATGGGGATCTACGTGATCGAGCCGCGCGCGCTCGACTACATCCCCTCCGAGCGGTTCGACATCCCCGACCTGATCCAGGCGCTCCTCGCGGCCGGCGAGCAGGTCGGGTCGTTCACGCACCGCGGCCTCTGGTTCGACATCGGGCGGCACGACGACTACGAGCAGGCCGTGGCGATCTGGCTCGCCAACCGGGAGGTCGACGACGCCAACGCGCGCACCGCGGTGGAGAACGGCACGCACCGCTGACGCGAGGTGTCCGCTCCGGCCAGCCGCACCGACCGCTCGCGCAACGCGAGCCCGCCCCTCGCCCGCAGGCGGCCGCGGGCCGCCGGGCTGCTCGAGGCACCTGACACCCGGATGCGCCCCAGCGTCCGTCCGCTCCCGCTCTCGCGGCCGCAGGAGCCAGACCCGGTCGCCGCGTTCACCGTCGACGTCGAGGACTGGTACCAGTCGTGCGTCGACTTCGACGCCCCGATCACGCAGCGGGTCGTCCGGAACGTCCACACGATCCTCGACCTGCTCGCCGAGACGGGGACGAAGGGGACATTCTTCGTGCAGGGCCGCGTTGCCGAGACGTTCCCCCACGTCGTCGGAACGCTCGTCGCCGAGGGGCACGAGGTGCAGTCGCACGGCTACAGCCACCGGCCGCTCCACCGCATGAGCCCTTCCGAGCTCCGCGACGAGCTCGAGCGCGCGCGGGCGACGGTCGAGGACGCCGCCGGAACGCCGGTCACGGCCTTCAGGGCCCAGGACTTCTCGATCGTCGCCTCCAACCTCTGGGCGCTCGACGTCCTCGCCGAGGTCGGGTTCGAGATCGACTCGTCGATCTTCCCGATGCGGACGCGGCGGTACGGGATCTCCGGGTGGGAGCTCGCGCCTCATGCAGTCGGCACGCCGGGCGGACACCGCATCGTCGAGGTTCCGGTCGCGGTGTGGGAGACGCCCCGCCTCCGCGTCCCCGTCGCGGGCGGCGGATACTTCCGCCTCCTGCCCAAGTCGCTGCTCGAGCGCGCTCTGCGGTCGGTCGCCGAGGAGCGCCCGCCGGTCGTGTACTGCCACCCCTATGAGTTCAGCTCGACCGAGCTCGACGACTACCGCGGCCGCGTCTCCCGCCGCCTCCTCTTCTCGCAGGGCGCCGGGCGCGAGGCGTTCCCGGGCCGGGTGCGGGCGCTGCTCGAGACCCTTCGGTTCGGCCGCTTCGACGCCGTGCTCCGGGGCTGGGGCGTGCCCGCGTGAGGATCGCGTTCCTCACGGCCGACGAGCCGCTCTACCTGCCCGCGTTCTTCGAGCGCGTGCTCGCCGCGCTCGGCCCCCGGGCTGCAGCCGTGTACCTCGTCCCGCCCCTCTACAAGAACCAGACGAGCATCGAGGCCGCGCGACGCTACGCGCGGACGTTCGGCTGGAGGGACACGGCCCACCTCGCCGCGCGCGTCGCAGGGGCGAAGCTCCGCCGTCGCTCGATCGCGTCTGTCGCCGCGGCGACGGGCGTGCCCTGCAGGCACGCGGCTGACGTCAACGCGCCCGCGTTCCTCGACGAGCTGCGGGCGCTCGGGCCGGATCTGCTCGTCTCCGTCAGCTGTCCGCAGATCTTCAAGACGCCGCTGATCCAGCTTGCGCCCGCCGGTTGCCTGAACATCCACGGCGCCCTCCTCCCGCGCTACCGTGGCGTGATGCCGAGCTTCTGGATGCTCGCGAACGGCGAGCGGGAGGCCGGCGTCTCGATCTACTACGTGAACGAGGCGATCGACGCGGGCGAGCTCTGCGCCCAGCGCGCATTCGCGATCGAGCCGGACGAGACGCTCGACGCGTTCCTCCGCCGGTCGAAGGAGCTCGCCGCAGACCTCTTCCTCGAGGTCGTCGAGGAGATCGAGAAGGGGTCGGTCCGGCGGACGCCGCTCGATCTCGCCGACGGCTCGTACTACTCATGGCCGGACACCGAGGCGGTTGCGCGGTTTCGCGCGCTCGGACGGAGCGTGTGGTAGCCATGGGCGCCAGGCCGGTCGTCGCAGTCCAGGGGCTCGGCTTCGTCGGCTCCGCGATGGCGGTGGCCGTCGCGTCCGCGCGTGACGCCGCCGGCGAGCCGGTCTTCGACGTCGTCGGGGTCGACCTCCCCACGCCGGACGGCAGCGCGAAGATCGACGCCCTGAACACGGGCGTCCTGCCGTTCGAGACCACGGACCTCAGGCTGAAGAGCGCGGTGCAGGAGGCGCATCGCCTCGGGAACCTGACCGCGACGAGCGATCCGCGCGCCTACGAGCGGGCGTCGGTGGTCGTCGTGGACGTCCCGCTCGACGTGATCAGGAACGGCGCCCGCCCCGGGGTCGACTTCACCGGCTTCCGCGGCGCCGTCCGCACGCTCGCGCGGCACCTGCGGCCCGGTGCGCTTGTCCTCGTGGAGACGACGGTGCCGCCCGGGACGTGCGAGAAGGTCGTCGTCCCGGAGCTGGCCGCCGGCCTCGCCGAGCGAGGCCTCGCCCCCGACGCGGTGCTCGTCGCGCACTCGTACGAGCGCGTGATGCCCGGGCCCGCCTACCTCGAGTCGATCACGCACTTCTGGCGCAGCTACGCCGGGCACACCCCCGCGGCCGCGGACGCGTGCGAGGCGTTCCTCTCCCGCGTGATCGACGTCGAGACCTACCCGCTGACCCGCCTGCGATCGACCACGGCGTCCGAGATGGGAAAGGTGATCGAGAACAGCTACCGCGCGACGACGATCGCGCTCATGGAGGAATGGGGGCGGTTCGCGGAGGGGGCGGGTGTCGATCTCTTCGAGGTGATCGACGGGATCCGCCGGCGGCCCACCCACTCGAACATGCGCCAGCCGGGATTCGGCGTCGGAGGCTACTGCCTCACGAAGGACCCGCTCTTCGGCATGGTCGGCGCGAACGACCTCTTCGAGCTCGACCTCGACTTCCCGTTCTCGTCCATGGCCGTCGCGGTGAACGAGCAGATGCCGCTCGTCACGGTCCGGAAGCTCGAAGAGCTCCTTCCGGGCGGCCTCGACGGGGCGCGGATCCTGCTGCTCGGCGTCAGCTACCGCTCGGACGTCGCCGACACGAGGTCGTCTCCGTCGGAGGTCTTCGTCCGGGCCGCACGCGAACAGGGCGCGGAGGTCGTCTGCCATGATCCGCTCGTGCGCGAGTGGCCGGAGCTCGGCGTGCCGGTCCACCGTGACCTGCCGCCTCCCATCGGGTTCGACGCCGTCGTCTTCGCCGTGAACCACGTCGCCTACACGACCCTCGACGTCCGCTCGTGGCTGAACGGCGACCGGCCGGTCGTGTTCGACGCGAACGCCGTCCTCTCGGAGCCGCAGCGCCTCGCGCTCGCCGAGCTCGGTTGCCCGCTCGGGAGCATCGGGCGGGGAACGGCGTGAGCAAGGCCCTCCTCGCCGGCGGCGGCGGCTTCATCGGCGTTCACCTGGCCCGGCGGCTGGTCGAGGACGGCTACCGCGTCGACCTGGTCGACGACTTCTCGCGCGGAGTCCCCGACGAGGCGCTCGCCGGGCTCACGTCGTCCGGCGCTGCGCGCGTCCTCCGCCGCGACCTGACCCGCGAGGACAGCCTCGACGACGTCGGAGACGACTACGAGCTCGTCGTCCACCTCGCCGCCATCGTCGGCGTCCGGCACGTGCTCGAGCGGCCGCTCGAGACCCTCCGGGCGAACGTCCTCATGCTCCTCCCCGCCCTGGCCTTCGCGCGCCGGCAGCGGGGGCTCCGCCGCTTCCTCTTCGCGTCGACGAGCGAGGTGTACGCGGGCACGCTCGAGCGTTCCCTCCTTCCCGTGCCGACGCCGGAGGACGCGCTGCTGGCGTTGCCCGATCTCGGGGAGCCGCGGACGTCCTACATGCTCTCGAAGCTCTACGGCGAGGCGCTCTGCCGCCAGGCGGGCGTCCCGTTCACGATCGTGCGCCCGCACAACGTCTACGGGCCGCGGATGGGGCTCTCGCACGTCATCCCGGAGCTCCTCCACCGTGCCCACGCCGCGCCCGACGGCGGCGAGCTCGAGGTGTTCTCGGTCGACCATCGCCGGACGTTCTGCTACGTCGACGACGCGGTCGGCATGCTCGCCGCGGCGCTCGCGTCACCCGCGTGCGAGGGCGAGACCCTGAACATCGGCCGGCAGGAGCCGGAGGTCTCGATCGGCGAGCTCGCCGGGCTGATCGTCGACGCCGTTGGCAAGCGGCTGACGATCGTGCCCCGCCCCGCGACGGCCGGCTCGCCGGCGCGGCGCTGCCCGGACATGTCGAAGACGCGCGCGCTGACCGGCTTCGAGCCGGCCGTCGACCTCGAGGACGGGATCTCGCGGACGTACGCGTGGTACGCGGCGCACGTGTTCGACGACCCGTCGGCCGCCGTCGCGCGCTAGACGAGGGCGTCCCGAAGCGCCTGGAGGACGGCCTCGACCTGGTCGTCGCGCAGGTGGGGGAAGAGCGGCAGCGTCAGGAGCCGCGCCTCGACGCCCTCGGTTCGCGGCAGGGGCCGGGCCCCTCGGACGTCCGCATACGCCGTGAACGTGTGGATGGGCGGATAGTGGACGCTCGTCTGGACGCCTGCCGCGCGCATGCGCTCGCGCACTGCGGCGCGGTCGGCTCCCACCGGCAGGAGCGCGACGGCGAGGTGCGCCGCCGAGGTCGCGTGCGGCGGCGGGTCCGCGAACGGCATCGTCACGCCGTCGAGCGAGGCGATCCCCTCCCGGTAGAGCGCGACGAGCCGCCGCCGGGCCTCGTTGTACCCGTCGAGGCGTCGGAGCTGGACGGTCCCCATCGCGGCGCGGACCTCGTCGAGCCGGTAGTTGAAGCCGGCCGAGGTCACGTCGTAGGACGCCGCGTGGCCCCGCTTCCGGTCGAGGGTCAGCGTCGTCATCCCGTGCGAGCGGAGCAGGCGAACGTCGGCGGCGAACGCGTCGTCGTCCGTCACGACGAGCCCGCCCTCGCCGATCGGGAGGTTCTTGTTGGCGAAGAAGCTGAAGCACCCGGCCGTGCCCAGCGACCCGCAACCCTCGCCGCGCCAGGTCGCGCCGAGCGCGTGGGCGGCGTCCTCGAGGAGGACGAGGTCGTGCTCCTCGGCGAGCGCGCGAAGCGCATCCATGTCGCACGGGTAGCCGGCGTAGTGAAGGACGAGAAGCGCCCTCGTCCGGTCCGTGATCGCGGCCCGGACGTCGTCGGGGTCGAGGTTCAGGTCCTCCGGGCCGCGGATGTCGCAGAAGACCGGCTCCGCGCCGACGTGCCGGACGGAGTTCGCGGCCGCGACGAAGGTCAGCGACGGGACGACGACCTCGTCCCCGGGGCGGCAGTCGGCCGCGAGGAGCGCGAGGTGGAGGGCGGCCGTGCCGCTCGAGACGGCGACGGCGTGCCTCGTCCCCACGAACTCGGCGCAGGCTTGCTCGAACGCCTCGACGCGGGGCCCCGTGCTCCACCACCCCGACGCGAGCGCGTCACCCGCCGCCCGGAGGACCTCCTCGTCGAAGGAGGTGTCGGAAAGCGGGATCGGGGAGGCGTTGCTCATCGAGCCGTCCCTGCGCATGGTCGACGTGGAGGCGGCGGCCCGCAAGCGCTACTCGACCGTGACCGTCTTCGCGAGGTTCCTCGGCTGGTCGACGTTCAGCCCGCGCAGCTCGGCGATGTCGTGCGCAAGGAGCTGCAGCGGGACGACGGCGAGGAGCGCCTGGAGGTGCGGATGCGTGCGCGGCACGTAGACGACCTCGTCGGCGAGATGCTGGATCGACTCGTTCCCGTCCGTCGCGATCGCGATCACGCGTGCGCCGCGCGCGCGGACCTCCTGAATGTTCGAGACGACCTTCTCGTAGACGTGGGAGTCGGTCGCGATGCAGACGACCGGCGTCTTGTCGTCGAGGAGCGCGATCGGGCCGTGCTTCATCTCCCCCGCCGAGTACGCCTCGGTTGGGATGTACGCGATCTCCTTCAGCTTGAGCGCGCCCTCGAGGCACACCGGAAGCCCGATGTGACGGCCGAGGTAGAGGAAGAACGGGCTCAGGTACTCGCGCTCGGCGATCTCCGCGACCGCATGGTCGTCGCCGAGGAACTGCGCGACCTTCGCGGGAACCGACTCGAGCTCGCCGCGCAGGAGCTCGAGCTCCGCGTCGGCGAGCGTCCCGCGTGCGCGCGCGAGCTCGAGCGCGAACGCGAAGAGGACCGCGACCTGCGCGGTGAACGTCTTCGTCGCAGCGACGCCCATCTCGAGCCCGGCCCGCGTGAAGAGGACCGAGTCGACCTCGCGCGTGATCTGCGTGCCCGGCATATTCGTGACCGCGAGCGTGACCGCGCCGAACGATCGCGCGAGCCGCAGGGCGCCCAGCGTGTCGGCGGTCTCCCCCGACTGGGAGATGCCGATCACGAGCGTTCCCTCGTCGACGATCGGCTGCCGGTAGCGCCACTCGCTCGCGATGTCGACGTCGCACGGGACCCGCGCCCAGTCCTCGATCGCGTAGCGGGCCACCACGCCCGCGTGGTACGCGGTTCCGCAGGCGAGCACGAGGATCCTCCGGACGTCGCGGAGCAGGTCGTCCGAGAGGCCGAGCTCGGTGGACAGCGCGTGCGGCTGGAGCCGGCCCCTCAGCGTCTCGACGAGCGCCTCGGGCTGCTCGTTGATCTCCTTCAGCATGAACGTGCGCTGGCCGCCCTTCTCGGCGACCTCGTCCTTCCAGTCGACGTGCGCGGCCCGGCGCGCCACGCGCCGCCCGGCTGCGTAGAACCGGGCGCCCTCGCGCTCGACCGCCACGACGTCGCCGTCCTCGACGACCGCGACCTTCCGCGTCTCCGCGAGGAAGGCGCCGATCGTCGACGCGAGGAAGAGCTCGTCCTCCGCGATCCCGACGACGAGTGGGCAGTGGCGCCGGGCTCCGACGATCAGGCCGTGGTGCGCGCGGTGCACGACCGCGAACGCGAAGTGCCCCTCGAGGTCGCGCGTCGTCGCCTCGACGGCGGCGACGAGATCCCCGTCGTAGTGGCGCTCCACGAGGTGAGCGACCGCCTCGGCGTCGGTCTGCGACCGGAAGACGTGCTCGTCGTCCTCGAGCTTCTCGCGCAGGGCCTGGAAGTTCTCGACGATCCCGTTGAGCACGATCGCGAGCTCGCCGTCGTGGCAGGCCGCGAGCGGATGCGCGTTGTCGATCGTGACGCGTCCGTGCGTCGCCCAGCGGGTGTGTCCGATGCCCGCGCCGAGCGCCGATGCGCCGTTCGTGAGACCGCCGTTCAGCTTCGACTTGAGCTGGGCGAGGTTGCCCACGGCGCGGAGCGAGCGGAGCGTCTCCCCGTCGCTGACGCAGATCCCGGCGGAGTCGTAGCCCCTGTACTCGAGGCGGCTCAGGCCGTCGATCAGCACCTGCTCGGCCCTCCGCTCCCCTACGTATCCGATGATGCCGCACATGGTTTCCCCTCGCTGGTTCGCTGCTGGACACGCCGTCCGTCGCCGTGACGATGCGCCCCGCGTTCGCCGATGACCCGATAAACGAGGAACGATAGGCTGCCGAAGGCGCTCCTACGAAGGAAAACCCCGCAAAACCTACTCTTATAGGCAGGGTAATGGAGCGCACGCGGCTAGACAAGAACTAGTCTGACGCCGACTCGACCGCGTCGACGGCCGTGCGGTGCGCCAGGACGACCCCGGGGCTTCGCTGGAGGAGCGAGAGGTACCGCCGGCCGAACGGCGTGCCCGGGTCGGGTGGCGCCAGGAGCGCGCGGGCCCGGTCGAACGCCGCCTCCTCGTCCCCGTCCTCCTCGTCGAACGCGACGACGAGCTCCGAGAGCGGTACGAGCCACGCGAGCTTCGGGTCGTCCGCCGCCACCTGGAGGAACTCGGCGGCGCCCATGCGGCCGTGGACCCGCTCGAGCGTCACGCGCTCGGCCCGCAGGAGCTCCCGGTGCAGCTCGAGGAGCGC
>Ga0299914_10004145_pt1 | contig 10396 bp, 10 predicted proteins | sample RVTome_10_FD_201361 | JGI IMG/M metagenome (GOLD analysis project Ga0299914, IMG submission 201361) | Soil microbial communities from uranium-contaminated site in the Upper Colorado River Basin, Wyoming, United States - RVT153D57 (version 2) ... | reverse complement strand
GTTCCGAGCGCTCCGGTGAGCCCGATCCGCTTGGCGATGATCGTGGCCACTTCGACCGGTGTGGCCGTCACCAGCCATACCCGCTGTCCCTGCTCAAGGTGCAGGTGAGCCAGCTCCAGCGTGCCGGGCCAGATCTTGCCGGCCATGTACTGCTCGAAGACTTCCTCCCCGACTTCCTGGAGCTCCTCTACAGCGCGCCCGGCAATGAACGACAGCGCCGTCGCCCGCGCCTGATCGACGTGCCCGGCATTCTCCGCGCCGAGGAGGAAACGCACCTGCTGGTACGCGAAGCCCGCGACGTCCCTGGTTTGGAAGAACTTGCGTGCGTACAGGCCGCGGGCCAGATAGAAGATCGACGCTCCGCGTAGCAGTGTGTTGTCCAGGTCGAAGAACGCGGCGGCCCGGGTGTCCGGCGGTGCTTCCACCCCCGCCTCTTGCTTCGCCGCCGCCGCGGCGGCCTCGCCGGCCAGCACGAACCGTTCGCGGAGTGCGCGGTACGGGCGCAAAGGCATGGCTGCAGCCTAGTTGGGGCGACCGATATGGTCATGTACGTGAGCCAACCGCGCGTGCTGCTGCTCGGCCGGCCCGGCTGCCACCTGTGCGACGACGCCCGTGCCGTCATCGAGAAGGTGTGCGGCGAGTTGGGCGTGTCGTGGGAGGAGCGCAGCATCGTAGGCGACGACCGGCTCGAGCGCGAGTACGGCGAGCAGATACCGGTCACGTTCGTCGACGGCCGCCAGCACGACTTCTGGCGGGTCGACGAGGCTCGGCTCCGGGCGGTGCTGTCGTAGGTGACGCCGTCCACTCTGGTGCCGCAACCGGCATCGGTGACATCGCACGCCTCGGCGGCGCTGATCGCTCCGTCCGCGTGGGTGTGTGCCCGCCATCCTGACGCGGAGCCCGTGGCTTCCTTCCTCGCGGAACTGCTGGGGCTCGAGATCTCGAACGCGCCGGAGGCCGCAGTACAGCTCGCACTCGAGGACGACCCTGACCTCTGCGACGAAGGGTACGAGCTGATGTCCGGCTCTGGCGGGGTGTTGATCCGGGCCAACGGCCCCGCGGGGCTGTTCCGGGGGGTGCAGACGCTGCGCCAGCTGCTGCCCGCGAGCGGTCGGCTCCCCGCCGAGGTGCCAGGCGTACGGATCAGGGACGTGCCGAGATTCGCCTGGCGTGGCCTGATGCTCGACGTGGCCCGGCACTTCTTCGGCGTCGGAGACGTCAAGCGGGTCGTCGACTTGGCGGCGTTCTACAAGCTCAACATCTTGCATTTGCACCTGACCGACGACCAGGGCTGGCGGCTTGCGATCAGCTCGTGGCCCGACCTGGCGGCAGTCGGTGGACTGACGGCCGTCGGCGGTGGTCGTGGCGGCTTCTACACCGCTGCCGATTACGCCGAGATAGTCGACTATGCGGCCAGCCGGTTCATCACTGTCGTCCCGGAGATCGACGTCCCAGGTCACACGAACGCAGCGCTGGTGGCCTACCCGGAACTCACCTGTGACGGCCAGGCCCCGCAGGTCGCCACCGGCACCGAGGTGGGATTCAGCTCGTTGTGCCCGGACAAACCGATCACGCAGCGGTTCATCGAAGAGGTCTTCGGCGAACTGGCTGCGATGACCCCCGGGCCTTACCTGCACCTCGGCGGTGACGAGGCCATGAGCACTCCGCCCGATAAGTACGGACCATTCGTCGAGCGGGTCCAGCAGGTGATTCATGGCGCGGGCAAGCGGCCGGTCGGCTGGCAGGAGGTCGCAACCGCGCGACTCGTTCCTGGTGCGGTGGTGCAGTACTGGAACTCCGATGCCGGGCCGGATCAGGTGGTGGCAGCGGTGCGTAAAGGCGCGCGGCTGATCATGTCGCCGGCCGACCGGGTGTATCTGGACATGAAGTACGACGTGGCGACTGGCCTCGGACTCGACTGGGCGGGCGAACTGGATGTCCCGGACGCCTACGGCTGGGATCCGGCAGAGATCGCGTCCGGGATCGCCGAACCAGACGTGCTCGGCATCGAAGCCGCGCTGTGGACGGAGACCGTCGCGACGGTCAGCGAGATCGAGTACATGGTCTTACCGAGGCTGCCGGCGATGGCCGAGGTGGCCTGGTCGCAGCGCGCCACCCGAGACTGGGCCGGTTTCCGCACCCGCCTGGCGGCTCATGCGCCGCGGTGGGCCGCGATGGGCGCCGCGTACCACCGGTCGCCCGCCCTCCCCTGGCCCTGATCGAACGACAGCGGGAAGGGCGGCGAATCCTACACCACGAGTCGCGACTTTGTGCATGCGTTCACAAGTCACCTAGGCTTAACAGCGACACGCACTACTGGCACGGGGCAGTGTCCTGTGCCAGCTGATCCGGGAGCGATGTGACCCGTAGCATGCGCCGCACCCAGGCCGCCGCCGCCCGCGCCGGCGAATCCAGCAGCGCGCCGAGCGGGGGTGCCCGGGGTGTTCCCGAGGCCACAGTCGCGCGGCTCCCGCTGTACCTGCGCGCGCTGACCACACTCGCCGAGCGTGGTGTATCCACTGTCTCATCCGACCAGCTCGCCGAAGCTGCGGGGGTCACGTCGGCGAAACTTCGCAAGGACCTGTCCTACCTCGGCTCGTATGGGACCCGCGGCGTCGGCTACGGCGTCGATTTCCTCCGCCACCAGATCTCGCGCGAGATCGGGCTGACCCAGGACTGGGCAGTAGCGCTCGTCGGTATCGGTCATCTCGGTCATGCGCTGGCCAACTACGCAGGGTTCGCCTCGCGCGGGTTCCGCATCGCGGCGCTCGTCGACACCGACCCAGCCCAGATCGGCAAGGAGGTCGCGGGCCTCACCGTAGAGCCGGCCGACCGGCTCGAAAGCCTCATCAAGCGGCACCGCATCGCCATCGGTGTGATCGCCACGCCGGCGCGGGCCGCCCAAGGGGTGTGCGACCGGCTCGTCGCCGCAGGCGTCACCAGCATCCTCAACTTCGCGCCGACGGTGCTGCAGGTGCCAGAGGGTGTCGACGTGCGCAAGGTCGACATGTCGATCGAGCTGCAGATCCTCGCCTACCACGAGCAGCGGAAGAACGGCGCCACCCTGGCGCTGACCCCCGAGCAGGCGGCGACGCTGGCGGAGGCGGTGCGCGGATGAGCCTGCTCGTCGTCGGCCTGTCCCACCGGAGCACCTCCGTTGAGGCGTTGGAGCGCGCCGCCCTCGATTCGGAGGCGGTCGGCAAGCTCTTGGACGACGTGCACTCGTCCGGCCATGTCTCCGAGGCGGTGGTGCTGGCCACCTGCAACCGCGTCGAGTTCTATGCCGACGCCGCCACGTTCCACGGCGGTGTGGACGAAGCCAGTGCGATGCTGGCCCGGCACTCCGGCGTGGACCTGGAGGAGTTGAAGCCTGAGCTCTACGTCCACTACGGGGAACGCGCGATCGCCCACCTTTTCAACGTGGCCGCCGGTCTCGACTCCATGGTGGTGGGAGAGAGCCAGATCCTCGGCCAGGTGCGGGACGCGTTCCGGCTCGCGCAGACGTCGGGCACGACGGGACGAGTCCTGGGTGAGCTGTTCCAGTACGCCTTGCGCGTGGGCAAGCGCGCGCACGCCGAAACCGGCATCGATGCGGCCGGCCGCTCGCTCGTCACCGTCGGGCTGGCCGCGCTTGCCCCGGCCGGAGTAAGCGGTTTGAGCGCCGTCGTCGTCGGCGCCGGGTCGATGGCCGCACTCGCCGCCGCCTCGCTGGCCCGTGCCGGAGCGCAGGTCGTGGTCGCGAATCGAACCGAGGACCGCGCCGCTCGGCTGGCCGAATCGGTCGGTGGGAAGGCGGTCTTCATGCGGGACCTGCCCGAGGTGCTCGCGGCTGCGGACCTGCTCGTCGCCTGCACCGGAGCGGCCGGCGTGGTCGTCCCGTACGAGATCGTCCAGGCGGCGCAACCGCTGCTGGTGCTCGATGTGGCGCTGCCGAGGGACGTCGATCCGGCCGTCCGCGACCTGCCCGACGTACGCCTGATCGACATCTCCACACTCGCCGCTCGCGGCGATGCGGCCCCCGCCGCGGCGGACGTCGATGACGTGCTGTCGATCGTGGCTGAGGAGCTCGCCGGGTTCGTTGCGGTACGCCGGCAGTCCGAGGTGGCGCCGACCGTCGTCGCTCTTCGAGCTATGGCCGACGACGTCGTCGACGCCGAGCTCGCTCGCATGCACGGGCGGTTGCCGGACCTGGATGAACGGGCCCGGGCGGAGGTCACCGCCACCGTCCGGCGGGTGGTCGACAAGCTGCTGCATGCGCCGACAGTGCGGGTCAAGGAACTTGCCACCGAGCCCAACGGGGCCGCGTACGAATCCGCGCTGCGCGAGCTGTTCGCTCTCGACCCCAATACGGTCGAGGCGGTGACTCAACCGTCCACATCGGTTGATCATGGCCTACCCGTGGTTTCCGAGCGAGCTGAGCCACCGACCGTCCGTGATCGACGCGGCAGCGGGCAGGGGGGCGGTGCTCGATGAGTGCGCTGCGGTTGGGAACTCGCGGCAGCACACTGGCCGTCGCGCAGTCGCACGCGGTGGCGGACGCGATCACCGCGGCGTCTGGGCGTGCCGTTGAACTGGTGCAGATCACCACTCGCGGCGATACGTCGCGCGAGCCGCTGGCCAAGATCGGCGGGGCCGGCGTGTTCGTCAGCGCGCTGCGCGATGCGCTGCTCGCCCACGACGTCGACCTTGCCGTGCACTCGCTCAAGGACCTTCCGACCGCACCGGCGCCCGGCCTGGTCGTCGCCGCGATCCCGGGCCGGGAGGATCCCCGAGACGTGGTGTGCGCTCGCGACGGGCTGACCCTCGGTGAACTGCCCGAAGGATCTCTGGTCGGCACCGGCGCACCACGCCGGGCGGCCCAGATCGAGGCTCTCGGCATGGGTCTGAAGATCGTCGATGTCCGCGGCAACGTCGACACCCGGCTGGCCAAGGTGGTCGGCGGCGATTTGGACGCCGTGGTCCTGGCCCGGGCCGGCCTGGCCAGGCTCGGGCGCCTTGACGTCATTACCGAAATACTCGACCCCATCCAGGTCCTACCCGCACCTGGTCAGGGAGCACTGGCCGTGGAGTGCCGCGACGACGACACCGAGTTGATCGGCCTGTTGACCGCACTCGACGACCACACGACCCGCTCTGCCGTGCTCGCAGAGCGCACCCTTCTCGCCTCGCTCGAGGCCGGCTGTACCGCCCCCGTGGGCGCGTATGCCGAAGCCGCGGAGGGTGACGAGGGCCTCGAGTTGTACCTCCGCGCCGTGGTCGTTTCCCCCGACGGCGCGATGAGCATCCGCAAGTCAGCCACCGGCCCACTCGACGCGGCCGAGCAGCTTGGTCGTGATCTCGCGACCGAGATGCTCGACGACGGGGCCGGGGCAATCGTCGACGCCCGCGACCGGGTGCCGAAGGAGGAGACCGTCCCGTGACCACTCCGAACCGTTCCGCCGTGGGCAGCGTCGTCTTCGTCGGTGCCGGCCCCGGCGACCCTGGATTGTTGACTCTGCGCGCCGCCGAAGCCCTCGCCGACGCCGACGTCGTGGTGACCGACCGCGACGACCACCGTGCGTTGCTGAGCCATGCCCGAGCCGACGTCGACGTGATCGACTGCGGGCGAGACGAGGACGGCCTCCCGCTCACCGCTGCCGTGCGATCCCGCAGGGTGGTATCGGCCAGCAAAGGCGGCAAGCGGGTAGTCCGGCTGCTAGATGGTGACCCGTTCACGCACCCAACCGGTGCAGACGAAGCACTCGCCTGCGCCAAGGCGGGCGTACCGTTCGAGGTGGTGCCGGGCGTGGCCGACATCACCGCCATCCCAGGGTACGCCGGCATCCCGCTCGCCGCCGGTCGCAAGCGCAGCGTGGCGATCGTCGATGCCAGTGACAAGGTCGACTGGAGCCGTCACACCGCCGACACCCTGGTGCTCCTGCGTGCCGGTGATCTCGCCGAGACGAGCGCCGGGCTCGTGGAGGCCGGCCGGTCCGCCGACACTCCGGCTGCGGCCATCGCGTCCGGAGCCACCGTCGAGCAGCGGACCGTCGTGTCGATTCTGGGCAAGCTGGCCGCCGCGGTGTCGGCGGCGAAGCTGTCGCCGAGCGTCGTGGTCATTGGCGACGTCGTGAATCACCGGGAGTCGCTGTCCTGGTTCGAGACCAAGCCGCTGTTCGGCTGGCGGGTCCTGGTGCCGCGCACCAAGGAGCAGGCCGGCGCGCTGTCTGCCGCGCTGCGACGCGCCGGCGGCGTGCCCGAGGAAGTCCCGACGATCTCGGTCGAGCCGCCCCGCAACCCGCAGCAGATCGACAAGGCGGTCCGCGGCATGGTCGAGGGACGCTACGAGTGGATCGCGTTCACCTCGTATAACGCGCTGCGTGCGGTCAAGGAGAAGCTCGTCGAGTACGGCCTCGACGCGCGGGCGATGTCGGGCCTGAAGGTCGCCGCCGTCGGCGAGAAGACCGCCGACGCGCTTCGCGCCTGGGGAATCGAACCCGACCTGATCCCGTCCGGCGAGCAGTCTGCTCGGGGCCTGCTGGCCGAATGGCCGCCGTACGACGAGGTGCTCGACCCGATCAACCGGGTGTTCCTGCCTCGCGCCGACATCGCCACCGAGACGCTCGCCGCCGGGCTGGTCGAGCTCGGCTGGGAGGTGGACGACGTCACGGCGTACCGCACAGTCCGCGCCGCCCCGCCACCCGCGGAGACCCGCGAGGCGATCAAGACGGGCAAGTTCGACGCCGTCGTGTTCACCTCGTCCTCGACGGTCCGGAACCTGGTCGGCATCGCCGGCAAGCCACATTCCTCGACCGTGATCGCCTGCATCGGGCCGGCCACCGCCAAGACGGCGGAGGAGCACGGGCTGCGCGTCGACGTCCTGGCTCCCGAGCCGTCTGTCGAGGTGCTGGCCGAGTCGCTGGCCGACTACGGCGCTGCGCGCCGGCTCTCGCTTATCGAGGCGGGCGAACCGGTCACCCGCCCGTCGGAGAAGCGCCGCCGCCGCGCTGCTCGCCGCCAGGCGACTTAGCCGCGAGCCGCCCTTCCGCGCGCCACCGAGTCGTTGGCGCGGGCGGTGTCGTCCGGGCCGTGCCCAACGAGGTGGCCTCGCCATGGTCGGCGGCATGACGCTGCCAGCATTTGGGCCTACCGTCCACTACCATGATCGTATGGAGGAGCCGGCCGACGGTGCCCAGCGCGCTCGAGCGGCGCTTGGCACGTTCGTCGACGCGCTCCACGCGAGATTCGGCGACGCGGTCGTCGACGTGCGGTTGTTCGGCTCATTTGCTCGGCGCGAGGCTAATGAAGACTCCGATGTAGACATAGCGGTGGTTCTGGAACGCGTCGACTGGCGCACGAAGCGCTAGCAGGCGAGGAGCTCCGAGCAGCCGATCACCTTCTCGCAGTTGGAATCGCCCGAGTCTCGATGGCGCGCGCCCACTTCGCCGTATTCCATGCGGCTCGTGCTCGCCTGTATGCCGATGGCCTCGAGCCACGTACCCATTCCGGTGTGCTGAACCTCTGGAGCTTGCGCCATGGTGAAGGGCGGCCAGTACGCGCTCTCGACGACGAGGGCGCCAACGAGGAGCTGGACGCAGCGCGTTCCCTCGTCGAGCAGGTCCGACGTGACGTGAGTCAGATCCCGGCGAGGCAAGATGACTGAGGGCGCGGCAGTATAGGGACGTGAGCTTTCCTGCAGAGCGGCCGCGCCGGCTGCGTGGCACGCCGGCCATGCGCCGCCTCGTCGCCGAGACGACTGTAGCGCCGCACCAACTGGTGTTGCCGATGTTCGTTCGCGAAGGCGCCCGCGACCCGCGCCCAGTGCCGTCCATGCCTGGTGTCGTCCAGCACACGCGCGACACCCTCCGCAAGGCCGCGCTCGAGGCGGTGGAAGCCGGCGTCGGTGGCCTGATGCTCTTCGGGGTTCCCGAGAAGAGGGACGAGACCGGCTCGGGCGGGCTCGACCCGGACGGCGTGCTGAACGTCGCGATCCGCGATGTCGTGGCCGAGGTGGGCGACGCGACGGTGGTCATGGCCGACTTGTGCCTGGACGAGTTCACTTCTCACGGCCATTGCGGGGTGCTGGCGCAGGACGGTTCGGTCGACAACGACGCGACGCTGCGGGTGTACGGGCAGATGGCACTGGCACAGGCCGCGGCCGGAGTTCACTTGGTCGGGCTGTCCGGGATGATGGACGGTCAGGTAGGGGCGGTACGAGCGGCTCTGGACCGAGGCGGGTACACGGGCGTCGGGACTCTCGCCTACGCGGTCAAGTACGCATCCTCGTTCTATGGCCCGTTCCGTGACGCCGTCGAGTCGGCCCTGCAGGGTGACCGGCGAACCTACCAGCTTGATCCGGCCAACGGGAGAGAGGCATCGCGCGAGGTCAGGCTTGACGTGGCCGAGGGCGCCGACATAGTGATGGTCAAACCGGCCATGGCCTACCTGGACGTGCTGGCGCGGGTTAGCGAGGCCGTGGATGTGCCCGTGGCGGCGTACCAGGTCTCGGGTGAATACGCGATGGTCGAGGCGGCGGCGGCGAACGGCTGGATCGACCGTGACCGGGCGATCGGCGAGACACTCGTCGCGATCCGGAGGGCCGGGGCCGACATCGTTCTGACTTACTGGGCGGTCGAGGTGGCCCGCAGTCTCGGGTGAACTCACAGTTCCACCGCGGGGCCCGTCGACCCGGTAGCGTCGGTTTCGATCATGGACACCCAGTGGCTGCGCCGGTAGCGTGCGAGGCGCCCCGTGCAGTTCGACCCGGAGGTGGCGATGACAGTCGAGCAGCAGCCGCGCGAACAGTGGGCGACCCGGGCGGGGTTCCTCCTCGCCGCCATCGGGTCGGCGATAGGACTGGGCAATATCTGGCGGTTCCCGTACGTCGCGTACGAAAACGGCGGCGGCGCGTTCCTGGTGCCCTATCTCATCGCGCTGCTGACCGCGGGCATTCCGTTGCTGATCCTCGAGTACACGATCGGCCATAGGTACCGTGGGTCGCCGCCGCTGGCGTTCCGGCGGATGTCGCGGCCGGCCGAAGCCATCGGCTGGTGGCAGGTGGCGATCTGCTTCATCATCGCGACCTACTACGCAGTGATCATCGCATGGGCGGTCAGGTACACCGGCTTCTCGTTCGGCCTGCAATGGGGTGATGACCCGGGGACGTTCTTCGGCGAGTTCCTCGATCTCGCGGATGAGCCAGGCATGGTCTCCTCGTACGTGTCTGCTGTTGCCTGGCCGCTCATCGGAGTCTGGGTCGTCACGCTGGGCATCCTCGCGTTAGGCGTCCGTCGCGGCATCGAGCGGGCGAACAAGGTCTTCATCCCCCTGCTGGTCGTGCTGTTCGGCGGCCTCGTCGTGCGGGCCGTGACGTTGGACGGCGCCACGCTTGGGCTGGACGCCCTGTTCACGCCCGACTGGTCGGCGATCACCGACGGATCGGTATGGATCGCCGCGTATGGGCAGATCTTCTTCTCGTTGTCGGTCGGTTTCGGCATCATGATCACTTACGCGTCGTACCTCAGGCGCCGGGCCGACATGACCGGGTCGGCCCTGGTGGCCGGGTTTGCGAACAGCTCGTTCGAGATCTTGGCCGGCATCGGCGTCTTCGCGGCTGTCGGTTTCATGGCGGCCGCGTCCGGCATCGGTGTCGCCGATGTGGCGACGCAGGGACCAGGCCTGGCGTTCGTCGCCTTCCCGACGATCATCTCCAGCCTGCCGGCCACACCGGAGCTGTTCGGTGTGCTGTTCTTCGGTTCGCTGGTCATCGCCGGGTTGTCGTCCCTGATCAGCATCGTGGAGGTGGTCGTCGCGACCGTGCAGGACCGGTGGGGGATGCGCCGGGAACGTGCGGTCTTGCTGATCGGAAGCGCCGCTGCGCTGGTCTCGCTGGCGCTGTTCCCGACCAGGGAAGGCCTGTACATCCTCGACGCGGCCGATCACTTCATCAATCAGTATGGTGTCGCACTCGCCGGGCTCGTCGTCGTGATCGTCGTCGGCTGGTTGCTGCGCCAGTTGCCTGCGCAGCGGGCCCATGCAAACGAGACGTCCGCCGTCCCGCTTGGTCGGTGGTGGCTCGTCGTGCTCGGTGTCGTGACGCCGATCGTGCTCGGCTGGATGATGTACGACAGCCTGCGCCAGGAGTTCGCCGATAACTACGAGGGTTACACGACCGGATTCCTGCTGTTAGCCGGCTGGGGTGTAGCGATCGCGGGCATCGTGTTCGGATTGGCGATGCCCCTGTTCCGGTGGCGCGCGGTCGAGGCTGAGCCTGCGTTCGGTGTCGAGGAAGGGAGCCGTTGATGTCCACTAGTGCCGTCTTCATGCTTGTGCTCGCCATCCTCATCGTGTGGGGCGGCCTGGCCGCGAGCATCGTCGCGCTCAGGCGCCACCCCGACCTCCCGGACGACCACACCCC
>Ga0299914_10004144_pt1 | contig 10397 bp, 9 predicted proteins | sample RVTome_10_FD_201361 | JGI IMG/M metagenome (GOLD analysis project Ga0299914, IMG submission 201361) | Soil microbial communities from uranium-contaminated site in the Upper Colorado River Basin, Wyoming, United States - RVT153D57 (version 2) ... | reverse complement strand
TCGCCGTGCACATCGGCGCCCGCGTGGCGTCCATCGCCGGCCCGGGCGAGGTGCTCGTCACCAGCACCGTCCGCGACCTGGTGACCGGATCGGGGATCGCGTTCTCCGACCGTGGGATGCACGCGCTGAAGGGCGTCCCCGGCGAGTGGCAGCTCCTCGCGGTGCGAACGTGAGATCGACCGGCGGCTGATCGGCCGGCCTCCGGGCGCTGACGCGGCCCCTCCCAACAGCCCGCGAAACCTCCGGTGGGTCCCCGAGGTCAGAAGGCGTGGACGGAGTCTGGAGGCGGCAATGGATCCCACCGAGCTCCTGCAGTGCCCGGCCTGCGGGACCGACGTCACCGCACAGACCGCGTGCCCCCACTGTGGCATCGATCTGAGCGGTGAGGAGGCGTCGAGACTGCGGCATCTGCTCGATCAGGTCGCGGGCTTCGACCAGGAATGGTCGTCGCTGGCGGCCCGTCGCCGTGAAGCGGTCGACGAGATCGAAGCACTGCGATCGTCCATCGTCGGGCCGTCGCCGAGGTTCGATGCTTCCGCGCCGTCGGCGCCGACGCGCTCGGCCACGGAATGGAACGTGGAGCTCGTCCGTACGTGGCTCCTGTGGCTCGGGGTCGCGCTGCTCACCCTCTCGGCGCTGACGTTCACCGTCGTCGCCTGGGCCCGGCTCGGTCCGGGCGGCCGCGCCGGCCTCCTCGCAGGAGGCACCGCGCTCGCGTGTGGCCTTGCGGTTGCCCTCCGCCGACGTTTGCCCGCGACCGCTCAGGCGTTGACGGCCCTGGGAATCGCGCTCGCGCTCGTCGACTGGCAGGCCCTCCGGGTCGCCGGGATGGCGCCCGGCATCTCGGACGCCGCGTGGTGGTCTCTGGGCACCGCCACCGTGGGTGCCTTCTCCCTCCTGTTCGGTCGCGTGACCTCTCGCGACGTTGCCCGCGTGACGGCAGCCGTGCTCTTTCCCGTCTCCGGTTTCTTGCTCGTCATCGTCGTCGCCGGCGCGACATGGAGCCTCGCTCTGGGCCTGTCGATCCTGGCGGCGGCGCTCGTCCTGGCGCGCGCAGCAATGAACCGGCGCGTCGACGACGCGCTGACCGCCGACGTGCTCCGGATCGAGGCGGCGGGCGCCTGGGCGACCGCGGTCGTGGCCAGCCTGGTGGCCGCGTCCGTCACCGAGGGCGTCGCCGATGCCGCGACGCCCGCCGCGGTTGTGCTGTCGTGCGCCTTGGCACCGATGCTCGCCACGATCCGCCCTGCGGGTACGCGCACGCCGAGGTCACGGTCCTTCACGGCGGCGCTCGCGATCGCGGCGCCGATGGCTGCGGTGCTGGTGCTCGTGACGAACGTTCTGGGAAGCCGCGGGCTGACCACCTTCGCAGTGGTGCTCGGGGCCGGCGCGCTCGTGTTCGGGCCGTGGGTGCCAGGTCCATGGCGCGCCGGCGCGCTCGGCGCCGGCGCGGTCGCAGTCGTCCCCGGTGCCGGGCTCGCGCTGGCGGAGGCGGCGGTCGCCATCGCGGGCCCTCTCGCATGGCTCGGCGACGTGTGGACCACAGATCTCGACCGCCTCGCCCGCGACCTCGTCGAAGGACCCCGAGCGACGAATGACTTCTCGGCCGGTTGGACGAGTGTCGGCTCGTTGGCCGCGTCCGCGCTCGCCGTCGGCGCGCTCGCGTTCACGCCCGAGTCCCGACGGCCGGGGCTCGGAACCGGGGAGCTCGCGGCGGGGGCCGGCGTGCTCGGAATCAGCGCGTGTTCCCTCGCGCCGGTGGCCGGCGGCGGTACCGTCCTCAGCGCCTTCCTGGCGACCACCGCGACCACGATCGTGGTCGTCGCCGCGACGTTGATCGTCGATCGTCGCCGCCCCGGATGGACGAACGTCGCTGTGGCCTTGGCGATCCTCGCTGCGCTCCCCGCGGTGGGCTGGGCGGCGGCGACCTCGGCGTCGTCGGTGGCCGGCCTCGCGATCCTGGTCGGCGTCACCGGGGTCGCCGCGACGCTCGCGGCGACCCCGGGGTTGCGTGTGGCCTATGCGGGCGTCACCGGGCTCGCGGCGACCGCGCTCGTCGGCGTCGTCTTCGCCTCCGACGGTCTGGCTCGGGGGCCGATCGGGTTCGCGATGGCCATCACGGCGGGTCTCGTACTGCTCGTCGGGGTCTTCGGACGTCGCGACACACCTGACGGGCTCGCGCTCGAGCTCGCCGGTGCCGCCGGGCTCGCCGTCGGCGTCGGCGTCTCGTCGGACTCGTCGACCTGGCTCGCGGGCACGCTCACGGCGACCGTCCCGATGCTCGCGCTCGGTGTGCTGCGGGCCGACCGCCGGGGCGTCGATGGGGTCGCGGCGATGCTCGCTGCACTCGCCGCGACCTGGGCTTGGCTCGCCGCCGCCGCCGTCCACCTCCTCGAGGCATACACGCTTCCGGCCGCCGCGGTCGCGCTGGCCGCCGGAGCCATCGCATGGAAGGCGTCGCGGGCGAGCTCGTGGTGGATGCTCGGTCCGGCCATCGTGGTGGCACTCGGTCCCACGTTGATGTCGGCGCTCGTGAACGACGACGCCGCCCGGGCGGTCGCGGTCGCCATCGGTGGCCTCGTGATCGTGTTTGCGGGGGCTGCGCGTCGACTCCAGGCACCGATCGTGCTCGGATCGGCTGCGTTGCTCGTGCTGGCCGTCGACACGCTCGGCCCGACGGCCGCGGGGCTCCCGCGGTGGCTCGTGCTCGCCCTGGCCGGCACGCTGCTGCTCTACGTCGGCGCCACGTTCGAGCGCCGCCGCGAGAACGTGCGCCGGCTCGTAGGGAGGTTCTCCAGCTACGCGTGACGGACCGGTTCGGCTGGGTCCCAGCGTGCAACCATGAGGCCATGCATGAGTCCAGGGAGCCGCCGGTCTCCACCGGCGGGGGTGACGTCCACGACTGGGGCCCGCTGGTCGGCGACCTCGAGAAGCGACGCGAACGCGCCGAGGCGATGGGCGGTGACGAGCGGGTCGAACGGCAGCACTCGCTCGGCAAGCTCGCCGTCCGCGAACGCCTCGACATCCTCCTGGATCCCGGCACTTGGGTGGAGTACGGGATGCTCGCCGACCACATGGACGCAGGGATCGGTGACCGCTACCTCGCGGCCGACGGGTGTGTCACGGGCGTCGGCGACATCGACGGCCGGAGGGTCGCCGTCGCCGCCTACGACTTCACGGTGATGGCCGGGTCGATGGGCGCGGTCGGCGAGCACAAAGTGGCGCGTCTGCGCGAGCTCGCGGTCCGTCAGCGGATCCCGATGGTCTGGCTGCTCGACTCGGCGGGCGCGCGCATCCAGTCGACGAGCGGTTCGACGTTCGCGGGCGCCGGCGCGTTGTTCCGGGAGCAGGTGGCGATGAGTGGCGTGGTCCCCATGGTGGGAGCGATGCTCGGCCACTGCGCCGCCGGTACCGCCTACATCCCGGCGTTGTGCGACTTCGTGCCCATGGTGAAGGGCACGTCGTCGATGGCACTCGGCGGCGTGCATCTCGTGAAGGCCGCCGTGGGGGAGGACGTCACCGAGGAGGAGATGGGCGGCTCCGGCGTGCACACGAAGGTGAGTGGAGTCGCCGACCTCGAGGTGTCCGACGACCGCGAGTGCCTGGCCACCGTGCGCCGGTACCTCTCCTTCTTCCCGGCGTCGAACCAGGAGGAGCCGCCGGTCGTCGAGGCCGACGACCCGGTCGATCGGCGAGTCGAGGAGCTCTACGACATCGTCCCCACCGCGCCGCGCCGCGCGTACGACGTCCGCCAGGTGGTGACCGCGATCGCGGACGACGGCGACGTGCTCTGGATCAAGCCCGAGTGGGCCAAGAACGTCGTCACCGGCTTGGCTCGGATCGGCGGGCATCCCGTCGGCGTGGTCGCCAACCAACCGATGGTCCTCGGTGGAGCGCTCGACGTGAACGCGGCCGACAAGGCGGCACGCTTCGTCTGGCTCTGCGACGCGTTCAACATCCCGCTCGTCTTCCTCCACGACGTGCCCGGGTTCATCGTCGGATCAGCCGTGGAGAAGCAGGGCATCATCCGCCACGGGGCGAAGATGCTGTTCGCCGTGTCAGAGGCGACGGTGCCGAAGATCAGCGTGATCCTGCGCAAGAGCTACGGCGCCGGGTACTTCGTCATGAACGGCACCGCGTACGAGGCCGACTACATCGTGGCGTGGCCGACGGCCGAGATCGCGGTGATGGGCCCCGACGGCGCGGTCAACATCATCCACCGCAAGACGATCGCCGAGGTGCCCGAGGAGGAGCGCGCCGCCAGGCGTCTCGAGCTCGCCGAGGAGATCCGGGCCAACATCGATCCGTTCGTCGCCGCCGGACACGCCGCCATCGACGACGTCATCGACCCCGCCGAGACCCGATCCGCGATCTGGCGCGGTCTGAGGATCGCCCGCGACAAGGTCGTCGACCGCCCCTGGCGCAAGCACGGCGTCCCCCCCGTCTGAACGATGATGCGTGCATGGCGGGCGATAGTTCCCGCCTGTGGACGCATCTTTGGGGGTTCAGCGGCCCTTGAAGTCGGCGCGGCGCTTCTCGGCGAACGCGGCCATGCCCTCGCGCAGGTCCTCCGAGTCGAACGCCTGCCGCTCGAGCTGGGCGATCTCGGCCAGCGCGTCGGCGTCGTAGGGCGCGGCCGCGAGCAGGTTCAGGGCCCGCTTGTGGCCGGCGAGGGTGAGGGGGGCGAGCGTGGCGATCTCGTTCGCCCATTCGGTTGCCGCCGCGAGCGGGTCGCCGACCACCCGGTGGACGAGCCCGCACGCGAGGGCCTCGTTACCTCTGAGCACTCGGCTCCCGAGCAGGAGGTCGCGCGCCACGCCCTGGCCGACGAGCTGGCCCAGCCGGGCCAGGTTGGGCGCCGAGAGGTGCACGCCGAGGCGTCCGGCAGGGATTCCGAGGGTGGCATCGGGCGACGCCACCCTGAGGTCGCATGCCACCGCGAGCTGGAGACCGGCGCCGAGCGTGGGTCCGGCCATCGCCGCGATCACCGGCGCGGGATAGTCGACCACCCGCTGGAGCGCGGTCTCGAACGACGGCCGGAACGTATCGCCGCCGTGTGATGCCTCGTCTCCCCCGAAACGGCCGCCGATGTCGGCACCCGCGCAAAACGTTCCCCCGGCGCCGCCGATCACCACCGCCCGCAACGAGGGGTCGCCGGCCAGGTGCTGGGAGAGCTGTTCGCAGAGCTCGGCGTTGAGGGCGTTGCGCCGTTCCGGACGGTCGATCGTGGCGACGCCGATCCCGTCGCGCGTCTCCCAGTGGATCACGACTCGTCGATGATCGCGATCAGGTCGCCCTCGTTGACCACCTGCTCGGGTTCGACGTGGAGCTCCCGGACGACCCCCGGTGTCTCGGTGATGACCGGAATCTCCATCTTCATCGACTCGAGGATGACGAGCTCGTCCCCCTCGGCGACCATCTGCCCCTCGTCGACCACGACCTGCCACACGTTGGCGGTGATCTCCGCCCGCACCTCGGCCATGGCGCCGGACACTACCGGCCGGTACCGATGAAGCGTTGCGGAAGGCGCTCTCGTACGCCTCGACTCCGCCTCATTGGGACGGGCGGGCGCGAGAGACGGCGACGATGAGGAGCCACAACCCGACCAGCGCCCAGACCATGGCCAGGACGGTGAGCGTGGCGGTCGTGTAGTCGAGGGGAAGGGCACTCGGGTCGTCGGGACGGCGCCCGTAGCCGCGCCATGGGATCCAGGCGAACGCCAGGACCACGCCCGACGCGATGAAGCCGGCCTGAAGCGGCGCCCGCCCGCGGCCGGGCACGAGTCGGGCGAGCACGACCCCGATGCCGCACACGAGCGGGGCGACGACCAAGTCGTGCACGACGTCGGCAGCCACGATCCAGGTCGCCCATTGGAACGGCCGCACGCTGCCGGCGTCCATGAGGACCCCGCGCACGCCGTACCCGATGATCGCCCATCCGACCACGAGCGCGACCCAGAACACGGCGCCCGAACGGCGCGCCGCGTCGGCACCCGCGTCAGTCGGGCGCGTCAGGTCACGACGATCGTCGACACCCACTTGGTCTGCATCACCCCCGGACGGTTCGGTCCGATCAGTCGGCACGGGTAGCCGTGGTCGAGGTCGAGCGCTTCGCCGTTCACCTCGAGCGCGAGCAACGTGTCGCGGTCGTGCGCGTGATCACGGTTGAGGGTCGAGACGCTGTTCGCGCCCCGGGTCTGGAGCGACTCGACGCGCGCTTCGGCGTCGCCGTCCGCGCCGGCCATTTCGAGCAGGTCTCGGATCCGCACTCCGCGCCAGCGCTGGGTCGTGCTCCACCCCTCGACGCAGGTGATCGGCAACGTCGCCTCGTGCTGGGGGAGCGCGCGCAGGTCCCCAAGGGTCAGGTCCAGGGGCCTGGCGACCTGTCCCTCGACCCGGAGCCGGAAGTCGGGGCTCGTCGCGACGTCGAGGACGCCCGCGCTGACCGCGCTGCGATTGACCGGGAAGCCCTGCGGGCCCACGTCGGGCCGGCGGGGCGCCAACAATCCGAGCCGCGCGAGCGGCCGGAACGTCTGGCCGACGGTCACGAGCGTGAGCAGACCGGCGGTGCCGAAGGCCACGCCGAGGAACCCGCGTCGACCCAAGCCGTCGCCGGGCTCGTCGGGCGGCGCTCCGGCCCTCGCGAGAGCCGCCCTGGTCACGCTCCACTTCGCGCCGACGTGGACGACGAGCGCACCGATCGTGATCCATGCAGCCCACCGATGCGCGGGACGGAACGCGAACGGCCACACGTACCACAGCATGATGTTGCTGACCCCGGTGAACATCAGGAAGAGCGCGCCGCCGATGAGCGGCAACAACGAGACGCGCTCGAGGAGGTTCGCGACCGACGTGAACGGAGGCCACGCGAACAGCTTCGGATAGACCGCCCAGAGCTTCGCGAGGAGGAGTGGAATGCAAGCGATGCCGGTCGCGACGTGGAGCCCCTGTGTGACCCGGTAGAGCCCGGCGGGGCGGGACGGCCAATGGAACCAGCTCGGCGGCTGCTGGATCAGGTAGGAGAGCATCCCGGTGACGAAGCAGATCGCGAAGCACACGCCGAGCGCGATCCCGAGGATCGCCGCGACGCGCTCGTCGCCGTGCAGGCGGCTCCGAAACGGGAACGCCGGAACTCTCATCGCGGTGATTGCGGTGAGCGATGAAGCTCGGCGAACCAGCGGCCGTCGGCCGTCCATCGGTCGACGACGACGAAGCCGGCGTCAGCGGCGAGGTCGGGCACCGCGTCGGCGCTCACGCGGGCCCAGTGGAACCACGGCCCGGGGTGTCCGTCGACTTCGACGCGAACGCGCTTGACGACCGACGGCGTCGTCGACGGATGGGCCTCGAGGAGCATCCGGCCGTCCGAGTGCAGCAGCTCGCCGACTCGAGTGAGCAAGGTGCGGGGACACCCTCCGATCCCGAGGTTGCCGTCGAGGAGCAGCGCGGTCGACCAGCGACCGATCCCGGGCAGGTCTTCGAACACCGACCGGTGCAAGACCGGCGCGCCGCGGCGTAGCGCGAGCTCGAGGGCAGGCAGCGACACGTCGATGCCGAGCACCATCAACCCGCGCCGGGCCAGCTCGACCACGTGGCGACCGGGCCCGCAGCCCACGTCGAGGACGGGCCCGACCGCCCGAGCGAGCAGCGCGGCGTCGGCACCGACGACCGGCGCGACCCACTGGGGGGCGTGCTGGGCGCGGCCGTGCTCCACGCGGAGGCAGATCGCGGTCATCGATCGGCGCCGTTCAGCGACGAGACCGCAACCGCGAAGGCGGAATCCGGTGCCAGGCCGGCCACTGCGAGGGCGTCGTCGAAGGTGTCGACGTCGCGATGCGACGGGAGCAGCGTCGGGTCGAGACCCCGGGCGCGCAGGCGGTCGAGTTGGCGGATGCCGGTGTCGGGCTCGCTCATCGGGACGCCGAGGAACACGTCGGGATCGGATCTCTGCAGGCCGACGGCCCACCAGCCGCCGTCGTCGGCGGGCCCGAGCACGGCGTCGGCGCGCTCGAGCGACTCGAGCGCAACCGTGAGGTCGGCGGGCGAGACTTGTGGCGTATCCATTCCGACGAGGAGTGCGGGTTCGTCGACGGCGGCGAACGCTCCCGCGAGGCGCACGTCGAGCCCGCCGTCGACCTGGGGCACGACGTCGAAGCCGTCCGGCAACCACGGACCAACGGGACCTTCGAGCACGAGCACACGCCGAGTGCACGGGGTCGCCGCGACGGTGTCGAGGGTGTCTGCGAGCGCGGCTTCGGCCAAGCGTGCCGCCTCCTCGGCAGTGCACGGCGGGCACAACCGGGTCTTGGCGCGTCCGGCGACGGGTGCCTTGGCGATGACGAGGAGGGCGGTCATCGCAACGCCTTGGCCATGTCACGAATGGCCCGCGTCGTCCCCCGCAGCGTGCCGGTGACCTTGGAACGGCCCAGCCTCGGGTGGTAGGCGACGGGGACCTCGCGGATTCGCCAGCCGGCTGCTCCGGCGCGCAGGACCATCTCGAGCGGCCAGCCGAACCTCCGGTCGGCGATGCCCAGCGCCAGCAGCGCCTTGCGAGGTGCGGCGCGCATGGGGCCGAGGTCGGTGAGCGCGGCGCCGGTCCGGCGCCGGAGCTGCCACGCGAGGTACCGGTTCGCAACGCGCCCGTGGAGCGGCCACGCTCCCGGGTCGGCATGTCGGGCACCGAGCACCAAGTCGGCGTGGCCGGCCATGACCGGCGACGCCACCCGCGACAGGTCGTCGCCGTCGAACGAGCCGTCGCAGTCCATGAAGCACACGACGTCGTCGGTCGCGGCGCACAACCCCGCGAAGCACGCGGCTCCGAACCCGCGACGCGGTTCGGAGACGACGCGCGCCCCGCGCGCACACGCGATCTCGGCGGTGCGGTCCGTCGAACCGTTGTCGACGACGATGGGGGTGAAGCCCGGCGGTAGTCCGGCAAGCACACCGGGGATCGCCTGCTCCTCGTCGAGGGCGGGTAGCACCACGTCGGGCACGTCGTGAAGCTAGCCAGCGCGACCTGCGCGTTCCGGTCACCCTGCCAGGGAGGAGCGCGGCGCCGTCGCTAGCCTCCTCTCGCAATGCGCAGCGCTGGGCGGGTCGCCGCCCGATGACAGTCGCGGGCGTGTCGAAGATCCGCAGACCGGTGAACAAGACGCGCATTGCCGCGATCGCACTCGTCGTCTGGGGCGTCTTGGTCCTCGTCGGCCGATGGTGGCTGATCGCGCTCCAAGACTCCGGGCGTCGTATCAACTACGACGACGCCGCACCGCTCGTCGGCTCCCTCGACTGGCACCCGAGCTGGCGCCTCGTCTTCCCCGTCGCGGTCGCGGTGACGGCCGTTGCGGCCGCGCCGTACGCAGTGCGGACGCTCCGGTGGCGACCGCTCATCTGGCTCGCGGCTGCGTGGTCCGCGCTGTGGTCAGTGGTCGTCGCGGTCGTGGATCCGGACGGGTGGGACGGCCTCACCCGTCCGCTGCTCGCCGACGATCAGTACCTCGTGGAGCTCGGTGGGATCTCGTCACTCGGGGAGTTCGTCGCCAACTTCACCGAACGCATCCCCACCTACGTGGCGCACGTCTCGTCGCATCCGCCGGGAATGCTCGTCGTGCACTGGGCGATGGATCGCGTCGGTCTCGGCGGCGCCGGCTGGGCTGCCGTCCTCTGCATCGGAGCGGGCGCCGCGTCGGTGGCCGCGGTGCTCGTCACCGTCCGCGAGGTCGCCGGCGAGGAGTGGGCCCGCTCGTTGGCGCCGTTCCTGGCGGTGGCCCCGATCGCGATCTGGGTCGCGACCACCGCCGACGCGTTCTTCACCGGGGTGGGAGCGTGGGCGGTGGCCGGCGTGGTGCTGGCGACGAGCCGTCGGGGCCGCGACGGTGACGTCCTCGCGTTCCTCGGGGGGCTGGGATTCGGCATCGGCGCGTTCTTGTCCTACGGCCTGGTGCTGCTCGCCTTGGTCCCGACCGCGGTGGCGCTGGCTCGGGGCCGGGTCCGTCCGCTGCTCGTCGCGGCCGCCGGCGCGGGGGCGGTCTTCGTGGTGTTCGCGCTCGCGGGGTTCTGGTGGCCGGACGGCCTCGACGCCGCGCACGTGATGTTCTACGGCGGCGTCGGTGGGCGCCGCCCGTACGGGGTGTTCCTCGTGGCGAACTGGTCGATCATCGCGGTCGCGCTCGGACCCGCCCTCGCGGTGGCGATCGTTCGCCTGCGCGACCGCGCGTCGTGGCTGCTCGTGGGGGGCGCGCTGGCCGCGGTCACGGCCGCGACATTGAGCGGCTATTCAAAGGGCGAGGTCGAACGGATCTGGTTGCCGTTCGCGGTGTGGCTCCTCGTCGCGTGCGGTGCGCTCGCCGGTACGAGGACGAGTACTCGCACATGGTTGGCGGTGCAGGCCGCGTACACGATCGT
>Ga0299914_10004142_pt1 | contig 10399 bp, 10 predicted proteins | sample RVTome_10_FD_201361 | JGI IMG/M metagenome (GOLD analysis project Ga0299914, IMG submission 201361) | Soil microbial communities from uranium-contaminated site in the Upper Colorado River Basin, Wyoming, United States - RVT153D57 (version 2) ... | reverse complement strand
GCCCCCTATGCGGAGGTCTGCTGACCGGCAAGTACTCCTGGGAAGGTCCTCTGCCTGATGGATCGCGAATGACGCTGCGACCAGAGCCATACCATCGGTTCTGGAACCAGGAGACCTTTGAGGCGATTGGCCGCCTCGAGAAGGCCGCCAGCGATCGTGGCGTGTCTACCGCCGGCCTGGCCCTGGCCTGGGTGCTCTCCAATCCGGTTGTCACCTCGGTGATCGTCGGGCCCCGCCGTGTCGAACACTTCCGTCCGGTGGAGGAGGCACTGGCCATGGACCTGACCGAACAGGAGAGGGAAGAGATAGGCGAGCTGTTTGGATCCTGACCTGCGGGGTTTTGATGCTGGATCAGGCCTGCAGGCCGAAGCCCCAAGTCCAAATCACCGGGACTTTTGCTGGGTGAGGGCCTCGAGCTCTTCCAGGTCTCCTCTGAAGACATTCCGGTCGACCCGCCCTTCAACACCGTCCCGATGTCCAGGGAACGACTGCCAGAGTGTCCACTCGGGAGGCCCCCACGGCTCCAACACAGGGGACATGATCCACCAGGTCACATCGGGTGGATCGTCGTGAAGATAAGTGTCGTAGAACTGAGCGTTGGTGTAGATCACCGGCCCCATCCGATAGTGCTGCTCGATCGCGCCGAGGAATGAAGCGAGCTCGCCTCGGAAGTCGTCGACGCTGGGGCGCTCTGAGCAGTTGCCGCCGAATTCGAGATCGACCGCCGGAGGGAGCATGTCTGTTGCGTCGGGAACGACATCGATCATGTTCACGGCCTGCTGGTCGCCAGGAGTGCAAAGAGTGAAGAAGTGGTAGGCCCCGCGCAGGATTCCCGCCTGCTCTGCAGAGCGCCAGTTCGCCTCAAACAGCGGATCAACCCAGTCGGCGCCCTCGGTTGCCTTTATGTAGGCAAAGTCGGTCCCGTCGGCGGCCAGGACAGTCCAGTCGATGTCTCCCTGATGATGGGACACATCGACGCCACGAACTTCGTATCGCCATCCGGGCTCGAAGAACAGGTACCCCCCGACACCGACGATGCCTAACGCGAACACGATCACGGATACCCAACGCGCCCACCGGTTCGGGAGAATCCGCATGGATGGGAAGAACGGCGTCACCGGCTGATCGCGTTCCCACACGGCAAGTGCCGCCACACCGCGATTCGAGAGCGAGTCGACGACTACAGGACGCGGGAGTCACGATCGAGACGATCTCGCGCGATCTGAGCGACTGGTGCTTCAGGGGCCAAAGGTCGGAGGGTTTGCTCGACTCGCACCAAGTCCCGAAGGATGTCGGGCCCGCCGCCGACCAGCACCGGGAGGGCAACTACCAGCATGGTGAGTCCGACGAGTAGCAGCATTCGACGAACAGCAGGTCTGAGGGAGTGAGCGCCCACAGGTGCCATCTACAGGTTTGGACCCAAGCGGAAAGGGCCGAGATGCGCCCCGGGGCGGTCCGAGGCAGGAGGTCGAGCGAGGCTCAGCACGCATACGCGCGCGGCGAAACGGGATTCCCGTCTGACGGTCGCTCCGGGTTGGGAAACACGCCGTTTATCAACTCTGAAAAGACCAGGCGTAGACTCTCCAAGAGTGGCGACGCGGATCACGACGCTGCTTGCGACTCTGACCTTCACGGCGGCCTGTGGAGCGTCGACTCCAGAGCAAGTAGCCCAATGGGAGCCCGCCCCAGGCGTCTTCGTAACAGCCGAATCCCAGTCGCTAGCGATCGTCGTAATGGAGCAAGGATGCTCGGGGGGTGACCGCGCCGAGGGCCGCGTCGAAGAGCCGGAGGTGGCCTACGAAAATGACACCGTGGTCGTCACCGTCCGCGTTAGGTCGAAGCCGGGCTTTCAGGACTGCCCGGGCAACCCGCCAACCTGCTACCAACTGGTTCTTGACGAGCCCCTCGGATCGCGTGATCTCCTGATGGGCGGTCTCGGTGAGCCGCAGACGCCCAACGCCGGATTCTTTGGCGCGATCAACTGTCTGAACTAGCAAGGATTGATTCGAGCATCGGGGCGACGTTCGCGGAGGGTGGCCTGGTCTATTTCGGGGGTGATGCTGGTACAAGACCAATATCGCCCACCATCTGCCAGCGATGCCGCTCCACCGACCCCTTCGGCTGTGCGGCTTCGCCAAACGGTATCTGACGAAATCAGCAATATGCGCCCTCGCCAGGATTCGAACCTGGGACACCCGGTTTAGGAAACCGGTGCTCTATCCCCTGAGCTACGAGGGCATGAACTTGTGAAGTCCCTGGTCAAGTGGCCCTTTTCCCCTCTGACCCAAGTCTAGGACTTCGTCCGATTCGGCTTTGGGCCTCGCTTGTCGGTGGGAGGTCGTTCTGTGGAGTGGGGAAGTGTTTCAAGGCACCCGAATAGCAGCCGATCCTTCGAATGTGGCTCGTGTCTTGTTGTGTGCTCTTGTGCTTGTGGTGGTCTCCTGCGGGACCTCACCTGCGGAGTCTGGTCCTACTGCTGATCAGTCCACGCTTGCGCAGCCAACGTCTTCCTCGGCTACGAGTATGGCGTCGACTTCCACCTTCCTGGCGACTACGACTTCAGGTAGTACGGGCACCACCATCGGGAGCACAGGGACTGGCCTGCCAGAGGAGCTTGGGCTGGATCCTGGAGTTTCAATCGAACCCCCTACTGGTTTCCCTTCCCTGGAGGAATTGGCAACGCTGGTCAACCCGTTTGGGGGCGAGCCACATCCTCGCGCTCGCATTTCGAGTCGGCTCCAGCTGGTCGGCGATCCCAACCATCTCGCCGAGCTCGGTCTCGACCCTGGCCTGTTTGAGGGCCAAGGCATGATCATCACCTACTTTGACGGTCTCACGATTTGGGATTACCCGGACGGAGCCCGCGAAGCGCGGCTCACCGACGGCGAGTACTTATACCTAGCCGACGACGGCTCCTGGCAGGTGAGCGACCAGTTCGAATGGCCGCCAATCCCACTCTTTCCTGAATGGACAATGGCCCAGATCACCGCCGAAGACATGCTCCAGGCAGGCCTCGAAGTTGTCGGCTACGAATTAATCGCAGACGTTCCAACTGCTCACCTTCAACTCGAAGAAGACCTCGCCCATCTCTGGGTGGACGAAACGGGTGCGGTTATCCGACTCGTAGTCGATTATTCGGAACCGGATCAAGACATTCTCTGGTTCGCGGTGTGGGACGTCGAAACACTCTCACCTGACCTCACCGGGCCCATACCCGACGAACCCTGATTGGAGATTCTGGACCGCCTCCAGCTCCATGATCCCGACCAGAGCAGCAGATGTCGGGCGGAACCGCCGGCGACGGCCAACTGAAGACGTGAGGCTCCACGGTTCAGTGGACGCGCTCTCTCGAGTCCCTATTTAAGGTTGACTTATATAAGTAATGAGTGATATGCTGCTCCAATGCATGCGTTCGACGTGCTTGGCGATCCGGTGCGACGCCGGATTCTGGAGCTGCTGGTCGATGGCGAGCAGACGTCGGGTGCCATCACCTCAGTGATCCAGCATGAGTTCGGGATCACCCAACCCGCGGTCTCACAACATCTGCGGGTATTGCGGGAGACGGGCTTCGCGACCGTCCGCGCTGAAGGGGCCCGGCGCTTGTACACGATCGAAACGGTCGCGTTGCACGAGGTCGACTCGTGGCTGGAGCGGTTCCGTCACGCCTGGGACCAACCGTTGGATGCTCTGGCGACCGAGCTTGCTCGAGGGAAGCGGGAACGCCGCATGAACGACGGCGACCGCGCCGCTCCGACCAGCACGTCAGCCCCCACCGACAAGGAGGACACATAGTGGATATCGCTACCCAGCTCGAAGCCATCGACCGCGAGGTCACCAGGCGCCCCGGCCCCAACGGCGAGGAGGTCAGCGTCCTGATCCGCCGCACCTACGACGCGGCGATCGCGGACGTGTGGAGTGCGTTGACCGATCCGAACCGAATGAGGCGCTGGTTCCTCCCCATCAGCGGCGACCTGCGGGCTGGCGGCAACTTCCAACTCGAAGGCAACGCCGGAGGAGACATCATCGCCTGCGAGCCACCCCGTCTGCTGAAAGTGACCTTCGGTGGGCCGACCAGCCTGGTCGAGCTGCAGCTGTCGCCCGAAACAGAGGATCGCACCAGCCTGCAGCTCGAGCACACGGTTCCCATCGAGTTCGCCCAGAGCGGCGCCGGATCTCTCTTTGTCGGCCCCGGCTGGGACGGCGGGTTCGTTGCCCTCGACCTGTATCTGCGAGGGGAGGTCGCAGATGACCCCATCGCCGCCGCCAATTCACCCGAAGGCCAGGAGCTTTCCAAACGATCGGTGGATTCCTGGGTCGCCGTAGTGCAAGCATCGGGCACGGCCAGTGCTGACGAGATCGCCGCCGCCAGGCAGATGTCGCTTGCACAATTCGCCCCCGACCAGGTTCGCAGTTACGAGTAGCCCGGTTGTTGATCCGCGAGCCGGGTTTGGCTACATGGGCGTGTTGGGTTCGCCGGCAGAAGGGCTCTCGGCGCTCGGGCCGGGCAGTTCGCCGCTTCGGGCTTGGCGGTACCTCAATGTCGGCTCGTAACGCGAGTGACCGGTGCCCTCCTCCACCACCACGTTGAAACGATCGAGACTCTCGACATAGTGACCACCAATGGGGTCGGTTTCCCTGTAGAGATTGACCCATCCATCGGGGTACAGAGTGCAGACTCTCTCCACCAGGCCATCGTCGCCGCCGATCCCGACATCGGGGAACATAAGTTGGTAGAGGTTGCCCAGTTGGGACCCGTAGGTGAGCAACCGGTCGGGTCGTTTGTCGTCTGCGGTGTAGATCAATGCCAGGGCACCGATCAAGGAGCCTTGCGAGTGGGCAGCGAGCACCTTTCTCGAATGGCTCTGCAGCTCCTTGCGCAACTCGGTGACCGCCATCGGTCCATACGCCGGTGGAGCGAGCGGGTGGAACCAACGCGGCCAGAACGAGCCCAGGTCCCAGAGGATCCCCACACTTCTCCGTTTGGCGCGACCTGCCTTGCTGCTCCCGGCGCCGGTCCAAATGCTGCGCAGCATGAATGCACCAGGGACAACGATCGCCACCGCCACTGCAATGTCGACCAGGTTGTCTTTGAGCACGATCTGGACCTTTAGGAACTCAACGGCGAAGAAGTCCTTGCTCGCGGCGAAAACGATCAGGGCTGCACCCAAGAGGACCAACGGAGCCAGAATCCAGCCGAAGTGAGTCCCCACCCGGGCCAAGACGAGGACCACCAGCATCACACCCATAGCGATGGCAATCCGATAGGCGAGGCTTCCCGGTTCGGGAACGCCCAACCTGTCCGGTTCCCATGAGCCGGCGCGCCATACGATGACCGAGGCCACTCCGCCGGCGATCAACCCGTAGATCGCTGCCGCTCGAAACAACCAGGTCGCCTTGAGGACGACCCGGCGCAGCAAGACCTCCCACCCGTCACCTGACGTGTGCTCCGCCGGCCACCAACTGAGGATCAGCGCGACCGTCAGCAACAGTCCGAGGAGAAAGAGCATTGCGATCGCCACCCAGGCCGCCCCGTTCGCCTCCAGAACATCGAGGCCCAGCATCGACTCGACCACGATGCCCACCGCGATCCCGAGGATGCCACCGATCAGCGTGGCGATGACGAGAGCGCCGACGGCTATCCAACCCGACGTCAATGACAACAACACGAACACACCCAGGACCAGGGTCGTTATGAAGGTGACCGTGTGCGTCGAGGGTTCCTGCCAGGCGGTGACCTGGCTGGTGAGGATCGTGCTCAGCGAAGCGATCAGAACCGCGAGAGCGGCGAGAGGAGCGAGAGCCGTCGCCCAGATGACCAAGCGACCCTGAGGAGCGAAGGCGGTGAGCGCAGTGGTCAGCACGATGATCGAGAGCAGGCTGCCCGAAACGATCAAAGCCCAGGTCGTGTCGGTCCACACCGCCACGCCTACTGCGACGATTCCCAATCCCACCCCAACGTGGAGACGTCGCAATCGGTGCAAGATGCTGTTCGGCCGCCACAAACGCGGGTCGGTGATCGCGGCACCAGTCGGGTCATCGAAGCGCTGGATCTTCTCATCGTCGGGCTCGTCACGCCGTGGCTGTTCAGGCTCTGGCCTTTCAGGCGCTGGCTCTGGCTCGTCATCGAGTGGGATCAGGTCCTCGCCGGGTGGAGGTGGCAGCATCGAATCGACGGTGGGCCAGGCCAACAAACGCGCCTGGGCCCCGGTTTTGAGCGGGGCGAAATGCGATTGGGTCGAGGCTTTCAAGACCAGGACCAGGAATAGGGCGCTGAGAAGCACCACCAGTCCGAGCATGACTCCCTTGCGGAGCCCACTCCCGACCTCAATCGCACGCCAGAGGATCTGCACTTCGCCCAGACGATCCACCCACAGGTAAGGCAGGAGCACCAAGGCAGTGAAGGCCTGGCTGAGGAGCATGGCCGTGAGACCGAGACCGGCGAGACGAACCGCGGAATGGCCAAACCGGTTGTGTCGGTCCCAGCTCATCCATCCGGCGACATTGGCAAAGGCGAACGGGGCGAGCAAGATCCAAAAGGCGGTGAGCCTGCTGCCCGCGGTCAGGCCACCCCAGTGGAAAGCCTGGGTTTCATAATCGGAGTCGGGCGGCGCCGATTGATGGACCTCGGTGTAACGACGCTCCCCCGGACCGAGCGGGTCGCGCGGCGTCGGGTCGGTATAGAGCATGTCTCGCGGGTGGGTGCCGGAAACGCCGTGCACCCGGAGCTCGCTGTGAGTGGCCACCAATCCCCTTCTTTCGATGCGGGGAACCAAAGTTACGCCAACCGTGGCAACCCTGCCCTCGGGAGTTCCCCTTGTGGACGCCTACGATTCGGGGATGGAAGAAGAACGTATTGCCCTCTTTGTCGACTTCGAGAACCTGGCCATCGGAGTGCGAGAAGCCTTGGGTGGGATGGAGTTCGACTTCGAACCGATCGGCAACGCCCTCGCCGAGCGTGGCCGTGTCGTCACTCGGAAGGCATATGCCGACTGGGGCATGTTCTCCGACGCACGTCAGAAGCTCACCCGGGCCCACATCGAGCTGATCGAGATCCCGCAGCGGATGGGCGCGAGCCGCAAGAACGCCGCCGACATCAAGATGGCCGTTGACGCGATCGAGGTGGCCTTCGAGCGCGACTACGTCACCACCTTTGTGATCTGCTCGGGAGACTCCGACTTCACGCCTCTGGTTCACAAGCTGCGGGAGCTGAACAAGAAGGTGATCGGTGTCGGGGTCAAGGCATCGACTTCAGCTTTGCTGCCTCCGGCCTGTGACGAGTTCCTTTTCTACGAGAACCTCGACGGCGTTGAGCCCGGTCGGGCCGCTCAGTCGGTGACCGAGACCGACCGGGGCGATCAAGAGCAGGATGACACCTCCACCCCTGAGCTGGCATCGCTGATCACGACCACCGTGGCCGGCTTGCAGAGATCGAGTGGTAGCGAAGTCATTGCCTCATCCCTCAAGCGAGCGCTGCTCCGCAAGGACTCGACCTTCAGCGAGGCTGATTACGGGTTCCGGGGCTTTGGCGAGCTGCTCAACCATCTCGAGTCGCAGGGGGTCATCGAGCTCTCCGAAGGACCGGGTCGTGGCGACCCGGTGGTTCAGTTCTCTGCTGCGGGCTCCGGCGAGAGCGAGGTGTTCGCCCTTCTCGCTTCGGTGGTCGCCGACCTGTCCAAGAAAGGCGCCGCGGTATACCTGTCGGGTCTGAAGAACCAACTCCGGAAGAAGGACCCCGCCTTCTCGGAGAAGAAGTTCGGTTACGCAGGGTTTCTCCAGTTCTGCAAGGCGGCAGCCACCCGGGGCGTCATCGAGTTGACCTGGGACGAAGACGCTGGCGACTACCGGGTGAGCGTTGCATGAACCGGACCGCTGACGTGGTCGTCGTCGGCTCGGGAATCATCGGATCGTCGATCGCCTTCCAGCTGGCACGTCACGGGGTCGACAACGTCGTCGCTGTCGACAAGGGAGCCGGACCTGCCGAAGGCTCCACGGGCGCCTCATCGTCGATCTGTCGCTGTCGCTACACGTACCCCGAAGTGGTGCGGCTGGCCTATCACGGTCAGGAGGCGTACGCGAACTGGCCGGCGTTCACCGGTCTCGACAACCCGCGTTCGGGGCTGGAGCGGATAGGGGTCCTCTGGATGATGGGCGACTCCGAGGACCAAGTCGGGGCCGATGCCGACAAGTTGATCGGCCAGGGTGTGAAAGCCGAGGCTATTGGGCCGGATCGGTTGAGCGAGTTGTTTCCTTCGCTGTCGACCTGTGGAGCCCCTTTCGATATGACCGGCGAGACGGAGCATGTTTGTGTGCCCGGTGAGGCGTTCCTTTTCGAGAACCTTGGCGGATACGCCGATCCGGTTGGAGCCAACCAGGATCTGATCGAAGCCGTGACCCGCCTCGGGGGCACCGTCGAGTTCAACAAGCAGGTGGTCGATGTGCTCCGGGAAGGCGCACGGGTGACCGGTGTCCGGCTCGCCGACGGATCCGAGATCTCCGCCGGGCTGGTGATCAACGCATCAGGGCCATGGTGCAATCAGCTCAATGCCATGGCGGGTGCCGATCTCCGTTGGACTCTCACCCCAACCCGGGTTCAAACGGTCTACCGCTCGTGGCCGGCCGAACTCGGCCCGCTTCCGGTTGCCGCCGATCTGTCCACCGGCATCTACTTCCGTCCCCAATCGGGCGGTCAGCAGATCTTGGTCGGTTCGGTCCTCGCCGAGGACGAGGAGGAGGCGGTCGACGATCCCGACAACTTCAAGAGAGTGCCGGATGCCGACTTCACCGAGATGAAGCTCGCTGCATTCCATCATCGGGTGCCAGCCCTCGAAGCGAGAGGGGCTGTGACCGGAGTGGCGGGGCTCTACACCGTCAACCGGGAAGACGTCCATCCGGTGGTCGGGCCGACCGAGGTCGAAGGGTTCTGGGTGGCCAACGGCTTCTCCGGGCATGGCTTCAAGCTGGCACCGGCACTGGGCTCGATGCTGGCTCAGGCAGTCACCGGCCTGTCGATGGAGTTCGACACCGATGTCCCGATGAGCTTTCTCTCGGTCGATCGACAGCCGATCGACCTGGCCGTCAAGAACGTCCTGGCCTGATGAGATACCTCAACTCGGCCGAGACCCGTCAAGCGCTGCCGATGCTGGATGCGATCAGGGAGATGGAGCACGCGTTCTCGGGAGAATGGGAAGCCCCGTTGCGATCGATGGTCGGCGGCTCCCTGGTCATGCCGGGACGGCTCGATGACGTCATCGCGGTGAAGGTGGTCTCCACCGTGCCCGGCAATCCCGCCGGTCTGGTGGTCGTGTTCGGTCCGGACGGAGCGCCTCTCGGAATGGTTCACGGCCCGACGCTGACTGCGATACGCACCGGTGCTGTCGTCGGTCTGGCTACGGCGATGCTCGCCCCCCGTAACGTCTCCACGATGGCCATGCTCGGCTCGGGGGCGATGGCGTTCGACCAGGTTGCGGCGATTCGGGCAGTGCGGTCGATCGACCGGGTCCTTGTCTGGTCGCGTGACCGGTCAAATGCGCGTCTCTTTGCCGAGATGGTGGGGGGTGAGCCCGTTGCCGACCCCAATGAGGCTGTGGCCGAAGCAGACGTGGTCGCATGTGCGACGCCTTCGAGACAGCCGCTGTTCACCGAGTCGGTGGTGAGACAATCGGTCCACGTGAATGCGATCGGCGCCTTCACGCCGGAGATGGTGGAGCTCCCGGCTGAGTTGTTGGAGCGGGCGTACGTCGTGGTCGACGACATCGATGCTGCGGCAGCGGAAGCGGGGGATCTGATTCAGGCGGGACGAGCGCCCAACACCACCCTCAGAGCGATGCTGGCCGGAACCAGCCCTGAGATCGGAGAGGACGTCACGGTGTTCAAGAGCGTCGGCGTCGCTGCCCAGGATGTCGCCGCCGCCCATCTGGCCCTGGTCAACGCCGACCGGCTCGGGCTGGGGACCCTCCTCCACGGGTAGAGCTCTCCGCTAACGGAAAGTGCGGCCGAGACGCTCGAGTCGCCGGTCCCAGGTATTGCCGACGTTCTCGACCCACTTCACCAGGTCACCAAGTGGCCCCGGCTCGAAGGTGTAGCGAACTTCTCGTCCCGCCGGATGCCGTTCCACCAATCCGGCGGCGTCTAGAGCGGCGAGATGCTTGGCGACCGCCTGTCGGGTGATCGGCATCGACGCGGACAGTTCGGTTGCGGTTGCCGGCCCTCCGGAGGCCAGCCTGGTCAGGACTTCGAGACGTGACGGGTCGGCTAGTGCGGCAAAGACCTCGCTTGGAACCATCAGGCCGCTGCGGTCAGGTGAGCACTCAGAGAGGTTCGGTCTATCCACCGGGGGGGTAGGCCGGTTGTTGTCCAAGGGAGCAGCGTCTCCTTGACGGTGAGGGTGGTTCCCTCCTCT
>Ga0299914_10004141_pt1 | contig 10399 bp, 10 predicted proteins | sample RVTome_10_FD_201361 | JGI IMG/M metagenome (GOLD analysis project Ga0299914, IMG submission 201361) | Soil microbial communities from uranium-contaminated site in the Upper Colorado River Basin, Wyoming, United States - RVT153D57 (version 2) ... | reverse complement strand
GCGTGACCTCGATGCTGGGCATCGACTACAGCTCGGAGAGCGGCACCGTTTCGCCGCGCTTCGCCTGTTTGATCGATTCCTGCGCACGCTCCCAGGCACCGGGAATTCCATTGAGGATCTCAGTAATGCGAGCGGCGTCGGGGTCGACCTCGTCAAGCGCACTGGGAGAGGAGAACCGCGCGACGAGAATACAAGCTCCATTGTATGATACGTGAATGCTTGTAAAATCGGGAGAGCTTGTCGATCGGGATCTGGAGTGGGTGGCGCTGGCGCGGTTCGTCGAGCGGCGCCAGGGCCTGGCGGTCGTCTACGGGCCGCGCCGGGTCGGCAAGTCGTTCCTGCTCGACGCGCTCTGCGAGGCGGCGGGGGGATACCGCTACCAGTCGATCGCCGGGAGCGCGGCCACGCAGCTCGCCGACTTCGGGCGGGCGCTGGGCGAGTGGCTCGGCGCCGGGGCGTTGGGCCTCGAGGGGTGGGCCGACGCGCTCGAGCGCTTGACGCGCCTCGACGCGCCGTTCGTGGCGCTCGATGAACTCCCTTACCTGACCGAGGTGACGCCGGAGTTGCCCAGTCTCTTCCAGCGCTACGTCGACGACGCGGCCGGCCCGCCGCTGATCCTGGCCGGGAGCGCGCTGTCGGCGATGAGCGACCTTGTGGAGGCGCAGGAGCCGCTGTATGGCCGCGCCGGCGCCGTCGTCGTGCCGGCTCCGCTGGTGGGGGCGGACCTGGCCGCGCTTTGGGGGACGCGCGATCCGCTCGGCGCCCTCTGGGTCGATGCCGCGCTGGGCGGCCTGCCCGGGTACCGGCCGTTGATAGCGCCTCCCGGTCCCGAACGGGACGTGTGGATGACCGAGGAGGTTCTGGCCCCGGGGTCTCCCTTGCTCGACGCGGCCGAAGCGGACCTGGCCAACGTGCCCGAGATGCAGGCTCTGCGCGGCGTATACCGGGCGATCCTCGCCGCGATCGCCGCCGGTGAGCGCACGTTCAGTTCCATTTCCCGGGTCGCCGGGCTCCCCTCCGGAGCGCTCAGCCGCCCGCTTACTGCCCTGCAGCAAGCCGGCCTGGTCGAGCGCGTCGTCGACCCGCTGCGGGCGCGCCGCGACCGCTACGACCTCGCCGACCCCCACCTGCGCTTCTGGCTCGCGATCCTCGCCCCCAACCGCTCGCGGCTGCAGGCCGGCGGGGCGGCGGAGGTTTGGGCGCGGGTGGGGGAGACGACCTGGCCTTCCCACGTGCTCGGCCCGCGCTGGGAGGCCGTCGCCCGCGCGCACATCGCCCGAGGCGGCGAGGAGGACATCGGACCGGTGGACGTGGTCGGGGTGACGACGGTTTCCGACCGGGCCCGCAGGCGCAGCCATGAGGTCGACCTTCTTGCCGTGCGCGACGGTCGAGTCGTCGCGGTCGGGGAGGCGAAACTGCGGGCGCTCGGGCCGGCGGACCTCGACCGGCTGCTGCGGATCAGGGATCTTCTAGGCGCTCCGGACGCGTCGCTCGTGCTCGCCTCCGCCACCGGCGTCGAGCCCGAGGTGCTCGATCACCCGGACCTGATCGCGATCAAGCCGGCCGATATCTACGGCTGAGGGACGGTTCGGAGTAGGCGAAGCGGCAGCGAGGTGATCTCAAGCCGGCTTACGTCAGATGCTGCCACAGCGCGCTGACCGGAACGGCCCAGATGCGATCGCCGAGCGGTTGCGTGTCGCGGCCGGGGTGGATCACGAATCCGGCCACGAAGCGATCGCCAAGGCGGTCGCGCACCTGCGACATCGGTCTCCAGTCTTTCCGCGAGAGGCTGACCGTGGACTTGACCTCCACGCAGGCGATGTCGCCCGACCAGGACTCGAGGATCAGGTCGACCTCTTGGTCGCCGACCCTGTAGTGGTAGAGGTTTGCCTGGGTCTTGGCCCATTCCAGGTGCCTCAGCACCTCCATCGCGACGAAGTTCTCGAGGCACCGCCCGGTCACCTGATTGTCCTCGGCGACGCGTTGGCGATTCGCCCCGAGGAGTGCTGCGAGGAATCCCGTGTCGACGATGAAGATCTTGGGGGTCGCTCCCTCCCTGCTTGCCAGCGACGGCCGCCAACCCGGCACGACCCGCACCGCGTAAGCCATCTCCAGCAGCCGGACGTAAGACTGCACGGTCTTGTTGTCCATAGAGAGACGGCGGCCGACCTCTCGGTAGACGAGAGGCGTGGCGGCGCGGGCAGCCAGCAGCCGCAGGAGCTTCGGGATCTCCGCCAGGCGGGTGGCACCGCTGAGGTCGGCAAGGTCACGATCCGCGATCGCGCCGGCGTAGGCCCGGTACCACCGCTCGCGCTCGGCCGCCGGTAAGTCGACCACCGCCGGGTACCCGCCCCGCAGGATTCGATCGAGGACCGGGTCGCGTCCCGGGGCAGCGGAGATTTCGGGAGGAGAGCCCTCGAACAACGCATCGACCAGATTGGTGGCGGTTGCCTCGATCTCGCACTGGGCCAGGGGCCACAGCGTGACCGCCTCCATGCGGCCGGCGAGCGTATCCGGTGCGTATCGGCTCGTCAGCAGGTTCGCCGACCGGGTGAGCAGATATCGCCCCGGTCGTTGATCGCGGTCCACCGCCGCCTTGATCGCCAAGAGCAGGTCAGGTCCGCCTCGCTGAACCTCGTCGATCAGCGTGGGGGTGCCGAGCGCCTCGAGGAATCCCTCGGGGTCCGCGAGGGCAGCTTCGCGCGGAACTCGCTGGTCGAGGTTGGCGGAGGCGGCCCGGTATTTCTTCTGCAATTGAGGAAAGTCAAGCTTGCGATTGAGGAAGCGCCGGGACACGTGTTTGCGGCCAGCCGCGCCGCTGGTTGCCCCTCCCGGCGCCGACCGGGACGCGTGGATGATCAAGGAGGTGTTGGCGCCCGGCTCGCCCTTGCTCGACGCCGCCGAAGCGGACCTGGCAAGCGCGCCCGACCCGCCGGCGCTGCGTGGCGTCCACCGGGCGATCCTCGCCGCGATTGCTGCCGGGGAGCGGACGTTCAGCGCCATCTCCCGGGTCGCCGGGCTCCCTTCCGGGGCGCTCAGCCGCCCGCTTACTGCCGTGGACGTGGTCGGGGTGACGACGGTTTCCGACCGGGCCCGCAGGCGCAGCCATGAGGTCGACCTTCTTGCCGTGCGCGACGGTCGAGTCGTCGCGGTCGGGGAGGCGAAGCTGCGGGCGCTCGGGCCGAAAGCGGCGGGGGTCTTTACCCCCAGAGAGCGCAGATGGGCACCGCCGTGACTCGCTCGGAGAGTTCGAAGGGGGCTGGCCCGGTGTGGAACACGATCCCGTGGAGGAAGCGCTCCCCAAGGCGGTCGCGCAGCCAGGTGAGGTGTCGGGCGGAGCTGCGGTCGGGGGCGGCATCGGCCTTTACCTCGAATGCGAGCAGGTTTCGCCCCCCGAGCTCGGCGATGATGTCGATCTCGTGGCGCCCGTGCTCTTCGCGCAGGTGGTAGAGGCGGGGCCTCGCCTCGCTAATCGCGCGTTCAGCACGGAGTTGAGCGGCGACGAAGGTGTCGAGCAGGCGCCCAAGCAGGTCGCCATCGCGTAGGACGGCGTGTGCATCGAGTCCCAGTGCCGAGGCGGCCAGCGCGGGATCGATCAGGTAGCGCTTCGAGCCTCGCGAGAGGCGACGCAGCCGGTTCGAGCTCCATGCGGGCATCTCCTCAGTGACGAACAGGTTGGCCAGGAGCCGCTCGTAGGCGAGGGCGGTCCGGCGATCGACCCCGGCCGCGCGAAGCAATGTGGCGTCGGAGACGATGCCCGCCGAGTTGAACGCATAGGCCTCGAAGTAGCGCCTCAAGCGCGCCGGGTCGCGCCGGGGGTCGATCTCCATCGCGTCGCGGGTCAGAAGCTGATCGACGTAGCTCTCCAGCCAGCGGGCCCTGGCTCGCGGAGCCATCTGCAATGCGGGATCCGGGAATCCGCTTCTCAAGGCCAGCTCGACGTAGTCGCGGAGGTCGGGTGGGTCGCCGGGAGCGCCCGGAAGGTCCCCTCCGGCGAGCCGGTCGAGCAGTGGCCGGCCCTCGGCGCCATTCAGCTCGCGCACGGTCATCCCGTACATGGGAACGCGTATGACGCGACCCGTCCCCGGCCAGGTGGCCGCCTCGAGGTCCGCCCTCACCGACCCGGTGAGGAGGAACCGCCCGGGACGAGCGTCGCGGTCGACTGCCCTCTTCACCGCGCCGAGGACGGAAGGAACCTCCTGCCACTCGTCGAGCAGGATCGGCTCCTCATATCCGGCGAGGGCTACGTCGGGGTCGGCACGGACCGCGGAAGCTTCGGCCGGGCGATCGAGATGCACGATGTGGGCGGCATGTCGGGCCGCGGTCGTCGTCTTGCCGGTCGCACGCGGCCCGGTGACCATTACCGCGGGCAGCTCGTCCAGCAGCTCGTCGATCAGCTTGTCGACGAGCCGAGGCTTGTAGTCAGGGGTGGCCACAAGACGAGAGTACATGATTTCGCCGATATTGAGTGTAGGTATTTCGCCACCATAAAGCGCTGGTTTTCGCCATTGGACGAACGAGCGACTGTCACAAAATACCCCTCTATTTTGGGTGTCTACACCCAAAATTAGTATGGTTTTTAGGGTGAATGATGGGCAGCTAAGGCGACTTCTCACGGATCGCTCAGCTTGGTGGCCGGATCGACGCGCTCAGCTTCGCCCTGATGGTGTGGCGCTGCCACCGGATCGGGGGCCGGCTTCCCAACCTCAGGACGCAGGAGAAGGTCTACTTCGTGGACCCCTTGATCGCGCGCCTGCCGCATCTCAGGGACGACCGGCGGCGCGACCTCGACGATTCGCGTCTGACCGAGCAGCAGCTCGGGGCGCTGCTCCTCCGTGCCGCCGCTGACCGGGGGCCAAACGCGCTGTTGGGGGCCAGCACGGTCATGTACGAGAGGACTCCCAGCGCCACGGAGGTCGACTTCGTCGGGCCGGACCTCGGCGTCGCCTTTGAGAGTAAGTACGTGGATGGGCCATGGCGGCGCGTCGCCCAGACGCTTCGGGCGCGGCATAGAGGCGGGATCCTCGCCACCCGCGCCGTTCTGGAACTGGAGAACCGCAGCGGGAAGGACCCGGTGTGGGCGGTGCCCACCGGGATTCTCGGCTGGCTCCTGCGAGCGCCAGGGTAGGGGCTCAGTGGGCCTCGTCAGAGGCGTGTGCCGGCGGACGGGACTCTTCCGCCAGTGAGGTGACCTCGAGGGGACCGTGGGCGGCTTCCTCGAGGACGTCGGTCGCCTCTTGGGCCGAGCGGGCGTATAGCTCGACCAGCATGTGGATCACGATCCGCTCTTCGTCGTGCTTGTGGAAGCGGACGTGGGTGAAGAACTCGCGCACGCCGGCTTCGCCGAAGGCGCCGTAGGTGAGGAACTCGATCGCCTCCGGTCCGGCGCAGGTCTCGACCCGGTCCTGGTCGACGGTGACCGTGCAGGAGGCGACCCAGGGGGTGCCGGCGACCATCCGCTCCCAGCGATCCTCGATCGGCGCCACGCGATCGCCCTGAAAGGCGAGGTGGGGCTGGTCGTGCATGCAGTCGAGGCATTGCACGACCGACTCCTGCACTTCGTCGATCCCCTCGGCCGGAACCCCGGTCTCCGGATCGACGCGGCGGATCGCGTCGTAGTGCATCTGGATCTCGAGGTTCTGCGACCAGCAGCGATAGCAGCGCAGCCAGGCCGAGCGGTCTCCGTTCATCTCGCTCATGGTTTCACTTCGGGCAGTTCGAGGCGCAGGCCTTCCTCCTCGGCCAGATCCGGAGTGACGAAGGCGTTGGTCGCCTCCAGCATGCGCTCGGCCTCTCTCAGATCGCTCCAATCGATCGCCGCGGCGTAGGCCTGGGCGAAGTCGAGCACGCGGATCAGCGGCTGCGGATTGCCGTTGCGCGAGAGGGCGCGCAGGCCCTGCAAGTAGTTGTCGCGGTAGACGATCGGGATCACGATGCGCTGCTCTCCGGCGGCGGTCAGCTCGGCGTTCATCAGCACCCGGCCGACCCTGCCGTTGCCGTCGGTGAACGGGTGCACCTCAGCGACGAGGTACATCATGAAGATCGCCCGCGGCAGCCCGGGGGGCAGCGCCTGGTAGTAGCGATAGCCCTCGGTCAGGGTGCCGACGACCAGGTCCGGATGAACGAAGGTGGTCACGCCGGCGCGGTTCACGCGCGTCTTGAATGCGCCGGGAACGGCCTGCGGGCGCCTCTCCAGCATCAGCGCATGATTGGCGCGGAGCAGATCGAGCAGGTCTTCGGCCCCGTCCGGGAGCCTTTCCCGCTTCGCGGGATCGTTGACGAGATCGAAGGTGCCGAGAACGTCATGCGCGTCTTCGAATCGGTTTTCCGGCACCGTCCGATGGAAGACGATCTGCTCCGCTTCCCGCAACTCGAACTCGGTCCCCTCGATCCAATTTGAGAAGTAAGCCTCGATGAACGAGAGGGCGGGAAGGGAGTCCAGCTGCTCGCTTCGTCCCTTGAGCGGGTTGCCCAGTAGAGCTGCCTGGAGCGCTTCGAACAGCTCGATGCGGCGTGCGTCGAAGCCGAGGCCGGCGTGCGCCGCGCGGGCGGCGGAAGTGGCCAACTCTGCGTCCCGCGTGCCGAGAAGCGTGCCGATCAGATCGTCGAGAGCCGTCATCTCTCTCTCCGCATCGAGCGCCACGGCGATCTGCCGCGCCTGGTCGCGCAGCTCGTTGAGCGCGTCGTTTCCGCGTATGGCGGCGATCCGGGTCAGCTCGTTCTCGATTTCGGCCGTGGAGAGGGTGCGGGAAACGCCTTCACGCTTCCGCGAGGGGCGCATGTTGTCCAGAAGCGCCCGCGGCCGGCTCGAGAAGTGCAGCCCGTCCAGATGAGTCATGTCGCCCGGAGCGGCCCCCGGTCCGCGGCGGGGCAACAGCGTGAGACCGGGCAGGCGGACCGGCCGCCGTCCCGCATAGTCGAGCCCGGCGTCGAGGAAGAGAGATCCGTCGGCCGAGGGCTGTGCCTCGATGCCGCTGCGGTCGACGATGACGGCTCCAGGGAAGTAGTGGGCGGCTATCCGAGACCAGTTGCGCCGCACCACCTGCTCAATGGGCTCGGCGAGGTTGCGCGTATAGAGGCGGCCGGCTACTTTGCGGGCTCGTTGTTGAGCCATCGCGCGCTGCACGGCTCGCGAGGTCCGCGTCGTGGAAGCGAAGACCTCGGGCTGCTCATCCAGCGAAAATGTGCGCTCAGTCGCCTCCATTCAGGACGTTAGTGTAGAAAAACTGCGCTTAAGACGCTGAATTGGGCGAAAAAATGCGCTTAAGAAGATCAGTCTCTTGCCGCTCAGGCGGCCGCGCCGGCGCCGGCGCGCCGGCCGACGAGGTCGACGATCTCGCCCATGATTCTGGTGATGTCGAAGTCCTTGGGCGTGTAGACGCCGTCGACGCCGGCCTCGCGCAAGCGCTCGGCGTCGGCGGGGGGGATGATGCCGCCGGCGACGACCGGGGCTTCGACGCCCTCCTCGCGCAGCCGGCGCACCACCTCGGGGACCAGCTCCAGGTGGGAGCCGGAGAGGATCGAGAGGCCGATCACGTCGACGTCCTCCTGTAGCGCCGATTCGGCGATCTCCTCGGGGGTGAGGCGGATTCCCTGGTAGATCACCTCCATGCCGACGTCGCGGGCGCGCAGGGCGACCTGCTCGGAGCCGTTGGAGTGGCCGTCGAGGCCGGGCTTGCCGACAAGGATCTTGATCCGGTGGCCGATCCGCTCGGAGACCTCGTCGACGCGCCCGCGGATCTCCACCAGCTGTTCGCGATCGGCCGGCGGTGCGGCGCCTTCGACCCCGGTCGGGGCGCGGTAGGCGCCGAACGCCTCGCGCAGCACCCCGGCCCACTCGCCGGTCGTCGCGCCCGCCTTGGCGGCGGCGATGGTCGCCGGCATCACGTTGCGGCTGTCGTCGGCCGCTACCGCGACAAGCTCTTCGAGGGCGCTCTTGACGGCTGCCTCGTCGCGCTCGGCCTTCCATTTCTCCAGCGCCTCGACCCGCTCGCGCTCGACCTCGGGGTCGGGCGTGAGGATCCCACCGTCGGCCCCCGCCGTCAGCGGCGAGTCCTCGGTCTCTGTGAAGCTGTTCTGGCCGACGACCTTCTGCTCGCCGCGCTCGATTCGCGCCACCCGCTCGCGATGTGACTCGACCAGGCGCGCCTTCATGTAGGGGACGGCCGAGACGGCGCCGCCGTGCTCTTCGACCACCGCCATCTCGGCGCGGGCGCCCTCGGCCAGCTCCTCGACCAGGCCGTCCATCACCTTCGATCCCTCGAAAATGTCGGGGTACTCGAGCAGGTCGGTCTCATTCGCCAGCACCTGCTGGATCCGCAGGCTCCACTGCTGGTCCCAGGGGCGGGGCAGGCCCATCGCCTCGTTCCAGGCGGGCAGCTGGATCGCGCGGGCGCGGGCGTCGCGGCTGAGCGTGACGGCGAGCGCCTCCAGCACGATCCGCTGGATGTTGTTCTCCGGCTGGGCCTCGGTCAGGCCGAGCGAATTGACCTGGACGCCGTAGCGGAAGCGCAGCATCTTCTCGTCGGTCACCCCGTAGCGCTCGCGGCCGATCTCGTTCCAGAGCCGGCCCATCGCCCGCAGCTTCGCGATCTCCTCGACCAGGCGGATGCCGGCGTTGACGAAGAAGGAGATGCGGCCGAAGACCTTGGGGAAGTCCACCTCTGCGACCTGCCCGCGCGCTCTCACCTCGTCGAGCACCGCGATCCCGGTGGAGAGGGCGTAGGCGATCTCCTGCACTGGCGTCGCCCCGGCCTCCTGCAGGTGGTAGCTGCAGATGTTGGTCGGGTTCCAGCTCGGCACCTCGTTGACGGTGAAGGCGACCATGTCGGCGATCAGCCGCATCGAGGGCTCCGGCGGGAAGGCATAGGTCCCGCGCGAGAGGTACTCCTTGATGATGTCGTTCTGGGTGGTGCCCTTCAGCTCGGCGCGCTCGACGCCGTTCTCCTCGGCGACGGTGACGTAGAGGCCGAGCAGCCAGGCGGCGGTCGCGTTGATCGTCATCGAGGTGTTCATCTCATCCAGCGGGATGCCGTCCAGCAGCTGGTGCATGTCGCCCTTGTGGGCGATCGAGACGCCGACCTTGCCGACCTCGCCGCGGGCGAGGACACCGTCGGGGTCATAGCCGGTCTGGGTGGGGAGGTCGAAGGCGACTGAGAGGCCCGTCTGTCCCTTGGCCAGGTTGCCGCGGTACAGCTCGTTGGAGCGCTTCGCGTCGGAGTGCCCCGCGTAGGTGCGCATCACCCAGGGGCGGTCGCGCTCGGGAAGGCGGTGCTCGGCCATCTCCTCAATCTTATTTGGGCCGGCGAGAAAGACGGCGTTCATCCGTCACAGCACGCACCTTTTCGCCGGGGGCGTGTTTAGGCTGCGATCGTGAAATTTCGCGCCACAGCCACGCTGCTTGCCGCCCTCTTCGTCGCCTCCGCCCTCGCCGCGAGCGCCGGCGCGGCGAAAATCGGCGTCTACCGCAACGCGATGCAATCGACCGCCCAGCGCTCCGAGCTGGTCAAGCTGACCGGCCGCAGCTGCTCGCGCGGGGGCAGGGGAGATGCCCTGCGGATCGCGATCGGCAGACGCACGCAGGAGTGCTCCTACCGGACTCCGGTGCTCGGCCGCGACCTCGAGATCGCCACCACCCAGCGCCTGCTGAGCGACACGCCGAGAAGCCTTCGGCGCAAGGCCTACCTGGGCGTGCAGCTGCGGGCCGGGGGCGGCTCCCGCTACCAACTCGCCGTCTTCCCGCTGCAGCGCAAGGTCCAGCTGCGCAAGGTCCTCGGAGACGGGACGATCAGATACCTGGCGATCGTCAAGAACGAGAAAGCCGTGCGGGGAATCGACAGAGCCAACAAGCTGCGACTCAGCGCGATCAACGAGAGGCGCGGCGAGGCTCGCCTGATCGCTTCGCTCGGCCGCAAGCGAGTCGCGAACGTCCTCGACGCCACGGCGGGTGAGGTCGGCGGCCGCGCTTCCGGGTTTTCGGTCGGGTCCGTGCGAGGCGGCAACGGCATCGTCGCCGCCGTCGACGACGTGGTCATCCGCGTTCCCAGCCCGTTCTAGGCTCATAATCCAAGCGATGTCGACGACGACGGTTGAGCGGCCGCGCAGCGCCGGGCCCGGGTCGGGCCTGGGAGGGGATTGGCGCGTGATCGTCCGCAACGACAGCCACAACACCTTCGACCACGTCGCGCAGACCTTGGCGCGCGTGCTGCCCGGCGTCAGCCTCGACCAGGGCCACCAGCTGGCCGACCGGATCCACAACAGCGGCCAGGCGATCGTCTGGTCCGGCCCCCGCGAGCCGGCGGAGCACTACTGGGAGCAGCTGGACGCGGCGGGCCTGACGATGGCCCCTCTCGAACGCAGCTAGCGCATCCGCCGAACAACCCGCTGATTGTGCAAGTTA
>Ga0299914_10004140_pt1 | contig 10399 bp, 8 predicted proteins | sample RVTome_10_FD_201361 | JGI IMG/M metagenome (GOLD analysis project Ga0299914, IMG submission 201361) | Soil microbial communities from uranium-contaminated site in the Upper Colorado River Basin, Wyoming, United States - RVT153D57 (version 2) ... | reverse complement strand
CCGCTCGAGAAGCCGAGCGCGAGGCACAGCGCATAGAACTGCGGCAGCGTCCGGCCGACCGGCAGGAAGTACACCCCGACGCCGAGCGTCGTCAGCGCGAGGAACCAGCCGAGCACCCGCTTCCGGCTGCCGATGTACTGCGAGAGCCAGCCGCTGGTGAGGTCCCCGACCGCGAGGCCGATATAGCAGAACATCACCGCGCGGCCCGCGTTCGGCAGGGGGGACATCCCCATGGCCGAGCCGAACTCCGGCGAGAACGTGATCAGGATGCCGACGACATACCAGGCGGGCACGCCGATGACGATGATCGCGAGGTAGCGGCGGGCGCGCTCCGGTCGTGCGAAGAGCTGCAGGAAGCGCCCGCGCGCGTGCGGCTCCGTTTTCACCTGCTCGAACATGCCCGATTCGTGCACGCCGATCCGGAGCACCAGCAGCACGAGCCCCATCACGCCGCCGACGATGTAGGCGGCGCGCCAGTCGAAGAGATCCCCCACGAGGACCGCGACGACGGCGCCGCAGATCCCCACCGCCGCCACCAGCGTCGTCGCGTACCCGCGGGTCTCGCGCGGCATGATCTCGGCGACCAGCGTGATGCCGGCGCCCAGCTCGCCGGCCAGGCCGATGCCGGCCAGGAACCGCAGCACGGCGTAGGTGGGAACATCGTTGACGAACGCGTTGAGGATGTTCGCGACGGAGTACATCGCGATCGAGCCGAAGAGCACCGACAGCCGGCCGCGGCGATCCCCGAGCACGCCCCACGCGATGCCGCCGAGCAGCATGCCGCTCATCTGCATGTTCAGCAGCAGCACGCCCTGCGGGAGCAGCTCCCCGGCGGGCACGCCGATCGCCGTGAGGCTCGGGACCCGTACGATGCTGAAAAGGATGAGATCGTAGATGTCGACGAAGTAGCCGAGGGCGGCGACGAGGACAGAGAGCCGGACGACGGCGCGGCGCGTGGGCGGCAGCGGACGGCGGGAGAGCTGCATCGGGGGGATTATGGCCCCATAATGAGCGCCGATGCTGACGGCACGGCTGGGAGACTCCGACCTCCAGATCACGCGCATCGGGCTGGGCGCCTGGGCCATCGGCGGAGAATGGCTCTTCGGATGGGGACCGCAGGACGACCGCGACTCGATTGCCGTGATCCGGCACGCGGTCGAGCGGGGGATCAACTGGATCGACACCGCGCCGGCGTATGGCCTCGGGCACTCCGAGGTGATCGTCGGGCGCGCGCTGAAGGAGATGCCCCGGGGCGAACGGCCGCTCGTCTTCACGAAGTGCAGCCTGGTGTGGGACGAGCAGGGCGCCATGCGCCACGAGCTCTCCCCCGCCTCGATCCGCGGGGAGATCGAAGGCAGCCTCCGGCGGCTCGGCCTGGAGCGCGTCGACCTGTATCAGATCCACTGGCCGCGGTGGCCGAGCTCCCCGCCCGGCCACGATCCCGGCCGCTTCGAGGACGCGTGGCGGACGATGAGCGAGCTGCAGCGGGAGGGCAAGGTCCGCTGGCTTGGCGTCTCGAACTTCGACGTGGCGCAGCTGGAGGCGGTGCGGGCCATCGCGCCGGTCACGAGCGTGCAGCCGCCCTACTCCGCGCTGCGGCGGGACGTCGAGGAGACGCTGCTCCCCTATTGCCGGCAGCACGGGATCGGCGTGATCGTGTACTCGCCGATGCAGTCGGGCCTGCTGTCGGGGCGCATGACGCGGGAGCGCGTGGCGAGCCTGCCGGAGGGGGACTGGCGGCGGCGCGCGAAGTGGTTCCAGGAGCCGTTCCTCACGCGCGGACTCGAGATCGCGGAAACCTTCCGGGCGATCGGCGAACGGCAGGGACACTCACCCGCCGCCGTGGCGGTGGCGTGGGTGCTGCGCCACCCGGCGGTAACCGGCGCCATCGTCGGCGCGCGGCGGCCGGCGCAGGTGGACGAGTTCATAGCCGCCCCCGCCGTGCACCTGTCCCCCGAGGAGAGGGGCTGAGGGGGTCACACTGGGGTCAGACCAGGGTCAGACCGGGGACGGAGCCCTCGAACCTCGAAAATCCGTGGAAAGTCAGGGGGACAGAGTGGGGACAGACCGGGGTCAGACCGGGGTCAGACTGGGGACGGACCCTGCTGCGTCCCCGCTCCGTCCCCCTTCAAGGCTCCCCCGCACGGACCGCCCGCGGAGCTGAAGGACCACAGAGAGGACACCCATGAATCGACGCGACTTCCTCAAGCACACCGCGATCACCAGCGCTGCCGCCGCGCTCGCCGGCCGCCGCGGCGCCGCCGCCCAGCCCGCGCCCAGCGACCGGATCACGCTCGGCCTGATCGGCACCGGCGCCCGCGTCCAGCAGCTCATCGGCGCCACTCAGCAGATCCCGGGCGTCGAGATCGTCGCCCTCTGCGACGCCTACACCGGGCGCGCCGAGCGCGCCCGCCAGCGCACCGGCGGACGCGCCGCCATCGTCGGCAGCCACCGCGACGTCATCGGACGCGCCGATGTGGACGCCGTGATCATCGGCACCCCCGATCACCTGCACACGCCCATCGCCCTCGAGGCCCTCGCCGCCGGCAAGGACTGCTACATCGAGAAGCCGATGACCTACACCGTCGATGAGGGACTCCAGATCATCGAGGCCGCGAACCGCGCGAAGCGGATCGTGCAGGTCGGCAGCCAGGGCATGAGCTCGTCACTGAACGCCAGGGCGCGGGAGATCGTGCGGTCCGGGCGCCTGGGACGGGTGACGATGATCCGGGCCTCGTACAACCGCAATACGGCGGGGGGCGCCTGGATCTACCCCATTCCGCCCGACGCCTCCCCGGCCACGGTGAGCTGGGATCAGTTCCTCGGTCCTGCGCCGAAGCGGCCGTTCGACCTCGAGCGCTTCTTCCGGTGGCGCTGCTACTGGGACTACTCGGGCGGCATCTCCGGGGACCTCTTCGTTCACCTGCTCACGACCATCCACTACGTCATGGGCGCGAAGGTGCCGGGAACCGTTCTCGCCAGCGGCGAGCTCTACCGCTGGACCGAGTCGCGCGAGGTGCCCGATACCGTCAACGCCGTGCTGATCTATCCGGAGGGGTTCACCGTCAACCTCAGCTCCACCTTCAACAACCAGTCGGCCAGCGAATCGGGATTCGAGATCCTCGGCACCGAGGGAAGCCTGGCGTTCCGCGGCGGCCGCCTGTCGTTCACGGCGGAGAACGTGCGGGACGACAACCGGTGGATCACGGATTCCTGGCCGGAGGCGCTGCAGCAGGCCTACCACGCGGACCCTGCCGTGCAGGCGCGGGAGTCTCCGGGGACGTGGCCGCAGCAGATGCGCCCCGAAAGCGAGCGCTGGGAGGAAATCGGCCGGAACACGGACGTGATTCACCTCGAGAACTTCGTCCAGGCCGTCCGCACCCGCCAGGAGCCCGAGCAGGACGCCCGCATCGGCCACTACGCGGCCTCGGGCGCCCACATGGTCAACCTGGCGCTCCGCAACGAAGCCCGGGTGCGGTGGGATTTCTCGCGCGACCGTGTGAAGGGAGAGGCGCGATCATCTGGAGACTGACGCCTGTTGGATCTATGCTTGGCGTCACGCGCTCCGCCGCCACCTCGTGCGCGGCTCGTGACAGCGCGATGGAGAGGAGCTGACCGTGGCCAAGGCTCGCAAATCGACCCGCAAGCGTTCCGCCGGCCGGGGCCGGAAGGGGACGAAGGCGAGAAAGCAGTCGGCACGCAAGACCCGGAAGGCCGGTCGCAGGAAGACCGCGCGCAAGAGCACGCGGCGCGGCGCCCGCAAGTCCTCCGCCCGCAAGTCCTCCGCGCGCAAGTCGTCCGCCCGGAAGGGCGGGGCCCGCAAGTCCTCGGCGCGGAAGGGCGGCGCCCGCAAGGCCAGGAAAGCAGCACGCGCCCGCAAGACCACTCGTACGCTGAAGAGACGTCCGGCCCCGTCACCGGCGAGCGCTGCCATGGCCGCTCCCGCCGCCGCCCCGGTCGCGGCAGCTCCGGCGTGGCCGGCGCCGATGGCCCCGATGGATTTCGGGGACTCGGGAGCCGCCGAAGGCGAGCTCCTGCCGCCCGAAGAGTAGTCAGCGCGTTGCGCGCCCTCTCCGCTGGGGCCGATCCGCCTCGAGCCGTCCGCGCCCGCCGCGCGGACCGCGGGACGGTCGGCCCCGCCTCTCACGGAGGCCACGACATGGCTGCCCGGCGCTTCCTGCTCGGCATCGTCCTCCTCCTCGCGGCCACGGCCGCCCTGGTCCGAACGACACGCGCCCAGCCGCCCGGGACGGCCCCCGTAGCCATCATCGGCGCCAGCGTGATTCCGATGGACCGCGAGCGCGTTCTCCCCGGCCACACCGTGGTCATCTCCGCAGGCCGGATCGCGGCGGTTGGTCCCGACGCCGATGTGACGGTGCCGGAAGGAGCTCATCGGATCGACGCAGCGGGGAAGTACGTGATCCCCGCCCTCGCCGAGATGCACGCGCACATTCCCGGCGGTCAGGCGACCGACGCCGACATCGAGCGCGTCCTCTACCTGTACGCGGCCAACGGGATCGGCACGATTCGCGGCATGCTCGGCCACCCGCGCCATCTGCCGCTGCGCGAGCGCGCCGCCCGCGGCGAGCTGGTGAGTCCCTGGATCTACACGTCCGGCCCCTCCCTCAACGGCAACTCGGTCCCCACGCCGGAGGCGGCGCGGGAGGCCGTGAGCAAACAGAAGGCGGCGGGGTACGACTTCCTCAAGATCCACCCGGGCATCCTGAGCGGTCCGTTCGACGCGCTGGCGGAAGCAGCGGGCAAGGCCGGGATCCAAATGTCGGGTCACGTCCCTGCCGCGGTGGGCCTGCAGCGGGCGCTCGAGGTGCCGTACGCCTCGATCGATCACCTCGACGGCTACGTCGAGGCGCTCGCCGGTCCCGACGCGCCGGCCTCGCAGCTGTTCGGCGTGAACCTCGCGGCCCGGGTGGACGAATCGCGCATCGCCGACCTCGTGAAGGCGACACGAGAGGCCGGCGTGAGCAATGTACCGACGCAGGCGCTCCTCGAACACTGGGTCGGACCCGACGATGCCGAGACCATGGCGGGATGGCCGGAGATGCGGTACGTGAGCGAGGAGGAGCTGGCCAACTGGACGGAGCTCAAGCGCAAGTTCGCGTCCGCGGCCTCTGCCGCGGATCGCGCCCGGTTCCTCGACGTCCGCCGCACGCTGATCAAGGCCCTCCACGACGGCGGCGCCCGGCTGCTGCTCGGCTCCGACGCGCCGCAGACCTGGAACGTCCCCGGATTCTCCATCCATCGGGAGCTGCAGTACCTCGTGCGCGCGGGCCTGTCGCCGTATCAGGCGCTCGAGACCGGCACGCGGAACATCGCCGCGTTCTTCGGGACGGACAAGGAGCGCGGCACGATCGAAACCGGCAGGCGCGCCGACGTGGTCGTGCTGGAGGGCAACCCGCTGGACGACATCGCGAACACCGGGCGCATCTCGGCGGTGGTGCTCGGCGGACGGCTGCTCACGCGAGAGGCGATGGACAAACGCCTCGCGGAACTGCGGCGGCGATGACGCGGATCGTGCTGGCCGCGCTCGCCGGGTTGGTTGCGGCCGCACTGGTCTCCGCACAGGCGCCGGCCGCGCGGGAGACGGGATCGCCGCGTAAGGCCTTCATCGACGGGACCGGTCCCGGCTGGCGAACGCTCGGGCCGGGCGACTTCGCGGACGTCAACGGTGCGACCGACACCTGGACGTGGCACGGCGACCTGCTGCGCAGTACCGGGAACCCCATCGGCGTCATGCGGACGCGCGACGTCTTCACCAACTTCGAGATGGTGATCGAGTGGCGCCACCTGAAGGCCGGCGGCAACTCCGGTCTCTTCACCTGGGTACCTCCGGACGCGCTCGACGCGCTGCCGCCCGGACGCCTGCCGGACGCGGGCATCGAGGTGCAGATGCTCGACCACGCGTACACGCAGCAGTACGAGGAGCAGTCCGGGAAGAAGGCGGACTGGTTCTCCACGGACGGCGACGTCTTCCCCGTCGGGCGATCGAAGCTCCAGCCGTTCGAGCCGCGTTCGCCCGACGGCAGCCGCAGTTTTCCCCGCGAGGAGCGGAGCCGCGGCGCCGGCCAGTGGAATCACTACTACGTCCGCGGCGTCAACGGTGAGCTCCGGCTGTGGGTGAACGGCGCGGAAGTCTCCGGCGGCCGCGACGCCGACCCGCGCACCGGCTACCTGTGCCTCGAGGCCGAGGGCGCGCCGATCGAGTTCCGCAACATCCGTATCCGCCAGCTGCCATAGGCCAGCCGTGGCTCCGAAAGTGCCCGCCGCGTACGCCGTCGTCCTCGCTGGGGTGGCCGTTTGCCCGGCCGCCGCAGATCCCGCGAGGGAGGCACTCCTCGACCGGGCCACCGGATACGTGCAGCGCTTCGTCAACAACTTCTCCGGCGTGGTCGCCGAGGAGCAGTACGAGCAGAAGAGATCCGCGCCTCCCGCCAGGCGGACGCTGCGATCGGACTTCCTCCTCGCACGCTATGCCGGCTCGAGCTACTGGCACGTGTTCCGCGACGTGTTCGAGGTGGATGGCGAGCCGGTGCGCAACCGGCGCGAGGAGCGGCTGGTGAAGCTGTTCGTGCACCCGGCGCCAGACGCGCTGCGCCGCGCGCAGGAGATCGCGAGCGCGAGCGCCCGCTACAACATCGCGGACATCGGGACCGTGAACAATCCGTTCCTGGCGATGGCCATCCTGCAACCCGGGTACCGCGAGGGATTCCGGTTCAGAGTGCGCGGCGTCGAGAGAAGCCTGGGATCCGACGTCAGAAAGGTGGAGTTCGAGGAGGTCCGCCGGCCCACGATTCTGCGGCAGGGTCCCAACCTCGACCTGCCGGGCCGCGGCGACCTCTGGCTCGAGGAAGCCACCGGCCGCGTCGTGAAGACGGAGCTGCGGCTCGGGCAGCGCTTCCCCGTCGTCATCGTGACGGAGTTCGGCTTCGACGAGGCGCTCGGAATTGACGCGCCTCTGGAGATGCGGGATCGCTACCCCATCCCGGGACAGGGTGCGCCGGGCTACTCGGCGGGCGGACGCGTCCGTCCGCTGGAGGATGCGGAGGTCACCGGCATCGCGACCTACAGCCGCTTCCGACGGTTCCAGGTGACGACCGATACGGATCTGGGTGATCCCTGAAACGGCCCGCTTCGAACCTCGCCAGGTGTGGAGCTCACCGCTCCCATCCATCCCAGGCGAGCCGGTATCGCGCGAGCAGCTCGCGGCGCGAGCCCGGATACACGCCCGCCTGGCGCGCCGCTTCGTCGGCGTTCGTGATGCCGGAGCGCAGCGCGTCGGCGGCAGAACTGAACGAGCGGAAGTCCGCGACACAGGCCGGCGCGACCGCATCGGTCGGGAAGTGACGCTCCCAGATGGCGAACCACGGCCGATCGCCGCTGCTGCGGGCGGGACGCGTCAGGCACACCTTCGAGAACTGCTCCCAGTAGTCGTCGAGGGAATCGGCGCGGCGGGCCGCCTGCGCCACGGCACGCTCGAACTCGGTCGCCCCGCCGGCGCGCGCCGCTTCGACGCCGTCGTCCTGTGACGGCAGCGTGTCGGCCGGCGCCGCCTGCGGCTGCCGTCCTGGCGCCAGCGCCGCGGAGCCGGTCTCGATCAGGGCACGCGCGTGATCGGCCGCCACGGCAAAGCCCAGCGACTCGGCGCCGCCCGCCACCTTCATCGTCGCGATCCCGATGACGCGACCGGCGGAGTCCACGAGCGGTCCGCCGCTGTTGCCGGGATTGATGGCCGCGTCGGTCTGCACGAGCACGACGGCGCCGAGGCGCCGGACGGCGCTGACGATGCCTCGCGTCACCGTGTTGCGAAGCCCGAGCGGGGAACCGATCGCGAGCACCTCCTGCCCGACGCGAACGCGCGCCAGATCTCCCAGCGCGAGCGGCTGCAGTCCGGCCCGCTCCCTGGAGAGCCGCAGCACCGCGAGATCGTGGTCCGGCGCCGTCGCGGTGACGCGGGCGGACACGGTCTCCCCCGACCCGTAGTGCAGCGTGACGTAGGCATTGCCCTCGACGACATGCGCATTGGTGACCGCGGTGTCGGAAGCGATGAGGAATCCCGTACCGCGTCCGCCTGGCGTTTCGACCTGGACGACGGCGGGGAGGACGGCCGCCGCCGCGGACTCGAGGCTGGGCGGCCTCGTGAAGGCGGCGCGCGCCGGAGCAGGCGCGGCGGCCGGAGCCTCGGACGCCGCTTCCGCGGGCGCCGGGCGCGTCAGGTACGGGACGTTCGTGGGCCAGTCCGGCGCGTCGGCCGCCTGGTGCGGCTCGGGAGGGGAAACGACGGCGACGGACGCCGGAACGGCTGTGCGGTCCTGCGTCTTCAGCTCGACGGGCTCGCTCCTGGGCCACACCAGGAAGGCCGTCACCCCGAGAGCCGCCACGACGGCGGCGATCCAGAGCGGCGCCGGACTTCGTGCGGGTGCGGCACCGGGCCCCGGCGGAAGGTCCGGTTCCACGCCGATCGCGAAGCCGCAGCGGCAGGCTTCGATGCGTCGGGGGACGCGGCGGCCGCAATGCGGGCAGATGCGTGCAGCCGTGGGCTGATCGGTCGGCATGAGTCGTTGCCGGGGTTATCGGCAACGCCCGGGCCGGGGTTCAAGGTTCGGCGGACGAACGCGGGAACGCTCTAGGCAAACCTGATGATCGGCTTCACGTCGTCGGCACGCCGCTCGAGCGCGTCGGACCAGCGATCGGGCGGCACTTCGCGCGTGATGAGACCCGACAGCCAGGCGGGCTCCGCTTCCGCGAGCGCCCGCGCCGCGGCGTCGTAGTGGCGGCGATTGGCGTTCACGGTGCCGAAGATGACGGTATTCTCGAGCACCAGCGCCCGATTGAGCGCCAGGAGATCCACGGGAAGGGCGCGAGCGCCCGACGACACGCCCGTGAGGCAGACGATGCCCGAGGGCGCCGGCGCCTGCATGGCGTCGGCGATGACCTGGCCGGCGCCGGTGCACTCGATCACGATGTCGGCCGCTTCGGCCGCTTCGCGCACGCGGGCCGTGTGGTACGTCGCGCCGAGATCGCGCACCAGGTCCGGCTTCGGACCGGTGGTGACGCGATCGAGCACGTGCACGTCGTAGCCGCGCTCGACGGCCAGCAGCGCGGCGAGCAGGCCGATGGGACCGGCGCCCGTGACGAGCACGCGCTGCGGGCGCCAGATCGTCCGCGCGGCGAGGCGATCGATGTGCTCCCAGGCCTTGGCGACGATGCTCGTGGGCTCGAGCAGGACGGCGGCCAGGCCGAGTGCCTCGTCCACGGGCACCAGAAAGCGGGCCGGCATGCGGAAGTACTCCGCGGCGAACCCGTGCAGCCCCTTGATGCCGTGCTCCGTGTAGCGGCCGTTGCGGCACATGTCCCACTCGCCGGACGCGCAGTTCGGGCAGGGAACCGGATCGGGCCTGCGGACGATGCCGACGACGCGCTGCCCCGGAGCGAGCCCGGATCCGGCAGGGGCGTCGACCACCTCGCCAAGCGACTCGTGGCCGAGGACGAGCCGCGACTCGCCGGGCGGCGCGGCGCCGAACTCGCCGCGTACGAGGTCGAGATCGGTCCCGCAGACGCCCGTCGCCAGGGTGCGGACGAGCACGTCGCCCGACGCGGGCGGCGGCTCCGGGATCTGCTCGAGCCGCGCGGAACCGGGGACGCCGGGCTCGATGGTGATGGCGCGCATGCTACAAGGAACGGGACACGTTGGGAGTGACGAGCCGGGGATGGGGAGTTGACATGCGTCGGGAGCGATTATGCCTCTAACGCTGGAGTTCCTGGGCTGCGGCGATGCGTTCGGCTCCGGCGGGCGGTTCCATTCGTGCACGCTGCTCCGGACGCCGGCCGGGATGACGCTGGTCGACTGCGGCGCGTCGGCACCTGTCGCCCTGCAGAAGCGAGGCCTGAATCCGGGCGATGCCGGCGCCGTTCTCCTGACGCACCTGCATGGGGACCACTTCGGCGGCGTGCCGTTCCTGCTGCTCGATGCCGCGTTCAACCGGCCGCGCACGCGGGAGCTGGTGATTGCGGGACCGCCGGGCGCCGAGGAGGCGATCATGCGCACCTACGAGGCCCTGTTCCCGGGGACGGCGTCCCGCGTCCGCGAGACGGTGCCGGTGCGCTACGTCGAGCTCGAGCCGCTGGCGGCCGTGGCGGTCGACGACCTGGAGGTCACGGCCTATCCGGTCAGCCATTCGAGCCACGTGGTCTCGAACGCGCTGCGCATTGCGGCCGGGGAGCGGGTCGTCGCGTTCTCGAGCGATACCGGGTGGCATGCGCACCTCATCGAGGCGTCCCGCGGCGCCGATGTGTTCGTCTGCGAGTGCAGCGCGTACCGTGAGGCGCCGCCCGGCCACCTGTCGCTCGGCCAGCTGCGTGCGCATGCGTCGGACCTCACGGC
>Ga0299914_10004139_pt1 | contig 10402 bp, 8 predicted proteins | sample RVTome_10_FD_201361 | JGI IMG/M metagenome (GOLD analysis project Ga0299914, IMG submission 201361) | Soil microbial communities from uranium-contaminated site in the Upper Colorado River Basin, Wyoming, United States - RVT153D57 (version 2) ... | reverse complement strand
GGTCATCGGCGGTGATGGCCACCCGTACCGGGTCGCGGTCTGCTGGGTCCTCCTCGCGACCGAGGCCAACCGCCGGCTCGTGCGCCGCTACCCCGAGATGTTCGATGCGAGGTTTCCCGGTTCGTCGGCGGCCTGGGCACGATGCCTGCTTGCCGGCGGGCCCGCGCCGCTCGAGCCCGGCCTGGTCTGGCTCGACTCCCGATCGGGTCGAGTCATCCCGCGACGAAAGCCGGCGCATCCGTCGTGAATTCGCCAACGATGGGCTGACCGAGCCGGTCCGTCTGGCGGTCCTCCGGTGACCGCGCGCAACACAGCCGGGGTGCGATCCGCCAGTGCCACAGGGAATTGCGGCGTTATGTCAAACGGCCCCTTGACACCGGGACTTTCGTACTGCTAGTACTAGCGTTCCTCGATCGGGTCGCTGCGCCGGGGGGCGCGCCTCGGGGAGGGAAATTGAGGGTCAGGGGAGCCTCCCAGTTCGGGCTTTCCGTGTACCCCATGTGCTTCCGGGGGGGAGGGCATGCGTGTCGCTGCATACCACGCGCGTTGACGCGGGACGGCGCGGAGCGTCCATGACGTGCCGTCCGGCCACGCCCACCGCCGGTCCACGCGACCGGACCCGAGCCCCTCGTGCCCTGAACACGAGGGGCTCGGTTCGTTCGTGATCCCGGTCCGACCCGTCACCAACCATCCGTTTCCGGGGGAGAGCAGGAGGCCAGACCGCACGAGACCGGGATCGAGCGCGCAACCGCCCAGTGTCCCATCAGTCATCCGTATCCGGCGTTCCGGCCTGTCTTCAGACGGGTCTAGTCCCGCCGGCGAATCCGAGGAGCACCGCGTGACCTGTACAAGAATGGGGAGGAAACGATCGTGCTAAGCCGAGCGATGTATCCGCGCCAGCGTGGCCGGCGACCGTTGACCGCGCTGGCTGCGCTGTCCGTGATCACCGGACTACTGGTCGCAAGCGGGACGGTCCTGGCCGTCCACGACGAAGACTTCCAACTCGACGGCGACGTCGACTCCGCGACCACGACGACCGCGGGTGGCACGACTCAGGGCGTCGATTGGGACCAGATCTTTACCTCGGGCGGCGTCGTGGTGGGGACCCTGCCTGACGGCTTCGAGGACGCAGCCTTCGTCAAGGACTTCACGAACACCGGCAACACCTTCATCACCAGCGACGACACAACGTTTGCAACCGGATCGAAGGACACGCTCCCGATCTCGGGCTGGCAGTGCAACCGGGACAACAACGTCAACGGCAAGATCGACGTGATGAACGCCTATACCGTGGCGTACGAGAACGCTGACGGCGACGACATCGTGTACTTCGCGCTCGAACGCTGGACGAACACCGGCGATGCGAATGTCGGCTTCTGGTTCTTCCAGGACGAGGTCGGGTGCTCGTCCACCGGCGGCGCCGTCGACTTCACCGGCGAGCACACGGATGGCGACGTCCTCGTCGTGTCCGAGTTCAGCAACGGCGGTACCGTCAGCACGATCAACGTCTATCGCTGGGATGGCGACGACGCGACGGGTTCGCTGAACCCGACCCCGATCGGCTCGGGCGTCGACTGCCGGGACCCGCTCGTCCTCCCCGGCGAAGACGCGTGTGCGGCCGCGAACACGACGGCGAATGGCGCCAATGGCACGATCACCACGCCGTGGCTGACCGCCAACTTCAAGGACAAGGTCGGCAACGAGCTCCGGACGTCCGAGTTCTTCGAGGGCGGCATCAATCTGACCGACCTCGGTCTCGGAGGCAAGTGCTTCAACTCCTTCCTCGGTGACACGCGCTCGTCGACATCCCTGACGGCGACGCTCTTCGACTACGCGGGCGGCACCGTCGGCGCCTGCACCTCGACCACCACGACGACGCCGAGCATCTCGTCGACGACGATCCCCGCCGATCCGGCGGATGCCAGCGTCACGGTCCACGACACCGCCCAGATCACCGTCGACGGCGTCGACAGCTTCTCCGCCACGGTCGCCTTCCACCTGTGCGGCCCGATGGCCCTCACCTCCACGGACCTGTGCACGTCGGGCGGCGTCGACCTCGGCTCGGTCCCTGTCACGGCAAACGGCAGCTACGATTCCGCGGATACCGTCGTGACGTCGGCCGGCAGATACTGCTTCCGTGCGGACTTCTCGGGTGACGCGACTGCGGGGGTTCCGCCCTCGAGCGACAGCCGGGCAAGCGAGTGCTTCGTGGTCAATCCGGTCCAGCCCACGTTGACGACCGACGCAACCGACGGCCCCGTTGCCTTCGGAGGCAAGATCGCCGATGAGGTCACGATCGCAAACACCGCCCACAAGCCGGGCTCCGGTGGTCCGGCGGGGAGCAATGGCACCATCAACCCGACGACCCTCGGCGGTGACGCGACCGGGTCGATCACTGTCAAGGCATATGGTCCCGACAGCTGCGACACGGTCGCGTTCACATCGTCGGCGATCACGATTGCCGGCGACGGCACGTATGGCGGGGCGGGCACGGCGTTCGAGTTCACACCGAGCGCTCCGGGTCTGTACGTCTTCGTCGCCTCGTACACGGGCGACCTGCCAAACACCCTGGACGTGACCGAGGGAACCTGCGCCTCCGCGCCGGACGCCGAGAAGGTCGTTGTCCAGCAGATCCCGACCGAGATCGCGACGACGCCGAGCGCCTACCCGCAGGATTCGGCCACGATCAAGTCCTCGGTCCTTAGCGACACCCTGCCGGCCGGCGGGACGGTGATCTTCCGGCTGTACGACAACGCCACGTGCACGGCAGTCGACGACGACGTCCTCGGCAACGGTCTCCTCTACAAGGAGAGCCAGAGCGTGACCGGCGGCAGCAACTCAGAATCGTTCACCACGAACAACACGACGGTCTCCGTCAACAGCGACCAGACCGTCTACTGGAAGGTCACGTATGCCACCGGTGACACCGCGCATACCGGCCGCCAGAGCAACTGCGTTGAGAGCATCGTGTTCGACTTCACCGGCGACGCCGGCCCGGGGACGCTGTTCCCCTAGCTACTCGTCCCGCTGAAACGCGAAGGAGCCCCGGTCTGACCGGGGCTCCTTCGATTCAAGCGGCGCTGTGGGGATCAGTCGTAGACCGGGAACGACACCGAGGCGAGAACGCCCCAGCCCTTTCGCGTGTACTTCTCGAGCGTGGCCGTGCAATCCGCGGCGCCGCCCTGCCAGGCCGGCGTCGGGCCGAGGACGAACCACTCATTGCCGATTGCGGTCGGGAAGAAGCCCTGGCGGCCCTCTGCCACCAGCGAACCACCCTGCCAGCATCGAAGGTGGACGTACGGGTAGGCCGTCGACGTCGTCGCTACATCGAAGGTGACGCGCTCGCCGAAGCGCGCCTCGGTCGCGCCGTCCATTGGCACCATGACGATGGTTCCACCACCACCGCCGCCGGGCTTGCCGCCGCCGCCGCCGTTGCCGCCCTTGCCGGCGAACGCGACGCCGGCCACGAGGCCGACGACGAGCACCGCGATGAGCGACGCCTCGGCGAGCGCCATGAGGGCGTGGGTGGTGGATCGCTTGATCAGTCGTCTGACCATGGTTCGAGACCTCCCTGGGTCCCGGCGGCGCGTGCGTTCCCCTGAAGAGCGTCGCAGCGTTCGGCAACCCGGCTGACTGGATGGGTGGGCTGCACCCAGTCCCGTGGCTTTGCGTCCCCGGGTCGCCCCGGGTTTGCCTTTGTCGATCCGGCGACTCCTGAACGGCCGCCGGTCCGCAGAGCGACACGGGTGTCGCTCCAATAGGGGAACACTACTCGCGAGGCGCTGGGGAGCCCATGACGAGATAGTCCGGCGATGGGTCGCCGGTGAGTCCGATGCGGACCTCACCCTATCAGCGCAGACGGCTCCTGTCACATCGCCACCGGCGGCCCGCGGGTCGGTCCAGCGGTGCGCGGACGCCCCGGTCATCGGGCCGTCATCAAGCGTGCCGTAGGATGCCGGCGATGCACCGACCGTCCATGCTCCTGGTCCTGACCCTCGTCGCATCCGTTGTGACCGCCTGCTCGCAGGGGGCCTCGTCTTCGACAACGCCAGCCACGAATTCGCCGCTCGCGGCGACATTGACCCCATCGGCCACACCGAGCGCGCCTCCCGAACCGACGCCCGGACCGACCGCCGGGCCAAGCCCATCGGCCGAGCCGACGCCGCAGCCGCCGACCGCCTGGCTGCAGCTCGAGCCGGGGCCCGCGCCGGATGCCCGCGAGGACCACACCTGGACCGTGGATCCGGCCGCACGAGTGGCCTACCTGTTCGGTGGCCGCAACGGCGAGCGGGTGCGCGGCGACCTGTGGGCGTTCGACCTCGCGACCGACGCCTGGCGGCAGGTCCGCCCTCCGGGCGACGTGCCTCCGCCACGGTTCGGGCACGAGGCGGTTTGGGTCGACGGCCTCGGGGTTGTGATCTGGGCCGGCCAGGTCGGACCGACGAGCTTCCACGACGACCTGTGGGCCTACGACCCGTCCGCCAACCGCTGGACGCAGCTGCCGAACGGCGGGGCTCGGCCGATCGCCCGCTACGGTTCGTGCGCCGCGATCGGCCCGGACGGGCGGCTGTGGATCAGTCACGGCTTCACCGAGGATGGGACGCGGTTCGCCGACACACGCGCCTACGACTTCGATGCGGGGACCTGGTCCGACGAGACGCCCGACGGCCGGCTCCCGGTCAACCGCTGCCTCCACGGCTGCTGGTGGACCGATGACGGCCGGTTTGCCCTCTATGCCGGCCAGACGACGGGCGTGCAGGCACTCGGCGACCTGTGGGCGCTCGGCGCGCCCGGCGCGGCCGACGCCGCGTGGGAGCGACAGGACGGATCGCTACCCGACGACCGCAACCTGTATGCGTTCGCCCGCCATGGCGAGGCCGTCGTCGTGTTCGGCGGGCGGGGCCTCGGCGATGCGTACCACCGCGACGTCTACCTCGTCGACGCCACGACCCTGGCGTTCGAAGCGCTCGAGCCCGAAGGCGAGCTGCCGTCCGAGCGCGCAGGATCCACGCTCATCGACGACCCGGCTGGTGGCAGGGTCCTGCTGTTCGGCGGCAAGACCGCCCAGGGCACGATCGGGGACACTTGGCAATTGGCGTTGCCCTAGAGTCTCGCAATGAGCACGGAACGCGCGGACGTCGCGGTCATCGGGGCCGGCATCCTGGGACTGGCCACGGCCCATCGCCTCCTCGAGCGCCGCCCCGACCTGCGCCTGACCGTGCTCGAGCGAGAGCCCATCGTGGCCGCCCACCAGACCGGCCACAACAGCGGCGTCCTCCACGCCGGCCTGTACTACGTCCCCGGTTCGCTCAAGGCGCAGCTCTGCCGCGAGGGCAAGGCCACCCTGGAGGCGTTCGCCACCGAGCACGGCATCCCGTTCGAGCGCTGCGGCAAGCTTGTCGTGGCACTCAGCGAGGACGAGCTGCCCCGCTTCGAGGCGCTCCGCGAGCGCGCCGAGGCAAATGGCGTCGAGGGCCTCGAAGTCGTCGGACCGGAACGTTTGCGCGAGATCGAGCCGCACGCGGCCGGGATCCGTGCGATGTGGAGTCCGGGCACCGGCATTATCGACTTCCGGCTCGTGGCCGAGCGGCTCGCCGACCTGGTCCGGGAACAGGGCGGCCGGATCCACACGGGGCGCCCGGTGACCGCAGTATCGGCGGCCGGCGAGGAGCGGGTCCTCGCAACGCCGGCCGGGGACGTCGTCGCGCGCAACGTGATCGCGTGCGCCGGGCTGTGGGCCGATCGCGTCGCCCGGATGACTGGTGATCCGGGGCCTGAGCGGATCATTCCGTTCCGCGGCGACTACTACACCCTGACGCCGGAAGCGCGCCCGCTCGTTCGCGGCCTCATCTACCCCGTCCCGGACCCGCGTTTTCCGTTCCTCGGCGTCCATCTCACGAAGCGCATCGACGGCGAGGTCTGGGCCGGTCCGAATGCCGTCCTGGCGTTTGCCCGGATCGGCTACCGGCGGCGGGACGTCAACATCCGCGATCTCGGCGAGACGTTGCGCGATCGCGGGTTCCTGCGCCTCGCCCGGCGTTACTGGCGAATGGGCGCGTTCGAGATGTGGCGCGACGTGTCGAAGAGGGCATTCGTCGCCGAGGTCCGGCGGTTCGTGCCGGACCTGCGCGCCGACCAGCTCGTCTTCGGGCCGTCGGGGGTCCGCGCCCAGGCGATCGACCCTGATGGCACGCTCGTCGACGACTTCCGGCTCGGCGGCGATCGCCACGTCCTGCACGTCCGCAACGCGCCGTCGCCGGCCGCCACGGCGTCCCTCGCGATCGGGACCCGCCTCGCCGAACAGGCGATCGAGCGCTTCGAGCTCGCCTGACTCATCCCGTCTGTTGAATGCCCGCACCGGGCCGTCGCAAAGATTGGGCGGTCTGATGAAGTTTTGTACGCGCCGCCGAGATGGGACCAAGGTACTATGCGAAGCGGACATTCAGCCCACCCGGCGACTCATGCCGGGGCTGGGACCCGGGGATGGAGGATCCACGCAATGATTCGCTCTCGAGTTTCATCGATGAGGGCGGGACTCCTGGCAGCGGCGGCACTCATGCTTCTCGTGCCCGGCGTGGCCGCGTACGACGGCGAGGTCGACGCCCAGATCGGGGTCACCGGACCCACCACGGCGATCTGCCCGACCGCGGTCAGCGTGACCGCTCGGGTGGTCGACAAGGAGGGCAACCCGCTCGCGAACCAGGAAGTCGTCTGGTCCACCGGCGAGACCGGTATGACCGATTCGAACGGCGAGGTCACGACGACCGTGTCGCTGTCGGCGGACATCACGGTCACCGCGACGACCGGGGAGTCGTCGGCGCAGATCACGATCGTCTGCCAGGTCGCGGGCATCACCCTGCCGCGCACCGACACGGAGGCGCCCGCACAGACGCCGGCCCTGCCGATCCTGGGCGCAATGGCGCTCATCGGCCTGGCGTTCGTCGGTCGCCGGCGGCTGCTGGCAGTCGACCGCCGCTGAACCTTCTCGCCCGGCGGCCCGAGATGGTTGGGTCTGACGACGCCCAACCGCGGATGAGCCTGTCCCGGACCGGGTCGCACCGGCTCGCGATCGCGCTCGGGCTCGTCCTCGCGCTGGCCGGTTGCGGGGGTTCATCGCCTTCGAGCTCGGCCGATTCCTCGGCGTCATCCCGGCCATCGCCGTCCTCGACCCCGGCGCGTACGGCCGTGCCGTCGAATGCCGGATCTCCGATCGCGAGCCCGACGGTCTCGGCCGGTGCGAGTCTCGAGCCGTCGCCGCGAGCGAGCGGCGTCGCCACTCGCATCCGGATTCCCCGTCTCGGCATCGACCTGCCGATCGTCGAGGGTGACGGCATCGACGCCCCGCTCGACAAGGCGGCCCACTATCCGGGGACGGCGTGGCCCGGCGGCGGCTCGAACATCTACATCTACGGGCACGCCCGAGAGGGCCTGTTCATCGAGCTGTGGAACGCTCGTCGGGGCGACGAGGTCATCCTCGAGGCGAAGGACGGCGCGACCTGGTCGTACGAGGTCACCGAGGTCCGCCCGCGCACCCCGTACGACGCCGTCGAGCTGCTCGAGCCGACGCCCACCGAACAGCTGACGCTCCAGACCTCGACATCGAACACCGCGACGGCGCCGCGCTTCGTCGTCATCGCACTCCCGGTCACGCAGTGACCGCAGCTTCGGATCGGGCGCCTGCCGGCCGATCGAGGCGCCGGCGCATCGCCGTGGTTGCGCTGGCCGTCGCGCTCGTGCTCGGTCTGCTGGCTGCGTGGGCCGCGCTCCGAGTCCTGCCGCTGCTCGACGAGGCGCGCGACCTCCGCGCGGCCCTCGAGCGGATGGCCGATCGGGCGGTCGAGGCCGGGACGGATCTGGACAGAGCCACGCTCGTCGCGCTGCGCGAGGACCTCGCCTCAGCCCGCGGCCACCACGGCCGAATCTCCGACGTGGTCGCAGGTGATCCGCTCGTCGGCATCGCCGCCTTCGTGCCGCCGGTCGGCCACCAGCGCGATGCAGCGCGAGCCCTGCTCGATGCCACCGAGGGGCTGCTCGACGCCGGCGACCGCCTGGCGCTCGTCGCCGACCGCTACGTTGCCATCCGGGCCGCCGGCGATGGAACCGGGTCCGGCTCGACCATGGCCCGCCTCGTGGGGCTCATCGCCGACTCACGCGAGGACGTCGCCGCGGCCCGCGATGGGATCGTCGCCGCCCGCGAGCGCCTCGCGGACGTGCCCGACGACGCCGCGGGGCCGATCATCGCGGCACGCGACCGCGCCGAGGAGATCCTCGGGCGATACGCGCCGCTCATCGACGAGCTGGCCACGATCGACGACGTCCTGCCCTCGATCCTCGGCTGGGACGGGCCGCGTCGCTACCTGGTGCTCGCGCAGAACCCCGCCGAGCTGCGACCGTCCGGCGGGTTCATCGGCACGATCGGCATCGTCGAGTTCGATGGGGGCCGCCTGGCATCGCAGCGCTTCCAGGATGTCCACGCGCTCGATGGCAAACCCGATCTCCCGTACGTGGCCCCTCCCGAGGCGCTCCGCGCGCACCTTCTCGGCGAGCAGTCCTGGCGCCTCGCCGACTCGAACTGGGCACCCGATTTCCCGGCTGCCGCGCAGCAGGCCCTCGAGCTGTACACGCTCGAGTCGGGCGACGATGACGTCGACGGCGTCATCGCCCTGACAACGTACGCGCTCGATGAGCTGCTCGCGGTCGTCGGGCCGATCACCGTCGCCGACTTCGACGTGACCGTGGCGCCGGGGGAGACGACGATCGTCTCGCTCGCCCAGACGCGACCGACCGAGGAGGTCCCCGACCTCGAACGCAAGGCCTTCCTGCAGAGCTTCGCCTCGGAGCTGCTGGACGACCTGCTGGGTCTGCCCGTGGGCCGGCTGCCCGAGCTCCTGCCCGCGTTCGAGGTCATCGCCGCCGAGCGACGCGCAAGTGTCTGGCTCGTCGATCCCGCGGCGCAGGCGCTCGTCGAGCGGGCCGCCCTCGACGGCGGCGTGCGCGCGACCGACGGCGACTACCTGCACATCGTCGATGCGAACGTCGGCCCGGTGTCGAAGCTCAACCTCGTGACCGAACGAAGCTCGCGGCTGACCGTCCGGCTCGACGAGTTCGGCAACGCCCGGCACGAGCTGGAGACGACATGGGTCAATCACATCACCGAGGCCGGCCCGACTCAGGCGATCCTGCTCGCCTACCAGCAACGCGAGACGATGGGCTCGTACTTCCGGATCCTCGTCCCGGAGCGGAGCCGCCTCGAATCAGTCGCCGGCCGCTCGGACCGGCTGACCGTTTCGGGCGCCTCGGCGATCGGCGAGGCCGCCGGCCGTGCCGAGTTCGGCGTCTACCACATCGTCCCCCCGGGCGAGACCGTGATGCACATCGCGTGGACGGCCCCGTATGTGGTGGACGACCCAGACGAGGCTGGCCGCCGGCGCTACCGGCTCACCGTCCAGAAGCAGGCCGGCACCATCGCGGATGGTCTTGCGGTCCGCATCGAGCCACCGCACGGTACCCGGATCGTGGCAGCCGGCGAAGGGATTCGTGTGTCCGCGGCCGGCGATTCGGCAGAGATCGGCGCCAACCTGCGGACAGACCTGCAGCTGTGGGTCGAGCTGGCGTCGTGAGCGCGTCGCCGTCACCTTGCAATAATGATGACAACACGCACCACATGGCCCAGAAGTACTGGACACCGACCGGGACCAACGGGCACACTGTCGATCCGGGGAAAACCGGAGTTATGCGGCCATTGAACGGCCGTCATATGGGAGGGAAGCTTGAAGCGTCTCCGCGTCCTTATCGCCGCCTCCGCCATCGTCGCTGCCTTTGGTGGCGCCATCGCAGTCAACGCCATGCACACGGCCCAGGGCGTCGTGCACACGACGGTCACGGGCAACGTGAGCTGCAGCGTCGGCACCGTCCACGTCAAGGTCGACCCGGGCGCCAACGGGTTCTACGCCAACGGCGAGATCGAGATCTACGACTACAACGGGATCTCGTTCAGCTGGCGGCTCGTCAACCCGACCAAGACCGCGGCCGAGGGCGGCCTCGACGCCAACCAGGTCCTCGTCAAGGGCGGCCCGAACACCGAGGTCTACCAGTACCTCCCGTTCCCGCCGGTCATCCACGACGACGACCAGGGCCTGACGGCGCCGATCAACCCGAACAACGGCAAGACTTACGGCATCAGCCACATCACGTTCTGCTTCGACCCGAAGGCTCCCTGAGCCTGCGCTTCGGTAGCCCCGAGACCATGCGCCCCCGGCATCTGCCGGGGGCGCTGCCTTGTCCGGCATGACCCACGAAGCCAATCGCCGCCGCGGCCCGGGTCCGCTGCGCACCGCGTTCATCGTGGTGGCCGGCATCGCTGCGCTCGTCTACATGGCCTCGGGCGTCCTGTCGGGCGTCG
>Ga0299914_10004137_pt1 | contig 10406 bp, 9 predicted proteins | sample RVTome_10_FD_201361 | JGI IMG/M metagenome (GOLD analysis project Ga0299914, IMG submission 201361) | Soil microbial communities from uranium-contaminated site in the Upper Colorado River Basin, Wyoming, United States - RVT153D57 (version 2) ... | reverse complement strand
GCAGGGCCTGCCGGTGATGGTCGTCTCCGGCGACCGCGACGTCTACCAGATGGTCGGCGACGGGATCCGGGTGATGAGCACCTCACGGGGGATCACCGAGACCAAGGTCTACGACCGCGATGCCGTGGTCGAGCGCTACGGGGTGCCGCCGGAGCTGATCACCGACCTGATGGGCCTGCGCGGGGACACTTCCGACAACATCCCCGGCGTCCCCGGGATCGGCGAGAAAACCGCGACGCAGTTGCTGCAGAGATTCGGCTCGCTCGAGACGGTGCTGGAGAGCGTCGAGGAGATCTCCGGCGCCAAACGGAAACAGAACCTGGTCGAGCACGCCGACGATGCCCGTGTCTCCAAGCAGCTGGCGACGCTCCAGTACGACATCGAGACCGGCGTCGACCTGGCCGAGGTGATGGCCGCCGAACCCGACCGCACGGCACTGCGCGAGTTCATGCGCGAGTTCGAGTTGCGCGCGGTACTGGAGCGGCTGGAGGAAGCTCTCGGCGACGAGGAGGCCCTCCCGGGTCGTCGGGTGGAAACCGAGCTGGAGGCGGAGGCGATCGACGGCACGCCGGCCGACCTCGGCGATGGCCCGGCCGCGCTGGCCATCGCCGGCGATCGCTGGGCAGGCGCCGACGGCGAGCGCGTCTTGATCGGGGCATCGACCCTGGACGAGCTGGCGGTTTCCCTGGCCGGCCGGCCGCTGGTCGCGCACGACGCCAAGTCACTCGGCGGCGGCCGCCACGGCCTGCTTGCCGCCGCGGCGCGCGAGGGCATCGAGTTGAGCCTCGACCACGACACGATGATCGCCGCCTACCTGCTCGAGCCCCAGCGCCGCGCCTATGACCTGGTTGAGCTGGCGGCGGACGCCGGCATCGGGCTTGCCGAGGAGGTTTCGAAGGGGGAGGAAGGCGACGGCGACGGCCAGCTTTCCCTTGACGAGCCCGACGGCGAGGCCGCCCTCGATCCCGCCGAGGAGGCGCAGCTGGTCGCCGCCCTGGCCGAGAAGCAGCGCCCTCGCTTGAAGGAGCTGGATTTGGAGCCGCTGCTGCGCGACGTCGAGCTGCCGCTCGTGTACGTCCTCGCCGCGATGGAGCGCGAGGGCTTGAAGCTGGACGCCGATCGCCTGGCCGAGGTCGGCGCCGGCTTCGGCGAGCGGATCGCGACCCTGGAGAAGGAGATCTTCGAGCTGGCCGGCCGCGAGTTCACGATCGGCTCTCCGCAGCAGGTCGGCCAGGTTCTCTTCGAGGAGCTGGGGCTGACCCGCAAGCGCCGCGGCAAGACCGGCTTCTCCACCGATGCCCGCGTTCTAGCCCAGATCAGAGACGAGCACCCGATCGTCGAGAAGATCGAACGCTGGCGGGAGCTGACCAAGCTGAAGAACACCTACCTCGACTCCCTGCCCGAGCTGATCGACCCCGACACAGGCCGCATCCACACGACCTTCAGCCAGACGACCGCGGCCACAGGGCGCCTTTCAAGCACAAACCCGAACCTGCAGAACATCCCGATCCGGACCGAGCTGGGCCGCCCGGTGCGCGCCTGCTTCGTCGCCGAGCGCGGCGCCCACCTGCTCTCCGCCGACTACAGCCAGGTCGAACTGCGGGTGCTGGCCCACGTCGCCGACGAGGAGGTGCTCAGAGAGATCTTCCGCGCCGGAGACGATGTCCACGCGGCAACCGCGGCCGAGGTCTTCAACATCTCCCGCGAGGAAGTCGATGTCGGCCAGCGCGCCAAGGCGAAGATGGTCAACTTCGGCATCGTCTACGGACTGACCGGGTTTGGCCTCGCCGACCGGCTCAACATCCCGCGCAAGGAAGGGGAGGAGTTCGTCGCTCGCTACCTGGAGCGCTTCCCCGCGGTGCGCGCCTTCCGGGCGCGGATCGTCGAGCAGGCCCAGGAGGACGGTCACGTGACGACGCTGATGGGACGCCGCCGGGCGATCCCGGAGCTGCGCTCGGGCAATCCCAACACCCGCCGCCTGGGTGAGCGCCTCGCCGTGAACACGGTGATCCAGGGAACCGCCGCCGACATCATCAAGGTCGCGATGGTCCGCTGCCACCGCGCCCTGACGGAGGCGGGAGGGAAGACGCGCCTCGTGTTGCAGATCCACGACGAGCTGCTGTTCGAGGGCCCGCCCGGTGAGATGGATGGCGCAGCCGAGCTGGTGCGGCGCGAGATGTGCGCCGCCTACCAGCTCGACCCGCCACTCGAGGTGGACATCGGCGTCGGGCGGGACTGGCTCGACGCCAAGTGACCTCGCTAGGCGGAGGGCTCCGCGTCCGGCGAAGCCGGCGCCGGAATCACGCCGACCATCTTGTAGAAGGCGTTGCCGTGGGTCAGCACGATCTCGGCCCGCTTGACGATCGCCCCCGGAACCAGATCCTCGACGTTGCAGCGGTCGGAGCGCTCGGCGCCCTCGCCCGGGTTCTCACTGCGGCCCGGAGCCGTGCCGTCGTCGCCGGGCCGGTCCTCGCCCGCCTCTGAGTCGCGAACCCCGTGCGCGGCGTCGCCGAGTCCCCGTCGCGAGGCCGACGCGGATCTGCCGCCGCGGCGCCGCTTCAGGTGGTGACCGCGGTGGCTGCCCTCGCTGCCACAGCGGATGCGCGTCCGCCGGACCACGAGGCCGGAGATCGTGTCGCCCTTGGCCAGGTCGACGACCAGCTCTCCCGTCTCGGAGTCGAAGGACTCGATCGTCCCCGCGGCGGGACGATCCGCTTTGTCGTGGGTGAGCGCGATGCCCGGTATCGCCAGCAGCGCGACCGCGCCGAGGGCGGTCGCCAGCAGAATTCCGCCGAGCCGAACTCGATTGCCGTTAGAGCGTTGCATGCTTCCTCCTTGTTTGAGCGAAGACACTTCACGCCTTCAACCCGACATGGAGGTCAAGATCACGGCAGCTCGGCGCTGTCCCTCAATGGGTCCGAGCCGGGTACAGAGCCGGACCCGTCGATCTGCCCGTCGAAGTTCCGGTCCGGGGGCGGTGGGGGTGGGGGAGGCGGCTGATCGGTCGAGCCTGAGGTCCCGTCGCTGGGCACATGGTGCCCCGAGTCACCGTCTGGCCGCGTGGCGTCCATCTCCCCGCCCGGGCGCCCCCCGCGGGAGTCGAGTCCGGCGCGGGGGCCGTCATTGCGAGGGGGATGGCGTCCCTCCCGGCGGCCATGATGGTCTCGAGGCCCGCGGTGTCCGCCACCCCGAGGGCCCGATCCATCCCGCCGTCCCGGTCCAAATTCCCCGCCGGCGTCGTGCGGGCTGATGCCGGTGCTGTTCTCGTGGCGGCTTCCTTGGTTGTCGCCCGGGTCGGCGGATGCGCCGGGAGCGATCGCGGTTGAGAACGGCGTCTCTCCCGTGGGGGCGGCCTGCCCGGTCGCCCGGCTCGCGCTCGCCGCGGCCGCGGCGTCGATGTCGGTGCCTCTTTCGCCCTCGTGCAGGGCGACTCCGGTCCCGACCGACCCGGCGAGGACGGCCGTGACCACGCCCGCTTTGAGCAGTGTGCCGGCGCCGGCCCCGCTCACCGCCCCGCCGGCAACCGTCGCGGTCCCGGCGCCTGCGCCGGCCGCTGCGACCTCGGTGCCGTGATCGACCAGAAACCGCAGCAGCGGAAGCGGCAGCAGTAGGCCGGCGCCATCGCGCAGCGCGGTTCGCGCCCGGTGGATCGCTTGGCGCGCCGCGCCGCCGCTCAACCCCAGCGCCGCCGCAATCTCCTTGTGGCTGAGGCCCTCCAGTTCCCGCATCACGATCGCCGCCCGTTGGGACTCCGGCAGCGCTTGCAGGCGCTTCATCAGGTCGGCCAGCTCCTCGCGCTGTTCCAGCTCCTCGGCGGGATTGCGCCCGCCGGCGATCATCTCGGCCAGAGCCTCCGGCGCCGGCGGCCGGTCACGGAGCTCGTTCAACGCCGTGTTGCGGACGATCCGGTAGAGCCACGGCCGCAGGTCGATCTCGGCGTCGTCGCGGCGCAGCGCCAGCAGCGCCTTGGAGAAGGCGTCCTGGGTGACGTCCTCGGCGCGCCCGCCGACGATCGCTCTCGCATAGCCACCCAGCGGTTTGCCGTAGCGACGGACGATCTCCTCGAAAGCCGTCTCGTAGCCCTCTCGGACCAGGGTCACCAGCCGCCGGTCGGGCTGCGTGCGCAGCGCCGGCCCGAGCACGATGCGGGCGGCAAATCCCTCTGCAGGTGGCGGCATCTACCCGGTGTAACACACGCGAGCGCCAAAAATCACAAATCGCGGTCCCCGCGCCGAGTTCGCACTTATTCCCGTTATCCGGGAACAAGTGCGAACTCGGCGTTCGATCGGGGGCGTTCCCCTGATATGACCGGCAGCGTGGATCGGGGACTCGCCGTGATACTCACCGCGGTCGCGGGAGGGCTGATCGCCCTGCAGGCGCCGATCAACGCCGGGCTGGGCAGAGCGACGGGCAGCCTGCCGGCGGCGCTGGTTTCCTTCGTGGTCGGGACGATCGCCCTGACCGCGATCGTCGTGCTCAGCGGCAAGGCCGGTGGCCTCGGCTCGACATTCGACGTCAGCTGGTACTACCTGCTCGGCGGCCTGCTGGGCGCCGTCTACGTCGCCAATGCGCTGATCGTGGTCGGTTCGATCGGTGCCGGTGGGGTCGCGGCGGCGACGATCACGGGACAGCTGGTCGCGTCGGTGGCCGTCGACCGTCTAGGCGCGTTCGGCCTGGACGAGATCCCGCTCACTCCCGAGCGCATCCTGGGAGTTGTCCTGCTGCTGGTCGGAACGATCCTCGTCGTTCGCTGAGCCAGCGGCGAATTCCGGCGGCGCGATCTTCAGGTAGTGGCCGAAGGACCAGTCGACGAAGCGCTTCGTCCCCATCAGGCGGATCAGCGGCGCCAGCAGGCGCGGTGGCACGCGCGGGACGAGCCTCTGCACCCGCAGCATCCAGCGGAACTTCCACTCGTGGGAGTCGTTGAACTCGGCGTAGCGGGCGGCCGCCTCCTCCCGTGTCTGCCTGCCCTCGACCACTCCGCGCAGTTCCCGTCCCAGCGCGATCCCGAAGTACAGCGCGGTGCGGATTCCCTCGGCACTGAGCGGCAGGCAGTGCCCGGCCGAGTCGCCGGCGAAGAAGACACCTCCCTCGGTGGCGCGGCGCAGTTTGTGGGGGATCCAGTTGCCCTGGTAGCGAACCCGCTCCTGCCTAAGGTCCTCAGCCAGTAGCTCGGTCGTCTCGCGGACATGGAATCGCGGGTCGAAGGAGCCGACTCCGATCCGCAGCTCGTCGCGGGCGGGGAAGCACCAGCCGTAGCCGGCGGGCACGTAGCGGCGGTCGATCCAGATCTCCAGGTCCTCGGCCGCTCCGTTCGGATGCACCTCCAGCCCGCGTGAGAGCGGCGCGTCGGGCGGCTGGTAGCCGTCCCCCGTGGCGAGCATGCGCCGCCAGCCGAGCGCGTCGACCACGAGTCGCGAGGAGATCACGCCCCGATCGGTGTCGACCCTGAGCACTCCGTCGCCGTTGGCCGCCGCGGCGCGGCCGTTGACCTTGGCGGTCTCGAAGGTCGCGTCGCAGCCTTCCCACAGCAACTCGCACATGCGCCGGTAGTCGAAGGTGGAGAAGGTCCAGGGAAGGCGGAAGCGGGTTGTGCCGTGAGGGGTATTCATCACCAACGTGTCGAAGCGCTGGCGCTCGGCGCCCATCAGCCCCAGCCGGCGCATCCACTCGGTCGGGATGCCGCAGGCGGAGGTTTGCCGCTCGCCGATCTCGTAGCGATCGACGATCATCACGTCAGCTCCCGACCCGGCCAGTTCGCGCGCCACAGCCAGCCCGGCGAAGCTGGCGCCGCAGATCAGCACGTCGTGCGTTCCGTCGAGCGGAGTTCGCTCGTCGCCGCGTTTCGTGGCCCGGACCGGCATCGCGCACGATTCTGCCATTATTCGCCGCCGTGTCCGCCGTCGACACATTGACCGCCCCTGCGACGCCTGCCTCCGAGGGTTCTCCCGTGGAGGGCTCCGGCGGCCTGCTGCTGCAGGTCAACGGCCACGTCGTCCCCAACTACGCGGCGACGATGGTCTCCTTCGACGAGGGGGACGTCGTCAACGGCAGAGTCGTCCGCATCGACAAGGACGAGGTCCTCGTCGACATCGGCTACAAGTCGGAGGGGGTCATTCCCTCCAACGAGCTTTCGATTCGCAAGTCCGTCGACCCGGCCGACGAGGTGGAGATCGGCGAGGAGATCGACGCCCTGGTCCTCACCAAGGAGGACCAGGAAGGTCGCCTGATCCTCTCCAAGAAGCGCGCCCGCTTCGAGAAGGCATGGCGCCGCATCGAGGCCGCCGCCGAGTCGGGCGAGCCGGTCGAGGGAAGCGTGATCGAGGTGGTCAAGGGCGGCCTCATCCTCGACCTGGGGGTGCGCGGCTTCCTGCCGGCCTCGCTGGTCGACATTCGCCGCGTCCACAACCTCGAGGAGTTCACCGGCCAGACGCTCGAGTGCAAAGTGATCGAGCTGAATCGCAGCCGCAACAACGTGGTCCTGTCGCGGCGCGCCGTGCTGGAGGAGGAGCGCAAGGAGGTCCGCGAGGAGATCCTCGGCAACCTCGCTTCCGGCCAGGTCGTGGAGGGCAAGATTTCCAACATCGTCGACTTCGGCGCCTTCGTCGACCTCGACGGGATCGACGGCCTGATCCACATCTCCGAGCTTTCCTGGAGCCACGTCAACCATCCCTCCGAGGTGGTCGCGATCGGCGACACGGTGCGGATCAAAGTGCTGGACATCGACCGCGACCGGCAGCGCATCTCGCTTGGCCTCAAGCAGACGCAGGAGGACCCGTGGCAGCGCGTGGTCAGCACCCACAAACCGGGCAATGTGCTTGAGGGCACGGTGACAAAGGTCGTCGCCTTCGGCGCCTTCGTCGAGATTCTGCCAGGGGTCGAGGGCCTGGTCCACATCTCCGAGCTGGCCGATCACCATGTCGAGAACCCGAGCGAGGTGGTCGAGCCGGGGACCAAGCTGAACGTAAAGATCCTCGAGATCGACGACGAGCGGCGTCGGCTCTCCCTCAGCATCAAGCAGGTAGAGGATCAGAACATGCCGATGAGCGACCTGGGGGCTCAGCTTGAGGCTGCCGCCAACGGGGGGGATCAGGACGAGGATTCTTCAGAGGAATCGGCCGAAGAGCCCACCGTTGAGGTTGAAGCGGATGAGGTTGAGGAGTCCGAGGCGGAGCAGGTTGAGCCCGAGGCCGTCGAAGAGGTTCCGGCCGAGGACGTCGCCGAGCAGGACGAAGACGATTCCTAGCTAGACCAATGTCGCTGACGATCGGCCTCACCGGCGGCATTGCGGCGGGGAAGTCCGAGGCTCTCGCCGCCTTCGAGCGACTTGGGGCGGCGACTATCTCCAGCGACGCGGTGGTGCACGAGCTGCTCGATTCGGAGCCGCTGCTGGGTCGTTTGACTGAGCGCTGGGGCGCCGAAGTGGCGCCGGACGGGCGCGTCGACCGCGCCAAGGTCGGCGAGGTCGTCTTCGCCGACCCCGAGGAGCTGAGATGGCTGGAGGCGCAGATCCACCCGCTGGTCGGCGAGCGGATCGGCTCCTGGCTGGCGTCCCTTCCCGCCGCGGCTGAGGTCGCCGTCGTCGAGGTGCCGCTGCTCTTCGAGGCGGAGATGGAGAAGGTCTTCGACACCACTGTCGCCGTCGTCATCTCCGATGAGGTGCGTCGTGCTCGTGCCGAGGCGCGCGGCCATGCCCTCGTCGGCGAGCGCGAGGCGCGCCAGCTCGCCCAGGAGGAGAAGGCGGCGCGGGCCGAGCACGTGGTCGAGAACGACGGCTCCATCGAGGATCTGGAGCAGGCGCTGTCCGCTCTGATCGAGAATCTGAGGAGATGAAGCGAAAGCATCGGCGCCGGCGCCTGGCGCTCGGCGCCACCGTCGCGCTGGCCGTGCTCGCCGGCCTGGCCCTGGGCCTGTTCGGCAAGGTCGAAGACGTGATCCAGGAGCTGACCCTCCCCCTTCGCCACGAGGACATCATCCGCCAGCAGGCCCGGGACAAGGAGGTCGATGCTTCGCTCATCGCCGCCGTGGTCTACGCCGAGTCCCGCTTCAGAGACCAGACCTCCCATGCCGGCGCTCGCGGCTTAATGCAGATAACACCGCAGACCGCGCGCGAGATCGAGAAGCTGAGCGGCGGCACCTCCTTCGAACTCAGAGACCTCTCCGACCCGGACTTGAACATTCGCTACGGAACCTTCTACCTGCGTGAGCTGCTGGATCGCTATGACGGCAACGAGGTGGCCGCGCTTGCCGCCTACAACGCGGGCCCGTCCAATGTGGAGGAGTGGGGGGGAGCGGCGTTGACCGTCGACGGCATCCGGTTGGAGGAGACGCGCGACTACGTCGTCGAGGTGCTCGACAAGCGCCGGGACTACCGCCGCGAGTACGCGAGAGAGCTGGGCTACCGATGACCGAGGCTCCCAGGCCGCGCGTCGCCGCGCTCGCGCTCGCCGTCGGGCTGGTCCTGGCCGACTCCTCGATCGTCGTCCTGGCGCTGCCCGAGATCTACCGCGAACTGGGCACGAGCGTCGCCGGGGTCACCTGGGTGCTGGTCTCCTTCAACCTGGTGATGGCGCTGGCGGCTGTGCCGGCCGCGCACCTGGCGCGCCGGGTCGGGCCCGGCCGGGCCGCGGCGGTCGGGCTGGCGGTCTTCGCCGGCGCCAGCCTGGCCTGCGGAGCTTCGGAGCACCTCTCGACGTTGATCGCCGCCCGCTGCGTGCAGGCGCTGGGTGGCGCGGCGGCGGTCACGGCCGTGCTCGAGCTGCTGCCGGCGACGGTCGGGTCGGAGCGCCGCGCCACCGCGGCCTGGGCCGCCGCGGGGGCGACGGGCGCGGCCCTCGGCCCTGCCGTCGGCGGCCTGCTGACCGAACTGGTCTCCTGGCAGTCGATCTTCCTGCTTCAGGTGCCGGTTGCGATAGCGGCCGCGGTTCCGATCCTCGCGGTCGCCAAACACGAAGCGGCGACCGGCATCGTCGCAACCGAGTTGCGCCGCAGCGGCCGCCCTCACCTGATGGCGAACCTGGCGCTGGCAATGGTCTCAGCGGCGATCGCGGCGGCGCTGTTCCTGCTCGTCCTGCTGCTGATCGAGGGCTGGCGGCTGACGCCGATCGGCGCCGCGATCGTGGTCAGCGCGATGCCGCTCTTCGCGATCCTCGGCAGCCGGCTGGACCTTCACGTTCCCAGCGCCCGGGCACGCGCCGCCGCCGGCGCGATCCTGGTCTCTGGCGGGCTGGCGGGCCTGGGGCTGCTGCCCAGCGCCGAGGTGGCGCTGACCCTGCCTCCGCAGATCCTGGTCGGCGTCGGCCTGGCGCTGGTCCTCTCGGCGCTGACCGAGACGGCGTTGCACGGGCGCGCGCCGCAGGCGATCCACGGCGGCTGGACGATCTCCGCCCGCCACGCGGGCGTCGTCGTCGGGCTGCTGGCGCTGACGCCGATCTTCACCGCCGACATCGCCGAGCAGCGCCGCGACGCGATCGCCGCCGGCACGGCGGTCGTCCTCGACTCCCGAGTAGACCCGCTGCTGAAGCTGGAGCTGGCGCAGAGGATCGACGACCGGCTGGAGGAGGAGCGGGGGAGGGTGCCGACGATCGGCTCCGCCTTCGAACCGTTGCCCGAGGACCCGGAAGATCGCGCCGAGGTCGTCGAGCTTCGCGATGATCTCCAGGAGCAACTCAACCGCGGCGCCACCCACGCCTTCAGCCCATCCTTCGGCCTCGGCGCGCTCCTCGGCCTGTTGGCGCTGATCCCGATCGGCCTGGCGAGGAGAATCGAGCTATGAGCGCTCTTGGTCGAGGCGGATGGTTGGTGGTCGGGGCGATCGCCGTCTCCGTCGCGCTCTCCGGTGCCTATCTCGCGGCCGGCGGTTCCTCCTATGCGCCGGCGAAGACCCAGGACCCCTGTCAGGACCGGCCCTGGCGGGACCCCGGGAGCCTGCAGGAGATCGCCGAGCAGTTCTCGCTCTCCGCCCTCGACGGCGCCGCGTGCCGGCTGGGCGTCACCCGCGAGACCCTGGCGCGGGCGCTGGCGACCCCGGAATCGCGAGAGCGCTTCACCGAGCGCTATGGCATCGACGATCCCGAGCTGGCCCGGGCGATCCGCGCCGGCCTCGTCCGTGCCGTCGACGACGCCGAAGAAGCCGGCGCCCTAAGCCCGTTCCTGGCGGGACCCCTGCGCGAAACCGTCAAGCAGGTCCCCCTCGACCAGGCGATAGCCCTGATCCAAGACGCCCGCACCCTGCTGGACAGCGCCCAGTCCTTCCTCGGCCCCGCCCAAGGCCTCCTCGACCAGTTCCTGCCATAGCCGCCCGGCACACGAGAGCATAGGGGCGGCACTTAGCGCGTAGCGCGCCAGACCCAGAGCATTGCCAGGGGCTGGAGCGGCAACCGGGCCCAGAGGGCCCAGCGGGGGAT
>Ga0299914_10004136_pt1 | contig 10406 bp, 8 predicted proteins | sample RVTome_10_FD_201361 | JGI IMG/M metagenome (GOLD analysis project Ga0299914, IMG submission 201361) | Soil microbial communities from uranium-contaminated site in the Upper Colorado River Basin, Wyoming, United States - RVT153D57 (version 2) ... | reverse complement strand
TCGGGAACGTCCATGTTGCCCCCGAAGTCGCCCGGCCAGAGTCCGCCGAACGCCTCGCCGCCGCCGGGCGCGACGGCCACGCGGCCGAGCATCGGGCGGAGCTCGATCGTGATTTCTCCCATCTCCGAATCGGGCAGCTCGACCGTGCCAGTCATCGCCTCGCGGTCGAGGCTCCACTCGTACCGGCGCGGCGGAATCGGATCGTTCAGCAGGCGTAGCCGCGAATCGGTCGCAAGGCCCCCGAAGTCCGAGTAGAGCTGAACGCCCGCAAGATCGTGGTTCGGCTGCACCCGGATGATCTCCACTCGCAGCATATCGTTCGTGGTTGCCCCCTCGACGTAGAACGGACCGACCTCCCCGGGGAAGGCGCCTCCGCCTGGGTCGTAATAGTCGCCGTGCATGGTCCGGGAGATGATGACCGTTCCCGGCGTGATCGTCGCCACCGGCTCGCGGACCGCGAACGTCGGATGCCCAACCGTGGGCTCGAATCGGAGCGTGTCCTGCGCGGCGAGTGGGCTCGCGACGCCTGCCGCGGCGCTCGCAACGACCAGCGTGGAGGCCATGGAGGCCAGCGTGACCACGGGTGTGAAGAACGGCGCGGTCCGGCAGCAGGGAGGGCGGTGGGCGGGTCGGATTCTCAAGGGGGCCTCCGGGCAGGGGTTCCGACGGTGTCGGCAATCTGCCGCGCGGCGACCGTGATCGCGAGGGAGGGAGAACGCATCGGACCGGAGGCAGCGCGGAAGGGCGACGCGTACATCACCCTGTCGTGACAGGGAAGAGGCGATCGCTGGGACCGGCTGTATCCGGTCCGGTAGCGACCACTGCATCTCAGAGCCCGCCGGCTCTTCCGGATCAGCCCTTCGGAAGGGGCTCCCGAGGCACCGGCATCACCTCGGGGTCCCCTCGAGCAGACCCTCGAGCGGCTCCTCGCGCGCCCCGTTCTCGTCGCATACGGCGAACGTTCCCTCGCCCGATCCGTACAGCGCCACACCGGCGTACTCCCCCGCCTTGTTCAGCACGAAGAAGCGCACGTCGAAGTTGGGGAGCCCGCGCTCATTGAGCAGCCGCGACTCCACCGTGTTGTCCCTGATGCGCGTGAGCGCCGCCATGCCCGCATCCTTCGGCGCCATGCCCTGCCGCATGGACTCGACGACCAGGAACGACGCGCAGCTGAACAGATTGGCTTCGCCACGCCCTGTCGACCCGGCCGCTCCGACGTCGTTGTCCACGTACTGACCCGCTCCGAGAATCGGAGAGTCGCCGGCTCGTCCGGGAATCTTCCACGACAGGCCGCTGGTAGTGGTCACGCCGCAGATGTCGCCGTCGGCCGAGACGGCCTCCAGGCTGGTCGTGCCCCAGAACGAATCGGGATCGATCAGACCGTCGTCGACCATCGAGAGGCCGGCCGCGAGCCCCGCCTCGTGGAACCGACGCAGGCGCGCGGCATGCTCGAGATCGGGTGGACCCCCGACGCTGGGTCGGAGCTCGAGATCGGGTCGCGCGCCGCGCCGGCGAGGCCCTACGGCATCGGGGTCGGTCTCCTCGCCCTGGCGGCTCGACCCCCCGATGCGCTCTTCGGGATCGAGCCAATGGCCGGGGTCCACGCGCCGCTTCCATTCGAGCCACAGCCGGCGCGAAGTCTCGGTATTGAGATCGTCCTCGATCTCGAAGCCGAGCGCACGCGCGAACTCTCTGGCGCCCTCGCCCACGATGAGATGATGATCGGTAAGCTCGGCCACCGCCTTGGCGACCAGCGACGGCGTCCGCACCCCCTCGATCCCGGCGACGCCTCCAGCCCAGCGGCGCGGGCCATGCATGAGACACGAATCCAGTTGGACCACGCCGTCTGCGTTGGGCAGGCCGCCGAACCCGATGCCCGTCTCCTCGGGGTCCAGCTCCGGGATGTTGACGCCGGCCACGATGGCATCGAGCACGTCCTCGCCGTCGGTGATTCCCCGGAACGCCCGCTCGATCGCGCTCTCGGTGCCACCGTTCCGATAGCGGATGCTGCTCACGTCCGCCACACACAGGGGGCGGGCGCGACGGGAGTGGACGGCGGGCGCCGCGACCCCCGTGTGGCGGGTGGCTGCTGCGGCTCCGAGACCGGCAGGAGTCGAGGCGGCCGCGACACCCACGGCGGTCGTGCGAACGAAGTGACGTCTGTCCATCGGGAACGGGGGTGCAGGGGATTCGTATGAGCTTGGGGCGAGCCTATACGTTACCATGGCAGCACGGGTCGCAGCGAGGAGGCAAGGTGAAGCTCGTCATCCGATCGGTGAGGCAGGTTCGAGGCGGGAGCGTCGCGCGGCTCGGTATGCTGGCGCTGATCGGTGCCGGCGCGGTGACGACGCTCGGTGCAGGGCCCCGCGGCGCGGCCGCGCAGACGGTGACGGGCACCGTGATTCATTCCAGCACGTCCACGCCCGTGCCCGGGGTGCTCGTCTCGCTGCTGGACGAAGGCGGAGAGCGGGTTCGCGCGGTGCTGAGCGACGCGGAGGGGCGCTTCCGGATCGACGTGGGCCGCTTTGGTCGCTACCGGCTCCGGGCCGCGCGCATTGGTCTGGAACCCTCCACCTCGGAGCCGTTCGAGCTCTACGGCATGGATCCTCGTGCGGAGTCCATCTACATGGACGACCGTCCGGTGGAGATCGTCGGCCTGGTAGTCGACTCGCGGGTGGCGCAGTGCCGCATCGACCCCGCCCAAGCCGTCCAGATCCAGCGCTGGTGGCAGGAGGTGCGAACCGCTCTGGACGTCAGCGCGGTGGTCCAGCAAGAGGGACTGGTTCAATTCGAGCTCGAGCGATTCGAGCGGGAATGGGACCCCGACCTGCGGCGCATTGTAGCCGCCAACACACACACGGAGATGAATCTGGCCGCTCGCCCGTTCGTGTCCGCAGAGGCGGGCTTCCTCGCCGAAGGTGGATTCGTGCAGGGCGCGGTCATGGGCCAACGGGAATACTACGCCCCGGACGCGGAGGTTCTTCTCTCCGACGTCTTTCTCGCGGATCACTGCTTCGCGATGGAGGAGGAGGTGCGTGACGGCCGTCTGGTGGGACTTTCCTTTCGTCCCACCGGAACGCGCGACATCTCGGACATCCGAGGCACGATCTGGGTCGACAGCACGACGGCCGAGCTCAGCAACCTCGAGTTCCGATACGAGCCCCTGGACGGCCTCCCGGAGAACGAGTCCGGCGGATACGTCGCGTTCGAGTACCTCCCCTCAGGGGCCTGGATCGTCACCGACTGGTACATCCGGATGCCGAAGCTCGGCCTGCGTGGCGCCCCCGATGACGGCGACATCGTACTGCTCGGATATACCGACGTGGGAGGGCGGGTCAGCCCGGTCGAAGCGGTCGGGGTCGACACCGATCGGCTGGGCGCGGTCGGCTCCATCCGGGGAGCCGTGTTCGACAGCATCAGGGGGCGGGGCCTCCCCGACGCTTCGGTCGCGATCCTCGGCACTCGGTATCAGGCTCGCACCGATCGTGACGGAACCTTCGTCATTCCCAACGTGCCGGTAGGGCTCCACCAGGTGACGTTCTTCCACGAGGATCCGTACCTCTGGGGCCTAGGAGCGCCATTCGTGACCGTCGCCGTCGACGAGGGAGCCGCCGCCCGCGTCGACATGGCGGTCCCCGCGTTCCGCCGGGTCGCGTTGGTCATATGCACGGGGAGTGGCTCCGACGCCGAAACAGTCCTCATCGGACACCTCCTGGACCAAAGCGAGACGGGGATCGGCAACGCTCAGGTCGAGATCAGGTCGTACGTGCGGGACCGGAACGGGCTCGTTCTCGCGACCAACACGAAGGAGCTGCGCACGGCGTCGGATGGCCGCTTCGTGGCGTGTGATCTGCCGAGCGATACTCCCCTCGACGTTCGCGTTCGGGTGAACAACCGGTGGGTCGACGGATTCACGGCGACCCTGTTGCACCACGACATCGCGTATCAGAGAATGATGGTCACGCCCGACGGCCACGATTGAGTCGTGAGCGAAGCCGCTCAGCGACCCGGGCGCCCCTCACCGACCCGGACGCCGCTCACCGACGTGGGCGCCGATCGGGGCGAGTGCAACTCATCGACCGCTCAGCGGGGGCGTCGATGGCGGTGGCTTGCGATGCCGCGTCGCCTGCTCGTAGGCGTGCGCGATCCCGATGAGCGTCGGCTCCGACCAGGCATCGCCGAGGATCTGCAAGCCGGCCGGCAGCGATCCGTCGCGTACGAAGCCCATGGGCACCGTGAGAGCGGGGAAGCCGGTCGGAGGCGCGGGATACTGGCTGTTGTCCCCGGCCGGTGTGCTCATGTCGCCGACCAGGCGGGGCGGATTGCTCCACGAAGGATAGATCAACGCGTCGACGTCGTACTCGACCATCGCCGCCCGCACACCTTCACGGAATCGCTCTTCGGCCTCCCTCCCTCGAAGGCATTGCTCGTTCGTTTCCGGCGTGCCCTCGAACTCGAGGAACCGCTGGACGGTGGGAAGCACGGTCCGGTAGACACGCCCGCTCTCCGCGATTTCCTGCAGCGTACGCACGGGCGGGTCGGGAATGTCGGCCAGGTATCGCTCGATGTCGTAGCGGAAGCGCGAACAGCCGGTGCCACTCCGGAGGCGATCGAGATCCGCGATATGAAAGTCCCGTACGACGGTCGCACCGAGCCGCTCGAGATCGGCGAAGGCTTCCGTGAAGCGCAGGAGAATCTCCGGATCAGCGGTGCGCGTGTACGCGATCTGGCCGACGACGCCGAGTCTCACGCCTTCGAGATCGGTGCGCAGATGGTCGAGGTACGACCCGGGGCGGCGGGCGTCGGCCTCGGCGGTCACCGGATCGGCCGGATCGGTCCCGGCGATCACGTCGAAGACCCGGACCGCGTCCGCGACCGTCCGGGTCATTGGCCCGCCGATGTCACGATGAGCGTAAAGCGGCATGATCCCGTCGCGACTCGTGAGCCCCTGCGTCGACCGAATGCCGACGAGGGCGTTGTGGCTCGACGGACCGCGGATGGAGTTGCCGGTGTCCGAACCCAACCCGACCATGCCCATGTTGGCCGCCACGGCCGCTGCCGTTCCGCCGCTCGAGCCGGCGGTCACGCGGTTGAGCGCATAAGGGTTGAACGTCCACCCCGGCAGCATCGAGCCGACGGTCTCGAGCGCGGTGAACGCGAATTCGGCGAGATTCGACTTCGCGAGCACGATCGCGCCCGCCTCACGGATCTTGCGCACCTGATACGCGTCATCGGCGGCCATCGAGCCGGCGAGCGCCGCGGATCCGCCCGTGGTGGGCATGTCGTGCGTGTCGAAGTTGTCCTTCACGATGAACGGGATGCCGTGGAGCGGCCCCGTCAGCTGGCCAGTACGGCGTAGCGCCACATCGAGCGAATCCGCGCGTGCCAGCGCCCGCGGGTTGAGCATGATGAGCGCGTTGATGGTCGGACCACGCTTGTCGTAGGCGTCGATGCGGTCCAGGTACGCCTCGACGAGCTGTCGCGCCGTGAGCGTGCGGGCGAGCATCGCTTCGTGCGCCTCGGCGATGGTCAGCTCCATGAGCTCGACGCCGCCCACCATCTGGGCGCGGGCCGGAGCCGACACGGAGAGACATACCAGCGCGAGGGCGAGGAGGGTCGGTCGATTCATGCGCGCCAAGGTACGTGGGCTCGGAATACGAGGCGACCCGTGCGTCCCCGCGTCAGTCCGCCAGGGCGCGGGCTCGCGTCCACACGGCATCGAACATCTCCTCGGTGAGCGTGCCCGTGAAGGTGTTCTGCTGGCTGGGATGGTAGGAACAGAGCAGGGTGAGCCCTCCGACTCCGGCTGCTCGACTCACTGCGGCGACGTTGCCGAGCGGGATCTCCACCCCATGCCCGAACCTGGGGCGCGGGCGCGGGACGGTTACGCCGCGGGCGGCGAGGACCCGAAGCGTCTGGGCGTACGCGATGCTTCCCAGCACGACGATCACCCGGATGTGGTCGAGCAGGTCCAGCTCCGCCTCGAGCCATCTGCGGCAGGTATCTCGCTCCGTTGTCGTGGGCTTGTTGGCGGGCGGAGCACACCGAACGGTCGCGGTGATCAGGACATCGTCGAGGACGAGACCGTCGCCGGCCGATACGGCGTCGGGTCGATTGGCGAACCCGGCGCGGTGGAGCGCCCGGAAAAGCCAGTCGCCGGACCTATCTCCGGTGAACATGCGGCCGGTACGATTGGCTCCATGGGCGGCAGGAGCCAGACCGACCACGAGCACCGACGCGTCCGGATCGCCGAACGCGGGTACGGGTCGTCCCCAGTAGGTCTCCTCCCGATAGGCTGCGCGCTTCTCGAGGGCGACTCGCTCACGCCATCGTACGAGCCGCGGGCAGAGACGGCACTCGGTGACGTCGGACTGCAGTGCCTCGAATCGGCTTTTCGTCACTCGAATCGGCCCCTCGTGACTCGAATCGGCTCCGTCACTCGAATCGGCCCTTCGTCATTCGATGGGGTTCATGGGACCGGAGTCGACTACTCCTCCGCGTCCGGAATCTTCAGATCGTTGGCCGCCTCGATCGCGCTCTCGAGCACGCCTCCGATCTCCTTGGCCGATACGCCCTCGGCGACGTCGGCGCGCGCACGATCCTCGGCGCGTCCGGTTCTCCAGCTCAATGCGCTGACCGCGAAGCCGCCGGCCGGCGCCGGCTCGATGAGGATCCCGCGCTCGAGCCTCTCTTTGAACCATTCGAGCCGGCGATACGATTCGCCCTTCGCCAGGTCCATGCCGTTGGCCAGCGCGAATACCGTGAGCTTCGAGTCGAGGACCTCGAAAGGCCCGCTGCTCGGATCGTTCGCTCCGTCACCCATCCCGCACCTCCATGCCGATTCCCATCCACCCCGGATCGTGATGCTACGCCGGGAATGTACCGTGTGGCGCGCCTGTGCGCCGGGTAGATGCGCCGCGCGCCAATGAGCCGCGATCCACCTTGCCGAGGTGGGTCCTCGGGAGGTCATCGAGAAAGATCACCTCGCGTGGATACTTGTAGGGCTCGAGACGATCCTTCGCCCAGCTCTGCAGATCGGCCGCGAGGTCGGCCCCGACTTCGGCGTCCGGCATCAGCACTACGAAGGCGTTCGGTTTCACGAGACCCTCGGCCGTCGGCACCCCGACCACCGCGGCCTCACGCACGGCGGGGTGCCCGAGCAGGCAGTTCTCCAGCTCCTTGGGCGACAGCCACTTGCCGCTCACCTTCAGCATATCGTCGGCTCGGCCGGCGTAGCCTACGTATCCGTCTTCGTCGAAGGAGATCATATCTCCCGACACGTACCAGCCGTTCTGAAACGCCGCCGCGGTCTTCTCGTCGTCGCGCCAGTACCCGCGCGCGATCGAGTCGCCCCGGACGCGCATGATGCCTACCTCGCCGACAGCGACCTCCTCTCCGGAATCGTCACACGCGCGCACGTCGAAGCCCTCGACGGGCTTGCCGAGCGTGCCCGGTCGCACGTCATTGGGACGGTTGGAGATGAAGATGTGCCACATCTCGGCGGTACCCAGCCCGTCGAGGAGCGGTACCCCGAAGCGCTCGTCCCACCGCCGATGCAGCTCCAGGGGAAGCGCCTCGCCGGCCGAGGTCGCCAGACGCAGGCTCGAGAGATCCCGCTCGGCCGCCCGCTCGTGGCTCACGAGGTTGTTCACCATGGTAGGCACGTTCACGAGAACGGTAGGCCGGAACGTCTCGATCCGGGCAAAGAGCGTGTCCGCCGTGCACCGCTCGGGAAACAGCGCGGTCGTGGCGCCCACCGAGAATGGGAAAAAGAGGTTGGTGCCCGTCGCGTATCCGAAGAACAGCTTCGGGACGGAGAGCGTGATGTCGTCAGCCCGAAGACCGAGGACTCGCTTTCCGTACAGCTCAGTCGTGTTGGCGAAGGAACGATGGGTTTGTACGACGGCTTTCGGATGCCCGGTGGTGCCCCCGCTGAATAGGAAGATGGCGGCGTCGTCGGGCGACGTGGCGTACGGCTCGATGTCGGGGTCGGCGAGCTCGAGGCGGCGGCTCGACGATGAATCCCCGACGCGAAGGAGCAGGGGCGCATGCTCCACCGGACCGGTGCCTCCAGCTGCCGCTTCCTCGAATGCGCCCCCGGCACGCGCGTCGACGAGCGCCGCGGTAGGCGCGGTGTACTCGTAGAAGTAGCGGATCTGATCGGCGTTGAGGTCCGGATTGACCATGACGACCACGCCGCCCATGCGCAGGATGCCGAAGAGGGCAGCGACGTAGTCGACCCCGTCCGGGAGCGCGATCATCACGCGATCCCCGGGGCCGACGCCGGCGTCGACGAGGAGGCCCGCGTATCGACCGGACCGCTCGAACACCTGGGCATACGTGGTCGCGCCGCGATCCGTGAGAATCGCGCGCCGCTCGCCGAGCCCCTCGGCAATGCGGTCGCCGAGGAAGTAATCGAAGACGTTGAATGGGCTCTCTGGCGTCGAGGTCATGGCGAGACGATACGCGGACGCTAGAATGAAGGTCAATTCCCGGAGCCTGTCCGCGCACTCCCGAGCCCGCACCCGCATGTCCGTTCGCCGATTCGCCGAAATGACCTGGGAAGAGGTGCGGGACGCCGATCGCGCCCGAACGGTGGCGATCCTGCCGGTCGGGGCAGTCGAGGCGCACGGGCCCCACCTGCCGCTGGGAACGGACATGGTGATCGCCGAAGCCATGGCCGTCGCGTGCGCGGAGCGGCTGGGGGCGCGGGACACCCCGTCTTGGATCCTTCCGCCGGTCTGGTACACGGCCGCGGACTTCGCCCGTACCTTTCCCGGTACCGTGAGCGTGGACCCGACGACGGTTTCCGACCTGATACGGCAGGTCGCGGCGTCTCTGCAGAGGCACGAGATCACGACCTTGGCGATCGCGAACGCACATCTCGATCCGGCGCACCTCGAGTCGCTACGGGCCGTGGCGGCCGACGCCCCGAAGGATGTGCGCATCGCCTTTGTCGACCTGACCCGGCGCCGCGTCGCGGAGCGCTTGACCGAGGAGTTTCGGACCGGCGCGTGTCACGCCGGCCGCTTCGAGGGGAGCATCGTTCTCGCCGAGCGTCCGGACCTCTACCGCAGGGACGTCGCGCGCGGCCTCGAGCCGAACCCTGCGAGCCTCTCGACGGCCATCCGGGACGGTGCGGCGTCCTTTCATGAAGCGGGCGGGCCGCGGGCTTATTTCGGCTGGCCCGCGGACGCGTCGGCCGAGGAGGGGAGAGCGACGGTGCAGGTGCTGGGCGAGCTGCTCGCCGATGCGGTACTGGGCGAGGTGGACCGGTGACCTCCCTGGTGGGCTACAACGCGCTGGTGACCGGAGGCGGTCGCGGGATCGGCGCGGCCACCGGGATCGCCTTGGCGCAAGCAGGCGCTCGTGTCTCTCTCGCCGCCCGCAACGAGGCTCAGGTGGTCGAGATCGCCGCCGAGATGCGGAAGGACGGGCTCGAGGCTTTCGCGTTCCGGTGCGACGTGACCGATCCGCACCAGGTTCGCGAGCTGGCCCTTTCGGCGCGTGAGGCGATGGGCCGCATCGATATCCTCGTCAACAATGCGGGCACCGCGACGTCGAACCCGCTCTCCCGCATCACGCTCGCCGAGTGGCATCACATCATGGAGGTGAACGCCACGGGAACCTTCCTGTGCTCCAAGGCGGTTTACGAGCAGATGGTGGCTCGACGCTGGGGACGCATCGTGAACGTGGCGTCCATCGCCGGAATCGAGGGGGACAAGTACATCGTCGCCTATACGGCGGCGAAGCACGCGGTGGTCGGCTTCACCAAGGCTCTGGCCGTCGAGGCCGAGGGCACCGGGGTCACCGTCAACGCCGTCTGTCCCGGCTACGTCGACACGCCGCTCACCGACGAGACCATCGCGCGGGTCATGCACCACACCGACACGTCGTGGCAGGACGCGCTCACGGCGCTGCTGGGCCAGGCCGGGCAGCCGAGACTGATCCGCGCCCACGAAGTGGCCGAGGCGATCCGCGATCTGTGTACCGAAGAGGCCGGTGGGCGCACAGGCGAGCTGATCGTGCTCGACGGGGCCGACACGCCATGAGCTTCGATCGGTTCGACCCCGAGACCCTCGGCCCTCCTCGCGGGTGGACGAACGGGATGCTCGCCCCGGTCGGGGGACGCATCTTCTTCATCGCGGGCCAGGACGCGGCGAACGCGGACGGCGTGGTCGTCACGGACGATTTCGTCGAACAGTTCGACTCCGCCCTCGCCAAAGTCCTGACCGTGGTGGCCGAGGCCGGCGGCGACACGGGCTCCATCGGGCGCATGACCGTCTACGTGACCGATCTCGACGCATATCGTGACGCTCGACGTGCGATCGGAGAGATCTGGCGGGCTCGCATGGGCCGTCACTTTCCGGCGATGTCCCTTCTCGAGGTCTCGAGGCTCGTCGATC
>Ga0299914_10004134_pt1 | contig 10409 bp, 9 predicted proteins | sample RVTome_10_FD_201361 | JGI IMG/M metagenome (GOLD analysis project Ga0299914, IMG submission 201361) | Soil microbial communities from uranium-contaminated site in the Upper Colorado River Basin, Wyoming, United States - RVT153D57 (version 2) ... | reverse complement strand
GCCTCAATATCCCCGAACAACTGGTCGTCAAGCGAGACGGAGGATGGGGACTCGTCTTCCGGGCGCCGCTGCCGGTTGAGAACTGGAACGCCCAGCTTTCCCTCCTCACCGGGATCTTCGCTGCCACGATGATGGTCGACGCCGGCGTCGGGATATTGCGCACCTTGCCGGTGGCCGATCCTGGCCGGCTGGAACGCTTGCGACGGATTGCAGACGGGCTCGAGATCGCCTGGCCCGGGTCGGTGAGCTACCCCGAGTTGATCCGAAGCCTCGACCCTCGCATCCCTGCCCATGCTGCGTTTCAGGCGGAGGCGACTTCCCTCTTCGCGGGCGCCGGATATCAGACGATTCTCGGAGCTGTTGAGCCGCTGCCCCATGCCGCGCTCGCCACTATCTATGCACACACCACGGCACCCTTGCGCCGCCTTGTCGACCGCTATGCCGGAGAGGCCTGTCTGGCCATCTCGGCGGGGCTCGAGGTTCCCGACACCGTTGTCGACGCGTTACCGCAGCTTCCCGAAACCATGGCGCGAAGCGCGACCAGGGCCGGCCAGTACGAAGCAGAATGCGTGAACCTCATCGAAGCCGCGCTGATGTCAACCCGGGTCGGGGAGATCTTCCCCGGCGTTGTGGTGGAGACCGACGAAAAGCGAAGCCGTGGTGAGGTCCAGCTCGGCGATCCTGCGATCCTCTCGATCGTTGAAGGTGAGGGTCTCGATCTCGGGGATCAGGTTCTGGTGCGGGTCGAGGAGGCATCCGTGGCAGAGCGCCGGGTCCGTTTCCAGATTGCTTGAGAACCGCAGGTCTTCAGCTCCCGCCACCAATGCGATAGGTTGGCGATATGCCACGTGAAGTCATCCGACACCCTGTAACGTCGTAGAACACATGTTCGTTTTAGGCATCGACCCCGGTCTCTCCACTCTCGGTTATGGAGTGGTCGAAGACACATACCCGCCCACCGCTAAACGCGCCGGTGTCATCCGCACCGACCGGGAGGCAACCACCGAAGTGAGGCTCAACGAGCTCTACGAGGGCCTGGTTAGCCTGATCGCCGATGCCAAACCTGATGCCGTCGCCATCGAGTCGGTATTCACCAACCGCAACCTGCAGACCGCGATTTCGGTCGGCCGCGCCTCGGGAGTAGTGATGCTCGCAGCCGCCCGGCACGGACTGGCTGTCCACGAGTACGTGCCGACCGCGGTGAAGCGCGGGGTGACCGGCAGCGGCACCGCCAACAAAAAACAGGTGCAGCAGATGGTCACCCGATTGCTCAATCTGGCCGAGGCGCCGAAACCCCCCGACGTCGCAGATGCCCTCGCCATCGCCCTTTGCCACCTTCGTGCTGCTCCAATCCTGGAGGCACGGCGATGATCGGCCGGCTGCGGGGGATCCTCGTCTCCGCCTTCGAAGGCGGAGTCTGTATCGAGGTCGGCGGGGTCGGCTACGAGGTCAACATGACCCCGCGCGGTCTGGTCTCATTGCCCGGGATCGGAGAAGAAGTGGTGGTCCACACCCATACCCACGTCCGGGAAGAGGAGATCAGCCTCTTCGGTTTCGACAACGAGAACGAGCGCGACCTCTACCGGGTGCTCCTCGGAGCCTCAGGCGTCGGCACCAAGGTAGCAATGGCGATGCTGGGGACAATGTCGCCACAGGACATCATCCGCTCGATAGCGGCCGAAGATTCCGATGCGCTCACTGTGGTGCCGGGTATCGGCAAACGGGGTGCGCAGAGGATCGTCCTCGAGCTCGCACCCAAACTCGCAGGTAAAGACGCAGATGTGTTGCAAGGGTCTGGCTCCGCATCGGTTCGGGCTGCCCTGGAGACGCTCGGTTACTCGACAGAAGAGATCAATTCGGTCATCGGGAAAATCGACCCGAGTGAATCGGTGGAAATCCAGGTGCGCGAGGCGCTCCGCACCCTCGGGGGCCGATAGCCATGAACGAAGAGAGCCTGCTCAACCCGGCAGTCGCCACCGAGGAGGAGATCAGCCTCCGCCCGCGCCGGCTCGATGAGTTCGTGGGCCAGGAAAGCATCAAGGAGCGGCTCCGGATTTCAATCGAAGCCGCCAGCGAAGAGGAGCGCGCGCTTGACCATGTCATGTTCTCCGGTCCGCCTGGGCTGGGAAAGACGACTCTCGCCGGGGTGATCGCCGCCGAGTTGGGCGTTGCGTTCCGGATCACCTCCGGCCCGGCGCTGGAGCGGCCCGGCGATCTGGCTGCGATCCTGAGCAACCTCCAACCGGGAGACGTCTTCTTCATCGACGAGATCCATCGGCTTCCCCGCGCCGTCGAGGAGGTGCTCTACCCGGCAATGGAAGACTTCCAGCTCGACATCGTCCTCGGGAAAGGTCCTACGGCGCAATCGATCCGGATCGACCTTCCCCGCTTCACCCTGGTCGGGGCGACCACCCGAAAAGGAAAAGTGACCGCCCCGCTTCGCGACAGGTTCGGGATCGAGGAGAAGCTCGACTATTACACCGACGATGAGCTGGCTTCGATCATCACCAGGTCCGCTTCGATAATCGGGTTTGATATCGGGCCCGACGCCGCTGCCGTGATCTCGCGGCGGAGCCGGTCGACCCCGCGAATCGCCAACCGGCTGTTGGCGCGAGTTCGTGACTATGCGGTCGCCCGCGCCGACGGGACAATCGACGCAGATGTCGCCGAACAGGCGCTGCTGGTATTCGAAGTCGACGAACTTGGCCTGGACAAGGTAGACAGATCGATCCTCGACGCAGTCGTGCACAAATTCGGGGGCGGTCCGGTGGGACTCTCCACACTGGCCGTGGCGGTCGGCGAGGAGCCGGAGACGGTAGAAGACGCTTACGAGCCGTTCCTCCTCCAGATCGGAATGCTGAATCGCACTCCCAGGGGGCGAGTGGCAACGGCAAACGCCTATGCCCACCTCGGTGTCGACGTGCCGGCGAATATCCAGGGTTCGCTGCTCGACTGAGTCGCGACCAGACTCCTGATCGATGACGGCAATCAGCTGGGAACAGACATCGACCGACGGCGCAGCCAGGCGCGGATGGCTCAACACCCCTCACGGTCGAGTCGAGACGCCGGTATTCATGCCCGTCGGCACCCGCGCCGCCGTCAAGGCGGTCGACTCCGACGACCTCAAGCAGATCGACGCCGGGATCATCCTCGCCAACACCTACCACCTGATGCTCCGTCCGGGCTCCGGAGCCATCGAGCAGCTGGGCGGTCTGCACCAATTCATGAACTGGGACCGCCCGATCCTCACCGATTCGGGGGGATTTCAGGTCTTTTCGCTCGACCCATTGATCGAGGAAGATGGCGTCTCCTTTCAGTCGACGGTCGATGGTGACCCGATCCAGCTGAGCCCGGAGTCGGCGGTGAAGATCCAGGAGGAACTCGGAGCAGACATCATCATGGTGCTCGACGTGTGTGTCGGGCTGCCCGCACCACCGGAAGTGGTGAAGGCAGAGATGGAGCGGACCCTGCGGTGGGCTGAACGCTGTGTTGCTGCACACGAGCGCACCGACCAGGGTTTGTTCGGGATCGTCCAGGGTGGAGTCGATCCCGGCCTCCGTGTTCTCAGCGCCCGGGAGACCGCGCAGATGGACTTCCCCGGTTTCGGCATCGGCGGGCTCTCGGTGGGGGAGAGCCGCTCCGATCGCAACCTCGCTGTCGAAGCTGCTGTTTCTGAGTTGCCCTCCGGTCGCCCCCGCTACGTGATGGGCCTGGGCGATCCCGAAGGACTCCTCGACGCTGTCGCCCGCGGCGTGGACATGTTCGACTGTGTCCTCCCCACCCGCCACGCCCGTCACGGCAAAGTGATGACGGCCTCGGGTGACCTCAACATCAGAAATCAGGAGTACGAGCTGGATACGGCGCCCCTAGACGAGGCGTGTGGTTGTCTGACGTGTACGAGCTACAGCAGGGCTTATCTGCGTCATTTGTTCCGGATGAAAGAGATATCGGCGATGAGGCTTCTGAGCATCCACAACCTCGCATATCTCACCAAACTGATGCATGACGCCAGGATCGCCATCAGCGAGGGGAGATTCGCCTCGTTTCACGACTCCTTCACCGAAACACGTCAACTTGGTTCGGCGTAGAGGCATCTCGTTGCCTAATCTGCCCTGTCGGTCCCTATTTCCGGAGGCTTTGTGACCAATTTCGTACTTGCCCAAGAGGAGGCTACAGGCGGGGGAATGACCACGCTCATCTTCCTCGGACTGATGATTGCCGTCTTCTACTTCTTCATAATCCGGCCCCAGCGGCAGCGTCAGAAAGCACAACAGGAGTTGTCAGCGTCGCTCGAGATCGGTGACGACATTCGAACTATCGGCGGGATCCATGGGCGCATCCTGACGATCGATGAAGAGTCGGTGCTGCTCGAAGTCGAGCAAGGACAAATCAGAGTTGCCCGCCGGGCCGTAGGGGCCAAGGCCGGCGATCCCGACACTGTCTGAGATCGGCTGAGGCGTCGGGCCGGCCGGCTCGGCGTCAGTCGAAGATGCGCTTCGGCGCGGCCTTCTTCTTGGAGAGCGGGTGCTCCGCCTTCTGAGGCTCCGGCTCCGGTGCCGGGTAACGCTCTTCGAGGAAGATGGCGATCGGCGTCGCGGTGAACACCGAGGAATACGTTCCGATGATCAACCCGATGAGCAGGGCGAGGGCAAAGTCCGCCAGCGTGTCGCCGCCGAGCGCGTAGAGCGCAACGAGGATCATCATCGCTCCCAGCCCGGTATTGATGGTCCGGGGAACGGTGTGAAGACAGGCATCATTGGCGATGGCCGCGTAGGGCTCGCCGGGCCGCTGGTCGACCTCCTCACGAATCCTGTCGAAGATGACCACCGAGTCGTTGATCGAATACCCGATCACGGTAAGGATCGCGGCCAGGAAAACCCCGTCCAGGGTCCGGCCCAGCCAGGCGAACACCCCGACCACGATCGCGACGTCGTGGAACATCGACAGCATGGCTGACACTCCGACTGTCCAACGGAAGCGGATCCCCAGGTAGATCATCTGGAGGAGGAGGGCGAGGCCCAACGCAATCAGAGCCCGGTTGCGGATCTCCTCGCCGAGTGTCGGACCTACGAACTGGTCTCGGACGATGGCCACCTCACCGCCTTGAGTTGCGACAGCAGCTTCGACAGTCTCCCGGCCGCTGGAGTCGAGCTCTGCGGTTCGGACCACGACATTTCCATCTCCCGTCTCCTGGATCAGCGCCCCGGGGATCCCTCCGTCGGCGAGATCGGAACGCAACTGTTCGAGGTCGACTGTCGCTGTGACCGAGAACTCCAGCAAACTGCCACCGAGGAACTCCAGGCCAAAGTTGATCCCCTGAAGGACGGGCCCGGCAATTGCGAAGAGAACTGCCACCCCCGAAATCAGCAGCCAACGGCGCGGCTTGGCGAACAAGTTGGTGCCGGATGTTCTCAGCCAGTTGTGAAGTCGCTCACCGGTGGTCATTCCCATCAGGGCCGGGCGGTTCTGAAGGGCCGGAATGCTTGCCAGGACCTCGAGGATCACCCTGGTCACGACGAGGGCGGAGAACATCGAAACCACGACACCGATCATGACAGTGACCCCGAACCCTTTCACGGCCCCCGTGGCGTAGAAGAAGAGCAGGATCGCAGCCAACAAAGTGGTGACATTGGCGTCGGCGATCGCAGACCAGGCGCGCTGGAATCCCGTGCCGATCGAGCCGCCTAGTTCGGGCTCCAGCCTGTACTCCTCTTTGGCGCGTTCGTAGACCAGCACGTTCGCATCCACCGCCATTCCAATGGCAAGCACAAACCCGGCGATTCCCGGAAGGGTCAGCGTGGCTCCGATCCAGATCAGGGCGGCGTATGAGATCAGCCCGTAGGTGAGGAGGGAGATCGCTGCCGCCAGACCCATCATCCGGTAATAGACCAGCATGTAGAGGATGGTGAGACTGGCTCCGATCAGGGCCGCTTGCAGGCTGGCGTCGATGGCTTCCTGTCCCAGGGACGGTCCGATCGTGCCCCGCTCTATCACTTCCACCGGGACGGGGAGAGCACCGGCTCTAATCAGCAAGGCGAGTTCGCTCGCCGCCTCCTCGTCGAAGTTTCCTGTCACCTGAGTGGCTCCGCCGGTGATCCCGATGTCGCAGGGGACAGATGGATAGGAGACCCCGGGGCTGGAGAGCACCTGAGAGTCGAGCACGATTGCAATGCGGCGTCTCGGGTCGGCTGGATCAAAGCAAGCTGCTTCGGCGGTCAGTTCCGCCCACGCCTGGTTCCCTTCGGAGTGGAATTGGATCGACACGACCCACTGCGCGCTTCCCTGACTGTCGAACATGGCGGACGCGACCTCGACCTGGTCACCGATAACTGCCGCAGGCCCGAGAACCAGGTCCTCGCCGGGGTCGCCAGGCAGGACTGTCGCCCCTTCCGGAAGGTCGTCGGGAGTCTCTCCGGGCTGAATTGCGTCGAGCACCGGGTGAAAGGTCAGCTGCGCCGTGCGCCCAATCGTGGCCAGCGCCTCGTCCGGGTCATCCACGCCGGGAAGCTCGATGATGATGCGGCGGTCTCCGGCGACCTGAAGGGTCGGCTCGGCAACGCCGAACTCATCGACACGACGCCGCAAGACCTCGAGGGTGCGATTCGTGACCTCTTCGTCGACGGTCACTTCAGGGGTGTCCTGGGCCTCCAGGAGAATCTGAGTGCCGCCCCTCAGGTCGAGCCCGAGCTGGATCGGCATCGTCGAGACGACATAGATCGCGGCACCAATGGAAAGCACGGTCCAGAAGAGGCGCCAGCGGGACACTTTGAGCATTTGGCTCCCTTCAGAGCACCCGTGGGGACCGCACCATACTATCTGCATCGTCCGGTCACGCCACTTCACTCGCATTTAGGTGATTGAATCGCGGACAACGCCCAGCACGACATCGGAGCCGTCTTAGACTGTTGTCGTGGAAAGATTCAGTTCCCTCATTCGTGACATCCCCGACTTCCCCCAGAAGGGTGTGATCTTCAAGGACATCACTCCCGTTCTCGCCGATGGAGACGCATTCAGCGAGCTAATCACAGCTTTGGCCGACCCATTCCAAGGCATGGGAGTCACCAAGGTCGCCGGCATCGAAGCTCGCGGCTTCACCCTGGCGACACCGGTCGCCGAGAGGCTGGGAGCAGGGTTTATCCCAATCCGTAAGCCCGGCAAACTCCCGTTCGAGACGGTCCGTGAGGACTACGAGCTCGAATACGGGATCGATGCACTCGAGATCCACACCGACGCTGCAGTCGAAGGCGAGAAGGTCCTCGTGGTCGACGACGTGATCGCCACCGGTGGCACGGCCGCCGCCGCGGTGAGGCTCCTCCGCCGGGTCGGAGCCGATGTGGTCGGCCTTTCGGTCTTCATCGAGCTCACCTTCCTCAACGGCTCCGACCAACTAAACGGTGTCCCTCTACATGCACTCATACGCTACGACTGAAGACGAGACTGCAGTCCAGCTCGTCGATGTCCTCGATGCGTACCGTCTCCACCACCCGGACGGCGACATCGAGCTACTGCGGCGGGCCTATGACCTCGCCCAGGAGGCGCACATGGGGCAGGTGCGCAAGACAGGCGCCCCGTATATAACCCACCCCCTGGCGGTGGCGAAGATGCTCGCAGAGACCGGGCTCGACGCTCCAACACTGGCGGCCGCACTACTCCACGACACGGTTGAGGACACTCATGTGACTCTGGAGATGATCAGCGCCGAGTTCGGTGCCGAAGTCGCCTCCCTGATCGACGGTGTCACCAAGCTCGACAGGGTTCGTTACACCAACCGGGAGCAGGCGCAGGCGGCGACAATCCGGAAGATGGTCGTGGCAATGGCTCAGGACGTTCGGGTCCTGATCATCAAGCTCTTCGACAGGCTTCACAACATACGAACGGTCTACGCCCTCCGCGAAGAGAAACAGGTCAGGGTCGCCAGAGAAACCCTCGACGTTTACGCCCCGCTGGCGCACCGCCTCGGCGTCCAGGAGATCAAGCACGAATTAGAAGACAGATGCTTCTCGATTCTCTTCCCGGGCCCCCAGGCCGAGATCGAAGCCAAGCTCGCCCTCCTCGCCCCGGAGCGTGAAGCATTCATCGAGAAGATGGTCACCGAGATTTCGGGGCTTCTGGCCGACGCCAACATCGACTCGTCGGTCACCGGCAGGCCGAAGCACCACTACTCGATCTACAGAAAAATGAAAGAGCAGAACCGCCCGTTCGAGGACATTCACGATCTGATCGGGATCAGGGTCGTCGTCGAGACGACGCGCGACTGCTACGCCGCTCTGGGTCTGGTCCACAGCCATTGGGTGCCGGTAGCCGGCCGTTTCAAGGACTACATAGCGATGCCCAAGATCAACCTCTACCAGTCTCTCCACACGACGGTGATCGGCCCTGACGGGAAGCCGCTGGAGATTCAGATCCGCACCGAGGAAATGCACTGGCGGGCCGAGGCCGGGATCGCCGCACACTGGCGTTACAAGGAGGGTGAGCAGGCTCCGATGGTGAGCTTCGATGTGGACTCACTGATGTCGGAGGAAGATCCAGAGGAGTTCCTTGCCAATTTGAAGCTCGATCTCCATCACGACGAGGTCTTTGTCCTCACCCCGGGCGGTGACGTCAAGTCGCTCCCGGAAGGTGCGACCCCTGTCGACTTCGCCTACACCGTGCACACCGAGGTCGGTCATCATTGTGTCGGGGCGAGGGTCAATGGGAGGCTGGTCCCGTTGTCCACCAAACTCCAGTCCGGCGATATCGTGGAGGTGCTCACGTCGAGGTCCTTGGACGCCGGGCCAAGCCGGGATTGGCTCAAGTTCGCCAGGACCGGCCGGGCGAAATCAAAGATCAAACACTGGTTCCAAAGGGAGCGGCGCGACCAGGCGGCGACCGAGGGGAGGGACCAGATCAACGCTCTGTTTGCACGGGAGGCCCCCGAGCTGACCGTGGTCGAGCGCGATGACACCCTCACCGCCATCGGTAAGGAGCTGGGCCAGCAGGACGCCGACTCCCTGGTTGTGGCACTCGGTGAAGGCAATGTCTCAATCGACTCGATCCAGACGAGGCTGCTCCGAATCCTGAAGCCGGACCCCGACGTGTCCGACGGGCTCTTTGCGCCGCGCAAGCGACCCACCGCACCGTCGGCTCACGTGGTGGTCGAGGGCCAGGACGACATGCTCATCCATCTGGCCCGGTGCTGCTCACCGGTTCCGGGCGACCCGATCATCGGATATGTGACAGTGGGTCGGGGGGTTTCGGTTCACCGTTCCGACTGCACCAACGTGAGTGCTCTGGCCGAGCGGAGGGAGCGTTCCGTGGAGGTCAGCTGGCCGGTTGAATTTGTCGGAGCCTTTGTGGTGTGGATCCAGGTGGAGGCCCTCGACAGGACCAAGCTGCTCCGCGATGTGACCACCATGGTCACCGAGACCGGGGGGAACATCACCGCATCCTCGACGGTCGTCGGTGACGATCGGGTGGCGATACTTCGCTATGAGATCGAGCTGTCGGACCCGAGCCAGCTGGGTCGGCTGCTCAGCGACTTGCGTGGCGTCGACGGAGTCTTCACGGCCTTCCGGCTCGCCAACGACCCCGCATCTCAGTGAAGGTCGTCGCCACACCCGCCTGGTTTGCCGCAACCAACTCCTATCTCGTCTACGACTCTCAGGACCGGGTGGGTGTTCTGATCGACATCCCACCGGATCCCGAACTGGTCGGCCAGGTGGTGCTCGAACACAATGTGACAGTGGGGGCGGTCCTTCTAACCCACGGCCATGTCGACCACGCCGGAGGCGCCGGGGAGTTCGCGTCCCGATACGGGAGCGAGGTGTATGTCCATCCCGATGACGACTTTCTCACGCTTAACCCCCAGGAACAGTTGCGGCAGATATTCGGCACCGAGCCGCCCGGCTCGTATGAGGTCCCCGACAAGCTCACCGACCTCGAAGACGGCCAGGTGCTCGACCTCGCCGGCTTCCGCTTCGAGACCCGACACACCCCGGGCCATACTCCGGGGCACTGCTGTTTCTACGTCGCCGACGAAGGCACTCTGTTCTCCGGTGACCAGCTCTTCGCCGGGAGCGTGGGCAGGACAGACCTGCCCGGCGGGTCACATACCCAACTCCTCGAGTCGATGGCAGCCAGCGTGCTGACCCTCGACGACGGGGTCCGGGTCCTCCCCGGCCATGGCCCGGAGACCAGCATCGGCCACGAACGAAAGACCAATCCCTTCATCCAGGCGCTGTGAATCGAGTGTCGCTGGTGGGTATTCCCGCGATCGGATCTCCCACGTTTTCAGCTGTCCTCCCGCTTGCGGGAGGAAGGTTCCTGCGCCCGACGAAGGAGGGCGGAGGTAGGAGAGAGAGTTCTCTCCGGCTGGGAGATGTGGTGTGCGGATACCGGGCCTTCACTGCCTAACCTGCGCTATTCATGAG
>Ga0299914_10004133_pt1 | contig 10412 bp, 8 predicted proteins | sample RVTome_10_FD_201361 | JGI IMG/M metagenome (GOLD analysis project Ga0299914, IMG submission 201361) | Soil microbial communities from uranium-contaminated site in the Upper Colorado River Basin, Wyoming, United States - RVT153D57 (version 2) ... | reverse complement strand
CCGAGAAGTCGAGCACGAGGCATCCGTCGTCCGACATCAGCGGCGTGAGCCGGGTCAGCACCTCCTCGGCGGCCGCGAAGTAGATCTCGCCGCGAAGCATCGCGATCGTTTCGGCGCCGGAGGTCGACAGCGACGCGATGGGCGAGAGCGGCTCGCCGCGGTTCGCGAGCATGTGCAGCCCGTACCGCTTCGACAGGGCCTCGAGCATTGCGACGCCGCGCACGCTATTGCCACGCGCGTCGAGCCGCGGGCTGAACGTGCCGATGCCGAACTGCCCCGGCTGCACCGCCACGATCCCACCGCCCACGCCGCTCTTCGCCGGCAGTCCCACGTGCACCATCCAGCTGCCCGACTCGTCGTACATGCCGCAGCTCGTCATGACCGCCGTAGTCCACCTGGCGGCATCCTCGCTGATGACGCGCTCGCCCGAGACCGGGTTCACGCCCCCGGTCGCGAGCGTCGCCGCCATGATCGCCAGGTCGCGCGCCGTGACCGCGAGCGAGCACTGGCGGAAGTACGCGGTCGTCGCCACGTCCACGCCCGACGTGAGCGTACCGGCCGACTTCGTCAGGTACGCGAGTGCGCGGTTACGGTCGCCCGTGGCCGCCTCCGACGAGAACACGTCCTCGTCGACGAGCAGGTCGCGGCCCGCGAACCGCTCGAGACCCGACCTGATCACGGCGAACTTGTCGTCGGCGGTGTCGCCGGCGATGAGCGACGTCGTCACGATGGCGCCCGCGTTGATCATCGGGTTGAACGGGCGGCCGGATGCCGCGTCGAGGCTGATCGCGTTGAACGGCTCGCCGCTCGGCTCCAGGCCGACATGCCGCGTCACCTCCTCGACGCCGAGGGCGTCGAGAGCGAGTGCGAACACGAACGGCTTCGACACCGACTGGATCGTGAACGCCACGTCGCTGTCGCCCGCGTCGTGCACGTCGCCGCGGGTGCTGACGAGGGCGATGCCGAGGTGCTCCGGGTCCACGTTCGCAAGCTCGGGGATGTACGACGCGACCTCACCCCCCGTGTCGGGACGAGTGGCGTCGAGCACGGCGTCGAGGGTGGCGCGCACCGGGTGGTGGAGGTCGACCGGCATGCGGTCAGCCTAGGCGCTCTGCACGGATGGCACGGAGGATCACGCTCACGAGCCCCCGCCGCTCATGATCGTGTTCAGCGCGAGCACGATGATGAAGCCGTTGAAGAAGAAGCTGAGCACGGAGTGCCAGGTCACCGTCCAGCGCACGCGGGAGGTGGTCTCCACATCGTTCGGCGTGAAGCTCGTGCCGATCTGGAACGCCACGTAGACGAAGTCGACGAGCCTCGGGTCGGGGGTCTTCGGGAAGCGCATCGCCGGCTCGTCCCCGCCGCCGGGGCCGCCCGGCCGCTCATGGTGGTACAGCCGGTAGTAGATCTGCGCGAAGCCCCAGTGCAGGAACCCCCACGCGAGCAGCATCGCCCAGACGCCCACGAAATCGATGGCGGTGCCGACCTCGGGATCATCGCGCAGCACGAGCAGCTCGCTCGCGGCCGCGACGCCGATCAGGCTCGCGGCGATCGTCGTGACCAGAGAGACGCCGCGGCTCGGCGCGCGCACCGGGATCGTCGTCGCGATGCCGCGCCATTGGCGGCGCGACATCCGCCCGATGACCGTCATCCACGCGATCATGTACAGCGTCGACACCAGGCACCAGATGGCGAGCAGAGTCAGCTCGAGCAACGGGTTGTCCGAGAGGACGAACGCGATCCCGAGCCCCACGATCACCGCGAGCGCGATGAGGTTCACGACGCGCACGGTGCGCATCGCCGCCGACGATGGTGCGCGGCTCGTGACATCCGTCATGCTGGCTCCTCTGCTCATCGAGCCGCGACCCGCGCGAGTCGCCGTACGCCTATGGTGCCCGACGTGGGGCAGCGCGACCAGAGGGCGAGCGGATGCCGCGAGCGAATGTCGCGAGGGGATGCCGCGACCGGATGCCGCGCAATGCGACGCGAACCGCCCGGCTCGACGCTCGGTGCCCTAGCATCGCCCCATGCCCGAGCGCTACGCCACCGTCGACGAGTTCCTCTCCGCGCAAGGGTCGCAGCGGCGCGCCGACGCCGAAACGCTGCGAGCGCTCGTGCACGAAGCAGAGCCGGCGCTGACCGAGATCGTCAAGTGGAACTCGCCGAACTACACGCTCGACGGCGTCGACCGGCTCACGATCAACGCGGCCGGAACGGGACCGGTGCGGCTCATCCTGCACTTCGGCACCGAGCGCGCCGAAGACAAGGGCGTCGCGCCGACGTTCACGGGCGACCCCGACGGCCTGCTCACGTGGCATTCGAACATCCGGGCGAGCCTCGCCCTGCCGGCGCCGGCGAAGCTCGCGGAGCAGCACGACGCGATCATCTCGGTCATCCGGGCCTGGCTGGCCGTGGCGTAACGGGCGCCCGGCTACCGCCCCTACCGGGTGATCACGGCGAACCCGCCCGACGGAATGCGCGCCACACCACGCCCGCTCAGATCGAGTTCACTCACGAGCACGCCCCGGTCGTCGTAGACCCGCGCCGTCGACGCCATGCCGTCGAACCCAACCTCAGTGTGTTGCCGCCGGTCGATGGTGGAATGCACCAGCTCGGTCGCACCGCCTGAGCCGTCGAGCATCAGGCGTGAGATCGAGGGCCGCACGAGCAGGGAATCGAGCGTGGCAGTTCCGGTCTTCACCGATACCGCCACCGAGTCGCTCGTTGCAGGCAACGACCGCTGGAGCGTGCGTGGCAGCAGCACGCCCGGCGTGGGACTGATGCCCTGCGGCTCACCGCCGCCGTCGAGCACGCCGAGCGGTACGCGTCCGGCCGTCCAGATCGAACGTGCGCGTGTCTCCTCGGCCAGCCAGGCCACAGGCTCGATGGAGCGGTCCACCTCGTGGATGCCGATGTCGAACCTCGCCGTCTCGCCCCGCTCGAGCACGAGCACGTCGCCGCTATACAGCGACTCCCCGGTCCACGCCGCGGCGGGCGTCTCCACCGAGCCTGTCGTCGACGTCGCCGATTCGGCTTCGACGACGCGAAGTCCGTCGAGCTCGGCGACATCCGTCACCGTCGTCGCACGCAGCGCGAGGTTGGGGCGGTCGTCGAGCGCGATCATCGTCAACAGGCCGTGGATCGTGCTCTCGGCGCCGCTATTGCGGTTGATCGAGCCATCGGGCTGCAAGCCGTCGAAGGTGATCCCGGTCGCGGGGTCGTACATCGGCTCGCCGGCACGGTTGGCGCCGAAGAACCACGCCGCCTGCATCGCCGCGACCTCCCCGAATCCGCCGCTGCCCGTGGCATGCGCCACAGCAAGCAGCGATTGCACCCGCGAGTCGGCGCCGTAGGCGATCTGCACACGATCCGACGGAGTCGGGAACCAGCCGTTGTCGGGCCCGCCGGCCGTGAGCAGGGTCGTCGTGAACCCGCTCGAGTCGGTGATCGCCGGCTCGAGCAGCGTGGCATCGCCGAGGGTGACGGATGCCTCGGCCAACGCCGCCGGCATCTGCGACCCCCATGCGTGCCACATCGAGCGCGACTGCGCCCACGGCAGGATCGCGCCGTACGGCCACGACTCGGTGTCGCCCGCGCCCATGGCGGCGATGCCCTCAGCGAGTCGAGCGAGCGCCGTGCGTGCGGCGTCGTCGCCGGGCACCGCCTCGACGTAGGCCGACAGGCCGAGCACGGCCTCCGCCGTCGCGTCGGCACCGTCGACGATGAGCCACGCCGGCACCTTCATGCCATCGGAGCTCTCGTACTCGGCATAGCGGTCGAGCACTTGGCGATCGACTGCCTCGCGCGCGAGGCCCAGTCGCTCGGCGAGGAACGCCGCGAACTCGGCATCGGTCTCAGCGAAGGCCGCATATCCCTCGCCGAAGGCCCAGATCGTGCGTGCGAGCCAGTAGCTCGCGTCGGAGTCCGACGGATCGGGCAGCTCGACGGGCTCGGCGCTCGGGTTGAGCTCGCCGTCGGGTTGCATCCACAGCACCACGTTGCCCGTGTGCTCGCCCTCGGCGGTCTGCAGGTAGGCGAGCGAACGCAGCAGCTCGTAGGCGTTCACGCGGCTGGCGTCGTCGCCGGTCTGCTGCCAGTGCCGCAGGTAGACCACCGCGGCACGAGAGACGTCGTCGGCGTTGTAGGCGCCCTGCCCCCAATCGCCGGTGGCGGGGTCGAACGATCCGCCGCCGACCCGCTCGAAGGTGCCGCCGGGGCGCGCGTCGGCGTAGGTCCACGGGAGCACGAGCTCCGGCTCCTCGGCGAGCCGGTACGTCGTGTGGCCCGGCTGCTCGGGCGGAGTCGCCGTGTCGAGCAGGAAGTCGAGGTGCGCGGTGTTCGCGAGCGGCTCCGGCTCCGCCACCGCTTCCGCGTGGGCCGTTGAGGTGAGCGCACCGGTGAGTACGAGCGCGGCGGCGGTGCCGAGCGCGACCGTCGCCCACAAGGAGCGGCGAGGGGCATCCGTGGTGGTCATGATGTGCCTTTCATGTCGGTCACGCGATCGAGCCGCGCAACCCCGATCTGCGAGTCGGCCATGCCGTAGAACACGTAGTGCTCGCCGTCGATCTCTTCGATGGCGGTCGGGAAGACGACGTTCGGCACGATGCCGCTGCGCTCCTCCTCGGTTTCGGGCGCGAGCAGCGGCTCGGCGGTGCGCGCGAGCACGATCGTCGGGTCGTCGGCGTCGAGCAGCATGGCGCCCGCCGCGTAGTTGACGTTCTGCTGCTGCGAGAACGCGCTGTCGATCGTGCCCGTGACGCCGTGGTGGATGAGCAGCCACCCCTCGGGCACGCGCAGCGGCGGCGGACCCCCGCCGATCTTCAGCTCCTCGAACGGGAACTCGGGCCCGGCGAGCATGCGCGACTGCTGCCACACGGTGATCGCACGGATGTCGCGGAGCGCCGCATCGAGCGGAATGTACGCGATCCAGATCGACTGGCGGGCATCGGTGATGCCGGCCGGCAGCCGCACGCCCTGGCCGGGCTTCGTCTCGCCGAGATCCCACATCGGGCGGTGCAACACTGCGACGCTCGGGGTGCCGTCGGGCGCGGTGACCGGCTCGGGGAAGAACGTCGTGTCCTTGTTGTGGAACAGGTTGAGGTCCATGTCGAGTGCGTCGTCGTAGGCGAAGAGCGCCGGTCCGAGGCGGCGCCACTCCCGCAGGTCGTTCGACACCGCGATAGCGGTGCGCGGACCGAGCGGGCCGAAGGCGACATACGTCATGACCCAGCAGTCGAGGGCGTCGATGCGCGTGACCCGCGGATCCTCGACGCCGGCGTTCTCCGCGCCGCGCTCCCAGCCGCGATCGGGCTCCAGCACGACGCCTTCGCGCACGACGCCGACCGGCACGCCGTCGTCGATCTCGACTCGCGCGAGCCCGACGCGTGACACGTTGCCCTCGGCCACGAGTCGAGGCAGCAGGTAGAGCGTGCCGTCGGGCGACCGGCCCGACGCCGGATTGAGCACACCCTCGGCCTCGCTCGGGTCGCCGGGCTCCGGCCGCATGACGACCCCGATGCGGGTGAGCGTGTAGGGAATGGTGGTGGTGGTGATGGACATGTCAGCCTTTCACTCCGGAGCCGAGATCGTTCGAGACGAAGTAGCGCTGGAAGATGATGAACAGGGCGACCGCAGGGCCTGCGAGGACGACCGCGCCGGCCATCATCGCCCCGAACGGGTTGGAGGTCGACGCTGCGACGTTCGAGATGAAGTTCGCGAGCGATACGGCGAGCGGTTGGAGCGCCGCCTCCTTCGTGATGAGGAACGGCCAGAGGAACTCGTTCCACGGCCCGATGAAGGTGAGCAGCACCGCCGTCAGCAGCGCCGGGCGCACGAGTGGCAGAGCCACCGACCAGAGGATCCGGAACTCCCCGGCGCCGTCGATACGGGCCGCGTCGAAGAGCTCCTTCGGCAGTTGCAGGAAGTACTGACGGAAGATGAGCACCGCGGTCGAGTTGATGGCGAACGGCAGGATCATCCCCAGGTAGCTGTCGGAGAGTCCGTAGTCGCGGGCGATCATCACGTAGAGCGGGATCATCAGCAGCTGGAACGGCACCACCTGCACGAGCAGCACGAGCACGAGGGTCGCACCGCGGCCGCGCCACTTCAGCACGGAGAGGGCGTAGCCCGCGATCACGCCGAAGACGACCGTGCCGAGGAGCACCCCGCCGGTGAAGATCCCCGAGTTCGCGAGCCCCTGGAAAAGGTTCACCCGCTCGTTGATGTTCACGTAGTTCGCGCCCGTGATGTTCGCCGGGTCGGGGAACGCGCCCGCGAGCGTCGGGTCGGGCGACGTCTGCAGCGAGCCCACGATCATGTAGTAGAAGGGGAAGAGGAAGGCGAGCGCGCCGAGCGCGAGCAGGACATACCGAAGCGAGGCACTGATGCGCGTCATGACTCCTTCCCTCCCAGGAAGCGGTACTGCACCCACGCGATGATCAGCACGAAGATGATCAGGATGACGCCGAGTGCCGATGCGACATCCGGATTTCCCTGCTCGATGCCCTTCTGGTACATCAGCAGCACCGGCGAGGTCGAGGCGCCGTTCGGGCCGCCACCACCCGTGAGCAGGTACGGCTCGGTGAAGAGGTTCGCGCCGGTGATCGTGGCGAGCAGGAACACGAGCACCGTCGCCGGGCGCACGCCGGGGACCGTCACCGAGAAGAACCGACGCACCGCCCCTGCGCCGTCGACGGATGCCGACTCGTAGAGCTCCTTGCTCACGTTCTGCAGGGCTGCGAGGTAGAGCAGGATGTAGAACCCGAGTCCCTTCCACGTCACGAACAGCGCGATCGTGGGCATCGCGAGGGCCGAGTTGATGAGCCACGATGGCTCGGGCGCGAGCGGCCCCAGGATCTGGTTCACGAGACCGCTCCCGGCGAACAGGAAGAGCCAGACCGCGACGACCGCGACCGAGGCGGTCACGTACGGCACGTAGTAGCTCACCCGGAAGAAGGTGCGGGCGTGCACGACCTTGTCGAGCGCGGTCGCGAGCAGGAGCGACAGCGCGACCGTCAGCGGCACGTTGATGAGCAGGAAGACGCCGACGTTGCCGAACGAACGCCACACCGCGGGGTCCTGCACCACCTTGAGGTAGTTGTCGAACCCGACGAACGGACGGTCGACCTCGGCGCCGGGGGCGGCGAAGAAGTAGTCCTGGAACGACATCCACACCGAGAAGACGATCGGATAGGCGAAGATCAGCCCGATGAACAGCAGATACGGAGTGCTGAGCAGCAGGCCGAGCGGATGCTCCCCGAGCCACCGCCGTGGGCGGCGGCTCGGGGGCGTCTCTTCGGGTTCCGTCGTCGTGCCCGGCGGTGCCGCGACGGTGGTCATGATCGGAGCTCCGATCAGCCTTGGGCGAGTCGGTCGATCTCAGTGGCGGCGTCGGTGAGGAAGGCCGGAACCGGCTCCTCGCCGAAAATCACCGAGTTCGAGTAGCCGTCACGGAAGGTCTGCCAGATCTCGATCGAGTTGGGCACGTTCGGCACCTCGACGGTGCGAGCGGCCTGGTCGCCGAACTGCTCATACGCGGGGTTCGCCTCGAAGTAGTCGGCGTACGCCTCGGTCAGGTTCTGCCGCAGCGGCATCTGCCCGGTCTCGTCGAGCCAGATCCCGTCTTGCTCCTCGCTCGTCGAGAACTTCAGCACGTCCCACGCGGTGCCCTGGTTCTCGCACGCGGTGAACATGCCGATGTTCTTGGCATCGCCGAACGTGTAGGTCTCTTCAGCTGCGGTGCCGTCCTTCGTGGGCACCGGCACGGCGCCCCAGTCGACGTCGTCGCCGTACACCGAGATGGCCCACGGGCCGACGATCGACATCGCCGAGATACCGTCGGCGAACGCGTCGCCCTGGTACTGCTCTTTGCCGGCGAGTCCCTCGGCGTACAGCGTCGCCCAGAACTCGGCGACGGCCGTGCCGTTCTCGTCATCGAAGGTCGCCGTACCCTCTTCGACGAGCAGCGTGCCTCCCGACTGCGCCGCGTAGAGCGGGTAGAAGTCGAACCAGCTCTGGAAGAACTCGCTCGTGGGCGCGGGGTTGATCGCGAACTGAGACGCACCCGACGAGACGAGCGTGCGAGCCGTCTCGAGGAACTCGTCGTACGTCGCGAGCGACGGGTTCTCGGCGTCGAGGCCCGCCTGGGCGAACATCGCCTTGTTGTAGAAGATCATCACGGGGTTCGACTTCCACGGCATCTGGTAGAAGCCGCCGTCCTCCGAGCGGTACTGATCGGCGAGGTCGCCGCTGCGCTCGGTGATGTAGCCGTCGCCGTCGTCGAACTCCGAGAGGTTCACGAGGCCGCCCTGCTTCTGGAACTGCGGCACCGCCGCGGGCGAGGTGTTGTAGACGAGGCACGGTGCGTTGCCCGCGGTGATCGCGGCACCGATGACCTCCTCGCTCGACGCTCCGGCGGGGATCTCCTGCGCCGTGATCTGCTCGTCGGGGTGGTCGGCGTTCCACGCCTCGACCATCTGCTCGCCCCAGGCGATCTCGGCCTCGTTGTTGGAGTACCAGATGGTGATGTCACCGCGGCCCTCTTCGCCGCCGTCATCACCGCCTCCGCCCGTGCACGCGGTGAGGGCGAGGAGCCCCGTCGCTGCAACTGCGGTCATCATCATTCGTCTGCGCATTGCCAGTTCCTTTCTGGGGGCGGCGTCAATGCCGCGGGGATACGCGTTCAGGTTGGGTCTGTGGGGTCTGGAGCGATCGCCGTCGATTCACGGACGACGAGTCGCGGCTCCGAGAGGTCGATGTCTTCGACTGGTTGCTTTGCGATCGCCGCCAGCAGGAGGCGCGCCGATCGGGCGCCCCAGTCGGCGGCATCCGTCGCCACGCTCGTGATCGACGGGAAGGTGTGCTCGGCGAGCTCGGTGTTGTCGAAGCCCGTGATCGAGAGGTCGTGCGGCACGCGGAGGCCGGCGCGCTGGGCGACGCCCAACCCCGCGAAGGCCATGTGATCGTTCGAGTAGACGATGGCGGTCGGCCGCCGGTAGGCGCCGAGCGCCAGGAGCTCGTGTGTGGCCCGGGCGCCGTCGACGGCGCTGAAGTCGGTCTCGACGACGATGGGCTCGACGCCGCCGCCGGCGGTGGCGGCGGCGATGAAGGCGTCGGCGCGGCGACGGCCGTGCAGCATGTCCGACGGGCCGGCCACATGCGCGATTCGGCGATGGCCGAGGCCCACGAGGTGCTCGACGGCGGCGCGGATACCTCGACCGTCGTCGACCGACACTGACGGGAACGGCGAGGGCACATCAGGATGGCCGAGGGTCACGGCGGCGAGGCCGAGCTCCCGAACGAGTGCGATGCGGTCATCACCGGCGCGCAGGTCGGTGAGGAAGACGCCGTCGACGCGCTTGTCGGCGGCGAGGCCGCGGTAGGTCGCTGCCTCCTCCCGACCGGGCGTCGCCTGCGCGAGCACGAGCACCTGCCCCGCTGTAGAGAACTCGCTCTCCACGCCCGCGATGAAGGCATGGAAGAAGGGGTCCGCCGCGATCACGTCGACGCTGCGGCCGATCACCAGACCGAGCGCGTAGGAGCGGTCGACGCTGAGGGATCGCGCCCGGAGGCTCGGCGTCCATCCGAGCTCCTCGGCCGAGGCCAGAATGCGATCCCGGGTCTCGGCGCTGACGCCGGGGCGGTTGTTCAACGCGAAGGAGACGAGGCCCTTGCTGACGCCGGCATGGCGCGCCACGTCGTTGATCGTCGGGCGTGCTGCGGCCTGTTCCGCGCCTTCGCTCATCAGGTCCTCCGTCGATCGACCGGTTGTCATCGTGCCTAAGGAACATCCGTGTGCCTGGAGCCTTCCGGCTGTGGCGGTCTAAACCGGTTTAGACGCACCATAGTCCTGTTCGGGTGCCGCGCGCAAGGGCCCGGCGCGAGCCGCCTCGCCCAGACGCCCCAGGGAATCAATCGCGCGGCCGACCTCGGTCGTCACTGAGGGCCAGCAGCAGCTCCCGATCGTGCAGCAGTTCCCGATCGTGTAAGAATTCCCGATGGTGCAGGAGTTCCCGATGGTGCGGGGCTCACGGATGTGGCTCAGGCGTAATCGGCGGTGACCGTGCGCGTGGTGCCGTCGATCGTGATGGTCCCGCCATAGGGGAGGATCCACTGCGGTCGGGTGTGACCGAACGGCACGCCGACGCAGATCACCGCGTCGGGGTTGTACCGGGTGACGACGTCGATCACGGCGTCGCGTTGGGCAGCTCGCAACCGGGAGCGCGCGTCGGGGTCGGGCCGGGTGTCGAAGTTGCTCGTCGGCGGCCTGGCAACGAGCACGCCCGCGACGGCGGCGAGGATGCCGCGCTCTCCGAGCGCCCGGAGCCACCACCGCACCCAGTCCGCTGGCGGGAGCAGTTCACTCGTCTCCAGCAGGAGGATCGCGTTCTCGAGATCCTCGGGCGGCGGCAGCC
>Ga0299914_10004132_pt1 | contig 10412 bp, 12 predicted proteins | sample RVTome_10_FD_201361 | JGI IMG/M metagenome (GOLD analysis project Ga0299914, IMG submission 201361) | Soil microbial communities from uranium-contaminated site in the Upper Colorado River Basin, Wyoming, United States - RVT153D57 (version 2) ... | reverse complement strand
ACCCGCGCTCGAGCGCCTTTAACCCGTACTCGCCGAAGCTGACGTTGTGGCCGCCCTTCGAGTAGCCGCGCATCCGGCCGCGCATGACCTTGCGGTGCTTGACCCGCTTCGGCATCAGCATCAGCGAGACACCTCTCCGCCGGAGTCCTCGCCTTCGGCTCCGGTTCCGGCGGGTTGCGACGCGGACGGGGCGGCAGGTTCAGCCGCCTGATCCGCGGCTTCGCCGCTAGCACCGGCGGGGGGGTCAGGGGGCTCGCTTGCGGCAGGTTCAGCCGCCTGATCCGCGGCTTCGCCGCTAGCACCGGCGGGGGGCTCGCTGGGGGCAGGTTCAGCCGCCTGATCCGCGGCTTCGCCGCTAGCACCGGCGGGGGGCTCAGCGGGCTCGCTGGGAGCAGGTTCAGCCGCCTGATCCGCGGCTTCGCCGCTAGCACCGGCGGGGGGCTCAGCGGGCTCGCTGGGAGAGCCACTCGCCGGACCGGCGGCTTCGCCGCTAGTCCGGGCCGGGGGCTCAGCGGGCTCGCTGGCGGGGGCGGGCTCGCTGGCGGGGGTCGGGGTCTGTGGGGGCTTGGGCTGTGCTGGTGGGGTCGGGGACTGCTGGCGCTGCTGCTGGCCGCGAGGGGCGCGGGGGCGGCGGCGGTCGCCGCTCTCGCCGCGTCGGAAGGAGCGGGGGGAGAGCTCCTCCTCGTCGCCGCCGGCACGGTAGCCCTCGGGCATCACCTCGCCCTTGTTGATCCAGCACTTGACGCCGATCCGGCCAGTCGTCGTCCGAGCCTCGGTGAAGCCGTAGTCGATGTCGGCACGCAGGGTGTGCAGCGGGACGCGACCGTCGGAGTAGCCCTCGGTGCGAGCCATCTCGGCCCCGCCGAGACGTCCTGACACCTGGACCTTCACGCCCTTGGCGCCCGAGCGCATCGCCGACGTCAGCGCCCGCTTCATCGCGCGGCGGAAGGCGACCCTGTTCTGAAGCTGCTCGGCGATCGACTGGGCGACGAGCTTCGCGTCTAGCTCCGGCCGCTTGATCTCGCGGATGTTCACCTTCACCGGCTTCTCGGTCAGCTTGTTGAGGTCGCGCCGGAGCGCGTCGACCTCCGAGCCCGACTTCCCGATCACGATCCCGGGACGGGCGGTGTGGATGTCGACGGTGATCTCACCGCGCTGCTTGACGATCTTGATGTCCGAGAGCCCGGCGTGAGCGAGCTTGCCCTCGATGTGGTCGCGGATCGCCATGTCCTCGAGCAGGTAGTCGGCGAACTGGCGCTCGTTGAACCAGTTCGACTTCCAGTCGTGGATGTACCCGACTCGGAATCCCTCGGGGTGGATCTTCTGTCCCATGGCCTGTGCTCGCTAAGTGTTCTCGTTGGGTCTGAGCGCAACGCTCAGGTGGCTGGTCCGGCGGTCGATTCGGGTGGCGCGGCCGCGCGCCCGAGGGCGCCACCGCTTCAGCGTCGGGCCCTCGTCGACGCGGATGTCGGCGATGCGAAGCTCGTCGGCGATCAGATCGTGGTTCGACTCCGCGTTGGCCGCGGCCGAGTCGATGAGCTTAGCGAGGTCGCGCGCAGCCCCACGAGGCGAGAACTCGAGCAGCGTGCGAGCGTCGGGCACGGGCAGGCCGCGGACCTGGTCGGCCACCATCCGCGCCTTGCGAGGGGCGACGCGCACGAACCGCGCCCGCGCCCGAACCACCGGCGCCTCCCGGTTGCTGGTGTCGGCCTCGGCCATCGTCGAGCTACCTCTCGGACCTCTCACCGGAGTGGCCGCGGAAGGTACGGGTGGGGGCGAACTCGCCGAGCTTGTGGCCGACCATCGACTCCGACACGAACACGGGGACGTGCTTGCGGCCGTCGTGGACCGCGATCGTGTGGCCGACCATCTCCGGGAACACGGTCGTCGAGCGAGACCAGGTCTTGACCATCTGCTTCTGGTTCGCCTCGTTCATCTGCTCGATCCGTCGCAGCAGGCGCTGGTCGGCGTACGGACCCTTCTTCGTCGATCTACCCATCTGAACAAGTGCCTCCTCGCGGCGCTATCGCTTCTTCTTCCCGCGCCGCCGGCCACGGAGGATCAGCGCGTCGGAGCGCTTGCCCTTCTTCCGCGTCCGGTAGCCGAGCGTGGGCTTGCCCCACGGGGTCTCGGGATGGCCGCCTGGGGTGTGGTGGGCCTCGCCGCCGCCGTGCGGGTGATCGACGGGGTTCATCGCGACGCCGCGGGTCTGCGGCCGCTGGCCCTTGTGACGCTTTCGACCGGCCTTGCCGAGCTTGACGTTCTGGTGCTCGGAATTGGTCAGCGTTCCCACCGTCGCCCTGCAGTCGGAGCGGACCATGCGCATCTCCGAGGACGGCAGCCGCAGGGTCACCATCGGCCCCTCCTTCGCGGCGACCTGGATCCCCGAGCCGGCGGCGCGCCCGAGGCGCCCGCCCTGTCCCGCGACGAGCTCGACGTTGTGAACCACGGTGCCGGTCGGGATCACACTCAGCGGCAGCGCGTTGCCGGGACGGATGTCGGCCGACTCCCCGGACTCGACCGAGTCGCCGGGGCGCAGGCCCTGGGGGGCGAGGATGTAGTCCTTGTGGCCGTCGGCATAGTGGAGGAGGGCGATGTAGGTGGTTCGGTTCGGGTCGTACTCGATCGTCGCGACCTTCGCCGGGACGCCGTCCTTGCGGCGCTTGAAGTCGATCTGGCGGTAGCGGCGCTTCGCCCCGCCGCCGCGGTGCCGAGCGGTGATCCGACCGCGGCCGTTGCGACCTCCGGTCTTGCCGGTTCCCTTCGTCAACGACTTGTGAGGCCGGTTGGTGGTCAGCTCCTCGCGCTTCTGGTAGGTGCCGAACCGCCTCCCCGGGCTCGTCGGCTTGGTCTTTCTCATCGCCATCTCAGTCGGTCCTCACGTCTCGCTCGATGTCATCACTCGGCCACCGCGGCACCCTCGAAGAGCTCGATCCGGTCCCCGGGAGCCAGCTCGACGACTGCCTTCTTCCAGGCCCGGGTCCGCCCGCTGTGTAGCCCGCGGCGCTTCGGCTTCGAGCGCACCTTGAGCGTGCGGACGTCGACGACGCCGACGTCGAAGATCTCCTCCACGGCGCGCTTGATCTGCGGCTTTCGCGCCCGGGCGTCGACGCGGAACGTGTACTTGCCGTCGGCCATCAACGCGTAGCTCTTCTCCGACACCACCGGCGCCACGATGACCTGCCGCGCATCCATTAGGAAGTACCTCCGCCGGAATCCTCGCCTCCGCCTCCGGCTCCGGCGGGTTGCGACGCGGGCGGATCGGCAGGATCACTCGCGGGACCCGCGACTTCGTCGCTGGCCCGTGTACGGCGAACCTCGCCGGCTCGCGACGCCAGGGTCTCGAGCGCGGGCTTGGAGACGATCAGGTTGGCGTGGCCGACGACGTCGGCGACGCCAACCGCGCTCGCGGGCATCACCGTCGCCCGGGGCAGGTTGCGAAAGCTCTTCAGGATCGCGGTCTCCTCGGCGCCGATGACGACGAGGACCGACCCCTTCGCGCCCCACTTCTCGACGCCCGTGGCCGCCTCCTTCGTCGACGGCTCGGAGAAGGCGGACTCGTCGATCACCGCGATGCTGCCGCGAGCGGCGTGCACCGAGAGCGCCGAGCGCAGGGCCCGCCGGCGCGCCTTGCGATTCACCTTCACCGTGTGGCGGCGCGGCTTCGGGCCGAACGCTACGCCTCCGCCGCGCCGGTGAGGAACGCTGAGCGCGCCGGCCCGGGCGCGGCCGGTGCCCTTCTGGCGCCAGGCCTTTGCGGTCGTCATCGCAACCTCGCCGCGACCGAGCGTCGATGCGGTCCCCCGCCTGCGAGCGGCGAGATCCGCCCGCGCGGTCTCGTGGAGCAGGCTCTCGTGGAGCTCCTCGCCGAACAGCGTCGCGGGGAGGTCGGCCTTCGACTGCTTGCCCAGCACCGGCGCCTTGGCCGTCGCGTCAGCCATCGTCGCGCACCTCCACCGTGCCGCCACGCGGCCCGGGGACCGAGCCGCGAACCAGGAGCAGGTTGCGCGCGGCATCGACTTCGACGATCTCGAGACCGCGCTGGGTCACCCGCTTGCCACCCATCCGGCCCGGCATCCGCGTGCCCCTGAACACTCGGGCGGGATCGGCACTGGCCCCAATCGCCCCCGGAGCGCGGATGTTCCGGGATCCGTGCGACATCGGGCCGCGGGAGAAGTTGTGGCGGCGGATGGTTCCTTGAAAGCCCTTGCCGATCGCGATCGCCGAGACCTTCACCCGCTGGCCGGCCTCGAACTGCTCGACCGTGAGCTGGTCGCCGATCGAGTGCTCGCCGTCGACGTCGCGGAACTCCGTCACCCGCCGCATCGGCGGAGCCCCGGCCTTCTTCAGGTGGCCGAGCTCGCCCCGTGTCAGCTTGTGCTCGGGCACCTGCTCGGCCGCGAGCTGAACGGCCGCGTAGCCGTCGCGCTCGCCGTCGCGCAGCGCCGTGACATGGTTCGGAGAAGCCTCGATCACGGTCACGGGCACGCGCGTTCCATCGTCCTTGAACACCTGCGTCATCCCGACCTTCTTGCCAATGATCGCCGCCATCAACCGGTCACCTAGATCTTGATCTCGATGTCCACGCCGGCCGGCAGCGCGTCGAGACGCTGGAGGGAGTCGATCGTCTTCGGCGTCGGCTGGTGAATGTCGATCAGCCGCTTGTGCGTGCGGATCTCGAAGTGCTCGCGCGAGTCTTTGTCCTTGAACGGGGAACGGATCACGCAGTAGATGTTGCGCTCGGTGGGCAGGGGAACCGGGCCGGCCACGGAGGCGCCGGTGCGCTCGGCCGTCTCGACGATGTCCCGGGCAGCGCGATCGATCGCGTCGTGGTCATACGCCTTCAGGCGGATTCTGATCTTGCTAGCTGCGATTGATGCCAATTTCTCGTTCTCTCGTGAGGCGCAGAAGGGGCGCCGCCCCGGTTGGGGCGCCGCCCCGGTCGTATGTCTTCTCTCTCAACATCCCCTCCGGCCGACTCGGCGGCTGAGGGGCTCGCGGCGATATGAGGCCGCGAAAAGGGCCGGTCCGAGGACCGGCCCCTGGGTCGCTACTCGACGATCTCGGTCACGACCCCCGAACCGACGGTGCGGCCGCCCTCGCGGATCGCGAACCGCAGGCCCGGGTCCATCGCGATCGGCTGGATCAGCTCGATCGACATCTGGACGTTGTCGCCCGGCATCACCATCTCGGTGCCCTCGGGGAGGTTCGCCACCCCGGTCACGTCGGTGGTGCGGAAGTAGAACTGCGGGCGGTACCCGGAGAAGAACGGCGTATGGCGACCGCCCTCCTCCTTCTTCAGGCAGTAGACCTCTGCCTTGAACTTCGTGTGCGGGGTGATCGAACCGGGCTTGCAGAGAACCTGCCCGCGCTCGATGTCCTCGCGCTTGGTGCCTCGAAGCAGGCAGCCGACGTTGTCGCCGGCCTGGCCCTCGTCGAGGATCTTGCGGAACATCTCGACCCCGGTGACGACGGTCTTCGTCGTGTCCTTGATGCCGACGATCTCGACCTCGTCACCCGTGTTGACGACGCCCTGCTCGATCCGGCCGGTGGCGACCGTGCCGCGCCCGGTGATCGAGAAGATGTCCTCGATCGGCATCAGGAACGGCTTGTCGAGATCGCGCTCGGGCTCGGGGATGTAGCTGTCGAGCGTCGAGGCGAGCTCGAGGATCGCGTTCACGGACTCCTCGTCGCCCTCGAGCGCCTTCAGCGCCGAGCCCCGGATGATCGGGGTCTCGTCGCCCGGGAAGTCGTACTCGTTGAGCAGGTCCTTGACCTCCTCCTCGACGAGCTCGATGATCTCCTCGTCGTCGACCATGTCCGTCTTGTTGAGGAAGACGATCACGTAGGGGACGTTGACCTGACGGGCGAGGAGGATGTGCTCGCGCGTCTGCGGCATCGGGCCGTCGGCGGCCGAGACGACGAGGATCGCGCCGTCCATCTGGGCCGCCCCGGTGATCATGTTCTTGACGTAGTCGGCGTGGCCGGGACAGTCGACGTGGGCGTAGTGGCGGTTCTCGGTCTGGTACTCGACGTGGGAGGTCGCGATCGTGATCCCGCGCTCCTTCTCCTCGGGAGCGTTGTCGATGTCCTCGAACGACCGCATCTCGGTCCCGCCACCCTTCTCGGCGAGCACCTTCGTGATCGCCGCTGTCAGCGTCGTCTTGCCGTGGTCGATGTGACCGATGGTGCCGACGTTGACGTGCGGCTTATCGCGCTCGAACTTCTCCTTTGACATCTCGCTCCTTTAAGTACTCGCGTTTTCCTGAACGTTTGCGGGTTTCGAAGTTGTTTTCTGGCGAACCCAAGAAGAATTACAGAAATCCGTTCCGAGGCCCTCTCAAGCGCCGGCCCCGACGGGCTCGGCGCTGCGGTGCTCGACGATCTCCTCGGCGATGTTGTCCGGGACCTCGTCGTAGCGCTCGAACTGCATCGTGTAGCTCGCGCGCCCCTGGGTCGATGACCGCAGGTCGGTCGCGTAGCCGAACATCTCGCCGAGCGGGACGAACGCCCTGACGGCGAGGGCGTTCCCGCGCGGCTCCTGCCCCTGGACCTTGCCGCGGCGCCGGGACAGGTCGCCGATGACGTCACCGAGGAACTCCTCGGGGGTGACGACCTCGACGGCCATCACCGGCTCGAGCAGCGCGGGCTTCGCCCGCCGCGCGGCCTCCTGCACGGCCATCGATCCGGCGACCTTGAAGGCCATCTCCGAGGAGTCGACGTCGTGGTAGGAGCCGTCGATCAGCTCGGCGCGGACGTCGACCATCGGGTAGCCGGCCTTGACCCCGGACCCGAGCGCCTCCTCGATCCCCTGCTCGACGGCGGGGATGAACTCGGTCGGGATCACGCCGCCCTTGATCCGGTTGACGAAGTCGAAGCCCTCGCCGGGCGCCGGCTCGAAGTTGATCACCGCGTGGCCGTATTGGCCGCGGCCACCGGTCTGGCGCACGAACCGCCCCGCGACCTTCTCGACCCGCTCGCGAACGGTCTCGCGGTAGGCGACCTGGGGCCGACCGACGTTGGCGTCGACGCTGAACTCGCGCAGCAACCGGTCGACGATCACCTCGAGATGGAGCTCGCCCATGCCGTGGATCAGGGTCTGGCCCGTCTCCTCGTCGGACTCGACCTGGAACGTCGGGTCCTCCTCGGCGAGCCGCGCCAGCGACGCCGACAGCTTCTCCTGGTCCGCCTTCGTCTTCGGCTCGATCGCGACGGCGATCACCGGCTCGGGGAACTCGATCGTCTCGAGGATCACCGGGGCGTCGGGCGCCGAGAGCGTGTCGCCGGTACCGGTCTGCTTGAGGCCGACGCCTGCGCAGATGTCGCCCGCGTAGCACTCCTCGATCTCCTCGCGATGGTTGGCGTGCATCATCAGCAGCCGCCCGATGCGCTCGGTCTTGCCCGTGGTTGCGTTGAGGACGCGGCTACCGGCGGTGAGCTTGCCCGAGTAGACGCGGAAGTAGGTCAGCTTGCCGACGTAGGGATCGGCCATCACCTTGAACGCGAGCGCGGCGAACGGCGCCGAGTCGTCGGCGGGGCGCTCGACCTCGGCTCCGGTTCCGGCGTCGGCTCCCTTCGTCGAGGCCTCGAAGCCGCGCACCGGCGGCACCTCGAGCGGCGACGGCAGGAGCTCGACGATCGCGTCGAGCAGCGGCTGCACACCCTTGTTCTTGAACGCCGAGCCGCACAGCACGGGCGTCACCTTGAGGTCGAGGCTCGCCTTGTGCAGCGACCTGGCGATCCGCTCGTGCGGGATCTCCTCCTCGTTCAGATACGCCTCCATCAACTCGTCGTCGTAGTCGGCGCACGCCTCGATCAGATGGGTCCGGGCCTCTTGGGCGACGTCGGCGAGCTCATCCGGGATCTCGGCGTACTCGAAGTCGACCCCGAGCTCGTCGGACCAAGTCAGGGCCTTGTTCTCGATCAGGTCGATGACGCCGCGGAAGCCGTCCTCGGCACCGATCGGCAGCTGGATCGGCAGCGGGTTGGCCCCGAGCCGGTCGCGCATCGTCTGCACCGCGCCGTCGAAGTCGGCGCCGATCCGGTCCATCTTGTTGATGAACGCGATCCGTGGCACGCCGTACTTGTCGGCCTGCCGCCAGACCGTCTCCGACTGCGGCTCGACGCCGGCAACGGCGTCGAAGACCGCGATCGCACCGTCGAGGACGCGCAGCGAGCGCTCGACCTCGACGGTGAAATCGACGTGGCCGGGCGTGTCGATGATGTTGATCCGGTGGCCCGCCCACTCGCACGCGGTCGCCGCCGAGGTGATCGTGATCCCCCGCTCCTGCTCCTGCGCCATCCAGTCCATGACGGCGGCGCCCTCATGGACCTCGCCCATCTTGTGGGTGCGCCCGGTGTAGTAGAGGATCCGCTCGGTCGTCGTCGTCTTGCCGGCGTCGATGTGAGCCATGATCCCGATGTTCCGGGTCTTTTCGAGTGGGAAGGTGCGTGGCATGTGCGTTTAGAGTGTCGGGTGGAGTTGGTTTGGAGCTATCGGCGCTGAGGCGCTTGCTAGGAGGAGACGAAACCGGCGACCGAACGGTCCCCGCGCACAAAAAAGGCCCGGGAAGGGGCCGCGCGCAAGACCGCCGATGAAGCCCGGAAACGCTCTATGTGGTGCGGCTCTCCATGGAAGGGACTTCGCGCTCAGCCATCGCGCTCGTCGAGGCGTAAGCGACGCGTGATGATAGCAGGACCATTGAGGCCTTTCCGGGGGGCGCAAGCGGCATGAGGCCGGGGCTTCCGGTGGGTCTGACGCGAGTCCTCGCGGGCCTCGGGTCGGCTCTCGGCGAGCTGCTGCGGATCGGCCGCGAGATGCTCGCGATCCCGACCCAGCTCTGGCTGGCGGTTGCCGAGATCGCGGGGGCCCTCGTCCTCGCCGGCTGGCGGTCCGCGGTGCGGATCGCCCTCTACGCCTACGATCGCGCCATCGAGGCGCTCGAATGGGCGCAGCGACGGGTGCCGCCGGCGTACGGCGTGATCGCGGTCTGCGTGGCCGCCGCGGTTGCGCTCGCCGCCTCGCAGTTCGTCGATTATCGCGGCGTCACCATCGGCACCCCGGAGTACTCCGAGGTGCAGTCGGTGGCCCCGGCGCCGGAGATCGAGCACGAGCGCACCGGCGAGGCCCACGGCTGGGTCGGGCTTCCGATCGCCTTCGCCGCGATCGTGATCACGGCGATCGCCGCCGCCGGTCGCTGGCGGGCCGCGCGGTTGCTGGTCCCGCTCGGCCTCGTGGCGGTGGCCGTCGCCCTCGCCGTCGACCGCCCGCGCGGCCTCGACGAGGCCGATGTCGCGGTTGCCTACGAGGGGGCCGAGGCGATGCTCATCGAGGGGTTCTGGGCGCAGCTCGCGGCGGGGACGGTCCTCATCTGCTGCGGGTTCCTGCTCGCCGCCCGGCTCCGGCCGGACGCCGTCCGTTCGCGGCGACGCGAGCACAGCCGCAGCCCCCGCCCGGACGGCTCCAGGGTGCTCGCCGATCCGCCGATTGAAACCCAGGGGACGAATCCATGAGCGAGCCGACGCCCGAGCGCCCCATACTTCGCCGCCGCTTCTTGTTGCTGCCCAGGCTCGAGCAGCTGCTGCCGCTCGCCTGCATCGTGACGGCGTCGGTCCTGTTCGCCTCCGAGCTGATGACCACGTTCGAGTTCATCCCGCCCGGAGGCGAGCCGCTGGCCGAGCAGACGGCGGCCGACCGCCACGCCTACGCTCTCGCGGTCGTCGCCGTGTTGGCGATCGCCGCGACGCTCGTCGCCGTCTTCGGCGCGTCGAAGCCGGCGGCGGTCTCCGTGGGCGCCGCCGGGGTCATCGCCCTGCTCGTCCTCCTGATCGTCGACTTGCCCGACGCGGGCGCCGTCGGCACCCTCGAGGACGCCCGCCAGTCGTTCTTCGACGCCGAGGCGGTCCCCCGAGCCGGCTTCTGGCTCGGGCTGATCGGCGCCCTCGGCCTCACCGTAAGCGGCATCGCCCTCGCGACGCTCACCGCCGAGCAGCTCGCCGCACTCCGTCCGGGCGCCATGCGTGAGGCGGAGGCCCCTCCGCCTCCGACGCCCCCCGACCGAACGACCTCAACCAACAGCCAACCCCCTGAGCTCACCCCCAAGCCCCCACCCCGCACCCGGAGCTAGCCCCGGCGGGGGTGGCGGTTAGCCCGGGCGTGCGTGGTTGGCGGGGCCGGGTTGAGGCGGGTACGGGTGAGGGATGTGGGCTGGGCCCGGGGCGTTGGTGGCACGGCCGGTTGCGGATTGCAGCATTGGTGGCGCGACGACGATGACGATGCTGCAATACCGGCCGCGGGGGCCCGAGGCTGGGCCCCGGCGGGGGTGGCGCCTAGCCCGGGCGTCCGTGGTGAGCGGGCCGGGTTGAGGCAATGACGGGTGAGACGCGTGGTCGCGCCCCGGGCGAAAGCGGCT
>Ga0299914_10004131_pt1 | contig 10413 bp, 12 predicted proteins | sample RVTome_10_FD_201361 | JGI IMG/M metagenome (GOLD analysis project Ga0299914, IMG submission 201361) | Soil microbial communities from uranium-contaminated site in the Upper Colorado River Basin, Wyoming, United States - RVT153D57 (version 2) ... | reverse complement strand
GCGTTCGCGATCAGCGTCAGCATCGGCCTGCAGTACGGCGTGCCGCTCGAGGCCTTCGTGTCGAAGTTCATCAACATGCGCTTCGAACCGGCCGGCATGACCGACGACTCGGAGGTCAAGTTCGCCTCGTCGATCGTCGACTACATGTTCCGGCGCCTGGCGATCGAGTACCTGCCGCCCGAGACGCGGCACCAGCTGAACATCTACACCATGCAGGAGCGTATGGCGCAGCTCGAGGGCGCCGCCCCTGCGGCGTCGGCAGGCATCGAGGAGGCCGGGCCGAAGGCCGATGCCGAGGGCCAGACGGTCCTGCCGGTCACACCGGAGCACCCGGTCGACGACAACTACTCCAACGCGCCGATGTGCTACCAGTGCGGCGTGTCGATGGTCCGCGCAGGGTCGTGCCACTGCTGCCCGCAGTGCGGCACGACCAGCGGCTGCAGCTAGGCCGCGGGCTGCATCGTCACGCCGGGCGCCCGGCGTCGCCCGCCCACGGTCTCGTCGAACACCATGCGTGCCGCAGGGCTGCCGACGTCGTCGTCGGCGGTCATCCGCCAGTGCAGCGCGTGCCCGACGTGCCTGGCGCCTCGCGGTCGCGGCGCACCGTCGCGACGTGGTGGTAGCCCCGGCGCACCAGGATCCTGCCGCTGACCTCGTTCGCCCGGTCGTGGTGGATCTCGACGTACGTGACGCCCTCGATGCCGAGTCCGACCGCCGTCACGAGCGCTGTCGCGCGTGACGCGACGCAACACCACCGGATCTGGGGACGCGGGACGGCGTCGGCGTTGGGGCGTGTCCCCAGGTTCACGGGTGACCTCCTCGTGTGACATCAGCCGTGCTGCGTGTTGGGCACGTCCCCAGATCGTCACGGTTCCGCGGTGACCGCCACCGGTCGAGTGGAATCAGCGCTCCATTGTGACCACGATCCCGGATACAGCCGGGCCGGCGGCAGGCCGGCGTGCTCCATGGCCAGCAGGTCGTGGCATGCCGTCACGCCGGAGCCGCAGTAGACGATCGCCGGTGTCGCATCAGCGTCGGCCGTGGCGTAGCGTGACCGCAGCGCCGCTGGATCGAGGAACCGGCCGTCGGCGTCCAGGTTGCCGGCGAACGGCACGTTGACGGCGCCGGGGATGTGCCCTGCGCGCGGGTCGACGGGCTCGGTCGTTCCCGCGTATCGGGCGGGCGCACGAGCGTCGATGAGGACGCCGCCCGAGGCGGCTGCGTCCGCGACCTCGTCGGCGCGGGCGATCCCGGCGCGCGGCCAGGTCGCCAGGTCGAATGAACCGGGCACGATCACCGGTTCCACGCGCGACAGTGGCTCGTCGACCGCGCGGAGACCGCCGTCGAGCAGGGCGGCGCGCTCACCACAGGCGCGGAGCAGCCAGACCAGGCGTGCTGCGCTGGCACCCCCCATGTCATCGTAGGCGACCACGGTCATGCCGTTGGAGACGCCCGCCCGCCGCATCCCGTCGGCGAAGACGTCGGGCCGGGGGAGCGGGTGTCGGCCCTCGGTCGTCGTCGCCGGCGCAGCGAGCCACCGGTCCAGGTCGACGAACACGGCGCCCGGCAGGTGGCCCGACGCGTGCGCCGCGGCGCCGGACCTGCCGTCGAGGTACCAGCGGACGTCGCACACCACCAGGTCCCGACGGCGGGAGCGCAGCCAGTCAACCCCGACGATCGGCGGAATCGTGCGCCGCACGGGTGTCACCTTTCGACGATCGCCCCGCCGGCCGCCGGCCGGCCGGGGGTGCGCTTCGACAGGTACCATTGCCCAGATCGTGATGCGTTCACCAGTCAGCGGCGGCACGACCAGAGACCTGCTGGTCATGCTCTGCGCGATCACGGCGGTCGCCGTGTCGGGTGTCGTCGGGATGGCGCTCGTCGCGGCGGACGCGGCGGTCGATCCCATGATGCTCGTCGTGCTCGCCGGCGCGGCCGCCGCGCTCGGCCTCCCCGGTGCCACCAGGCGTCGCCACAGCAGGCATCGCCGTCGGCTGCGTCGTGTCGTGGGCGATCCGGCCGCCCTGACCGGTTCATGGCGTCAGTCGCTCGTCGCGGCATGGACCGCACGCGACCAGTACGCAGCCGCCGCGGCCGCCGACGGGTCGTCGCCGCTGTGGGACCGGCTCGCCGACCACCAGGCGGTCGTCGACGCCGCGCTCGAGCGGTGTGGGGTGCTCGCGCGCGACGGTGACCTGCTGGACCGTCAGCTCCGCGGCTACCGGGTACGGCGCCTGCGTCGTGACCTGCTCGCCGCTGCGTGGCGCGACCCCCGTGGACTCCGGGCGCAGCACCTCCGGGCGCGGCTGGATGAGGCGGAACGGCTCGGCACCTGCATCCGCGACGTGCAGGCCCGGCTGGAGGTGCAGGTGCACGACCTGCGCACAGCCGCATGGCGCGCGACCGAGCTGCGGACGCGACCTGCGGTGGAGGCCGACGACGACCTGGCTGACCTCCTCGACGACCTCATCCACCTTCGCGAGGCATTGGACGAGATGGACGCGCCGCCTCATCCGCCGCCAGACATTGACACGGATCACGTCGTACGGGGGAACCCGGCGTCGACCGGCGGCCGCCGCTACGATGTCTGAGCGTCACACTGTACGACCTGACCGGTGGTGGACGCCGCTGGCGCCGGTCATGGCCGGCACGGTGGCGTGGCGGGACGTCGCGGTCTTGTGGTGTGCACCAGGTGGGAACTGACGACGTCGGATGTGAACTACCGTTGAACCACTGAGAGGCGGTCTCTGCAGTCGTGCCTCCCCACTCGTCATCGCGGATCTTCCTCGCCCGGGCACGACCGGCGCGGGACCGGCTGGACGAGGTGACGACGGCTGAGCTGCGGGGTCCACGGCCGTCGACCCGGGAGGCACCCCGCGACGACGGGTTCGGCGACGTCGTGATCGACCTGACAGGTCCCACGCCGTCGACCAGGATCGAGCATCCGCTCCCGCAGGTTCCGCGATGGCGATTCTGGGCGCCCGTGGCGGTCCTCGTCGTGGTCAGCGTCGCCGTCGCAGGACTCGCCATCGCGAACTACATGGCCGCGCTCCAGTGGCGCGCGCGGTCGGACGCTGCCGAGCAGCGTGCCGTGCAGGCCGAGGCCGATGCTGCGACGAGCAGGCGCGAGGCTGTGGAGGCACGGCGCGCTCGGCGCGTCGCCACGCAGCGACGCTCCGCCTTGGCCAACCAGCTCGCCGTGTCGGAAGCGGACGTGGCTGCGCTGGAGGCCCGGATCGTGGCGCTCGCCAGCGACCGTGCACGGGCGGAGGACCTCGGCGCGACAGTCGGCGGCACTGCCCCCGATGCCGTGCTGCGATCGCTCGAGGCGCAGGTCGACAGCTGCGTTGCGCAGGTTGAGGCCGTGCGCTCCGGCCTGCGCGACGAGGCCGCCCTCGACGGCTGGCAACGGGCGCTGACGGCAGCTGAGGCGACATGTGCGCAGGCCGCTTCTGACGTCGACGCCCTGGCCGGCGGCGGGTGATGCGCGGGACCGCCGCCCGTCGCGGCCTCGCCGCGGCCGCCGCGGCGCTGGTCGGGCTCGCGGCCGGGTGCGCACCGTTGCCGTCACAGCCGCCGGCGGCCGTAGTGCCCGATGAGACCGTGGAGGTGCTGCCCGCGACCGCCGAGGCGCCGGCGGCACCGGCCCTGCACGGCAACTCGATCGAACGCGTCGCACGGCAGCTGACGGTCCGGGTCCGAGCGCGTGGCTGTGGCCGCCTGGGAACGGCGTCGGCCGTGGCCGTCGGCCCGCGTACGCTCGTCACGAACCGCCACGTCGTCACCGGCGTCGAGGAGCTCGAGCTCAACTACTGGGACGGCACGAGCGCTCGTGCGCAGCTCGATGCGCTGGCCATCGCCGACGATCTGGCGCTGGTGAAGGTGTCGTTGCGGCTCCCGGCGGTGGCCAGGCTGGCGGCGTCCGACCCCGAGAACGGGACGCAGGTCGTCGTCGTCGGCTACCCCAATGGCGGGAGGCAGACGGTGGAGCGCGGTGAGGTCGTCGAGTACGCGCGGCTGCGCGATCCGAAGGACGCCAGCCCGGTGATGCGGATGACGACCGACATCGTGCCCGGCAACTCCGGCGGGGCGGTGGTCGATCGGAACGGTGAGCTGGTCGGCGTCGTGTTCGGCGTCGAGACCGAGACGGGCTACGGGCTCGCGATCCCCGCGTCAGCGGTGCGGGCGCTGCTGGACGACGGTGGCACCGCGCCGGCACCCGGATGCGGGTGACGTCCGACGCTCTTGTCTGTGCTGCGCGAGGATGGCATCGTGACTGATCTGAGCCGACAGATGGTAGATCAGATCACATGGTCACGATAGGGATGGACGACGAGCGTCGGCGACGCAAGTGGCTGGGTTCATCGCTGTTCATCGGTCGCCTGCGTGGCGCCGGTAAGTTCGGCCGGATGATCATGCGCTGGCTGGTCTGGTCGCCGCTACGGCTGTTGTTCTGCAGCCCGCTGACCGTCCACCATCGCGTCCCACTGCCGCGCGAGCCAGTCGTGTTCGTCGCGAACCACGCGAGCCACGCTGACACGGTCGTGCTGCTCGACGTACTGGCGCGTGACCGTCCGCTGGCCGTGGCCGCCGCGGACGACTACTGGTTCGCCGACCGCATCAAGGGGCTCGCGCTCGCCGGCTCGCTCGGGGCGTTCCCGTTCCCGCGTGAGGGGGGGCGCGGGCTCCGCCGGACCGAGGAGCTCCTCGCCGCAGGCTGGTCGGTCCTGATCTATCCGCAGGGTACGCGTGGCGGCGGAAAGTTCCGGTCCGGCATCGGCCGGCTCGCGGCAGCGGGTGCGGTGCTGGTCCCGGTGGGGGTGGTGGGGACCCGCCACGTGCTGCCCAAGGGCGCGACGCGGCCACAGCGCCACCGGGTGTCGGTGCACATCGGCGAGGCGCTGCGCGTGCGGGACGCCCACGAGGCCGTTCGCCGGGCGGAGCAGGCCGTCGCCGAGCTGTCGCGCGACCCAGAACTGGGTGCGGCCTGAGCACGGCCGTGGGACGCACGCGGGCCATGTGCGCTGACGTTCGCTTGCGGTGCGGGAGGCGCGTCGCGTGATCGTCGACTGCGGTCTGTACTGCGACGGCACGCGGTCGGGTGAGACGGTGTCGCTGCGCGACGCCTACGACCAGGCGGCCGGCGGGGACAGCTTCGTCTGGGTCGGCCTCCACGACCCGTCGCAGGAGGAGTTCGACGACGTCGCCCGGCAGTTCCACCTGCACGAGCTGGCGGTCGAAGACGCCATCAAGGCGCATCAGCGCGCCAAGCTCGAGGTCTACGGTGACAGCCTCTTCGTGGTGCTCAAGCCCGCGACCTACGACGACGCCGCCGAGGAGATCGAGCTCGGTGACATCATGCTGTTCGTCGGTGACCGCTTCGTGGTCACCGTCCGCCACGGCACGCTGGGGTCGCTCGGCTCCGTGCGCACGCGGCTGGAGGACGACCGGGGGTTGCTGGCGCGCGGACCGATCGCCGTGCTCTACGCCGTGCTCGACCGTGTCGTCGACGACTACCTGCCGATCGCAACCGATCTCAATCGCGACGTCGAGCAGGTCGAGGAGGATGTGTTCAGCGCCGACGGTGGGAACCCGACCGAGCGCATCTACCGTCTCAAGCGGCAGATCCTGGAGTTCCACCGCGCGACCGCGGGACTGATCGAACCGCTCGACCTGCTCGTGCGCAACCGTGTGCCGGTCGACACCGAGCCGTTGGCGGAATACCTGCGCGACGTCCAGGACCACGCCCGCCGCGTCGACCAGCAGGTGGACGCGCACCGGGACCTGCTGACCAGCGTCCTGCAGGCCAACCTCGCGCAGGTCGGGATCCGCCAGAACGAGGACGCGCGGCGCATCTCGGCGTGGGTCGCGATCGCCGCCGTCCCCACGCTGATCGCCGGCATCTACGGCATGAACTTCGACCACATGCCCGAGCTCCACTCCGCATGGGGATATCCGCTGGCACTGCTGGTGATGGTCGGGATCTGCGTGGGCCTGTACCGGGGGTTCCGCCGCAACGGCTGGCTCTAGCGCCCGCACCGTCTCCGAGATCGTCGCCGGACGTCCGGCTGGCCGGTCGCCCCATCGCGCCGCCGCGCCCCGTGGTCCGTCGTGGCCGTCAGCCGCTGGCGGCGGGATACATCGGTTCGAGCGCCTCGACGTCGGGGTCGGCCATCACGGGCGCCGGCAGGAGCTCGAGGACGGCATCACGCAGCGTCTCCCAGTCGAACGGCTTTCGGACCACACGCGTGGTGCGGTCGGCGATCGGTGCCGACGGCGGCGCGCCCGTCAGCAGGACGACCGCGGCATGGGGGTGGCTGCGACGCAGCTGGCGCCCGAGTGTCAGCCCGTCGATCCCCGGCATCCGCAGGTCGCTCACGAGCAGGTCGACCCGGTCGAGCTGGTCGGCCTGGGCGAGCGCGTCGTCGCCGTCCGCGGCGACGCTCACTGCGAACTCGAGTCGCTCGAGCAGCTCGGTCAGCAGGTCGCGTACCGCGGGCTCGTCATCGACCAGTAGCGCGACCCGACGGGCGGCGTCGGCACCGGCGTCAGTCGGGCCGGCCGTGAGGGCGCGCGGCCGCAGCGGCTGGAGCCGTGCGGTCTCGCGCGCTGCGAGCGGCAGGTAGATCTCGACGGTCGTGCCGCGTCCCACGGCGCTCGCGATGCCGATCACGCCTCCGGCCTCGCCGACGACCTCGCGTACGGACGCCAGGCCCAGTCCGGCGTGTTGGGCCGACCGCTTCGTGGTGAAGCCGGCCTCGAATGCCCGCGAACGGTCGGCGGCCGGCATGCCCACACCGTCGTCGGTCACGATGACGCGCGCCCAGCTGCCGACTGGCGGCGCCGACTGCCGTCCGATCTCGTCCGACAGCTGGATGCACGTGTCGACCGCGATGTGCACCGTGCCCTGGCCGTCGATCGCGTCGCGGCTGTTGCTGATCAGGTTGAGCAGGATGCGTTCGATCTCATGGCGGGCCGGGTTGCTGGTGCGCGCACCGCGTCCGAGCGCGTACGTGAGCGTGACGTCGGTGCCCACGAGTCCCGGCAGCAGCGGGCGCAGCTGCTCGACCACGTCGGCGAGCTCGTAGGTGCCCGCGAGTGGGTGTTCCTCGTCGTGCTCAGGATGCAGCCCGTTCACCAGCTCGCGGGCGCGGCGGCCGGCACGGACGATGGCGGTCAGGCGATGACGGTCGCCGCCACGTTCGACCAGCTGCTCTGCAGTGCCGAGGATGGCGGCGAGCAGGTTGTTCAGGTCGTGCGCAGCGTGTGCCAGGTCGTCGCCCACCGTGTGGTCATCGGTCGCCGATGGGTGGTCCGACGACGCCAGCACGGCGGCGACCCCCGAGATCTCGTGCACGACACCATGGTTGTCGCGGTCGACGGTGCCGCACAGGCGCACGGCTGTGATGCCGTCGACGGTGTGCAGGCGCACCGACGTGTCGAGCTGCGTGCTCAACCGCAGGCACGTATCCAGCGCCTCGGCGATTGCCTCGACGTCATCCGCGACCGCGGCGTCGACGATCGCCTGCGGACCACCGTGGAGGCAGGCCGTGAGCGACAGCTGCGGGGGCGGCGACATGCGCCGGTCGAGCTCGACCGGCTGCGGGCCGGTCCAGCGCCAGTCCACGAGGCGCGCAGCCTCGTGCGCCACGGCGTGACGGCGTCGCAGCAGCTCGAGCTCACGGGCCGTGTCGGTCGTGCGGTGGCGCTCGGCGTTGATGAGGTCGTCGACACCTTCACGCTGTGCCGCCATGCTCAGGATGTCACCGACGATGCCCAGGAACCGAACGACGGTGCTCGGTAACGGCTGGTTGTGCGGAGCACTGACGGTCAACAGCCCGTCCGCACCGGCGGTGCCGTAGATGCCGACCGCGGCCCCACTGGTCAGGCCGCGGTCCGTCAGCACGCCGGGCAGGTCGGCCACGGTGCCCGAAGGTCCGCCGACGATCACGACGTGGCGTGCGCGCAGCGTGTGGCCGGCGAGGCCGGTCGGCTCGGTCGACAGCGCGAGGCGGCCGTGGTCGGCGGGGGAGAAGCCCGCGCCGTCGACCAGCAGCAGGGATTCCTGCCGGGACGCCCGTCGCCACAGGCCGACGAGGGGGCAGCCGGTGGCGCGCCCGACCGCCGCGATGACGGTGCCTGCGATGCGGCGCAGGTCTCCGCCGGTGGCGGCCGCGCGGGCGATGGTCGCGAGGGCCAACTGCCGGTCGCCGGTGCCCGCGCGGCGAACCATGCGTTCGCGGTCCTCGGCGAGTGGCTCGAGCTGCACGAGCAGCACACGGGGTGCGCGCTCGTCGGTCGTCGTGCCGAGGCGCAGCGCGACGTCGACGCGGTGTCCGTCGGCGCCGCGCAGCTGCGTGCCCGCGATGGTCGGCCGTCGCTCCGTGGCCCCGGCGTGCGCGTACCGGTCGACCAATGCCGCCAGGTGCGACCGCTCAGCCGGGCTGAAGCGCTGCCACAGTGGGCGGCCGACATCGACGTCGGGATCGTCGCCGGTCAGACGGCACCACGCGGCGTTGACCTCAGCGACGATGCCCGAAGGCGCGACGAGCGCCATCGGGCTGGGCAGCGCATCGAAGATCTCCGCGCCGAAGGCCCAGCCGGTGTGCGCGGCGTGGAGGGTGGCCTCACGTCCGTTGCACCGCTGGTCGTCGGTGGAGGTTTCGTCGCGGTTCTGCGTCGACACGTCGGCATCACCCGCCCTGCGCTCGTGGTCTGGGCTGCGCGCCGACTCTATCGGTCAGAACTACTCAACGCACAACATATCTCACTGTGCGCAATATCTTACGGAACCAGATCAGTTGGGTGATCCGATCCCGTCAGGCGTGTGAGCGCTGGCGGGTGTCCTTCCATCCGGAGTGCACCGCGCACGTCGCTGACGGGTTGTAGCGGGACAGCACCGTCGCACAGGCGTCGGCGATGCACGTCCGTTCCTGGCCGAAGTTCTCCAGGCGGTCGCCACCCACGACACGCTGGTGACGGGACTGGCGCAGGTGCGGCTGCGCGTGTTCGGCGGCGGTGCTCATGACGCCGCCGCCGTCGGGTCGATCGGACGATCGCGCACCATCGTCGGCGCGGCGTCGCACACGGGACAGCGCAGCTGCTCGGCGGCGAACGCGGCCTGATCGCCGTAGAACCACCGATGACAGCGCTCACAGAAGGCCCATTGCTCGGACATGTCACGCTCCTTCGAGTACCGCTCGAGGAGGCAACCGGGTCCGGGGCTGCCGGGTTGATGTGCGCCCGCTCAATGCATCCAGGGCACCTTTCGAACCATACCTCACCGCCGGTGCCGGTCAAGTGTCAGACATCGCGTACACCCGGGCATGCGCGGCGCGCGCGAGCCCTCGACGAGCGGCACGTTCCGCCAACGCGGCATGGTCGATCGTGAGGCGTCGGCCAAGGCCACGCGGGGCACGCTGCCGAACGTCATGACAGATCCTGCAGCCAGCCCACCCACAGACACCGACGCGGCAGTCGACCACATCCTCACGACGTACCGGTCGTTCGCCATCGTCGGTGCCTCGCCCCGCCCGTGGCGTCCGAGCCACGGCGTGATGCTGACGCTCGCGGCGCACGGCTACGAGGTCATTCCCGTCAACCCGACCTGCTCCGAGGTCGACGGACGTCCCAGTCACCCCGACCTGACCGTCGCCGCGGCCGGGCACACCATCGAGGTCGTTGACATCTTCCGCCGCTCCAAGCTTGCAGGCGCCCACGTCGACGAGGCGATCGCGATCGGCGCTCGAGCGGTCTGGATGCAGCTCGGCGTGATCGACCATGCCGCGGCACAGCGCGCCCGGGCCGCGGGACTCGTGGTCGTGATGGACCGCTGCCCAGCGATCGAGTTGCGACGCCGCGCGGCCTAGGGGCCACGACCGAACTTGATCATGTCGCTGCTCGGTGCGGTGGATCGACGAGGCTCACCATCCGCTATGCTGCATCGCGCTGGTCACGCAGGTGATGTATGGGCACGACGTCGCACGCTCACCGCGCGTTATCACCGCGAGGTTTGTGGCCATCCTGGCCGGAGACCATGCGTCCACTGTCGGCACCCGTGCAGGAAGGGAGGTTCGGTGATGCTGCGTACCGTCATAGCGGTGCTCGTGATCGTGATCCTTGTCATCGTCATCTTGCAGCTGACATAACGAGTCGCCGCTCTCAGGGCGACGCACACGTGTCTCCCGACCATTCGTGCAGCGCCTTCGACCCTGGGTCGGAGGCGCCTTTGCACGTCCGCCACGCGTCGCGTCGTCGACCTCGGTGCCCGCCCAGATGTGGTGCGCGGTGGTCGTCGAGAAACAGGTGGGGCCACGGACCGATCGCACATCCACAGATCGGCCTCATCGAAGGGGCGCAGGCGCACATCGAGGCGTTCCACAGGCAGTATCGCATCACCATGACGGCGCCGGT
>Ga0299914_10004130_pt1 | contig 10414 bp, 6 predicted proteins | sample RVTome_10_FD_201361 | JGI IMG/M metagenome (GOLD analysis project Ga0299914, IMG submission 201361) | Soil microbial communities from uranium-contaminated site in the Upper Colorado River Basin, Wyoming, United States - RVT153D57 (version 2) ... | reverse complement strand
GACGTTTGACGGCAACCCCGATGGGTGCTAGAAAGCGTTGCCCGCCCGTGGCCGAACCGCCACGCGCGCCCCGCCCGTGAACCACCCGGACGCCCGGATCCGGACGCGCTCCCGAAAGGACGAACGCACTCGTGACTTTCCCAGACCTCGAGACGACCAATCAGCCGCCGGTCAACCTGACCCGGCAGAAGCGACAGCTGGCCGAGCAGGCCATCGGCCAGGCCGCCGCCTCCGAGTGGGGCGATGCCGCCGAGACCAATCGCAAGCTGCTCGAGCTCGGCCCGGACGCCGAGGCCGAGAACCGCCTGGCCAAGGCCCTCTGGGAGCTCGGCGAGCTCGGTGCCGCGCGCGAGCATTACCAGACCGCCCTGGCCCTCGATCCGACGAACCGCATCGCCGAGCGCAACATCGACCGGCTCAAGATGCTCCTCGTGGCCGCCGGCGAGAAGACGGTCGCGGCCCAGGAGGGCAGCAAGGCGCCCGTGTCGATCTTCGTGGAGGAGACCGGCAAGACCGGCTTCGCCTACCTGACCGACCTCGCCGATCCGCGCCTGCTAGCCCAGGTCAACCCGGGCGACGCCGTCGACCTCGTGCCCGAGGGCAGCCGGCTCATCGCGATCAGCAACGACGTCCGGATCGGCGTCGTCGAGCCCCGCGTCGCGGCGCGCCTGCTCAAGCTCCTCGCCGATGGCAACAAGTACGCGGCGGGCGTGACGTCGCTCGGCGACAAGGACGTCCGGATCATCATCCGCGAGATCTTCCAGGATCCCCGCAACTACGGGAAGGTCAGCTTCCCGACCGCGGCGAAGTCGACTGATCTGCGGCCCTACACGAAGGGCACGCTCGTCCGAGAGGAGATGGAACTCGAGGAGGATCTCGAGGACGACGAGGAGGACGAGGAGATCGAGGACCTCGACCGCGTCCTCCCGCCCGAATCAACGACCGAGGAGGCCTTCGAAGAGGAGCCCGACGAGCTCGACGAGGCCTGACCCCCGCCCCGGCAGGGCCGGCGGCGGGTAGGATGCGTCCGATGATGGGCCGTCCATCGCCGGCACGTACCGAACCCGGTCATTCGCTGCCGGTCTTCGACCGGTTGGCGCCCGCCCCGCCGCCACCGCTCGTCAACGCCCGGATCGACGCGCACAGTGCCCCCGGCGACGTCGTCGCGGACCTCTTCGGGCGCGGTGGCTGGATCGCGCGCGCGGGGATCGACCGCCAGCGCCGCGTCATCTCGCTCGAATCCAGCCCACTGACGCGGGTGCTCGCGGAGGTCGTCCTCCGACCGCCCGACGTGCGGCATCTCGACGCCGCGTTCCAGGGGATGGCCGCGTCGCCGCGTGGAGATTCGAGCCTGAAGGTCTCGTTGGGCGACCTCTTCGCCACGCGCTGCGAGACGTGTGGCCGATCGCTCGTGGTCGAGGAAGTGATCTGGCGCCGGGACGACGGCGCCGACGCGGCCCGGCCGGTCGCCAGGCACTATCGCTGCTCCGTGTGTCGCGACCAGCGCGGGGGATCCGAACTGCGCGAGACGGAGCTCGACGACGACGACCTCGCGCGGGCCACCAGGGACATCGGCGCCGCACAGGTGCGCCGCCAGCTCTCGGAGCGCTTTCCGCCAGTCGACGGGGCCGAGGACCTCATCGACGAGCTGCTCGACCTGCACTCGCCGCGGCAGCTCGTCGGCCTGGCGGCGATTCTCGATCGGATCGAGAGCGACCTGCGTGCGGCCCCGGTCCTCGCGGCGCTCCGCCTTGCGCTGCTCCACGCCCTCCTCCCGGCGAGCCGCCTCGCCGTCTATCCGGGTCGGGCCACCAACCTGCGCGTGGCCGGTGGTCACGTCCGGCTGCCCGCCGCCGGCCAGTGGCGGGAACGCAACCCGTGGCTCGCGTTCGAAGAGGGGTTCCGGACGGTCCGCGGCTTCGTCCAGCGGCTGGAGGGTGGAGCGCTGGGCCCGGTGCAGGCGCGTCTCGGCGAGGACCTGCGCAGCCTGGGGGAGGGGAGTGCCACCGCGTTGCTCGGCCTGGCCAGCTCGTCGGGCTTGCGGGCCATGGGCTCGGATGCCCGCGACATCGGCCGCGGCGGTCCGGGGCCCAAGGTCCGGCTCGTCCTCGCCCAGCCGCCGTCGCGGCCGACGCTCGATCGGCTCGCGGCGGCGTACCACGCCACGGCGTGGCTGCTCGGGCGGGAGGCCGCCTCCCTGGTCCCGGCCGGCGCCCTCGCCGGCACCACCCTGCGCGCCCCATGGTCGTGGCAGGCCGCCGCGGTCGGACGCGTCCTCGAGGCCGTCGAGCCGGCGATGGCCCGTGACGGGCGCGCCGTCCTGCTCGTCGACGGTGGCGCCGAGGCGCTCGTTGCGGCCGTCCTCGGTGGAACCGGAGCGGGCTACCGGCTCGTGTCGGCACGGCTCGCGGACGCGGAGGACGATGCGACCGGCGTCGTCGAGCTGCTCCCCCCGAACGCGATCCTGCCACCGGGCCCGCGCACCCGCGGCAACGTCGGATTGCCAGCCCTGCCGGGCGGCGCGGGCGATCCCGCGATCGTCCCGGGTCCGGGCCTGTTTGCCCCGCCCGAGCGGTTCGACCAGCGTCCATTCTCGGCGCTCGAGGCGGCGCGGAAGGTGACCGAGACAGCCGTCGAGATGCTCCGCGCGCGCGGCGAGCCGGCTCGCTACGAGCGCATGCTCGGGGAGATCCTCGTCGGGCTCGACCGGACCGGCCAGCTGCGCAGGTTCGCCTCGGCCTCGCGGTCCGGCGGTGACACCGGCGAGACCTCTGCCGATGACGGCGAGCCGAGCCAGGATGGTGCCCGTGACGAGCGCGCGATCGACGACACGGCCCGGCCCGCACCGGACGCCGCCGAGCGACCGGCTGCCGCTGCCGCGCCCTCGGCGCCGTCCACCGATCGACGGCCGTCGGACCGGGCTGCGGTCGATCCCGTCGAGCGGCTGCTTGCCCTGATCCACGACGAGCTGGGCCGGTCCACCCAGCACCGTCTCGAGGAGATCGAGCCCGGTCGCTGGTGGTTGTCCGAACGAGCGGACCGCGAGGCCGCTGCCGCACCGCTCGCGGACCGGGTCGAATGGTCGGTGTTCAGCCTGCTGTCCACCGCCGGGCCCCTCCCGGAGCGCGCGTTCTTCGAGCGGATTGCGGCCCTGTTCACGGGCCACGATCTGCCCGACGAGACGCTCGTCCGGACTTGTCTCGAGAGCTACCGAAGCGCGGCCAGCACGCCCGACCGGATCGTGACCGCCGACGACCTGCTGCGCCGGTCCCAGGAGCACACCGAGCTGCTCGCCGCGCTCGCCGATGGCGGCCACAGACTCGGGATGCAGGTCTGGCTCGGGCAACGCGAACAGACCCGCCGGATCGGCGGGCGCCTCCTTGGCGACTGGTTGACCGACCGTGAGCGCGAAGCGTACCTGGGCGGGATCAGCCGGGCTGTGGACGAGCTCGCCGAGGTCGACTGCATCTGGTACGTCCGGAACAAGGCGGTCTTCCTGTTCGAGGTCGAGTGGACCGCCATGCTCGGCGACCCGCTGCTCCGTCGCCATGCCCGAATCCCGCCCGACGAGCAGATCGTCCGCTTCCTGGTGATCGCACCCGAACGGACCGAGCTCGTCCGCTACAAGCTGGCCCGTTCGCCGCTGCTCCGGGCCGCGCTCGAGGATGGCCCGTGGCACATCATCAAGAGCGACCACCTGCGCGCGTTCCTCGACGAGGACGAGCTCTCGCTCGACGCGCTCGAACCGCTGCTCGGCCTCGATCCGCTCGTCGAACGCAGTAGCGAGCAGCTGCCGCTCTTCGGCGGCTGACCGCGGCGACGGCTACGCTAGCGACCAATCTCGACGAAGGGTGACCATCACAGGAGCCGTCCAGTGACGAAGTCCGACCAGCCCGAGCCGTTCGACGTCGACGCGCTCTCCGAGCGCTTCTGGGAAGCGCTGCTCGAGCTCAATCCGACGACCGCGACGGTCTACGGCGACGAGCGCTACGCGGACCGCCTCGAGGACCCGGGACCCGAAGGCCGGACCCGGACCCGGCGCCTGTTCGAACAGACCCTCGCCGACGTCGCGTCGATCGCACCGGATCGGCTCGCGACCGAGGATCGGATCACTCGCGACATGCTCCGGGTGGTGTCCGAGCTGGGCATCGAGGAGGACGACCAGCGGATCTATCAGCTGCGCGTGGTCGACCAGATGAGCGGCCCGCAGCAGACCCTGCCGCAGCTGACGTCGTTCCAGCCGGCCGACACACCCGCCCGGCTCGAGGCGTTCGTCGCCCGGATCCACGCGTACCGCGACTACATGGCGGCCAACACCGAGATCCTGCGCGAGGGTCTCGCGTCCGGGCTGACCGCGCCACGCATCGTCGCGGAGCGGACGATCGCGCAGATCGAGCGGATGCTCGAGATCCCCATCGAGTCGGCGATCGTGCCATCGATGGCCAAGGTCGCCTCGGAGGCGGACCGCGAGCGTGTCCGCGACGCGATCCGCGAGGTGGCCTATCCGGCGGACGCGGCCTTCCTCGAGGTGCTGCGCGGGGACTACCTGGCGGCGACGCGCGAGGCGCCCGGTCTGTGGTCGGCGCCCAACGGCGAGTCGCTGTATCGGACCGCGATTCGCTCGTGGACGACGCTCGAGCTCGATCCCGAGGAGGTCCACCAGACCGGTCTCGAGGATCTCGACCGGATCGATGCCGAGCGACGGCAGATCTCGCACGCGGCGGGCTTCGGCGACGACATCGACGCCTACCGGCAGGCCATCGAGGCCGATCCCTCGAACGGGCCCCGAACGAAGGACGAGCTCGTCGCCCGGGCGACCGAGGACATCGAACGCGGACTGGCCGTGGCGCCACGCTACTTCGGCCGCATGCCACGGGCCGGCTGCGAGGTCCGCCCGGTCGAGGAGTTCAAGGAGAAGGACGCGCCGTTCGCCTACTACTACCCGCCGACGATCGACGGGTCGCGACCCGGGATCTACTACGCCAACGGCTACGACCTGCCGAGCCGCAAGTACACCAAGCTGGCGACGACGACGTACCACGAGGCCGTGCCCGGCCATCATTTCCAGATCGCGTTGGAGATGGAGAACCCGGACCTCAATACGTTCCGGCGGCTGGGCTCGCGCATGGTCGGGGCCGCCTACGTCGAGGGCTGGGGCCTGTACAGCGAGCGGCTCGCGGACGAGATGGGTCTGTTCCGCTCCGAGGGCGAGCGCTTCGGGATGCTCGACGCCCAGGCCTGGCGGGCCGCCCGGCTCGTGGTCGACACCGGGCTCCACGCGTTGCGCTGGCCGCGCCAACGCTCGATCGACTTCCTGCGCATGGTGGGGCTGTCCGAGACCGACGCGGTGATCGAGACCGATCGCTACATCTGCTGGCCCGGCCAGGCGCTGACCTACAAGACCGGCCAGCGCGAGATCGAACGGCTGCGCGCCGAGCTCAGTGCCCGCGACGGGACGCGCTTCGACATCCGCGCGTTCCATGACGCCGTGCTGGGACATGGCTCGCTGCCGCTCGCGACGCTGGCCCGCGAACTCCCCGCCTGGTTGGCCACCCCGGTCTGATCTCGCGGCCCTCTGGCCGGGCCTCTCGCGCCGCCGCGGCGCCGCTCGGGCGAGCCGGAATCAGGTCTTGTCGTCCGCGCCCGCGTGGCGCACCATGGTCACCTTCGTCGCGCGGATCCGGGGCACGGTCGATCCGCGCTCGCTTGCGTCCCGGCGGTGCCAGTTCGAACACCGCGTCGGGCTCACGTGGAGGAGGTCCGAGCGATGACACAGATCGACCGACGAACGTTCCTTGGCGCTGCCGCCGCCACCGCGGGCGCAGCTGTCCTCGGCGGCCCATTCGCCGGGCTGGTGGCAAACGCAAATGCCGGCCGCTCTCAACCGGCATTCCGCGACCTCCGGCCGATCGAGGACGCGCGCGACGGCATCGTTCGGCTGTGGCTGCCGGAAGGCTTCGGGTACCGTTCGTTCCACGATACGGAAGGCCCGGTCACGCTTGACGACGGGACGAGCTTGCCAGGCCGGCACGACGGGATGGCGGCGTTCGCCGGCCCGAACGGGCACTCTATCCTCGTCCGGAACCACGAGGTCAACGGGCCGGGTGCCCCGTTCGGCCCAACGACCCCCTATGACAGCATGGCCCGTGGCGGAACGACCACGATCGAGGTGACCCCGACCGGAGAGGTCGTCGAAGCGTACACAAGCCTCAGCGGGACGCAGATGAACTGCGCCGGCGGCCCCATGCCGTGGGGCAGCTGGATCACCTGCGAGGAGACGGTCAACGGACCCGACGTCGGTCCGGACTTCACGGGCGTGTCGAACGTGCCGCTCACGCAGCCGCACGGCTTCATCTACGACGTCCCGTCCAACGGCGTGTCGAGCGGGACGCCGATCACGAAGGCCGGTCGCTTCGCCCACGAATCGGTCTCGTTCGATCCGCAGGACGGCATCCTGTACATGACCGAGGACAATTTCGGGTTCCCGTCGGGCTTCTATCGCTACATTCCGCCGAGCAACCCGATGGACACGGGCCAGCTCGAGGACGGCGGCAAGCTGCAGATGCTCGCAGTCAAGGGCGAGCCGAACATTCACCTCGAGGCCCGCCAGGACCGACGGGCCACGTACGACATCGAATGGGTCGACATCGACGACCCGGATCCGCTCTTCCCGTACACGCCGGGCGTGAGCGCGCCGACACCGAACAACGACGCGATCGTCTATGTCGGCAACCAGGGCTTCGCGAAGGGCGGCGCCTATTTCTCACGGCTCGAGGGATCGTCCATCGAGAACGGCGTCGTCTACTTCTGCGCGACCCAGGGGGGCGGCCCGGCCGAGGCGTCCTTCGGCCCGATCGGCGACGGCTTTGGCAATGGCAATGGCCAGATCTGGGCCTATCACACCCGGAGCGGCAAGCTCCAGCTTCTGTACCAGTCGACCGGCGCCGACAACCTGGATCTCCCGGACAACGTCACGACCAGCAAGCGCGGCACGCTGATCCTGTGCGAGGACGGACCGGTCGTGAACTACCTCCGCGGTCTGACCAGGGGCGGACAGATCTTCGATATCGCGCTCAACCAGCTCCACAACGGGATCACTGGCGCCACACGGTTCCACGAGGAGTTCGCCGGCTCGACGTTCAGCTCCGACGGCGAGACCCTGTTCGTGAACATCCAGGCCTCGGCCGGGATCAGCTTCGCCATCTGGGGGCCGTGGGAGACGCTCGGCGTCTGATCGTCCGCACCGGGCGCTGGCGCGAGGGCGTCAGCGCCCGTCGGGCTTCGCCACGAGCCGTGGCTCGAGGGTGTCGGACGGGATCTCCAGCACATAGCGCACGGCCGGCGCCTGCGGGTCACCGCCGGTCGGCGTTCGGGCCATGTGCTCCTGCACCGCGGTCGGCCACCACTCGAAGGCGTCGGCGCGACCGGACGCATAGATCTCGTCGGGCAGGTCCATCTCGTCCATGAACAGCTCGTGGCCGTCGTGGGGCGCCCCGACGAGCACGATCCTGACGAGGCCGGCCTTCCCGTCGACCTGCGTCTTGAACTCGGCGGGCCGCGACCAGCGCGGCAGATCGGCAGACATGCCCGCAGTCTAGCAACGGGCTGCCGGTCGCTACGAATCGAACCCGAGGCCGAGCTCGTCGAGCGTCCGCAGGAGCAGACCGCGCCGGCCCTCGTTGCGATCGGCCCGGTCAAGCTCGTGGCGGACGGCCTGGACGGCCGCGTAACGCAGCGGCTCCGGGGGGAACGGGATCGGCGGGCTCGTCACGAGCCGGAACCGGAGGCGATCCTCGTCCGGCCGCAGGATGAAGTCGCGGACGACGCCCCCCGCCCAGCGACTCGCCCCGACGCCGAGCCCGGTGTAGCCCAGCGCGTACGTCAGGCGGCCTCCGAGCGTCTGGCCGAATGTCACCGTGAAACGCGAGGTCGTGTCGATCGCGCCGCCCCAGCGGTACGGGAAGCGCAGTCCCTCGAGCTGGGGGAACGTCGCAAAGAAGTGCTGCTCGAGTCGCTCGAACGTCTCCGGCCGTTCGTCGAGCTCGGGCCCCACCCGGCTCCCGAAATGGTAGATGGCGTCGTAGCCGCCCCACAGGATCCGGTCGTCCGCCGTGAGCCGGAAGTAGTGGAACTGGTTGTTCGCGTCGGACAACCCCTGGCGTCCGCGCCACCCGATCGCCGCCCGCTCGTCGTCGCTCAGCGGCTCGGAGACGAGCGCGTAGTCGTACACCGGCACGAACAGCGGGCGGAGTCGGCGTAGCCAGCCGGAGTACGCGGACGTGGCCACGACCACGTGGTCGGCTCGGACAGAGCCGCCGGTCGCGGTCTGGACGAGGACGCCGCCGGCCCGGCGCTCGACCCCCGTCACGCGCGTCCCCTCGTGGAGGACGACGCCGCGACCGGCGGCCACCCGGGCGATCCCGCGACACAGTTTCACCGGGTCGAGCATGACGTCTCGTCCCGGCGGCCGGACCAGCCCGGCCTGCCATCGCGGCGAATGCACCTCGGCCTGCGCGGCGTCGCGGTCGAGAAACCGCAGCTGCTCGCCGTGCTCGGCGGCCTCGTCGACCCAGGCGCGGAACTCCTCGACCTGGCTGGGCCGGTCGGCGAACGAGATGGTCCCGGTCTCCTCGAGGTCGCAGTCGATGGCGTGCTCGCGGGTGAACGCGATGAGCGCGTCCAGGTTTTCGATGCCTTCGCGTTCGAGCCGCTCGAGCTCGTCGGGGAAATGCAGGATCCCGTTCGCCAGGCCGTGCGTCAGGCTCGCCTCGCAGAAGCCGCCATTGCGGCCGCTGGCTCCGTGGGCAACGGTCTCGGCCTCGAGGACGACGACTCGCAGGGCCGGATCGGTGTCGGTCAGGGCGATCGCCGTCCACAAGCCCGTGAAACCCGCCCCGACCACGACTACGTCGGCCGCGTGGGAACCTCGGAGGGGCTCGGAGACGGCCTCGGGCCTGTGGCGCAGCCAGTAGCCGATGCTCATCGGCGCATGGTGCCACGGGCCGCGTATCACCGTCGCTCGCGGCCACCGACCCACGGGATTCGCAGCCCAGACCGCCCTAGGCTACGATATTCGCGTTGACGAGCGTTCGAGTCGTGTGGCACGATGCCGCCCCCACGTCTCACTGGACGAAACGGGTGTCCCACGTACCGATCCGTGCCCGGAAGGCGCGGCACGGTCGAACCGGAGGAATCCATGGCCACGGAGCCCGCCCTGCCCGCCGCACCGGCGTTGGACCGATCCCGACAACACGCGATGTACCGGCGGGCTCTCGGCGTCCTGCCCGGCGGCGCGAACTCCAACTTCCGGGCGTGGGGCGACGACACGATCTACGTCGACCGCGGCCAGGGCGGCCGGGTCTGGGACATCGACGGCAACGAGTACGTCGACCTCCGGCTGGGCTATGGGCCGGTCATCCTGGGCCACAACGACGAGCGCGTCGACGACCACGTCAACGAGCGCATGCGCAAGGGCGTGTCGTTCTCGCTGACCTCCGAGGACGAGGTCGAGGCGATCGAGCTCCTGTGCGAGCTCACCGGCTGGGTCGACCAGGCGCGCATGACGGTGTCCGGCACCGAGGCGACGATGCACGCGATGCGGATCGCCCGCGCGTTCACCGGCCGGACGAAGATCGTCAAGTTCGAGGGCCAGTACCACGGCGTCCACGACTACGCGCTGATCAGCGTCGGCCCTGACGACGTGAGCGAGCTCGGCGACGAGGACAACCCGGTCCGCCTGACCTGGGGCCGGGGCATCCCCGATGCGGTCGCGGCCACGATCATCCCGGCGCGCTACAACAACCTCGCCTTCCTGCGCCGCCTGTTCGAGCGCGAGGGCGAGGACATTGCCGCGATCATCGTCGAGCCCGTGCTCGGCAACGCCCAGGGGATCATGCCGGAACCGGGTTTCCACCAAGCGATGCGGGCGCTCACCGAGGAGTTCGGCATCCTGCTGATCTTCGACGAGGTCAAGACCGGCTTTCGTTTCGCGCGCGGTGGCGCGGCGGAGTTCTTCGGTATCACGCCGGACCTGGCCACCTATGCCAAGGCCATGGGCAACGGCTATCCGGCCGCAGCCTTCGGTGGCCGGGCCGAGATCATGGCCGTCCTGCCCGACAAGGTCAGCCACGGTGGCACGTACGCCGGCAACCGGGTGGCCGCGGCCGCCGCCGTCAAGACCCTCTCGATCATCAAGGACACCGACGCGCTCGAGACGATTCGCTCGACCGGCCTGCGCCTGCAGGACGGGCTGCGCGAGATCCTCAACCCGACCGGGCTGGCCTACCAGTTCACCGGACACCCATCGATGTTCGGGATCATGTTCACCGATCGCGTGGCCACCGAGTACCGCGACTGGGCCACGACCGATCACGAGCTGTACGACGCGATCGCAATGGGGATGCACGCGCGCGGC
>Ga0299914_10004129_pt1 | contig 10415 bp, 10 predicted proteins | sample RVTome_10_FD_201361 | JGI IMG/M metagenome (GOLD analysis project Ga0299914, IMG submission 201361) | Soil microbial communities from uranium-contaminated site in the Upper Colorado River Basin, Wyoming, United States - RVT153D57 (version 2) ... | reverse complement strand
TTCGAACCCACGACCTTCTGCATGGCAAGCAGACGCTCTAGCCAACTGAGCTACAGCCGCGTCGAGCGGCCAGTATAGCCCTGCTCAGTGGCTATGAATCGGCGTCCAGCGTCGCGTTGACCAGCTCGTCCGCGGCGGCGTTGTCCTCGCGGCGGACGTGGCGGATCGACCACTTGTCGAAGTCGGCCAGGGCCTTGACGACCTTGGCGTAGAGACCCTTCAGCGCCTCGTCCTTGACCCGGTAGTCCCCTCGCACCTGGCGCACGACTAGCTCCGAGTCGCCCACCAGCTCGACCTCGCGCGCCCCCCGCGAGCGCGCCCGCTCCAGCCCCAGCAGCATCGCCCGATACTCCGCGACGTTGTTCGTCGCCTCTCCGATCCGCTCCCCGCGCTCCTCCACTACCTCCCCCTCGGCGGTTGCGAGCACCGCGGCTATCGCGGCCGGCCCGGGGTTCCCCCGCGCGCCGCCGTCGACGTTGACGACCAGCCGGTCCGGCCCGCGGCCCGCGCTCACGCCGACTCGTCTGAGCTGCGCGCCTCGCGGTCGCCGTTGCTGCGCTGCCCGAGCTGGAGACGTCCGTCCTCGCTCGCGCGCGCGTTCCAGGCCCGATCCGCAGCGCCAAGCTCGCGGACATCCTTGCCGCTGCGCAACGAGCTGACGTCCGCCTCGCGCCCCGAGAAGTCGACCATCCACTGGTACCAGGACAGATCCCACGCGACCGTGAGGCGCACCTGCTGCGGCGACTCCGCGGGGGTGATCGCGGCAACCCGGGGACGGCCCAGCGATCGCGTCAGTCCCTCCACCGTCCGCCGGTGCTCGCTGTCGTTGAAACGATCGAGGGCGCGGCGGATGCGGCGCTCCGGGCTCTCCGAGGCGCCGCGCCGGGGACCGCCGGGGCCGCGGCGTCGCAGGCGCCGGCGCGGGCGCTCGGGCTTCTCCGGCTCCTCCGTCGGCGGCGCGGCCGTAGCGAAGTCGGCGCGCACCCAGCCGGCGCGCTGCGCCTGCGCGCGGCACAGATCGCACACCGCTCGGCGATCGCGGTCGGGGGTCACGTACTCGCGCGTACGCTCCCCGGGGAGCATGTGCCTGCCGCAGACCTCGCAGGCCTCGGGCTCGCGCTTCTCGTCGTCCACGCGCGGCACCGTAGCAACCGCGCCCTCAGGCCTTGACCTTGTCCTCCTGGTCGGACTTCGCCGCGTCGATCACCTTCTGGGAGAGATGGCCGGGGATCTCCTCGTAGCGCTCGAACTCCATCGTGTAATCGCCGCGCCCCCCGGTTATCGCGCGCAGGTCGGGCGCGTAGTCGAGCACCTCGGCCATCGGCACCTCGGCCTTGACCTCGGTCACCGATCCCTTCGGCTCCATCCCCGAGGGTCGCCCGCGACGGGAGTTGAGATCGCCGATCACATCGCCAACGGCCTCCTCGGGTACGGCGATCGTCACCTGCATGATCGGCTCCAGGAGCACCGGGTCAGCATCGGCGGCCGCCTGCTTGAAGGCCTTCGAGCCGGCGATCTTGAACGCCATCTCGGAGGAGTCGACGCTGTGGTGCTGGCCGTCGTACAGCCGCACGTGCACGTCCTTCACCGGATAGCCGGCGAGCACCCCGCCCGCCATCGCCTCCTCGATCCCCTTCTCCACGGCTGGGATGAAGCCGGTCGGGATCACGCCGCCCTTGATCTTGTTCTCGAACTCGAACCCGGCTCCCGACTCCGCGGGTGAGATCTCGATGCGGCAGTCGCCGAACTGGCCGCGCCCGCCGGTCTGCTTCTTGTAGCGACCGTGCGCCTTCGCCGGCTTGCGGATCGTCTCGATGTACGGGACCTGGGGCGGCTTGAGGTTGATCTCCGCCCCGAAGCGCCGCTTCATCCGCCCGGTGATCACCTCGACGTGGACCTGGGTGAGGCCGGCGATGATCTGCTCGCCCGTCTGAGGGTCGCGGTGCACGTCGAGCGTCGGGTCCTCCTCCTCGAGGCGCCGCACCGCGGCGGCCGCCTTCTCCTCGTCGCCCTTCGTCTTCGGCTCGTATGCGAACGCCATCACCGGAGCCGGCAGCTCGAGGGGCGGAAAGGAGATCCCGGCGTCCTTCGTCGCGAGCACGTCCCCCGCGCGCGTCTCCTTCAGCTTCGCGACCGCGCCGATGTCACCGGGGCCAAGCTCGTCGATCGCCTCCATCTCCTTGCCGTGTGGGGAGGAGAGCTGGCCGATCCGCTCCTTCGCGCGCCGGGTGACGTTCGTCGTCTGGGAGTCGCTCTTCAGCACCCCCGAGTACACGCGCAGGAGGTTGATCCGCCCCGCGTAGGGGTCGGCGAGCGTCTTGAACACGTAGGCGACCAGATCGCCGTCGGGATCGGGCTCGATCTCGATCTCGGCGTCGTCCGGCCCCAGCGCGGTGACCGCGCCACGCATCGCCGGAGAGGGAAGGTCCTCCACAAGCGCCTCCAGGAGGCGGTTGGTGCCGAGGTTCTTGGTCGCGACCCCGCAGGTGACGGGGAAGAGCTGTCCCCCAGTCACCCCCTGCTTCAGCACCGTGACGATCTCCTCGTGGGAGATCTCCTCGCCCTCGAGGTAGCGCTCCATCAGCTCGTCGGAGTTCTCGGCAACCTCGTCCATCAGCTTCTCGCGGTACTCCTCGGCCTGGGCGGCGAGCTCGTCCGGGACCGGGATCTCCTTCGAGTTGCCTCTGTCCTCCCCCTCGTACTCGAACGCCTTCATGTCGATCACGTCGATCACGCCGCGCACCTCGTGCTCGGCGCCGATCGGGATCTCGGTCGCGACCACGTGAGGCCCGAACCCCTCCTTGAGCGAATCGAGGGCGCGGAAGAAGTCGGCCCGCTCGCGGTCGAGCATGTTCACGAACACGAGCCGGGGGAGGCCCTCCTCGTCGGCGCGCGCCCACAGGCGCTCGGTGTGCACCTCGACCCCCATCACGGCGTTGACCACCACCACCGCCGCGTCCACCACCCTGAGGCTGGCCAGCGTGTCGGCGATGAAGCTCGACTCGCCGGGGGTGTCGATCAGGTTGATCTTGCGGCCCGCGTGCTCGAACGAGGCAACGCTCGCCCCGATCGACATCTCACGCTCCTGCTCGTCCGGCTCGGAGTCCGAGGCGGTGCTTCCGTCCTCCACCCGCCCGAGGCGGTTGACGATCCCCGCCTCGAACAGGATCGCCTCGTTGAGGCTCGTCTTTCCCGTGCCGCGATGCCCGATCAGCGCGACGTTCCGGATCCGGTCCGGAGCTTGATGCCCCATACCTCGCAATATATGCGCTACGCGGCGGGCTGCAGGTGCGAGCCCAGGCCCAGCACGGCCTTCGTGTGCAGCTGGGAGACGCGCGACTCGGTCACTCCGAGAACCTCCCCGATCTCGCGCAGGGTGAGGTTCTCGTAGTAGTAGAGCGCGACCACGAGCCGCTCGCGGTCGGGGAGTGTCTCGATCGCCGCGGCGAGGCGGTCCTTGAGCTCTGTCGCGTCGATCTCCTCCTGGGGGTCGACCGCGTTGGGATCGCGGATCGTGTCGAGGAGCGAGATCTGACCTCCGCCCGGGTCGGCGACCGTCCAAAGGTCGTCGAGCGCGAGGACCGAGGAATTGGCGATCTCGAGCAGGGCATCGCGGAACTCCTCGATGTCCATGTCGAGCTTGATCGCCATCTCCTCCTCGGTGGGGGAGCGCTGGAGGTCGTTCTCCAGCTTCGCGTGCACCTTCTCGATCTCGCGCGCCCGAGCGCGCACGGAGCGGGGCACCCAGTCGAGGGAGCGCAACTCGTCGATGATCGCCCCCTTGATCCGCGCCACCGCGAAGGTCTCGAACTTGATCTCGCGGTCGGGGTCGTAGCGCTCGATCGCGCCGATCAGGCCGAGCAACCCGTAGGAGATCAGGTCCGCCTCCCCGACGTGGGGGGGGAGGCCCGAAGCCATCCGTCCCGCCACGTACTTGACCAGCGGCGAATAGGCGACGACAAGTCGCTCACGCGCCCGCTCGTCCCCATCGTCCTTGAAGCGGCGCCAGAGCTCTCGCAGCTCGACTGCCTTTACGTTGGTCTCCATTGACCCGCTATCCCCGCCGACGGCGCCTGACCCACAAGCCCTCTCGTCGTTACCCGTACACGTTATCCCCTAAGCGCTGCTATCAGCCTTGACTGTTGATCCCGGTGCAAGCCCGATCACGCACGGGGGTGAGCGCGCGCGTACTCCCGCCGCAGGTGTGAGGGCTCGACCCGCGTGTACACCTGGGTCGTTGACACGCTCGCGTGGCCGAGTAGCTCCTGGATCGAACGGAGGTCGGCGCCGCCCTCCAGCAGGTGGGTGGCGAACGAGTGGCGCAGGGTGTGCGGGGAGACCCCGCTCGCCAGCGCCGCCTCCCGCACCCAGCGCTGGAGTCGCCGGCGCACGTCGGAGGGGGAGAGCCGGCGGCCGCGGCGCGACAGGAACAGCGCCTTCTCGCCGCGCCCTGCCTCCTGGAGGGGAGGGCGCGCGGTCGTCAGGTAACGATCGAGGGCCTGCTGCGCGGGCTCCCCCACCGGAACCAGGCGTGTCTTCCCGCCCTTCCCGGACACACGTACGACCTCGCCGTCGAAGTCCACATCGCCACCGTCGAGCCCGATGATCTCGCTGCAGCGAAGCCCGCACGAGTACGCGAGCTCGAACATCGCGCGGTCGCGGAGCTCGAGCGGCGTGCCGGCCGGGATCCGCTCCAGCAGGGCGGTGACCTCGATGCGCCCCAGGACGCGCGGCAGACGCGACTCCCGCTTCGGGTTGGGCAGCAGCTCCGCAGGGTTCTGCCCCGCCTCCCCGATCGCGACGAGATAGGTGTACAGGCTGCGCACGGCGGCGAGCTTTCGGGCGACGCTCGCCCGCGCCAGCCCGCGCTCGGAGAGCGCGGCCGCGTAGGAGCGCAGCTCGCGGTAGGCGACCGCGTCGGGCTCGCGCCGCCGCTCGGTCGCCCACGCCCCGAACTGCCCCAGATCGACGCCGTAGGCTCGCCTCGTGCTCTTCGACGCGGAGCGCGCGCGGAGATCGCCGTCGAAGCGGGCGAGCGCGTCGCGCCAGCGATCGCTGAGCTTCGGCCCTTGCTCATCCATGGCCATCGCCCCTGCCTGCTTCGCCGCCGCCGCGGCCAAGCCTCTAGAAGATGTACGTCGGCGAGCCCACGTCGACCTGGTCGTAGAGCTCGACCACGTCCGGGACCGCCATCCGGATGCAACCGTGCGACGCCGCGGTGCCCAATGATCCGATGTCGTCGGTGCCGTGGATCCCGGCGCCGTCGAAGATCCCCATCCAGCGCGCCTTGAGCGGATTCTCGGGCCCGGGGGGAATCACCTGGCCGGCGAGATCGCCGGTCCAGTCCGAGTCCGGAACGCTCCAGCTCGGATTCACCGCCTTGTTCTGGATGTTGTACAGGCCGGCGGGCGTGTCGAAACCGATCGAGCCCACCGCGATCGTGTACTCCTTCGCCAGCTTCAGGTTCTCGAACAACCGAAGCGTGAAGTTGTCGCGGTCGATCGTGATGTAGCTCGGGTACTGGCTCGCGAGCTGATCGGTGGTCACCTCGGGCTCCACCTTCTCGACCGGAGCCTTCACGACGCGGGAGCTGGGCGACTGCAGCGCGCCCTCGACCCGGTCGCGGAGGTCCTCCGCGCGCACGGCGATGCCGGGTTGCTCGGGGACGGGCGTGAGATTGGTCGGCGTCGGCTCGACCGAAGCGTCCTGAGGCTCGCGATTGATCTTCCCCGCGATGCCGTCGAGGAAGCCCTGGAGGGCATCGTTCGAGTAGTTGATCCGGGGCTCGATGTCGCTGTCCACCTCGCCCCCGCTCGCGTAACGCCACACCCGGCTGAAGATGCCGCCCTCGCGGCTCGAGCCCACGGCCTCGTCGACCATGCCGTCGATATCGGCGCGGACCTTGAGGTCCTCCGGCGAGAGCGTGTAGCGCTCCTCCTCGAAATTGACGTGGACCGGATGCTGAAGCGGCGCGACGATCTCCTTGCGGACCAGGCGCTCGGCCTCGTCGGCGTTGTGGCCGCCGACGTCGATGCCGCCGATCGAGACCCCCTCGGCGATCTCGTCGTCCTTGCTGGAGTCCCACGCGTACGCGCCGACCGCCGCCACGAGCAGCACGCCGAGGGCGATCACCAACGCGATCTGGACGCCACTCCCTATGTTCTTCACTCGCTCGATCCCGTGCTCCATTCCCGCCACTACACCGCCCCTGCTTCCGGCGCGGTCTCAAGTTTGCAGAAACAAGTGTAGGCAGCCGAGGATGCGTGTTTCCATTCGACCCCGAATGCAAACCCCCTTGCGCCGGTTTGCCTAGAACCCCAGCGGCTCCTCGTGCTCGGGGCGTCGCACGTGTGGGCTCCGCCTGAGGAACTCCTCGACCTCCTTCTCGTACGTATACGCGGGCTCGTGCCCACGCAGCACCGGGTCGAGGCGCAGGTGCTCCCCGAGGCTGATCGCCGCCTCGCGCGAGGTGTACTCGTAGCGGAACCCCGTGGCCCTCAATCTCCGGTTGTCGAGCCCGCGGCCGAACCGCAGCTGGTTCACCATCTCGTCGGGGATCCTGAACCCGAGCCTGCGAAGCGGCGCGGCGAGCGCGCCGGTCCCCCACGGCGGAAGGACCGGAAGGGGGCGCTTTCCGAGCAGCCCGATCACCTCCGAGAGCGCGAGCACCCCGTCCGCGGCGACGTTATAGGTGCCGGGAGTGTGGTTGAGGACGGGGTGCTCGAGCGCCCGCACCACGTCGTCCTCGTGCACGAACTGGCAGCGGGGATCGAAGCCGAGGACCATCGGGACGAGCGGCAGCGCGAACATGCGCGTGAACGCGGTCGCGACGTCGGGGCCGAGGACGTTCGCGCAGCGCAGCACGGTCACGGTGACGTCGGGGCGCTTGTCGGTGAACTCCGAAACGCTCTCCTCCGCGTCGACGATGTCGCGCTCGAGCGCGGTGCGCGGCGCGTGGGGCCGCCGCATCTCCTCGGTGAAGAAGGCGGGGTCGTCCTGCTCGCAGCCGTAGTAGTGCGCGGAGCTCTTGAAGACGAGCTTTCGCACCGGGGAGTCCGGGCCGGCGCACGCGGCGAGGACGTTCATCGTCCCGATGACGTTGTTCTCGTGCGCGGCTCGCGGGGCGCTCATCAGCGAGTTGACCACGAGGCGCGCGTCGACCACCGTGTCCAGCTCGGCCGCCTTCACGATCCGCTCGATCAGCGAGTGCTGGTTTCCGACCTTCACGAACTCGGTGCGGTGCAACTCCCGGGTGGGCTCGTCCGAGTCGACGCCGACGATCGCGTCGATCTCCGGATGCGACTCCAGCGCCTCGGCGAGCCGCCCGCCCCAGTAGGTCGAGACGCCCGTGACCAGGACGCGCCTCGTGCGGTGAGGCGTCGCGGTCGCGGCAACCGCTCCCTCGCCCGTCGCCTCGCCCACGCTCAACCGAACCAGACCGAGTGCCGCGCCGCGACCATCTCGTCGAGGTTCTCCTGGATCCGCGCCCGCACCTCATGCGCGACGGTCTGGACCTGCGCGGTGTCGAGGCCCTCGCCGTCGCCGAGGGCGGCCGTGTCGATCGGCTCGAGGAAGCGGATCCGGAACTTCGCCGGCAGGTAGGTGAACATCCCCACCGGGCCGAGCCACGGGAAGGTCGGGGTGATCGGGAAGTAGAGCAGGCCGGTGAGCCGCTTCAGGACGTTGAGCTGGGCGAAGATCGGCATCGCCTCCTCCGCCCCGACCACGCACACCGGAGAGAGCTTTGCCTCGGCGCGCGCGGCCGCCTCGACGAACCCGCCGCGCCCGAAGCGGCGCAGCTTGTAGCGCTCGCTGTAGGTCTTCTCGGTCCCCTTGCGGCCCTCCGGGAAGACGAGGACGAGCTGACGCTCGTCGTACAGGAGCCGGTGAACGTTCGCGGGATGCGCGGGGACGCACCCGATCTTGGGGATCAGCGCAGAGAATCCCGGATAGCCCTTGAAGAAGTGCTCCACAGTGATATGGAGAGGCCGTGCCCGCGGGTGCTCCTCCCGAATCGCCTTCGAGATCACCGCGGCGTCGGGGGGCAGCGCGCCGGAGTGGTTCGAGACGAGGAGCGCGCCGCCCTCGGCGGGCAGGTTCTCGATCCCCTCGACGTCGCACCGGAACCAGTAGCGATAGAAGAAGTCGACCAGCGTGCGATCCAGCATTCCCTCGACCCGCTCGGAGCGACCCCAGTCGGTGATCGTGCGCTCGGGCTCGATCGCTGGGAGCAGGTCGCGCGCCCGCTCCCCGGGGAGTGCAGGGACACCGCCACCCGCTTCGGGTGTGGTGTCCGGAGTGCCGGCGAGGGAGGTACGGTCCGGGGCCATCGGGCCGGATTCTTCCACCTATCTACGATTGCGCCGGGAGCTTGCCGTGAACGTGTCCACCATCTAGATGCGGTCGAAGGACCAGATCCGCAAGGCGGTTTGGAAGGCGATGGACCGCGAGAAGGTGTCCCGGTTTCCGGGCGCGGAGGGCAGAATCCCGAACTTCGCGGGCGCGAAGCTGGCGGCCCAGAGGCTCTCGGGGCACCGTCTGTGGAAGCGGGCCCGGGTCGTGAAGGCCAACCCCGACTCGCCGCAGACCCACGTGCGCCGGATCGCGCTGGAGGAGGGAAAGGTCGTCGTGATGGCCGTTCCGAGGCTGCGCGACACGCATCCCTTCCGGCTCCTCGACCCCAAGAGGCTGAGCAAGAAGCAGATCCGGGAGGCCGCGACGATCAAGGGGGCGCTGAGACATGGTCGGGTGGTCGCCGACGAGGAGCTGCCCGAGGTCGACTTCTGGCTCTGCGGCTCCGTGGCGGTGAACCTGAGCGGGGCGCGGCTGGGCAAGGGCGGCGGGTTCTCGGACCTCGAGTACGCGCTGCTCGTGGAGGCCGGGAAGATCGACGAGCACACCGTGGTCGGGACGACCGTCCACCCGATCCAGATCCTGCGCGAGCACCTGATGATCACCGCCCACGACGTCCCCGTCGACCTGGTGGCGACGCCGCGCGCCGTGATCGACGTCGAGCGCGCCTACGACCGGCCACGCGGGATCCTCTGGGACCATCTCCAGCCGCCCCAGATCCGCGAGGTCCCGATCCTCGAGCGGATGGGATATGCATGATGGCGGTCCGGCCCGAGAGCGCGGCCCCTCCCGACGACGCCGAGGCGCCGACCTACCCGCCCCGCGCGCCGCTGTGGCCGTTCACGAGCGCGGGCCCGCCACCCGATCCCACCCCCTCCGACGGGCCGGACCCATACGGCAACCCAGACCCCGAGTGGCTGCGGATGGACTGGCGTCAACACCTGCACCAGGTGGAGGTCGCCGAGGCGCGCGTCAATTACTGCGAGATGGGCGAGGGCGGCCGCCCGATCGTGTTCGTCCACGGGCTCGCCGGGTGCTGGCAGAACTGGCTCGAGAACATCCCCCACTTCGCGCGCGAACATCGCGTGATCGCGCTCGACCTCCCCGGCTTCGGCGACAGCCCGATGCCGCCCTGGGACGTCACGATCAGCAACTACGGGCGCCTCGTCGACGAGTTCTGCACCAGGCTCAACCTTCACGAGTGCGCCCTGGTCGGTAACTCGATGGGCGGCTTCATCTCCGCCGAGGTCGCGATCGCCCAGCCCGAGTGGGTCCAGAAGCTGGTCCTGCTGTCCGCGGCGGGCATCAGCTCTGTGCACGTCCGCCGGCGTCCGGCCGAGGCCCTCGCGCGGCTGCTGGCGGCGTCCGCCGGGCTCAGCTTCGAGCTGCGCGCGCGCGGGTTACGCCGCTGGCGCCTGCGCTACGCGATGTTCCGCAACGTCTTCGACTCCCCGCACCGGCTTCGACCCGAGCTGCTGTGGGAGTTCGCGCATGGGGCGAGCGGCGCCCCCGCCTTCCTCCCGGCCCTCGGGGCGCTGCTCGGGTACGACTTCCTCGACCGGCTCGATCGGGTCAAGCTCCCGACCCTGATCGTGTGGGGCCGTGACGACCGCGTGATCCCGTCCGCCGACGCGGCCGAGTTCGACCTCCACCTCAGCGACTCCCGGCTCGTGATCTTCGAGCGCTGCGGGCACGTCCCGATGGCCGAGCGCCCGGTGCGCTTCAACCGCGTGCTGGAGCAGTTTCTGGCCGATTAGTGCTCGCGCCGTATACGCGCAGGTCCACGATGATTTTCGGCCCGTGCGGCGGTCTAAGTTGGAGAACTGAACAGATCATCATCCGCGAGGAGGCATCATCGAGATGGAGCCGCACGCTGGAAGTCCTGCGGTCGAGCGCCTGGAAGCGTTCATCGGCGAGTGGAGCATCGAGGCAGGCTCCCCGAACGCTCCGCCCACCGACCTACGCGGACGGACCGTGTTCGAGTGGTTGCCGGGAGAGCGGTTCCTCGTTCAGCGCTGGGAGGTCCCACATCCCGACGCTCCGGACGGGATCGCGATCATCGG
>Ga0299914_10004128_pt1 | contig 10415 bp, 11 predicted proteins | sample RVTome_10_FD_201361 | JGI IMG/M metagenome (GOLD analysis project Ga0299914, IMG submission 201361) | Soil microbial communities from uranium-contaminated site in the Upper Colorado River Basin, Wyoming, United States - RVT153D57 (version 2) ... | reverse complement strand
AAGCTCTACCCGAACGTCGATTTCTACTCCGGGATCATCTATCGGGCGATCGGTTTCCCCACCGACATGTTCACGGTGTTGTTCGCGCTCGGCCGGCTCCCCGGCTGGCTTTCACAGTGGCGCGAGCTCGAGTCCGACCCCAGCTCACGCATCTTCCGCCCCCGCCAGGTCTACACCGGCCCGGCAGAGCGAGACCTGGTCCCCCTGGACCAGCGCTAACCGCGTTCCTAATGCTGTAGGGACCATATCCGGTCCCTGGAAGGTTTCATTCGGCGGACCGGGCTTGTTCCGCGGTCGTCGCGCCGGCCTCCCACCGCTCCCCCGCCCCGTCGAAAGCCTCCGCGGCCGAGCGGTAAAGGGTGTCTGCCTCTGCCAGATGACCGAGGGCTCGCTCGGCCCTCGCCTGCTCTCGAAGACATTCGGCGAGATCGGTTCCGGTGAGACCCTTGCGAAGCCGTCGCAGCACCCTGAGCGCCACCCGGGGACGGCCTCGCAACCTGAGGACCCCGGCTTGGAGGAGTCGATGGTGGGTCACCAAAGGCAGATGGTCGGGGGCATCGACCAGAAGTCGGTCCATGGCATTGGCAGCCAACTCGGCGTTATGCGCCTCCTCTGCCTCCACGAAGATCTGGCCCAGCTGGTGAATGCTGCCGGCCACATCCCAGGCGTGCTCATGGGGATCCAAGACACTCGACATCTCCACCGTCGCTTGCTCCACCGCCCCCTCCCGGTCACCTTGTCGCCAGGCGAGCTTGGCTGCCAAGACGCGGTCATACCGGCTGGCCCCGGTGCGATTGTCGATGAAGCTTGACGCACTCCCCAGGTCGCCCCTGGCCATCTCCACCTGCGCCAGAGCGCGTCGGACGTGATCAGCCTCGCCAAGCTCCGACTCGACCAGACGAAGCGCGACCGAAGCCCCCTCGACGTCTCCCGTCAACAGCCTTCCGATACCAACGGCGTACGCAACGTCGATGCGTCGATCCGGGGCCACGAGCTCCCAATCCGCGGACGTGTCCACCACCGAGTCGAGGAGCCGTGCTGCTTCGGAATGATCGCCATCGGAGAAGGCCGCTACCCCACTCTCCACTTGAATCATCACGCGTAGGGCCCCTGAGTCCTCGCTCGACGGTTCACCCCACCAGTCTCGAGGAAGCGCCGCCGACAACCCCGGAAAGAGCGTGGGTAGATCGCTCTCCTCCCACGGGTCACCGACCGGTTCGGCCGGATATGGCGAGGAGCGGGCGGGTAGCCACTCCCCGGTCAGCCGCTCATGGGCGATTCCCGCCGCATGGAGAAGCGCCTCACCCTGGTGTATCCCCAGCGCATCCCACCTTCGATCGGGATCGTCGGCTGCATCGAGAAGCTCGATGAACAATCGCTCTGGATGGTCACGCGCCAAAGCCAAGATCGCTTCACCGGATCCGACGATCCATGCCCGGAGGTATTCGAAAGCGTCGTCGCTGCATCCGCCAAACGAGAGATAGGCCGCACCCCAGAGCTCAAAGGTGTAGAGAGAGTCGATAGCCTGCTCGAACCCGGCGGCGAAGCGCAGTGTGTCCTCGGTGCCCGAGTCGACCAATACCGAAGTGATGGCAGCTGCGTGCCGACCGGTGTCGCGATCGTCGGGCCGGGTGTCGTCGATCAGTTGCCAGAACTCGGGTGTCATAATAGCCCTCCGGGTTGGGAGTAGGGACGTCCAAGGTGGCCCATCAGACCGGAGAGATCGGCTCCTCGTATGGGATCTCCACGATCTCTCCCGTCACCGCGTCCACAACGACCAGCGCCCTCTGATCGGGGGGCTCAGTGGCCGAATAGAGCACAACCGACCACCGCGGCCGTGAACGCCATCCATTAAAGCGCACCGAAGCCGAAGAATGTCCGATGGGGAAATCAACCGCTGCCGCTGCCGTGGTCATCGCTTCGTGTTCATCGACGTGCAGCGGCCAGGCCGTCAAGAACTGCCAGAGTGCCAAGGCGGAGAAACCAATGCCAACGATCCAGCCTCCATCGATGGTGAAGGTCGCCACCACACCGGCGACCAGATAGACCCAGCCGGCGATTCGTCGTCGTGACGGAGGAGGGAAGCGGAATTCGCCTTGGAGGTTGGCGTCGAGATCCGCCTCGATGGCAACCTGGTCGGCGAGATCCCGTTCGATGTGGATTCCCTCCCGATCTACTCGGCGAGCGTCCTCGCTCACCAGGGATGCCTTGCCATCTCGACGAGACGGTTGGTGGCTTCGACCAAGGGCACTCCCCTGGTGTCGCGGTCTTCACCGTATAGACGTAGACCCACCGACATGTTCTCCACATCGTCGTCGCCAACGACGATCACCGCTGGATGCTTCTGAGTCAGCGCGCGGCGAATCTTGTCACCAACCGTCTCGGTCGACAGGTCGACCTCCGAGCGCATCCCGGCGTCGCGAAGACGTTCCTTAACCTGTGCGGCGTAGTCGTCGTGACGATCGGCCACCGGGATGATCGAGACCTGGATCGGGGCCAGCCACATGGGAAACGCGCCGGCATAATGCTCGACCAGAATCCCCATGAATCGTTCGAGGGATCCGGCCTTTGCACAGTGGATCATGTAGGGGACCTCGGGCGAGTTCGTCGAGTCGATATACGCCAAGCCAAACCGTCTAGGGGTGTTCACATCGAGTTGGATCGTCGAGCATTGCCACCGTCGCCCGATGGCGTCTCTGATGTGAACGTCGATCTTGGGCCCGTAGAAGGCTCCCTCTCCAGGAGCCACCTTGTAGGTGACTCCATGAGCTTCGAGGGCGTCGGCAAGGGCCTTCTCGGCAACGTCCCAACGATGCTCCTCGTCGAGAATCGCCTTCTCGGGACGGGTGCTCAACTCGGCGTCGAACTCGTCGAAGCCAAAGTCACGAAGCCAGGTGAGCACGAAGTCGAGATGCAGTTTCAGCTCGTCCTGGATCTGGTCCTCGGTGCAGAATGTGTGTGAATCGTCCTGGGTGAAGCCACGGGCACGGAGGATTCCGTGGATGACGCCGGATTGCTCGTAGCGGTAGACGCCGCCGAGCTCGCCGAGCCGCATCGGCAGCTCCCGATAGGAACGCTGCTGGCTCTGGTACACGAGCACGTGAAACGGGCAATTCATCGGCTTGACCCGATAACCCGGATCCCCCTCATATTGCATGCTCGGGTACATGTTCTCTGCGTAGAAGTCGAGATGTCCCGACGTCTCCCACAGCTCCTCCTTGCCGATGTGAGGGGAGAACACGAAGTCGAATCCGAAGCGTTCGTGGAGGTCCCGGCTGTGATCTTCGACCAGCTTCCTGAGCATGCCGCCTTTTGGATGCCAAACGGCCAGACCTGCCCCAAGCTCAGGTGGAAAGCTGTAGAGATCGAGTTCGGTGCCGAGCCGCCGATGGTCACGCTTCTCGGCATCCTCGACACGACGCAAGTAATCATCCAGGGCGGTCTTCGAAGGCCATGCCGTCCCGTAGATCCGCTGTAGCTGCTCTCGCTCTTGGTCACCCCGCCAGTACGCACCCGAACTGCGCAGAACCTTGAAGGCCGGGACTCGCCCCGTCGACGGGAGATGTGGACCACGGCACAAATCGACGAATCCGTTGTTGCGGTATGCAGTCACCTCATCACCGGCGGACACCTCGCCGGCATCCACGTTCTCGATGATCTCCACCTTGAACTTGTGGTCTGAGAACACGTCCAGCGCCTCCTCGCGAGACATGGCCACTCTCTCGAATGGCTGGTCCTCGACGACGATCTGGGACATCCGCTCCTCGATCCTCTCCAGGTCATCCGGTGTGAAAGGCTCCTCAACCTCGAAGTCGTAGTAGAACCCATCCTCGATCGGGGGGCCTATCGCGAAGGTGGATCCAGGAAACAGGTCGAGCACCGCCTGAGCCATCACATGGGCCACGGAGTGGCGGAGGATGTGCAATCCCTCGGGGCTGTCCAGGGTGATGACCTCGAAGTCACCGCCGTCCTGGATGGGACGGTTCAGGTCGATTTGGGCGCCATTCAACTTGACTGCAACCGCAGCGCGGGCGAGCCCTGACCCGATTGAGCGGGCCACGTCGAGTCCGGTGGCCCCCTCTTCGTGGGAGAGCACCCTCTTGTCAGGTAGACGAAGATCCACAGAATTGCCTTGTGATCGCTAGCCTGCGGCAGCGTAATTAGGTGACCGGGCCTAGTCGCCTCGATAATCGACAGGGTGAGTAGGGAATGACTGCACGGGGGCTCGTTGAACGGCTCTATCCGTCTGCACGGATCAGAGAGCTGGGTGCTGGCGGCAACCAGGTATTTCGCATCGCTGAAAACGATGTGGAAACCGCGATCATCAAGGTCTACCCGGTCGTGTCTCGCGAAAAACGAGAACGACATGCCCTGGAAGCCCTGGCCGGCATCGAAGGCGTCCCTGAAATCCACAATCATGGGATCGATGGAGATCTCGCATGGCTGAAGATGAGCGACGGTGGCAACTGGAATCTCTCCAGCCTCCCCAAGAATCTCGATGTCGTCGAGGCGGCCGGGCGGACTCTGAGCAACGTCCACAACGCCACGGCTGAGATCACCAATCTCGTGGTCGGCATCGACAGCGACTACGTGAAGAGCCACTACAGGTCGACGATTGAGCGGCTCGGTCGCTACCGCCGGCGTTTCGGGATGCCGCAGATCGTGCTCGACAAGGCGATGGATCTCGATCCGCCCCTAGCCACCGACCCGGTGCCGACTCACACCAGACCGACCCCATCGAAGTTCGCGGTGGATGAGCAGGGAGGTGTCACCCTGGTCGATTGGGAGTGGGCCACGCTCGGTCCACCCGAATGGGATCTGACACTCGCCGTCTGGCAGTTCGCTGTGAACCACGGTGAAGATGCGGCGGCTGCCTTTCGCAAGGGTTACGCCGCCGAGCTTCCGGAGAGCCGCTACCGCTCGTGGGTGGCTTATCACTCGGCGATGATGATGCTCGATGCCGCCGAGGTTCGCGAGGGACGTCTCGGCGATCTGCACTACCTGGTCGCCGATCTCACGGAAGCCGTGATGGGCGCGTGAGGCAGGGCTAAATCCACTGAATCAAGGTCGTCTGCACTTAGCCTTCCGGGGTCTCGTTAAGGAGAACGGACGATGATTGAAGCTCTGGTGGTGGCCACTGCGACGACAGGTCTGTTCGTACTCGCCAAGGGGGTGCGTGGCAACGAGCGGTTCAAGATCGATCCGCGATTGGTGGTCTCGGTGAGAGACGAGCGGGGCGACGACCTTCCCTGTCCGTGGTGTTATGCGCCGACGGTGGAATCGGACAGCCGCTGCACCGGTTGTGGACAGTCATTTGGATGACAATCGCCGGTGAGCCTCACGGCTCGACCTGACGCATCGCCAGCTCAGGGTCGGTTTCTAACGTGTTAATCGCTACTTCGGTTCTATTGTGAAGAACGTGAGCAGGGTAGGACTGGTCCTCGGTGGTGGGGGCATAACCGGGGCTGCCTATGAGATAGCCGCCCTCATGGCGCTCCGTATGGCCACCGAATGGGATCCCAACGAGGCCGAAGTCGTCGTCGGGACGTCTTCTGGTGCATTCGTCTCTTCCTTGGTTCGTCATGACGCGTTGACTCTCGACTCTCTGGTCCTCCCTTCAGACGACCGAGATGACGTCGCACAGCGAATTCGTACCCACGTGTATTCCAAGAACGCCTCTACCAGCGTCAGCAAATGGGTTCGCTACGGGCTGGTTCCTGGCATGAAAAAACCGGGGCTCACTATGTTCTTGGGATCACCGGCCCGCTATTGCGCCGATGGCATCAGGGAATGGGTGGTCTCACACATCGGGGAGGACGCTGCAATGTCGTGGCCATCCCGTCCCACCGCGATCGTGGCCTACGACCTTCACGACAACTCACGAGCTGCGTTTGGGACCGATGAGGCGCCAGATGTCGGGATTGCCGACGCCGTGGCCGCTTCGTCGGCAGTCCCCCTGGTCTTCCGTCCTTATCCCATTGCCGACCGCCTGTATGTCGACGGCGGCGTGGCCTCCGGGACGCATGCCGATCTTGTCCTCGGCAATTCTCACCCCCTCGACCTGGTGCTGGTCCTCGCTCCGATGGCGGCACAGGTGCAGAGAGCCCGCGCCCGATTCCACGAGAAGATGTTTGATCGGGTGGGAATCCGATCCCTCCGCCAGGAGATAGGTTCGATCAAGACCGCATGGCCTGACTGTGATGTTGTGACGCTCTTTCCGTCTCCTTCGGTGCAGAACACGATGCGACCCAATCCCCTCGACGCGTCGCGTTCGGTGGCCACATTTATGCGTACCTTGATCTCGATGAAGCGGACCCTGGGCCGACCCGAAATCTGGGATCGCCTCGAATATCACCTCGGCGCCTCAACGGTCAGACGACAGGCTGCGGCTCACTGACTTTGTCGTTCTCCGGCTCAGCGAGGCGGGAGACGGCGAACACAACTCCGAACCCGACGGCGGCGGCGATGACAACCGCAAGCCAGTCGTTGCCCGGCGCTTCGAGACCGGAGCTCTCCACGCCCACCGGCCATGGCCAGAGAATCCGGAGCGAGCCGGCCATCAATCCAACCAGTGCGGCAAGGATCACGTCGTGATGGCGGCGCAGCGCCCAATGGAGAGCTTGGGAGAAAAACCCGAGGCCCACGATCGCTCCCAGCGCAAACACTCCGACCACCAAGAAATCACGCTCATCGACAGCATCGAGGACCGCCGGATACATCCCGATCAGCAGGAGGATCAACGATCCCGAAATGCCAGGGAGGATCATGGCGCATATGGCCAGCGCCCCAGAGCCGAAGAAGACCAACAAAGTCGGGTTCTCCACCAGCGCTTCCTCTCCGAGGCCGAGTGAGACGAAAAGAAGCACTCCGACAACCACGGCGATCAGCCAATGGCTGGCGACGGGATGTCTCAGGAGACGCCAGGCGATGATCACCGACCCAACCACGAGCCCGAAGAACAGACCCGCCAGGATCGTGGGCCGCTCTTCCAGTTGATGGTCCAGTAGGCTGGCAAGAGTGGCTACGGCCGCGAGGATCCCGACGACCAGTGGCACGAGGAACATCCACTCGACCTTCTTCAGATGCCCGGCGAACCGCCCGATGTTGCCCCTCGCCAGAAATCCCAGGGCCGAGCTTCCCTCCCTGATCGATGTAACCAGACGTTCGTAGATACCCAGGACAAGGGCGATGGTCCCTCCCGACACTCCGGGCACGAGATCAGCGGTTCCCATGAGAAAGCCACCGAACAAGAAGCGAATGAGACGGGTCACGTGACGAGTATGGCGGCGTCGCCTGTTGGACACCAACGTCACACAAGACTGCCCGGGTCGACATTTCCGCCCGACAACACGACGACCACATTTGTTCCATCATCGGGACGGAATGCTCCGGTGCGCAGAGCCGCCAGAGGAGTCGCGGCTGCGGGCTCGACTGCGATCCTGGTCTCCATCCAAAGCCAACGTTGGGCTTCGACGATGTCGTCGTCGCCAACGAGGACCGACTCGTCGATCCAGACTCGGGCCCGCCAGGGGTTGGGCCCAACCGACCGGGCCCCGAGGGACGATGCTGCCACTCCCGACACTGCGACCTCCACCGGATGTCCGGCTTCCATTGCCGCGTTGAAGCTTCGGCAAAGCTCGGGTTCGACGGCCACGACTGTCACCCGGTCACGGAACCAGCTTGCGATCCCCCCGATCAGCCCTCCTCCACCCACGGCGCAGAGGACGACGTCCACCGCTGTGTGTCGGTCGATCTCTCGCCCCAGGGTGCCCTGACCAGCAATCACTTCGGGCTGGTCATAGGCATGCGCCGTAAAGGCACCCGTCTCGGCTGCGAACTCCTCTGAAGCGGCGAGAGCGTCGTCGTAGTAGCCGGGGATGACTCGAACATCCGCCCCGTGCTCGGCGATCCGGTCGATCTTTTCGGGAGGGGATGTCTCCGGCACGAACACGGTGGCGTCATGTCCCAGACGTGAGGATGCGTGCGCCACTGCGATACCGAAATTTCCACCGGAGGCGGCCACCACGCCGAATGGCGGGACTTCTCTGGAGGTGAGGATGGAGAACGCACCTCTCGGCTTGAAAGATCCGGTCACCTGGAGATGCTCGAGCTTGAGGGCCAGCCTGTAGTCGTCCGAAATGACAGGACCCAATTCCAGAATCGGGGTGTGCCGGACAAAGGTCGCGATCCGCGACGCGGCGGCCTCGATGTCACCAGGGGTCACTTCGGAGGCGTCCACGAGCCTCAGACGATACGACGTTTGCTGGCCCATCTAGCCAGCTCATGGCGATTGGTGAGTTGAAGCTTGCGGAGGACCGAGGAAACGTGGGTTTCCACCGTCTTGATCGAGATGTTGAGCTTTCGGGCGACCTGTTTGTAGGCGAAGCCACGTGCGATGAGCCGCAGGACGTCCTTCTCGCGTGACGTCAGCTGGTCGAGCTCAGGGTCGTCGTCGGAGGGGATCGCCCCGGCGAAGGCGTCGAGGACGAAACCGGCCAGACGTGGCGAGAACACTGCGTCGCCGGCGTTGATCCGCTGAATCGCGGCGGACAGATCTTCGGGCTCGATGGTCTTGGTGACATACCCACGGGCGCCAGCCCTGATCATGGTGATCACGTCCTCTGCCTGGTCCGACACCGACAGCGCGAGAAATTTCACATCTGGATTGGTCCCGGTCACTCCCTCCACGACCGCGATTCCGCCACCGTCAGGCATGTGGACATCCACCAGCACCACGTCGGGCTGGTAGCCACGGATCTCTTCGATTGCAGTGTCGACGTCGTAGGCGGACCCGACGATCCGGAACTCGTCGGCGAGCTCGGCTTTGACCCCGGACAGGAAAAGCCGGTGATCGTCGACGAGATATACCTTGATGCTCACAACGTCAGCCTAAGTATGACTTCGGTTCCCTCCCCCGGCTCACTCTCGATATTGACCTGGCCGCCCACCCTCTCCACCCGAGAACGTATCGACTCCGAAATGCCCTTGCGGTCGTCCGGCACTGAATTGGGATCGAATCCCTTCCCCTGATCGGTGATGATCAAATCGAGGGAGTTTTCTTCGACCTCGAGGAAGAGCGACATCCGGTCGACGCCAGAATGTTTCGCCGCATTCACCATCGCCTCCGTCGCGGCCGCCACCAGAGCCTTGGTCTGCTCGTCGACCCGGTGATCGCCGACGGTCACCACGTCGACCGGTATCTGAAAGTCCTCCTCGATTCGAGCGGCGGCCCGCTTGAGTGCGGTCGAAACTAGATCCACTCCGTCAAGCGGCGCCGTGCCATAGAGCCAGTCGCGCAGTTCGGATTCCTGATGACGAGCAAGGATGGCCATGCGTTGTGGGTCGTCGCTGCGTTGGATCAGCGCCAGGGTTTGCAGAACGGAGTCATGGAGGTGCGCCGCCACTTCGGCTCTTTCTTCCTGGCGGATTCGCTCACTCCTCTCCGTGCTCAGATCGGCGATCAGTCGTCTCACCCAAGGGCCGAACGCGATGAAGATTCCAAGGCCGGTCAGGAACACGGCGAGAAACACCACGCCAAATTCGAAGATGCGACCGACCGCCGTTGCAAACATCACAATGCCGGCTACGAGGAGCACGCCACCGAGAACGAGACGCACCTTGCTCACCTTCTTCGCATCCGGATTTATCAAAGCGGCGAGCGCCCCCGGACTCGACGGATCCGTGACGGCGGCGGTACCGAATGAAAGCGCGCCGGCAGTGAGAACCAGCACAGCGTTGGGCCACAGACCGACGGCCCCCAACAACAACAAAAGGCCGAGGAAGGCGATACCAAGGCCTGCCGTCTGGCTGCTCTCGACCGGCTTGGTCGAGCGATCTTCGACCCGGTCGAAAGTGACGATCCAGAAGAGGAGATAGACGATACCTCCGATCCCCCAGACGGTTATCAACGTCACGAATGCGGCGCGCACGTAGCCGTCACGAACCCCGAGCGTGTCGGCGATGCCACCGGCCACCCCGGCGATCACACGGTTCGTCATTCGTCGTTGGGGTTGGAGGGTTCGGACCTCCGTTGGGGACTCCACGCCTGGCATGATGCACCTCCCCGTCGCGAAGCTCAATCGGGGGATCCCCTGAAGAGCTTCAGGGTCCGCTCAGGGTGGTCACCGATGGCAAAGACCACCGACATCTGGCGTAATTGGGAACATGGAAGAAACAAAAACATCCACGACTTCTTCGGAGTCGCAACGTCGCTCACCCGTGTTGGTCCGGCCGATTCAGGGCCGGATGCTGGCGGGCGTGGCGAAAGGAATTGCCGACCACTACGGAATCTCTGAGTGGATACCGAAGCTGTTGTTTGTGATCACCACGTTCATGGGTGGTCTTGGTGTGGCGCTCTATGCCGCCGGGTGGGCATTCATCCGCTCCGAAGACGAGCCCGACTCGATCGCCGACAG
>Ga0299914_10004126_pt1 | contig 10416 bp, 9 predicted proteins | sample RVTome_10_FD_201361 | JGI IMG/M metagenome (GOLD analysis project Ga0299914, IMG submission 201361) | Soil microbial communities from uranium-contaminated site in the Upper Colorado River Basin, Wyoming, United States - RVT153D57 (version 2) ... | reverse complement strand
GCAGATCGCTGCGGAGCATGGCGACGTCGACGTCTGCGTGGGTGGGCACTTCCGCGCGCAACGTCTGCCATACATCGTCGAAATGCGCCCAGCCCCAGTCGTCATCGAGAGCGCTGGCGATGCCGGCGCAGGCAAGCCACGGCTCGCGCGCGCTGCCCGGTTGGACGACCAGCGGTTCGAGCTTCTGGATGCGCCGCTCGAGGTTCGTGAACGTCCCTTCCCTCTCGGCATAGGCCACGCTCGGAAGGACGACGTTCGCATGCGACACGGTCTCGGTGGGGAACAACTCCATGACGACGGCGAAGACGTCACTCTCGAGCGCGCGCCGGGCCAGTGCTGCATCGGGGAAGTCGGCGATCGGATCGGCGCCGAAGATGAGCAATGCGTCCAGCTCCCCCGCTCCTGCGGCTTCGAGGATCGCCCGTACATCCATGCCCGGCTCGGCGATCGATTTGTGTCCCGGCTCCAACGCAGGGTGGACCCCCATGTCGAGCAAGCCCTGCGACCCCGCGTGCGGCGGGCACACAAGCACCTTCGCATCGCGCTCTGTAACGAGTCGCTGGGCGAGCTCGAACGAAGCCTTCTCCCGCCGGCCCGCGTGAGCCGGCCCCCAGCACACGACCAGTGGGCCGGCAAGCTCCGTCGTGTGTGCATCTGCGTCGAACTCGGCGAACGACCGATAGGAATGGGTCGCGAAGCTGTCGAGGGACGTACGCCGCGCCGACACGACGACGAGATTCGCATCGTGGTCGAGAACGGCTTGGCGCAGTCGCAGATAGAGGACCGGAAGCGTTTCCTTCGGATCCGGGCCGATCCACACAATGGTCCGTGCGTTCTCGAGATCGAGGATCGTCGCGGTTGAACCTGCTGCAGGACCGACCTCCAACCAGCGCTCGTAGGGCGCGCCGGCGTCCTGGATGCGGGAGTCCACGTTCGAGGTCTTCAGGGTCTTGCGCGCGAGCCGACCGATGGCGAACGCATCTTCGGTCGTCAGGTGGCCGCCGGCTATCACACCGATGCGTTCCTTGCCTCGCACGGCCTCCGCGATCTTCTCGAACGCCGAGGTCCACGAAACGGGTTCGAACTCGTCCGCGTCGTTACGCGCAAGTGGTGTCTTCAGTCGTTCGGACGACTCCACGTGGTGGTAGCCGAAACGGCCCTTGTCGCAGTTCCAGAAATCGTTCACCTGCTCGTTCGGGAGTGCCTGACACCTCACCAGCCGGTCGTTGCGCGATTCATTCGTGATCGGACATCCCACCGAGCAGTAGGTACAGACGCTGGGAGCGGTCTCGAGGTCCCAGGGGCGGGAGACGAACCGATACGGCTTCGACGTCAACGCCCCTACCGGGCAGATCTGGATCGTGTTCCCCGAGAAATAACTGTCGAACGGCTCGTCGGAGAACGTGAGTATCTGCGTGCCGGCGCCGCGGTCCACGAGCTGGATGAAACGGTCGCCGGCGATCTCATCCGCGAAGCGGACGCACCGCCAGCACAACACGCATCTCTCGCGATCGAGCACGACGAGATCCGAGATCTCGAGCGCCTTCTCGTATGTGCGTTTCGGCTCCACATAGCGGGTCGACCCGGGGCCGTGCGCGTAGGTCTGGTCCTGTAACGGGCATTCCCCCGCACGGTCGCAGATCGGACAGTCGAGTGGGTGGTTGATCAGGAGGAACTCGAGCATCCCGCGCTGAGCATCGACCGCGTTCTCCTCGACGGTATTGACGTTCATCCCATCCGCAACGGGGGTCGCGCAGGCCGGCAGCAGCTTGTTCTGGCCCTCGACCTGGACGAGGCACATCCGGCACACCGCCACCGACTTCATGCCGGGGTGGTAGCAGAAGCGAGGTACGAACACGCCGAGCTCTTCGGCAACGTCGATCAAGAGACGGCCCGGCTCGGCCTCGACGGTCTGCCCGTTGATCGTGACGGACACGGGTGCCTGGTCCGGCATCAGGCTCCCTCCCACTCATCGGTATCGATTCCGGCCGACGGCTGCGAACCGATCCCCGACTCTCCGAGACCGAGTCCGCGCGAGCGCGTGCCCGCGAACGCGTAGTGCTCGTCGTCCATCGGACAGCGACCGTCGACAACGTGACGTTCGAACTCGTCGCGGAACAGCTTCACGTTCGATCTGAGAGCCCACGAAGCAGCGTCTCCGAGGGGACAGAACGAACGGCCGTCCATCCCGTCGGCGATATCGAGAAGAAGATCGAGGTCCTCCTGCCGTCCTTCGCCATGCTCGATGCGTTCGAGGACCTTCTCGGCCCACCACGTGCCTTCGCGGCACGGAGTGCACTTGCCACACGATTCGTGCTCGAAGAACTGTGTCGTCACGAGCGCGTTGCGCACCATGCACGTCGTTTCGTCCATGAACACCACCGCTCCCGACCCGAGCATGGTTCCGGCTTCCTTCAACGACTCGAAATCCATCGCGACGGTCGTATCCGTAAGCAGGGGAGCACTGGCCCCGCCGGGGATGATCGCTTTGAGGCGCTTCGCGTCTCGCATCCCGCCGGCCAGGTCGAGGACCTCCTTGAGGCTCGTGCCGTAGGCGACCTCGTAGTTGGCGGGACGGTTCACGTGCCCCGACACCGACAGCACTTTGGTGCCGGGGGACTTCTCGGTTCCCCACTGCTTGTGCCACTCCGCCCCGTTGCTGATGATGGCCGGCAGGGTCGAGAGGGTCTCCGTGTTGTTGATGACCGTGGGCTGTCCGTACAGGCCCTTCACTGCGGGGAACGGGGGCCGCAGTCGGGGTTGCCCGCGGAACCCTTCGAGGGAATCGAGCAACGCCGATTCCTCACCACAGATGTACGCGCCTGCGCCGCGATGGAGAACGATGTCGAGGTCGAACTTCGATCCGAATATCCCGCGACCCAGGAATCCGCTCTCGTAAGCAGAGCGGATCGCCGCGTCGAGCCGACGCGATCCGAGTGCGAACTCACCCCGGCAATAGATGAACGACTTGTTCGCGCCGTTCGCCCATGAGGCGATGATGATCCCCTCGATCAGTTGATGGGGGTCCGCCTCGGCCAACTCACGGTCCTTGAAGGTTCCCGGTTCGCCTTCATCGTGGTTGACGACCACATAGCGCGGCGCTACGTCCTGCGGCACGAACGACCACTTCATCCCCGTCGGGAACCCGGCGCCGCCCTTCCCGCGCAGGCCCGATGCCTTCACGACCTCGGTCACTTCGGCGGGCGTCATCGTGGTTACCGCGGTTCGGGCGGCCTCGTACGCGTTGTCGGCGCGGGCCCGCTCGAAGGTCCACGAGTCCTCGCCGAACTCGCGCAGACGGCGCAAGACGACCCGCGTCTCCTCAGCCATTTGGGCCTTCGACGCGAGGCCGGTGGCCGGGTGAGAAGTCGGCTGGCTGGGATTCGCCCCCGACGGTCCGGGCGACCTCGTCACCCGCGGTTCCCGGAAGGACGACACCGGCGATCGCGGTTTCGCGGGCGATCTCCTTGGACGTCTTGAGAGGCTCGTTCCGGGCACTCGTCACGGCATCACCGCGCTCGAGCTTGGCGACGATCTCGGACGCGCTCTCGGGCGTTACTCCGTAGAAATCCTCGTAGTTGATCTGCATGCTCGGCGCGCCGTCACAGGTCGCCAGGCACTCGGCGGCCTCCAACGAGAAGCGTCCGTCCGGTGTGGTCTCGCCAACCTCGATCCCCAGCCGCTCCTGCAGAGCTGCGATCACCTTGCGGGCCCCGTTGTGGGTGCACGAGATGTTGCGGCACACCGAGATCAGGTAGTCCCCCTGTGGGCGCTTCTTCAGCATCGAATAGAAGCTTCCCGACGCGAGGACCTGGGCCGGGGTTATCCCGAGGATCTCCGCGACCTCGCGCATCCCGTCGGTCGAGACGTAGCCTTCGACCGACTGCACGAGGAACAGCAAGGGCAGCGTCGCCGATCGCGAGTTCGGATACTTCGCGACGATCCGATGGGCGGTCTGCCGCAGCTCGTCGTCGAGCACGCGCGTGCGGGGATGACCGTTGGACGAAGGCTTGACGGTCACCGGTCTACGCCCCCCATTATCGGGTCGACGGATGCGATACAGGCAACGAGGTCGGCGATGAGGCCGCCGATCACCATCGGAGCCAGTGTCTGCAGGTTCACGAAGCTCGGGTCGCGCACGTGGCAGCGATACGGGGACGTACCCCCGTCGCTAACGACATAGGCCCCGAGCTCGCCGCGCGGCGACTCGACCGCCACGTACGCCTCGCCGGTCGGCACCGTGTAACCCTGGGTGACGAGCTTGAAGTGATGGATGACTGCTTCCATCGAACGATTGAGCTCGTCGCGGGGCGGAGGGGTGAGCTTCGGATCCATGTTCTTGAAATCGCCCTTGGGCATCTTGCCGAGGAGTTGCTCGATGATCTTTACGGACTCGCGCATCTCGGCAACCCGCACACGGTAGCGCGCGTACACGTCTCCTTTCGTGTCGGTGGGCACGTCGAAGGAGACTTCTCCGTAGGCTTCGTAAGGCATGTCGCGTCGAAGGTCCCAGTCGCACCCGGACGCGCGTGCGATCGGGCCGCTCGCACCGAGCGCAAGCGCGTCGGAACGCGACATGACACCAACTCCCGACGTGCGCTCGAGGAAGATCGGGTTCGAAGAGAGAAGTTGCTCGTACTCGTCGATGCGCCCCGGCATGGACTCGACGATCGCGCGAACCGGCCGCTCCCACCCGGACGGGAGGTCCTCCCAAACACCGCCGGGGATGATGTAGCCGTGGTTCATCCGGAGGCCGGTGACCATCTCGTAGAAGTCGAGGATCATCTCGCGCTCGCGGAATCCGTAGAACATCGCCGACATCGCACCCATGTCGAGACCCTGCGTCCCGAACCACACGAGATGTGACGACAAGCGATTGAGCTCGGCAAGCATCGTTCGGATGTACTTGCCACGCGGCGGAACCTCGATGCCGAGGAGTTGCTCGACGGCCAGCGAGTAAGCCTGCTCGTTGAAGAGGGGAGCAAGGTAATCCATGCGCGTCACGATCGTGACCGCGCCGCGCCAGTTCTGGTCCTCGCACTCCTTCTCCATCCCCGTATGGAGATAACCGATGATCGGAAGGCACTTCGTGACCCGCTCGCCATCGAGCTCGAGTAGCAGGCGGAGTACCCCATGGGTCGACGGATGCACCGGCCCCATGTTGATGACCATGAGCTCGTCGGCCGGGTCGAAGGACTCGACGAACGCGCCCTGACCTCGGGCCTCCACTTCGCGTACGAGCTCCGAAGGATTGACCGCAGTGCTCACGGGGCGTCGCCTTCCTCGACGACCTGACCGAGCCGGTCCACTCGAACGCCGCTCTCGATCGCGTCGGGTGCCTGACCTGGAGCCTCGATCTGAAGAAGTGGCTGCTCCACGAACTCCACGGCGACCTTCCCGACGCCGTAATCCTTGCGGAGCGGATGACCCTCCCACTCGTCGGGCATCAGGATCCGAGTGAGGTTGGGATGTCCCTCGAAGACGATCCCGAACATGTCGTAGGCCTCGCGCTCCATGAAGTTGGCGGTGGGCCAGACCTCGCTGACCGATGGGATCGTCGGCGGATCTCCCTCGGCGGTTACGTGGATCGTCTGACGTTGCTTGCGTTCGTGGTGGAGCAACTGGACGACGATCCCGAACCGCTCGTCGGCGCGCCCGATGCGCAGCTTGTCGAGCCCGCACAGGTCGGCCGGCCACCAGCCCTCGCTCTTGAGCGCCCGTGCGCGCTCGATCCATCTCCCTGCTTGAACGGAAGAACCCGCCACCCTATGAGGCCCTTCCCGCGGTGTACTCGCCACGCCGGATCTTCTCGTGTAGCAGCATGATCCCGTCGATCAACATCTCCGGTCGCGGTGGGCACCCCGGCACGTAGATGTCTACCGGCACGATCTGATCGACGCCTTGGACCAAGGCGTAGTTGTTGAACACTCCGCCCGTCGATGCGCACGCGCCCATCGAGATGACCCACTTCGGCTCCGTCATCTGGTCGTAGATCTGACGCAGTACGGGGGCCATCTTCTGAGAGACGCGGCCTGCCACGATCATGAGGTCGGCCTGGCGCGGCGAAGCCCGGAAGGCTTCCATCCCGAACCGCGCGAGATCGTGTCGCGGCATCGTCGAGGACATCATCTCGATCGCGCAGCAGGCGAGTCCGAAGGTCGCAGGCCACAGCGACGACCGCCGAGCCCAGTTCACCAACTTGTCGAGCTGCGCGGTCAGGAAGTTCGCGCCGACGACGTCGCTTACTCCGCCCACTCGAGACCCCCGCGCTTCCAGACGTACGCGTATGCGGTGACGAGGATCACGACGAATACCGCCATCTCGAGGAGCCCAAACATCTGCAGCTCTCCGTAGGCCACTGCCCACGGGTAGAGGAAGACGGTCTCGATGTCGAAGATGATGAATAGCATCGCGATGAGATAGAACTTCACCGGGAAGCGCTCGCGTTCGGCGACGCCTTCTTCGGGAACGATCCCGCACTCGTACGGATCGAGCTTCGCCCGCGTCCATTTACGCGGTGTCAGCCGGGACGAGGCCAGGATCGAAGCCACAGCGAAGACGGTCGACAGGATCACGAGGAACAGGATCGGCAGATAGGCGCCCAGCGTCATCTGCGATGGCTCCTTCCGCCATCATCCGCGTAGGTCCCGCCGCAAACGGTCATCGCTTCATCTCCCCGATCCTCTTGAGGGCGCGCAGACCGACCTGCTGGACCCCCGAGCGTTTCGGATCCTCGAGATTCGCCATGAAGGTCAATGCGAAGCTCATCAACCGCTTGGAGCGCATCCCCATCGAGACCAGGCGCTCCATCAACTCGGGGTGGCCGATCATGCGAACGAAACGCCGGCCGAGCCGGTAATAGGGGCCGTAGGTCGTTTCGAGCTCAGACGTGTAGCCGTGGAGGGTCACGTCGGAGCCCGATCGCAGCGCTTCGTCGATGTGACGACCCGCGATCCTCCCGGTCTCGTATCCGTACGCGATCCCTTCCCCATTGCACGGATTGATCATCCCGGCGGCGTCGCCGACGAGTACGAAACCGGGGCCGTGGGGAGGCCACACACTTTGCCCCATGAACAACCGGCCGCCGCGCGGCTTGGAGACGACCGTGTCGTAGTTGACACCCCACTCCCGCGGAAGGTTGTCGACGAAGTTGCGCTGGAGCGTGTTGAGGTTGATGTTCTTGTATCCACCGTAGGTGGAGAGGATGCCCACACCCACGTTCACGGTGCCGTCGCCAACCGGGAAGACCCAGCCGTAGCCGGGCAACGCGTCGGGGCCGAGCTTGACCTCGAGGAAAGCTTCGAACCAGCCGCAGCTCTCCATCGGCGATGTGAAGTACTGCCTTATCGCCCAACCCATCGGATAATCCTGGTTGCGGACGCGCCCCAGTGATGCTGCGAACTTAGTCGCGGCCCCCTCGGCGCAGATCACGAAGCGGGCGTTGATATTTTCGTCTTCACCGTCGCGTTTCGCCGTGATGCCGGTAACGGTGCCGTCGTCGAAGATCGGTCGTACGACCTCGGTGTGCTGCAGCACCTTCGCGCCGGCCGCTTCGGCGTTCGCGAGCACGATCGAATCGAGCTCCCTGCGCGGCTTGACGAGCCCGTAGTTCGCCCATCCCTCGAGCTCCGGCCACGGCAGCTCCATGGTCCGTCCCGCCGCATGGATGCGCAGTCCTGCCACAGACTCCCATTGGGCGAGCTCGTCGCCGAGGCCCATCTCGTGAAGGACCTTGACCGCTCGGGGGGTGAGGCCGTCGCCGCACGTCTTCTCGCGCGGGAACGTCTTCTTCTCGCAGACGACCACCGAATGGCCCCGGGTAGCGAGATAGTGAGCGGCCGCGGCCCCTGAGGGCCCGCCGCCGACGATCGCAACGTCGAACGTCGTCACGCCGGCCGAACCTCCCTTCTCCGAGGGGCGGAACGCTCCACCGGAGAGCTTGTGAAAATTTTCACGAGCGGAGCCGCGAGTCTACTCCCACCTAGACCGCGACATCCGCGCTCCTTAGCGAGGCTGAGGACCCTCTGAGGACGGCGCGCCACTCCCATTGTTCGCCCACGATCATCGGCGCGCCGCCCAGCAAGAGGAGTCCTCGGCCGAGCGCCAGGCCTTATTCCGCGACGAGGGTGCCGATCATGGATGTGGGATGGAGGTCACAACGGAAGAAGTACTCGCCGGCCTCGAGAGCGGGGATGTCGTTGTCGATCTGGCCGCCTCCGTCCACGTTCTGGCCCTGGAAGATGGCTTCCTGCGCGCTGTCGTCCTCGTAGACCGAGAAGTTGTGGACGACGGAGTCGTCGTTCACGAACGTCACGGTCGTCTCCTCGTCCGCCGGCAGCGTGATCTCGTCGGTGTCGAAAGCTACGTTCGCGGCGGTGATCGTTATCGCGCCCGTGTCGGGAGGGGCCGGGGCCGCACCGTTACCTTCGCCGCCACCGGACGCATCGTTCTGGGCCACGACGATCCCGATCGCGAGTAGCGGGATCAGCAAGTACAAGATCGCAAGCATCGGCGAACGGCGCTCACCCGCTTCGGCCGCGGCCGTCGCCGGGACTCCGGTCGCGATGAGCTCGTCGATCAGCTTGCGGCGCTCGTACATCGCCGTCTGGCCTTGGAACTGCGCCTCGGTGGTGACCGAGTCCTCGGGCCGCACGCGCGTTCCAGTCGCGCTGCCGTGGGTCACCCCCGCAGGACGAGCCGGGGTCGCGGCGGCGGCCGCGGCGGCGGGAGCCGGTTGCTCCGCCGGCTGCGCACGGGTAACAGCTGGTTCGGAGGGCTGGACGGCAACCTCTTCGGTCGGAGGCTCCTCGGCAGGTTCAGCGGCGGCTGCCGGTGCAGGCGCCGGTTCGGGCTCGGGCGCGGCCGGTTCCTCGGCAGGGACTTCCTCGGCAACGGGCTCGGCCTCGGCTGCGGGTGCGGAGCCATCGCCACTCTCGAGATGTGGCTGCGCGCCGGGCCACCATTTGGGTTCCTTGGGATGGGGCGAGCCTTGCTCGGCGCGGGCCCGGGCGGCCTTCGCGCGCCCTTCCGCCACCGCGGGGCTCACGCCCTTGCCCTGCTCTTCGGTCAGAACCTCTTGGTAGATCTGCTCGGGGTCGGCCACCTCAACTCCTGTGCGTTCGTGGATCAGAGCGGGGCAAATCTAACCGCGCGCGGAAGGGTCCCCGGCTAGGCCACACGATCCACCGCTGCAGCGATCAGGTCGCCCAACGCCGCGCGCGCGTCCTCGGGGATATCTGCGCTTCGTAGCTCGTCCGCGGCGGTGCGTTCGAGGTCGCGGATCAGTCCCTCCGCCTCGGCCCGCGCCCCCGACGACTCGACGAGAGCGCGCAGCCACGCGGTCTCCTCCACGGTCAGCCGATCCGCGCCCCAACCATCCCTGAACCGGTCCCTGTCCGGACCAGTGGCGCGCGCGGCCGTCGTTGCGAAGAGGAAATTGCGCTTCCCGTCGCTGATGTCGGCATCCGTTGACTTGCCGGTCACCGCCGGGTCCCCGAACATCCCGAGAAGGTCGTCGCGGAGCTGGAAGGCTTCACCGGCCGCGACGCCGACCCTGCGCAGGGTGGCAACAAGCTCGTCGCCACTGCCCGCGAGCTGCGCCCCCACCACCAAGGGCCCCTCGATCGAGTACGACCCCGACTTCAGATGGGCGATCCGGCGCGCGCGTTCGGGATCGATGTCGTTGGGGGCCGTGACGTCGAGGTACTGGCCGGCGATGACCTCTTGTTGCATCCTGGAATAGCTCCCGTAGGCCGCGGCCACCACGTCGGTTCCGAATCCCGCCGACAGCAGGGCAGCATCGGCGAACACGAGCGCCAGGTCACCGACCAGCAACGCGCCATCGAGACCCAGCCGGGCGAACGACGTTGGTTGCCCACGCCGCTCTGCGCTCGAATCCATGATGTCGTCGTGGATGATCGCGAACGTGTGCAGCAGCTCGAAGGTGATGGCCGCACGGATGATGCGATCGTCGTGGCCGCTGCCGGACGCGCGGTAGCCCCAGTAACAGAAGGCAGGCCGCAACCGCTTGCCGCCCGACGCCACGACCCGCTCGATCTCGGCCACGAGTACCTCCGAGTCGGGAGCCTCGGCCCGCCGTCGCTCAAGGTAGGTGCGGATGCCGTCGTCGACCAGCTCTCGCAGCTCGGGTCGGGTCGGGGTGTAGGTGCCCATGTCGCTACCCTAGGCCCGTGAAGATCGTCCTCCTCTCCCTCGCGCTGGTGGTGGCGGCATGCTCGCCGGGCGCCGAGTCCTCCGACGCGCGGTCTGTGACCGGCGTGGTCGTCGACGTGGAATCCACCGGGCTCAACGAGGTGACGAGCTTCGAGCTACGCGCCGACGATGCCACGACGACGATCTACATCGACGAAGACGTCGAGTATGGCTTCCCGTTGGGACACTTGAACGCCCACATGA
>Ga0299914_10004125_pt1 | contig 10416 bp, 10 predicted proteins | sample RVTome_10_FD_201361 | JGI IMG/M metagenome (GOLD analysis project Ga0299914, IMG submission 201361) | Soil microbial communities from uranium-contaminated site in the Upper Colorado River Basin, Wyoming, United States - RVT153D57 (version 2) ... | reverse complement strand
GCCCGCCTGCTGGGCGCCGCCGCTCGCCCGCTGGCCCAGACGGCCGACGAGGCGACGAAGCTCCTGCCGCAGGTCACCGATCTCAGCCGCTGCGTCACCGAAGTGCTCGACCCCACCGCGGACACGGCGATCACGGTCGACCCGAACGACCCCGCCAACGCCTCCACCGTGTGGCAGGAGTTCTTCTACGGCGCCGTCAACCTCGCGGGGGCCGCCGGCAACTTCGACGGCAACGGCTACTACCTGCGCGCCCAGGCGGGCGGGGGCGAGGTGCTGGTGCGCTCCCCGAACCCCCTGGGGAGCATCGGCAACACCACCAACTACGGCACCACCCAGGACGACTCGCCCTTCCCGGCGCGCGGCGTGCAGCCGGCGCTGCCCGCCACGGCGCCGCCCTACCGGCTCGACGTCGCCTGTCACACCAACGCGCCGCCGGCGCTGAACGGGTCCGTCGCGGCGCCGGCTCCCCCGGACATGCAGGTGGTGCCGTGAAGCGCGCGATCCGAGAGCACCTCACCGACTTCATCGCGATCATCGCCGTGGTCGCGTTCGGCCTCGCGGTGACCCTGTTCATCCTCTCGCGCCAGCAGGCCCCCTACCCGGCCTGGATCCCGGTGCTGGGCGACGACACCTTCGAGGTGCGGGGCGAGTTCAGCTCGGCGCAGGCCGTGACGCCCGGCCAGGGCCAGACGGTGAACATCGCCGGGATCAAGGTCGGCGACATCACCGAGGTGACTCTCGAGGACGGCAACGCCGTCGTGACCATGCTGGTCGACGACGAGTACGCGCCGATCCTGCGCGAGGACGCGACGATGATGCTGCGCCCCCGCACGGGCCTTCAGGACATGGTCGTCGAGCTCGATCCCGGAGAGGAGGGCGAGCCGCTCGAGGAGGGCGCGTCTGTGCCCCTGACCCAGACGGAGTCCCAGGTCCAGTCCGACGAGGTCCTGGCATCGCTCGACGGCGACACGCGCGCCTACCTCCAGCTCCTGCTCGACGGCGGCGGCAAGGGCCTCGGCGGCAACGGCGAGGAGCTCTCGGCGGTGCTCAAGCGCTTCGAGCCCACGGCCCGCGACCTCGCCCGGATCAACGGCCGCCTCTCCGAGCGCCGGCAGAACATCGCGCGCTCCATCCACGCCTTCCGCCAGGTCTCCGAGGAGCTCGGCTCGTCCGACACCCGCCTCGGCGAGTTCGTCGAATCCTCCAACGCCGTGCTGGAGTCCTTCGCCCGCCAGGAGGCGTCCATCCGTGGCACGCTCCAGGAGCTGCCGTCGGCGCTGGCGGCCACCCGGGGCGCCCTGGAGAGCGGCGACGGGCTCGCGACCGAGCTGGGGCCGGCAAGCACCGCCCTGATCCCCTCGGCCGAGGCCCTCGGCCCGGCGCTGCGCGAGACGCGGCCGTTCCTCCGGCGCACCGTCGAGCCGATTCGCGATCAGATCCGCCCGTTCACCCGCCAGGTGCGCCAGCCCGTGCGCCACCTGACCGAGGCGGCGGGCGCGCTCAACAGCGCGACCCCGGCGCTCAGGGAGTCGTTCTCGGAGCTCAACCGCCTGTTCAACGTCCTCTCCTTCAACCCGCCCGGCGCGGAGGAGGGCACCCTCTTCTGGGCGAGCTGGTTCGCGCACAACGCCAACGGGCTCTTCTCCTTCCAGGACGCGCACGGGCCGTTCCTGCGCGGGCTCGTGATGCAGTCCTGCGCCACGGCCGCCAACGCCGAGGCACTCACGAACGACGTCGGTACCCCGAGGCCCTTCCTCAAGACCCTGCAGGAGCTCACGCGCGTTCCGACCTCCAACGCGCCGCCGCCGTACGACCCGACGCAGCCCGCGATCTGCTCCCTGCCCGGATGACCCAGCTCGCCGACATCCGCAGTGAGGGGTGCAGCTGATGGCCACGCGTCCCCCCACAGCCGTGCGCATCCTGATCGCAGCCGGCTTCGCGCTCTCGTGCTTCGGCCTGGCCCTGTTCCTCTGGATCGCGTTCGGCGGGCCCTCCCCGCTGAACCCCCAGGGCTACCGGGTGACGGTGCCGTTCGATGAGGCGACGACCCTGGCCCAGGAATCCGACGTGCGGATCTCGGGAGTCTCCGTCGGCAAGGTCAAGTCGATCGAGCTGGGCGACGAGAGCCTGGCCCACGCCGAGCTGGAGCTCGATGCCGCCTACGCGCCGATCCCCGAGGACACGCGGGCGACGCTCCGGCAGAAGACGCTCCTGGGCGAGACCTACGTGGAGCTCACCCCGGGCGACGCCGAGGGCCCCTCGGTCGCCGAGGGCGACAGCCTCGCCGAGGCCCAGGTGGCCGACTCGGTGCAGCTCGACGAGATCTTCCGCGCCTTCGACGATCGCACCCGCGACGCGTTCCAGGCGTGGATGCAGGGCCAGGCGGCGGCGCTTCGCGGGCGCGGCGACGACCTCGGCCTTGCCATCGCCAGCCTGGACCCGTTCGCCGAGGAGGCCGATCGCGTACTGCGGCTGCTCGACACGCAGGAGCTCGCCGTGCGCCAGCTTGTCCGCGACGGCGGCGAGGTTTTCGACGCGCTCTCCGAGCGTCGTGGCCAGCTTCGGGGCACGATCCGCAACTCGAACGAGGTGTTCACCACCACCGCCTCGCGAAACGCCGAGCTGGAGGAGATCTTCCGCATCTTCCCCACCTTCCTGCGCGAGACGCGCGCGACCCTGACGCGCCTCGACGAGTTCGCCCAGGACACCAACCCGCTGATCACGCAGCTGCGGCCCGCCGCCCGCGAGCTGAGCCCGACGCTGATCGATCTCGGCATCCTGGCGCCCGAGCTGGAGGCGTTCCTGCGGGGGCTGCGCGGGACGATCTCGGCGGCGGGCCCCGGGTTCGGCGCCACGCGGAGGCTGCTGCGCGACGACCTGCCGCCCCTGCTCTCCGAGCTCGACCCGTTCCTCGCCGACTTCAACTCGATCTTCGAGATGGTCCGCCTCTACAGGCGCGAGATCGCCGGCCTCCTCGGCAACGTCACGGCCTCGACCCTCGCGGGCCAGACCGAGCTGGGCGAGAACCGGCTGCTGCTGCGCACCTCCTCGCCCCTTCACCCGGAGGGGCTCGCCGGCTATCCCCGCCGCCTGCTGATAAACCGGACGAACCCCTACATGCGCTTCGGCGGCGCGCTCAACCTGGCCCCCGCGGTGCAGGGATTCTTCGACTCCTACGAGACGCGCCATTGCGACGGCGCGCCGCCGGAGGGGATCAACGCACAGCTCGACCCGAGCGACTCGGGCGGCGGAGCGGGCCAGATCCCCTCCGATCTGTTCGACCGGATCCACCGGTTCTCGTTCAACGACATTCCCGCCGGGTTGGACGGTATGTACAACACGAACGATCTGCCGGCCCCGCCCTGCGCCCAGCAGCAGGACTTCGCCTCGATCGGAGTCTCGCCTGAGCAGACGCAATACCAGCACGTGCGTGAGCAGCCGTGAGCGCGAGCGTGATCTGCCGATCCGTAGTTCTCCGTAACTTTGGGGGGGGCAAACCGTTACAAGAGAAGGGGTTTGTGCCGATGTGGCATCCGAGAACGATCTCGATCATCGGTGTTCACGAACCCTGACCAACCCCCCAAGCCATTTGCGTGGCACCCCTCAGGGGCTCCCGCGCACCGACACATTCAAGAAACAAGGAGGAGAATGTGAAGAGCATCACCCGCAGCGGCATGGTCGCCGCGATCGCGGCCGCCCTCACCCTAGGGGTGAGCGCCAACGCGTTCGCAGCCGGCGCCGACGAGCAGACGTTTGATCTGACCTCGGCGATCAATCCCAACAACCTGAGCTTCCCCGCCTTCCAGGGCGCCGGGCTGTTCACCCAGACCCAGTGGCTGACCGACGACGGCGACCCGGTCGTGCCCGCCGAGGGCGCGGAGGAGATCCGGATCGACTTCGACGACGACATCAGGCTGACCACGAAGAAGCTGCCGAAGTGTCAGGCGGGCGCGGGCAGCCTCGCGACGATGACCACCGTGCAGGCCATCGCAGCGTGTGGCAACGCGCAGGTTGGATCGGGCGCGGCGAAGGTCCGCTTCGCGGGCTTCGGCGTTCCGCCCCTGAGCCTGCCGAACAGCGAGGCCAACTTCACGGTCACCGCGTTCAACGGCCCGAAGTCGACGGCCGGCCCCTCCGAGTGCGACAACACCAACCTCGGTGGCCCGGCCAACTGCGAGTGGGTGGGCGACAACAAGACGCTCTACCTGCACGCCTACAACCAGGTGACGAACCAGATCTCCCTCGTCCAGGGTGAGATCCAGAGCGCAGGTCAGACCCTGCCGGGCACGGGCACGCCCCCGATCACGGCGGGCTACGGCCAGCGCCTCGCGGTCACCGACGGCACCGACGCCGCCGGCGACGCAGGAGCGGTGAGCCTGTTCAACGCCCTGGTGCAGAAGAAGTACAACTACACGAAGAAGGGGAAGAAGATCAAGGCCGACTACGTGACGGCCCGCTGCAACCCCAACCAGGACGTGGATCCGTTCGTCCCGGGCACCCAGCCAGGCCTCCAGTTCAAGGCCGAGACGGTGTACGACGACGACACGAGCCACGGTGGTCCCGGGGCCAGCGTCGACACCGACAGCATCTTCACCCTCTGCAACACCAAGTAGAGCGAGGAAGCTGAGCACCTGAGAGAGGGGGCGGCCCGCGGGCCGCCCCCTTTTTCGTGCCCCGCCGCGGGCGCAGGTAGGTTTCCGCCATGAGGCGCGCGGGATCGCTGGCGGGAGCTTGCCTCGTGCTCGTGCTGTTGGCGAGCTGCGGCGAGTCCCAGAGGTTCACGGACCGCGAGGTCAACGAGGCCGTGAAGGTCGAGGACGGCAGCGTCGGCGGCGATCCCTTCTGCGAGGTCGGCGACGTGCTGAACGACGCGGAGGAGATCGAGGCGGCCCGGGCGGGCGAGGCGGCGCTGCTCACCTCCCGGCAGGGCAACGTGGGGATCGAGGTCGTGCCCCCCTTTCCCGACGACTGCGAGCGGGCAGTCCGCAAGGCGCTGAGCAGGCTGGACCCGCCCGAGCGCGACTAAGCGACCATCTAGATGTTGCCCGGGTCCGGGTCCGGGTCCGCGGGGCTGAGGATCCCCAGCGGGATCTGGCGCTGGGTGCGCTCCTGGTACTTGGCGTAGTCGGGCCACACCTCGACGACCCTCGGCCAGAGGCGCTCGCGCTCGGTTTCGTTCGCCTCGCGGACCTTCACCCGGCGGCGCTCGCCGCCGAGCCGGATCTCGGTCTCGTCCATCTCGCGCAGGTTGAGCCACCAGGCGGGATGGCGATGTGAGCCGCCCTTCGACGCGACGACGATCACGTCGGCGCCGTCGAGCGCGTAGAGCAGCGGCGTGGTGCGGCGCTCGCCGCTTCGCCGGCCCACGTGATCCACGAGCACCGTCTTCGAGCGGCCGAGCGGGCCCGGGAGCAGGTTGCCGCCGGTCAGCCTGTAGAGCGCGACGTGGGCCTTCGTGAACTGGCCGAACAGCCACCATTGCAGGTCCGAGGCCACGCGCTGAGTCTATGCTCAGGCTCCCCTTCGCGCCTGCCTCGATGCCCTTCTACGTCACCACCCCGATCTACTACGTGAACGCCGAGCCCCATCTGGGGCACGCGTACTCGACGATCGCCGCCGACATCCTCGCCCGCCACATGCGCCAGCGGGGCGAGGACGTGTTCTTCCTCACGGGCACCGACGAGCACGGCGAGCCCGTGGAGCTGGCCGCGACGCGCGAGGGCATCGAGCCCCAGGAGCTGGCCGACCGCAACGCGCCCAAGTTCGAGGAGATGGCGCGCCAGGTGGAGGCCACGAATGACTTCTTCATCCGCACGTCCGACCCGCGTCACGAGGCCAAGGTGGCCGAGATCATGCAGCGGGTCCACGACAACGGGCACGTGTACGAGGGCGTGTACGAGGGCTGGTACTGCCCCCGCTGCGCCGACTTCAAGACCGAGCGCGAGCTCGGCGAGGGCAACACCTGCCCGATTCACGAGATCCCGCTCGAGCTCGAGCGGGAGGAGAACTGGTTCTTCCGCCTCTCGTCCTTCGAGGACGACCTCAAGCGCCTCTACGCCGAGCGCCCCACCTTCGTCGTTCCCGACTTCCGCCGCAACGAGGCGCTCGCGTTCGTTGAGCGGGGGCTTCAGGACGTCTCGCTGAGCCGGCCGAAGCTGAAGTGGGGGATGCGGCTGCCCTGGGACTCCAGCCAGCGCATGTACGTGTGGTTCGATGCGCTCCTGAACTACGTGACGGCGCTGTCCTTCGCCCGTGAGGACGAGGACCTCACCGAGCGCTACTGGCCCTCGGCCTTCCACGTGCTGGCCAAGGACATCCTCAAGTTCCACGCCGTCATCTGGCCGGCGCTCCTGATGGCCGCAGGGCTCGAGCCGCCGCGCGGGATGGTGATCCACGGCTACCTGATGATGGGCTCGAAGAAGATGTCCAAGTCGCTCGGCAACGTGCTCGACCCGGGCGAGGTGATCGGGCGCTTCGGCGCCGACGCGCTGCGCTTCTATTGCTTCCGTGAGGTCTCATTCGGCCAGGACGGGGCGATCTCGGCGGCCGGCTTCGAGGCGCGCTACGAGAGCGAGCTGGCCAACGACTGTGGCAACCTGGCGAGCCGCACCCTGGCGATGATCGACCGCTATCGCGACGGCGTCGTTCCCGAGGGCGAGCCCGATCCCGCGCTCGCGCGCGGCAAGGGCGGGCTCGAGGGGCTCGACGGCCGCGTGCGCGAGCTGATCGACCTGGCCGAGCCCAGCCAGGCGCTCGAGGAGATCTGGGCGCGCGTACGCCGCCTCAACCGCTACGTGGAGGAGAACCGCCCCTGGGACCTCGCCAAGGAGGCCGCTGAGGAGACGTCCCTGCACGGACCCGATCACCAGCGGACGCGAAGCGGAGCAGGTGATCGGCTTGATTCGGTCCTCTACAACCTGGCCGAGGGAATCCGGGTGCTGGCGCTGCTCCTGTGGCCGTACCTGCCCGCCTCCAGCGGCAGGCTGCTGGAGGCGCTGGCCGAGGGCGGGCGAGAGCTGGATACGTTCGGGGCGCGCGGGGGCGGGCAGACGATCGAGCGCATCGGGCCGCTCTTTCCCAAGATCGACGGCTGAGCGCGTGCGCTACGTCGTCAAGACCGTGCTCGGCCTGGGCCTGATGGCCGCCGCGATCACGGCGTGCTCGTACGCGGTGGCCGAGCTGCTTCAGGTCGGCACCTGCGCGAGCGGTGGGCCGTATCAGATCGCCCGGGAATGCCCGGCGGGGACCGAGCGGCTGGTCATCGCCATCTTCCCGGCGGTCATGGTGATGCTGGGGGGCGGTTGGATCTACGCGACGCGCGGGTCGCCGCCGGGATCCCAGCGCGAGGGGGAGGGAGCCTCGGCGCTGCTTGTTATCTGGTGCGGGCTTTTCCTCGGCATCGCCTTCGCCTGCTTCTGGGCCGTCTGGGGACCAGACGCCAACCCCGGTCCCGGCGGCAAGCTCGGCGGGCTGATCGTCGGTTTCATCTTCGCGCCCATGGGCCTGCTGCCGCTGATCGCGGCGCTGTTCGCGTGGCGAGGCGGGCGCTCCCCTCCGGCGGCGGGCCCCACCGCGACGGCCGCCGGCGGGTCGCTGCGCGCGCCTTCGCTACGCCGGGCTGCCGGGAGCGGCGACAAGCTCAGCCGACTGGAGCGGCTCAACGAGCTGCGCTCCACGGGCGCGCTCACGGACGCCGAGTTCGAGCGGCTCAAGGCCGAGATTCTGGGATCGTGAACCCCGTCGCCGTCATCTCCCACCTCGTCGCCGTCGTCGCGGGCGTCTGGATCGGGCTCGGGCTGATGGGCGAGATCGCGCCAGACCTGCCCGACCCCGGCGTGCAGCCCGGGCTCAGCGCGCCCGGCGATCCGGAGGAGGTCGCGGGCGGCGACCCGGATTCGCTGCTCCGCGAGGAGAACCTGGGGCCCGCGCTCGACGACCTCGCCGAGCAGCTCGGGGCAGACGGGCACCTGCTGCGGCTGCGGATCGAGGCCGGCCGGGTGGCAGCCACCGAGGGCGAGGACGGCTACGACCTCGCGGACGTGCCGCCCTCCGGGCCAGAGGAGCTCGTCGACCTGATCGCGGGGGAGCGCCCGAAGGTGGGGATCGACGACGTCGACTCGGTGGAGCTTGTCCAGACGCGCGACGGGCCGCGGTGGCACGTGCAGCTCGTCTCCACCGGGCCGGACCTGCCGCCCCCGTGGACCTACGGGGCGCCGTTCGGGTTCGAGGGGCTGACCGTGGGTGGAGCGCCGCCGCGGCAGCTGGGGGAGTAGCGCCCGCCGCTCCTAGACTCATCGCTCAGTGGTCGACACGCACGCCCATCTCGGTATGTGCAAGCCCGCCGACGAGGTCCTGGTGGCGGCCGCGCGCGCGGAGGGGGTGAGGAGGATCCTCACGGTGGGCCTCGACGAGGCGTCCAACCGCGAGGCGATCGCGGCCGCCGAGGCCGCGGAGGAGGTGTTCGCCTGCGTGGGTCGCCATCCCAACTCGGCCACGGGCTTCGACGACGCTGCCGCGGCCGACATCGCCGAGCTCGCCCGCCATCCGCGGGTGGCCGCCGTGGGTGAGACCGGGCTCGACTTCTATCGCCACCACGCGACGCCCGACGAGCAGCGCCGGGCCTTCGAGGCGCAGATCGAGATCGCGCGAGAGGCGGGCAAGCCGCTCGTGATCCACATGCGAAGCGGCTCGGGGCCGGGCGCGGACGCGGTGGCGCAGGCGTTCGAAGCGCTCGCCGCGCGGGCGGACGGCGTGGCGGTGATCCTGCACTGCTTCTCCGCCCCGGCCGAGCGCGTGGCCGAGGCGGCCGAGCGTGGGTGGTACTGCTCGTTCGCCGGCAATCTGACGTATCGCAGCGCCGGCGAGCTTCGCACCGCGGCTCGCCTCGTGCCCGGCGAGCTGCTGCTGGTGGAGACGGATGCGCCGTTCCTCTCGCCCCAGCCCGTGCGGGGCAAGCCCAACGAGCCGGCCAACGTGGTGGCGACGGCCGCCGCGCTGGCGAGCGAGCGCGGCGTCTCCTACGGCGAGCTGGAGGGCCTCGTGGAGGCCAACGCGGCGCGGGCCTTCGGGTGGTCCGGCTAGGCCAGAACTTCCTCGCGGACCCGAACCTGCTCGCGGCGATCGCCCGCGAGTCGGGCGCGGGGCCGGGCGACGTGGTGCTGGAGGTGGGCGGCGGCGAGGGCGCGCTCACCGAGCACCTCGCGGGGATGGCAGGCCGGGTCGTCGCGATCGAGCTGGATCGCGGGTTGGCGGAGCCGCTGGGGGCGGTGGCGCAGGCGGCGGGGAACGTGGACGTGATCTGGGCCGACGCGATGCGGCTGGACCTGGGAGGGCTCGACCCCGCCCCGACGATGATGGTGTCCAACCTGCCCTACTCCGTCGCGACCCCCGTGATCCTGCGCACGATCGCGGAGCTGCCCGGCATCCGTTCGTGGACCGTGCTGGTGCAGCGGGAGATCGCCGACAGGCTGCGCGCGGAGCCCGGCTCGCGCGCGTACGGCGGGCCGAGCGTGCTGGTTCAGCTGGCCTGCCGGGCGCGGATGGTGCGCAAGGTCGGCCGCGAGGTGTTCAGGCCCCGTCCCCGCGTCGACTCGGCGGTGCTGCACCTGGAGCGGTCGGGGCCCGCCGCCCCGCCGGCGGTGGTCGAGCTGGTCCGTGGCGCCTTCGCCCATCGGCGCAAGACGCTGGCGGGCTCGGTCGAGCTCGCCGGGATCGCGAGCAGGGCGGCCGCCCGCGCAGCGCTCGCCGAGGCGGGCCTCGATCCGGGCGTGCGTGCCGAGGCGCTCGCGCCGCCGGAGTTCGTGCTCGTTGCCGAGCGGCTGGCGGCGGAGGCGCCCGCCGGCTGATGCTGCGCGCCCCGGCGAAGCTCAATCTGGGCCTCTACGTGGGGCGTGCCCGCGACGACGGGCTGCACGAGCTGCGCTCGCTGTTCTGCCCGCTGGCGCTGGCAGACCGAATCGTGATCGAGCCCGCGGAGGGCGAGGCGGACGAGGTGGTGTGCGAGGGCGTGGTGGGGCCGAACCTGGTTGCCCTCGCGCTCGAAGCGCTGCGCGCGCGCGGGTGGGAGAGCGAGCCGCTCCGGGTGACGGTGGAGAAGGTGATCCCGGTGGCGGCCGGGCTCGGCGGGGGCAGCGCCGACGCGGGCGCCGTGCTGCGCCACCTGGCGCGCGAGCGTGATGACCTGCAGGTGATCGCGGCGGGGCTGGGCGCCGACGTGACGTCCCAGCTCGAGCCCCGGATGGCGCTGGTTGGCGGGGCGGGGGAGCGGGTCGAGCAGCTGCCGAGCCCCGGGGAGTTCGCCGTGGTGCTCGTTCCCCTCGAGCCGGGGCTCGCGGCGGGTGAGGTCTACGCCCGGGCCGACCACCTGGGCCTTGGGCGCGACGCCGCCGAGCTGGAGGGGCTGGCGTCGCGGCTGCG
>Ga0299914_10004124_pt1 | contig 10417 bp, 8 predicted proteins | sample RVTome_10_FD_201361 | JGI IMG/M metagenome (GOLD analysis project Ga0299914, IMG submission 201361) | Soil microbial communities from uranium-contaminated site in the Upper Colorado River Basin, Wyoming, United States - RVT153D57 (version 2) ... | reverse complement strand
TCGGAGGAGCGCAGGTAAACCGGCCCCTTGAGCGGCTCGTCGAGCAGCGGCGTGAACGCCATTGCCCAGCCGTAGCGCGACTTCTTCGGGCAGGCTTTGGCGGCGAACTGCACCCGGGTGCAGACTTTGGCGATCGCGCTCTGGTCGAGGAGCACCCCCTGCGGCAGGGTGACCGCGGCACGGCTGATGTTGGCGTCGCCGGGACGTGCCTGGAGCACGGCGCGAAGCTTCGGGTTCTTGGCCCGCCGCGTGGCGCCGAAGAGCCGCAGGAAGAGCTTCGGCCGGAAGCGGAGCCGGTTGCAGTCGCGCGCCCGGAACGGAGCTGACACGGGAGCGGAGCTGAAGGCGGCCGGGTTGTGGGGGTCGCCCGCGCCGCCCTGCGCGGTGCCGCCGACGGAAAACGGTGCGCAGCTGGTCGGGTTGAGTGAGAACCGGGGCCGATCGAGGGAGACGCTTGTCGAGCGGATGTTGAGGAGCGTGCCGCCGAACACGTGGGGGATCGTGTCGGTGCCGGCGTAGACCTGAGCCGTTTCGCGATGCAGGCGGAGAGCCACCCTCACCACGACCGAGCCGAGATCGAAAGGCCCGGCCGTGGCGGGGGTGACGATCGCCAGGGACAGGGGTGCCCCTCGGTAGGGGCCTGCGAGGAAGACCTTGCCGGGGATCTGAAGCGGGTCCGGGCCCGAGCCGGCGCGCACCAGGGCGCTGCCCACCTGGCTTGCGCCGGGACAGCTGGAGGCCGCTGCCTCGCTGGCCCCCGCGTTGGCTCCCGCGGCGGCGATGGCCGCCTCGGGGCAGTAGCGAATTCCCTTCAGCTTCGCGGTCAGCCCCGGGGGCATGATCACGACCGCCCCCTTCAGCTCCTGGTCGCCCGCCGGCCTGTTGATGTCGATCCTGAACGGGCTGTACTCGCCGCCCCTGGAATTCGCCACAAAGACCCCAAGGCCGGGCGCGAACGGGCGGGCCGCAAGGGTCGGAGCGCATGCCCCGCCACCGGGAGCCGAGCCGAAGGTGAACTGGTCGCTGCGGACCGCGGGTGGATCGCCTGAGGGGCCGGCACCATCGGGTGCCCCGACCGGCGCGTTGCCCTGGGCGGATGACCACTGCGTGAGCGCGGTGGTCGCCGCGTGTGGGCCGCAGGTCGCCGGGCTGCTCAGCGGCGCCCTGGGGCCGTCCTTGAAGTTGAAGACGAAGGCGCTGAACGGAACCTGGGGCAGGCCGGGAATCGGCACTTTTCCGAGTGCCACGTCGTCGAAGGTCGTCGTCAGCTGACCGGTGTGCGGATCGGCGCGAACCTTCCCGAGCAGCCGGGCGAGGATGTCGTATCGGGTCGATTCGGCCGTGACGAAGATCCGGTAGAGGTCTCCGGACGCCGGGTCGCGGCTCAGCTGCTGGCCGACGTACACCTTTCCGGTCAACGATCCGTTGGGGAGTGGCGGCGAGTTGACCGCGATCGTCCCCACCTCCGAGGCGGGCGGGCAGGCGACCGGGCTCCTGGTGCCCTTGCCGAACTGGGCGTCGGTGCAGGCGACCAGGCCGTTTGCGGCGGACGGGTTGAGGCCCATCCCGATCGGGAGGGTGACGCGGGCCGATCTGACGTGGGAGGTCAGCTTGGTGGCTTCGGATTTGGTCGGGTTCTCGATCTCCGGCAGATTCACGGTCATGTCGAGGCCGGCCGGCGAATCGGTCTGCGGGGTGCCCGGATCCGCGTCAACCGATGGGTCGAAGGGGATGTCCTCGCAATTTTTCGGGGACGTTTCCGGAGGTATCTTCGACTCGACGAAGGCCGAGCCGTTCGGAAAGGTCGGATTGGGCTCCTCGTAGGAGTCCGCCCGCAGCCAGGTCGAGTAGACGTGCTCGAACGCCGACCCCGGGTTCGCTTCGCCGAAGCAGGTGGTCGGGGTGGTGATGAAGGTCCCGTCCCCGGCGGTGCCGTCGAAGGTCAACCTGTTTTTCGCCACCCTGGCGAGTTCGGCGGGGATGCCTTCCAGTTCTAGTTTGTGCGCGTGGATCGTGAAGTACTCGTGGAGATCGTCCTCCCAGGCGATGTCGGCCTCGAGGAAGACGTCGTTGCCGGCGACGCTGAAGCCGAAGCGCGCCGGTTCGCCCTCATTGGGCACGATGTTGAAGACGTCGGCCGGGGGCAGGGTCAGGGAGCCCCCCGTCGCGGAGTTCGTCGCGGTCACTACGCTGACTCCGACTTTCGAGCCGGGTGGGCAGGTCGACGGGCTCTCTTCCGCCGCCAACTCGCACTGTTCCGTCGCCTGCGGGTTGACGGTAAGGCCCGGCGGGAGGTCGACGCGAACGGTGCGCAGGTTCCCTTCGGGGATTTCGGGAAACAGCGGTTCGAGCGGATGCGGTTCGTGGTTGATGATGAATTGCGTGAAGCCTTTCGGTGGATTGCCCGCCGCCTCTTCGAAGAAGAGCGATGGCGTCGCCACCGAGCATTGCCCCGGCGGCGGCGGGTCCGCTTTGCAGGTGCCCGCCTGCCACGGGCTGTCGACCTGGGGGTCGTCCGGATCCTGTGGCCCGATGATCTGCGCAGAGGCGCCCGGCGCCAGCGCGAGCAGGCCGAGACAGGCCAGAGCCGCAGCCAGATTTGGCCTCAACAATCCGGAGCCCTCTGCATTCATCCCATCCCCCCGTGTGTGTTTGAACTACCCAGCTTCATATCCAAACGCTACCGAATTCTTGGTAGCTACCAAAGGCAGTCCTTTGTGCGCTCCATCACACTGGGCATTACCCCCACCCCGCGCCGGCCTAAACGCCGGGCTGCATACCTCCAGAGCGGACGACGGGTCTCGAACCCGCGACCTCGAGCTTGGGAAGCTCGCGCTCTACCAACTGAGCTACGTCCGCGCCGGGCAGATTCTAGGGCGGCACAAGGTCGGGGGCGGGCTCGATCTAACCTTGAGCGTCCGTGAGCACCCGATCCTTCCTCGCCTTCCTCGCAGTCCTCGCAGTGGTCGGCCTGCTCGGCTTCGGCCTGCTCAGCAAGGGCACCGCGAGCATCTCGGTGGGCGAGCGGGCGCCCGACCGATCCCTGCCGCGACTCGAGGGCGGCGGCGAGCTCGCGATCGACGACTTCGCGGGGCGCTGGCTCCTCGTCAACCTCTGGGCCTCATGGTGTGACCCCTGCCGGGAGGAGGCGCCGGAGCTGGAGCGTTTCTGGCGCCGCAACCGGGATCGCGGCGTCGCGGTGCTCGGCCTCAACGTCCAGGACAACAGCGGAGACGCGATCGACTTCGTCCATGAGTACGCGCTCACCTACCCGCAGGTCCGCTCGGTCGGGGAGGAGCGAAGCGACGCCTTCGGCTCCACCGGGGTGCCGGAGAACTTCCTCGTCGATCCGGACGGCCGGCTGGCATTCATCTGGCGCGGACCGATCGACGAGCGGCTGCTGCGCGAACGAGTGCTGCCGATCATCGGAGCCGGCCGATGAAAGCGCTTGGCGCGCTCGCACTGATCGCCGTGGCGCTGCTGCCGACGCTCACGGCGCCCGGCGCCGTGAGCGCGGAGCGGGTCCAGATCGCCGACCTCGAAGACGAGGTGATGTGCCCGATCTGCGGCACCCTGTTGGAGCTGACCGAGGCCCCACAGGCGCAGCGGCAACGCGTCTTCATCGCCGAGATGATCGCTGCCGGCGCCACCAAGTCCGAGATCAAGGAGGCGCTGGTCGCCGAGTACGGCGAGGAGGTGCTCGCCGTGCCCCGTGACTCAGGCTTCCAGCTCACCGCCTACCTCGTCCCGGCACTGGGCTTCGCGATGGCCGTGATCGCGCTCGCCGTCGGCCTGCGGCGTTGGCGGCGCAATGCCAGGCGGGCTCCTGGCGAACCCCGCCGTCCCGCCCCGCAGGGCAATGACGCGGAGCGGCTCGACGCCGACCTGGCGCGCTACGACCTCTAGCGCGGCTCGACGATGCCGTCGACGTGGGCGCGCAGCCGCCTTGGAAGGTCGTCGGGCCGGCAGGCCGCGAGCGTGAAGTCGACCTGTCGTACCGTCGCGACCAGCGCCTCCTCCTCGACCAGCGGCGGCGCGTCGAGAACGGCGATGTCGTAGGCGCTGCGCAGCTTTTCCATCGCGTGTCCGAACTCCGCGGACGCCAGCATCGCGGCACCCTCAGCGGTGGCCCCGCCGGCGACGATGCAGACCATCGGGTCGGTCGCCCGCCCCCCGACCGGCCCGGCCAGCACGACCGGCTGGAGGATCTCGCCGGCCTCGGCCCGGTACGTCAGGTAGTCCGCCAGCCCCGGCGCCGCCGTCAGCGAGAGCCGCGCGGCGAGGGTCGGCCTGGTGAGGTCGCACTCGACCAGGACCGCGCGGCGCCCGCCGGCGACCGCGGCACTTGCAAGCCCCGAGGCGATCGAAGTCTTCGCCTCCGATCCCGTGACGAGGACAGCACGCGAGCCCCCCACCCCCTCCAGCAGACGGCGGTAGGCAGCCAACTCAGCGCGGCCGATGCTCTCCAGGCCCTCGAGCGTACCGGCGGTGTCCGGGATCGAGGCCATCACCGGGGGGCTCGCCTGTCGGCGGAACATCACATCCGCTCGGGGGCGGTGATGCCGAGCAGGTCGAGGGCAGCGGCGATCGTCCGCCTGGCGACGAGGCAGAGGGTGAGCCGCGAGCGCTCGACCCCCTCTCCCTCGGCGCCGACCACCTGGCAGTCGCGGTAGAAGGCGTGGAAGTCGGCGGCAACCGCGGTCGAATAGGCGCAGATCCGGTGCGGCGCCCGCCGCTCGGCCGCCTCCCGGACCTGATCGGGGAACTCGAGGAGTCGCTTCACGAGCGCCTTCTCAGCGGGCTCCAAAGGAACCGCGGAGGTAGCGTCTTCCTCCGCCGCGGCGCTCGCCGCATCGCCGGCTTTGCGCAGGATGCTGGCAATGCGGGCGTGCGCGTACTGGACGTAGTAGACCGGGTTCTCGTTGGATTCACTCCGCGCCAGCTTCAGATCGAGATCTACGGTGGTGTCATGGCTTCGCCAGAGCATGAACCAGCGCGCCGCGTCGACCCCGATGTCGTCGACGAGCTCGTCGAGTGAGACGAATTCCCCGCTGCGCTTCGACATCTGAGAGCGCTCGCCGTCCTCGACGATGTGGACGAGCCGCATGATCAGAGCCTCGAGGCATTCCGGGTCTGCCCCGAGCGCCGCGATCGCGGCCCGAAGCCGAGGCGCGTAGCCATGGTGGTCGGCGCCGAGCACGTCGATCATCCGCGTGTAGCCACGCTCGAGCTTGTCTCGGTGGTAGGCGACGTCGGCGGCGAGGTAGGTCGGCTCTCCGTCGGCGCGGATCAGGACGCGGTCCTTGTCGTCACCGAACTCGGTGCTCCTCAGCCAGAGGGCGTCCTCGCTGCGATAGCTGTGACCGCGCTCCTCGAGCCTTGCCAGGGCCGAGTCGACCTCGCCGCGCTCGTAGAGCTGGCGCTCCGAGCTCCAGGCGTCAAAGTGGACACCGAAGCGTTGGAGTGACTCGCGCACAGCGTCCAGCATCAGCTCGATGCTGCGACTGCGGATCGCCTCGATGTCCTCCGGGTCCACCCCGTCAGCTCGCAGCCGTGCGGCGAGCTCGGCCACATAGGGCCCCTCATATCCTTCGTCAGGGACCGCAGTCCCGTTCATCTGGGCGATCACCGAGGCTGCGAAGCGCTGTACCTGGCCGCCCGCATCGTTGACGTAGTACTCGCGGTCCGCATCGTGGCCGACTGCCCGCAGCAGCCGCACCACGGAATCGCCATAGGCCGCATGGCGTCCACCGCCGACATGGAGCGGCCCGGTCGGATTCGCCGAGACGAACTCGACCAGAATCCGCTCGGCAGAGTCCGTCGGAGCGGGCCCGAGCCTCTCACCGGCCGCCTCGAGGCCGCTGATCGCATCCCGGTACCAGGAGTCCGCGAGGAAGAGGTTGACGAATCCGGGGCCGGCGACCTCGAGGCGATCGACGCTGCCGCCGAGCTCGCGCTGCAGCTCCTCGCAGAGCCGTGCGGCAAGATCGCGCGGGGATTCCCCCATCTGGGCCGCGAGCAGCATCGCGGCGTTGGAGCTGTAGTCCCCGAGCTCCGGCTTCGGCGGCCGGTCGAGGGAGGGGTCCGGCCCGGCCTCGCCACCGTCGCAGAGGTCCCTCACGGCCCCCTCCACCGCCGCCCGCAGGTCGGCAATCGAGTCCGTCCTCATCACAGCTTCTCGCGCCTCTCTCGCTGCGAAAAAAGCCAGAGATGGATGCTTGCTCGCTCCGCGCTCATCATCAAGTTCTCCCGCGTCGCTCGCGGCGCAAAGAGCCAGAGATGGATGCTTGCTCGCTCCGCGCTCATCACGCACCCCATCGTATGAGCAGAGCCGCGCCGGGGTACGCTGGCCGCCTTGCGCGTCGCCGTGATCACAGACATCCACGCCAACCTGGCGGCGCTCGAGGCCGCGCTCGAGTCGATCGAGGACAGCGACGTGGACGAGATCTGGTGCCTGGGCGACGTGGTCGGCTACGGCGCCGAGCCCGACCGCTGTGCCGAGCTCGTACGCGAACGGTGCTCGCTGTGCCTGGTCGGAAACCATGACCTTGCGGTACTCGGGGCGCTGGACGTCTCGGCCTTCTCGGAGGCCGCCGCCGAGGCCGCACTCTGGACTCGCGAGAACGTCGCAGAGGAGACCCTCGAGCAGCTCCGGGAGCTGTCCCCCGCCGCACGGCGCGAGGGAATCGGCCTCTTCCACGCATCCCCTCGCGACCCGGTGTGGGAGTACGTGCTCTCGACCCAGCAGGCCGCCGCCTGCTTCGATGCAGGTGAGGACCCGATCGCGCTGATCGGCCACTCGCACGTCTCGCTGTTCTTCAGCCGGCCGACCGATGGTGCCGAGGCCGAGATCCGGGCCGCCCAGGCCGGGGATGGCGCCGAGATCGAGCTGGGCGACGACGAATGGCTGATCAACCCCGGGAGCGTCGGGCAGCCGCGGGACGGGGACCCTCGGGCGGCCTGGCTCGAGCTCGATGTCACCGCCTCCTCTATGCGCTTCCATCGGGTCCCCTACGACATCGACCGGGCGGCCACCGCGATCGCCGCCGCAGGCCTTCCGAAGCGCCTCGCGGACCGCCTCTTCATCGGACAGTAGGCGCACGAATTGCAGGCACGAATCGGCAAAGGGGGGTTCTCTAGACTCGCCGGAAGGATGCTCAGGACCCGCTCCCACCTCGTCGCGCTCGCGATCGCCGCGGGCACCATCGCGGCGCTGGGCGGTTGCGGCGAGGAGGACGCCGAGCTGCTGCCGGGCAGCACTGCGAGCGAGATCAACGCCAACCTCGACACGGTCAACAGGCTGAGTGACGAAGGTGATTGCGCCGGAGCCGAGAGCGCCGCCCAGCAGGTCAGCGAACAGGTCGAAGCGCTGGGCGGCATCGACCTGAAGCTGAAGGAGGCGCTGCGCGACGGAGCGCAGCGGCTGAACGAAGTCGTCGAGCGCTGCGAGGAAGAGGAGGAGGCGGTGGACCCAGCCGAAATCCCCACCCGTGAAGAAGACGAAGTGGAGCCCGACGACGACGAGGACTCCGATCGGGATAAGGAGAAGGAGGAAGAAAAGGAGCAGAAGGAGGCGGAAAAGGAGGAGGGGAACGAGGGCCGTGGGCCGCCCTCCTCGACAACGCCCCCGGGATCGGAAAAAGGCCCGTCGGAAACCAGTCCCCCGCCGCAGGCGCCTCCTGCTGAACCGCCGTCGGGCGGGGTCGAACCGGCATCCCCCGTCGAAGAAGGGGAGGAAGGCTGATGTCGCCGGGTGTTCTCTCCGGCCGCTACGAGATCGAAGACCGCCTCGGCTCGGGCGGGATGTCGAACGTCCATCGCGCGACCGACCGCATCCTCGAGCGGACCGTCGCGGTGAAGATCCTCGCCGAGCACCTCTCCGACGACGAGCGCTTCGTCGCCCGCTTTCGCCGCGAGGCCCTCGCCGTCGCGAAGTTGATCCATCCCAACATCGTCCAGGTCTACGACACGGGGATCGACGAGGGGCGCCACTACATAGTCATGGAGTTCGTCGAGGGGCGGTCGGGTGCGCAGATCCTCCAGCGCCAGGGGCCGATCGAGCCCGAGACCGCCGCGGAGGTCGGGATGCAGGCATGCGCGGGCCTCGACTACGCACACCGCCGCGGGATCATCCACCGCGACGTGAAGCCGGGCAACCTGATGGTCGTCGGCGGGCCGGTCGGAGGCGGGGAGATGACGGTCAAACTGACCGATTTCGGAATTGCCCGAGCAATGGAACAGACCCGGATCACCCAGGTGGGATCGGTGGTCGGCACAGCCGCGTACCTGGCGCCCGAGCAGGTGCGCGGCGAGGAGGCGACGCCGGCCACCGACGTCTACGCGCTCGGGGTGGTCGTCTACCAGTTCCTCACCGGCCGTCTCCCCTACGAGGGCTCCTCACTCGCCGAGCTGGCGGTACGCCAGCAGAACGAGCGGCCGCTGCCCCCCAGCACCTACGACGAGAGCGTCCCCGAGACGCTCGGCTCCGCAGTCCTGAGGGCGTTGGAGGGCGACCCGGCGCGACGCTACGGAAGCGCCGGCGAGCTGGCCCAGGGGCTCCAGCTCGGCCTCGAGGGCCGCGACGTGAGCCTGCCACCGGAGGAGACCGGTGAGACCGGAACCCAGGTGCTCGGCGACGACGACGAGGCGACCCGCCGGCTCGATGAGACGGCCGCCACGCAGTACCGGCCCGCCCCGGCGCCGAGCCGCAGGCCGACGCCTCGGGTGCCGCAGCGACACGCCCCCGTCTCACCACCGCCCGTAGCGGCTCCCGTCAGGCGCGGTGCCTTTTCGCGGTTCGCCCGCCTGGTGCTCGCCACCGTCGCCCTGGTGCTGATCGCGGGCGCGGTGGCCGCGGCGGTGATCTTCGCAACCGACGGTGCCAGCGGGGTCGATGCCAGGGAAGTGGCCGGGGACACGGTGGATCGGGTGGTTGAAGAGTTCAAGGAATTGGTGGAAAGGAACACCGAATGACCGGGCATCGGGACCCGCCGGTCAGCCCCGCCGGGCTCGCGTTCGCGAGGAGTTCCCGTCGGGCCTAACCGGCGGGTCCCCTGCATCCCAGGGCGGTGTTCCCGCAAGGACCGAAGCTGAATAGGCGTGGAAGCGTTGCTCGATGATCGCGGTGCGGGCGTGGGTGACCAGCTGGTGGAGGTAGGTGAGGTTGTGGAGGCAGAGCAGGCGGACCGCGGTCAGCTCCTCTGCGCGCGACAGGTAGCTCAGGTAGTCGCGGTCGTGGTGGCGGCAGGCTGGGCATGGGCAGCCGGCGGCGATCGGCTCGCGGGAGCCGGCCCAGCCGCCCTTGCGCAGGTCGAGCCGGAAACGGCTCTCCGGATCGGGGACGAGGGCGGTCCCGTGCCGTGCCAGCCTCGTCGGTATGGCGCAGTCGAAGACGTCGAGGCCGAGCGCGATGCCCGCGAGCAGGTCGTCGATGTCACCGATTCCGAGCAGATGGACGGGTGCCTCGGAGGGCAGCAGCGGCGCGGTCATCTCGAGCACCCCGCGCATCTCCACCTTGTCGCGCCCCAGGGTGCCGCCGATCGCCAGCCCGTCCACGGCCGCCTCCGAGACGGCCTGGGCGGACTCGCGGCGCAGGTCCTCGTGGACCCCGCCCTGGACGATCCCGAACACGGCCTGGCGGGTCGGACCCGCCTCGACGTGCCAATCGAGGCAGCGCCCGAGCCAGCGGTGGGTGCGCTCCATCGAGCGGGCCGTGTAGTCGCGGTCGGCGTGGTAGGGAGTGCACTCATCGAAGACGAGGGCGATGTCGGAGCCGAGCTTCGCCTGGACCTCCATCGAGACCTCTGGAGAGAGGAAGAGCTGGGAGCCGTCTCGGTAGGAGCGAAAGCGGACCCCCTCCTCGTCGATCGAGACGACGGATCCGTGGTCTCCCCCCGGACGGCCGCTGCCCTTGACCTCGTCGGCGACCCCGCCGTGGGCCAGTGAGAAGACCTGAAAGCCGCCCGAGTCGGTGATCAGCGCCCGCTCCCACCCCATGAAGCCGTGCAGCCCTCCCGCCTGCGCGATCCGCTCCGGCCCGGGTGAGACGAACAGGTGGTAGGTGTTGCCGAGGATCAGCTCATATCCGAGGCCCGCGACCTCGCGCGATTCCAGCGAACGCACCGTGCCCTTCGTGGCGAGCGGGATGAAGGCGGGCGTCTCGACCCGACCGTGGGCGGTATGAAGAACGCCCGCGCGGGCTCTGCCGTCACGGGCGTCGATCTCGAACCTGAGGCGCTCCGGCTCGCTGCGCACCGCCGAAGCGTATGGCGGCGGCCTCAGTCGCCGCCACCAGCCTGCCCAGGCTGCGGGTCACCCGCTGGTCGAGATGAGCGACCTGCCGGTCATCGCCTCGGGCTGCGGGATGCCGAGGAGGTCGAGCACGGTGGGCGCGACGTCGGCAAGGATGCCGCCGTCG
>Ga0299914_10004123_pt1 | contig 10417 bp, 8 predicted proteins | sample RVTome_10_FD_201361 | JGI IMG/M metagenome (GOLD analysis project Ga0299914, IMG submission 201361) | Soil microbial communities from uranium-contaminated site in the Upper Colorado River Basin, Wyoming, United States - RVT153D57 (version 2) ... | reverse complement strand
GTCAGTGGCTTCTATGTCGTGAAGGTGCAGGTCACGACCCCGCTCGGAGACCACAACACGGCCGCCGGGCTGCTCCTGGTCGGCGCCGTCGCGGCGGCCGTTGCCTCGTTGCGCGAGCGGCGCTTGCTGATCGCAGCGGCGGTGATTGCCGCGGGACTGGTTGCGACGATGTCGCGCGGGGCAGCGGTCGTCCTGGGCGTCGTCGCCGGCGTCGCCTTGCTCCGGCGGGCGTCGCGTCGCGTCGGGGTCCTGCTCGCGACCGTGGCGGCAGTGGTCCTCGCCGGGGTGCTCGGCCTGGCGGCGTGGCTCGACGCCGCTCCGCCGCCAGGCACACCCCTGTCGGAAGGTCCTATCGGCACCTCGATCGCCGTCCGGGGGGATCTCGCTGTCAGGGGCGCCGAGGTGACACGGGACCATCCGCTGCTCGGTGTCGGTCTCGGCGGGTTCGTCGACGAGGCCGCCGACATCCCACCGCCCAACGACCATGCGCACCAGCTGCTCACGCACGCCGGTGCCGAGGGCGGAGTCCTCCTCCTCGTCGTCGCGCTCGCCCTGCCGGTCGTCCTGTTCGTGCGCGCTCACCGGCTACCAGCCGGTGAGGTCCGTGACCTTGTCCTCCTCGGTGGCGCCGCCCTCGTACTCCATGCCCAAGCCGACGTCATGGGCGGTCGCATCGGATACGAGATGCTGCTGGGGCTGCTCGTCGCGCTGGCGGGCGCCACCGCCACCGCTGGTAGCGTTCGCCAGCCGCCAAACACTCGGTGACCATGCTCACGTGCGCGCTCCTTGCCCTGGCATCCTCGGATGACGACGTACCGGCATGCCTGTTGGAGATCGACGGCGAGCCGATCGTGCGGCGTCTGGCCTCCCAGGTCGCCGAGCGTGGGCGGGTCGTCGTCGTCACCGACGCCGCCTGGCGACCGGACGTCGAGGTGGCGTTGGCATCGGCTGCGGAGATCGTGACGGTTGCCGGGACTGGGGAGGCGCTGGCGTGGATCGGCTCCGTGGCGGACGGCGACCTCCTGCTGCTGGATGCGGCGACGGTCACCGGGGACCTCGCCCTGGAGCGGGTGGCGGAACGTCATCCCGGTACCGCGGCCGTGCTGGTCGCTGCCGCCGATATCGCCGCGGGGTTTGCCGTGCGGGTCGCGCAGGGGCGTGTGGTGGCTGCCGCCTCGGCCTATCACCGGGTCCAGGAGGCGCGTCACGTCGGCATCGGTTCCCTGCGCATAGGAGAGGCCGGTGGTGCGGCGGTGCGGGGGGCGGCCGAGCAGCTACAGGCGCTGCTGCGGAACGGGCCCTCGGTCCAGGACCGTGCACTCGAGCGTGACCTCGTGGCGTTGCTCACGGTGGCGATTGTCCGTGAGGGGAGCGCCGTCGCCGTTAGGCAGCTCCCCCGCGGTCTGGTGTGGGCGCGACCACGCACGGGCTCGGCGGCCGCTGATGCCGCACACGCCGTCGCCGCCGTCGACGAGGAGCGCGTGCGGCTCGACACCGCCGTGAAGGCCGAGGACGGTTTCTTCACGACCTTCTTCGTCAGCCCGTATTCGCGCTACTGGGCGCGATGGGCTGCGCGGCGTGGCTTCACCCCCAACCAGGTCACCGTGGTGTCCATGCTCGTCGCGATCGCGGCCGCCCTGGCGTTCGCGACCGGCCATCGGATGGGCGCCGTGGCCGGCGCGATCCTGCTCCAGCTGGCGTTCACGCTCGACTGTGTCGACGGGCAGCTGGCGCGCTACGCCAGGCGATTCTCAGCCTTCGGGGCGTGGCTCGACTCCATGTTCGACCGCGGCAAGGAGTACGTCGCGTTCGCCGGGCTGGCGGCGGGTGGTGTCCGCGCCGGCGACGACGGGCTGTGGTTGCTCGCGGCCGCCGCTCTTGCCCTCCAGGTCGTTCGTCACTCCCTGGACTTCGGCTACGGGGCGCAGAAGCGCAGCAGCCTCGGCACGGTCGGCCCCCACCCCCTCACCGACGTCGACGAGGCCGGCGTGTCGTTCTGGGAGCCGGGCGCACACACCTCTCGCCCGACGACAGCCGCCGGCTCCTCTGCCAGGGTGAAGGGCGTTCGTCGTCTGGCTGGCGGGACGATCGGGTTGCTGCGCCGTACGGAGGGAATCGCCCCGCTCAAATGGGCGAAACGGATCGTGGTACTGCCCATCGGCGAGCGGTTCGCCGTCATCTCGCTGGTGACGGCGATATGGAGCCCCCGCGCGACGTTTCTCGTCCTGCTGCTCTGGGGCGGCCTCGCGGCTGGTTACACGCTCGGTGGTCGTGTCGTGAGGTCGATCTCGTGACGGCGCTCCACAGCCACCGCGACGACGGCGTACTCGCCGGGTCCCTCCGGGCGTCGATGCTGCCGATCCCCGAGGTGGCCGTGGTCGCGACGGCGCTCCTGCTCGCCGGGATCGCGATGGCCGCGGGGGTGGACCGCTGGGTCGCCGTGCTCGTCGGGATCGCGCTCGCGCTGACCGGAAGGCTGGGCCGTGCCTCCGACCGTCTCGACTGGGCGCTACCGGCCCTGCTGCGCGCCCTCGAGTACGGCGCGGTCGTCGTGCTCGTCGGCGACTCGCCCTGGGCCTACGCGTTGGCTGCGACCCTGGCGTTCCGTCACTACGACATCGTCTACCGTGAGCGCATCCGCGGCGACAACCCGCCGCGATGGCTCGCGGTCGTCGCGGGTGGGTGGGAGTTGCGCACGGTCGTCCTGGCGATCGCCGCCGCATCCGGCCACCAGACACGCGTCGCGGCGGTGCTCGCGATCCTCCTGGCGCCTTTGATCGTCGTCGAGGCCGGTGCCAGCTGGGCAACCCGGAGGACCTGAGGAGGACACATGCTCGGCATCGTGCTCGCGGCAGGCGGCGGCACGCGGCTGCGACCCCTGACGGACGAGCTCCCGAAGACGTTGCTACCGGTGACCGGCGACGGTCGCACCATCCTCGAACTCGCCGTCGCCAACCTCCGTGCCGTCGGCGTCGCGAACATCACCGTGGTGACCGGGCACGCCGCCGAGGCGATCGAGCAGGTCGCGCCCCAGCTCCAGTCCCGCCACGGGGTGCGGCTCGAACTCCGTTTCAACGACCGTTTCGCAGCGTGGAACAACGCCTACTCGGTGTGGCTCGTCCGCGACGTCTTCAGTAAGGGTGCTCTGCTGGTGAACGGCGACACGGTGCACCCGCGGAGTGTGGAGGAGCGACTCCTCGCGGCACGCGGCGAGGCTCCAGTCCTGCTTGCCGTCGACGAGGACAAACCACTCGGCGCCGAGGAGATGAAGGTCCACCTCGACGACGGGCGTCTCACGAGGATCACCAAGCAGATGGACCCTGCCACCGCGCAGGGCGAGTACATCGGGGTCACGCTCATCGAGTCGCACGGTGGGCCAGCCCTGGCCGACGCGCTTCAGGCCACGTTCGAGCGCGATCCGGGACTGTATTACGAGGACGGCTACCAGGAGTTGGCCGACCGCGGTGGCCTCATCCGTGCGGTGCCGATTGGCCAAGCCGTCCCGTGGGTCGAGGTCGACGACCATGCCGACCTCGCACGCGCCCGCGAGGTCACGGTCACCTAGTGCTCGACACCTGCGTGTGTGGCAGAGTGCCACATCAGGTGGCATACTGTTCGCCGCGATCGGATGCACAGCGTCAGTTAGAGGCAGCCGTCGGTCGAGGGAGGTGCCGGATGGACACGCGCACGACCCGCGTTGCCGTCGACCTGCTCGCCGCCGCGGAGCGTGAGGCGCCTCGGGAGAGCCGCTCGGCCCGTGAGCAATTGGACCACTGGACTCGGCTGGGCATGCACATCTCGATGCGGTCCACCGCGGCGCGGCGCAAGATCGAACGGGCGGTCTCTGGTGAGTTGCCGCGGTCGGAGTTGGTTGCAGCCGAGCGTGAGGTCGCCGACGCCCAGCTGAGCGTGGCGATCTCGGAGGCGGCCAACCGCTTGTCGTTCGCGGACCGTCTGGCCGCTGAAGGGGTGACCACTGTCACCCTGGATGCGGACGGTCAGTTGGTGGAGCGCCGACCCGACGGGACCACGACCGTCCTGTGAGCCGGCTCGACCTCGTCGTCGGGCCCAACGGCGCCGGCAAGTCGACCTACGTGCGGTTCGTCCTGGCGCCAAAGCGTCCTGGTGTGCCGTTCGTCAACGCTGACGTGCTCGCTGCCCGGCGCTGGCCGGATCCCGACGAGGCGGTGCAGCACGCCATCGAGGCGGCACGGATGGCCGAACAGGTTCGCGAGCAGCTCCTGGCACAGCGTCGGGAGTTCATCGCCGAGACCGTGGCTTCGCACCCCTCGAAAATCGACCTCGTCGCCCGCGCGAAGCAGGCCGGCTACTACGTTCACGTCCATGTACTCCTCGCCCCCGCGGATCTGGTGGTCCAACGCGTCCGCCGGCGCGCCGACGCCGGCGGCCATGACGTCCCTGAGACCAAGATCCGCGATCGCTACCAGCGGCTCTGGGCTCAGATCGCGGCCATGGTCGCGATCGCCGACATCGTCGAGATGCTGGACAACTCCGGAGACGGGCCACGGACCGTGGCGCTGTTCATCACCGGTGAGCAGGTGGGTCAAGCGCACTGGCCGCCCTGGACTCCGGCCGCCCTGAGTCAGCTCACCGACTGAGACGGCGGCCGACGACCGGCTGCGCGCTAGGCGCGGCGGGCCCACAGCGTCGCGGCGCCGCCGCTGCTCACACGCAGCTCGAAGCGATGGCTGCCTGCGTACAAGGACAGCGGATACCGGTGCCGCCCGGCGGTGGGGACCCCGAGCCTGCTGACTCCCAGTACAGGGTCGACGAGGTGGAGCGCCCACGTTCGTCCGCCGTCGATGGCGTCCACGGTGAGGGACTCGATCGGCAGCGACGCCGTCCATGCCCCGTCGCTCGGCGACAGTTCCGCCGCCACCCGCGCGTCCGTCCACCGGCACCGCGCCTCGAGCTTGGCGCCCGCGGTGGCGGGGTACGGGCCGATGACGGGACCGCCGACGACGAGTTGCCGAGCGCCCTCTTCGAGTTGGTCGACCTCGGCGTGTGCGACGTCGCGATCGAGGACGACACGGCCTCGTGTCGTCTGGCGTAGGACGAGGCCTTCGGTGGTCTCGGGCGCGGCGACGAGCCAGACGGCCGTCAGCGCGGGATCGGCCCGAACGCGTTCCTCGCGACCCGACCCCTGCGCCCACAGCTCTAGTCGCACCACGTCGTGCGGCAGCTCCGGCGCCTGCAGCACGGCCTCGAGTGGGTCGCCAGCTTCGCCTGCCGTCAAAGAAACCGACGCGATCGTGTCACCCGCCGGCGTTCGAAGGGACAACCGGTCGACGGTGTCGCTGGATCGCACGAGTCGTACGACGATCTGGCCCTGACCGTCGCGGTGTGCGCCGGTCACGCGAACATTGGCAGGCTCGGCGCGCAGGACGAGTTGGTTGTCGCGGCTTGCGACCGGGACGGCGTCGAGCGTCGGGGACAACGATGCACCGCCTCCGAGGGTTCGACGAGCGGCTCCGGTGAGGTAGGGCTCGATCGCAGTCTCGACCCCGTCGAGCCGGAGGTAGCCGCTGAGTCGCCAGCTCGGTCGGTCAGATGACCTGTCCGGGAGCGGGAGAACGACGTTCGAAACGAAGGCACGCCACCCCGACCGGAGCATGGGATGCGCGTCGTCCTCGGTGGGTCCGAGCCGGACCAGGTCGCTGGGAACCTCGCCGCCACGGCGGTCGCTGGCGAGGACGAGCCGGATCGACCAGTCGCCGGCGAGGTTGTCCCGGCCGTCGCGGATCCGGGCCTCTCCGACCACCCTGAGCGTGCCGTCCGTGGGATCGAGGCGGACGTCGGTGACACGGACCCGGGCCTCCAGTCGGTCGGTGACGTCGACCGTTCCCGCAGTTGCGGCGAACGGGAGACGCAGCTTGTCCTGCCAGCCTTGCGTCTCGGAGGTCTCGAGCCGTGCGTGGACCCTGCGGCGCACGCGCTTCGCCGTCAGCCGTGTTGCGGGGTCGAGGACCTCCGCCAGACGGTCGTGGTCCGTTGTCAGGATCGCCCGGAAGGTCTCCTGGAGGAAGACGCCGAGATCGTAGCGCTCAGGATCGACCCCGTGGGTGGTGCAATAGGCGCGTACCGCGCTCGTGAGCTTCTCCCGGTACCGGTCGTCGGCGTCCGCGTGTAGCGCCAGGTAGACCCGGAGGTCGTGCAGGAGCACGCGTTCGTCGAATCGGGTGATGACTGCCCTGTCACCGAGCTCGTCCGCGAGCATCCGGCGTGTCTGCTCGAGCGCGTGGAATCGGTCCTCCAGCGACTTGAGGCGCGCGTCGGGATCGACCAGTTTGCTGGAGGTGATCGATGTCGCCACGTCCGCCCTCAGGCGCCAGTAGTAGAGCACTTCGGCCAGGACGTCGACCTGGCGCGCCGCGACATGCAGCCTGAGGCTCGGGAAGATGTCGTTGATCCAGCGGCCGTCGTCGAACCGTATGGCCGCCTCTTCCCACACCTGGCGGCGCGACAGCTTGTTCCAGATGGTCGAGTCGTACACCAGCTCCGTCGCCCGGCGCAGATGCGTCGCGGTCAGGTCGCGGTCGAACGCGCGGAAATGCGGGCTCGACGGCCCCGTCTCGAAGCCCCGCAGTCGGCGAACGTTGCACGAGGCGACGTCCGAGCCGGTTTCGTGGAGGCTGCCATGGAGCCGTTCGAGGTAGTGAGGCGACAGGCGGTCATCGGCGTCGACGAACGCGAGCTCGTCGCCAGATGCGTGATCGAGCCCGAGATTGCGCGCGGCGCTCGCCCCGGCGCCGGACCCACCGGTCGAAAGCACGCGCAGGCGACGGTCACGCTCGGCGTGCTGGTCGATGACCGCCAGCGTGCCGTCCCTCGACCCGTCGTCGACGACGAGCACCTCGAAGTCCCCGTAGGTCTGCTGTTCGAGGTCGTCGAGCACCGCTCCGACGTAGTCGCCGACGTCGAAGGCCGGCACGATCACGCTGACGCGAGGCATGCGGCGAGCCTAACGGCGGTCGACCAGGGTCAGTTACGTCTCCGTCGCCCGGGCGACCAGCTGGGTTGGATTACCATGGCTGGCGGACACCAATGGTGGGTCGCCCCGGCGGCTCGAACGCCGCGACCCCCGGTTCGGTGTCTCCCGGACACCGAGGATCATGATGTCGAGCAAGCCGTCGGTCTATGTCGGGATGAGTGCGGACCTCATCCATCCTGGGCACATCAACATCCTCGTGCAGGCGGCCAAACTGGGGGACGTGACCGTCGGGCTGCTCACGGACGAGGCGATCGCGAGCTACAAGCGGTTGCCGCACATGACCTACGAGCAGCGCAAGGCTGTCGTGGAGAACCTCAAGGGCGTCACGGCCGTGGTCGCGCAGGAGACGCTCGACTATGTCCCGAACCTGGAGAAGCTGCGACCCGACTTCGTCGTCCACGGCGACGACTGGCGCACGGGCGTCCAGAGGACGACGCGGCAGCGGGTGATAGACGCGCTCGAGCAGTGGGGCGGACAGCTCGTCGAGGTGCCCTACACGCAGGGGGTCTCGTCGACGCAGCTCAACGCTTCGCTCAAGCAGATCGGCACGACTCCCAGCGTCCGCCTCGCCCGCCTGCGGAGGTTGCTCGACAGCAAACCCCTCGTGCGGGTCATGGAGGCGCACAGCGGCCTCACGGGTTTGATCGTGGAGAGCACCACCGTCGAGCGCAACGGCCGAGAAGTCGAGTTCGACGGCATGTGGTCGAGTTCGCTGACCGACTCGACGTCGCGTGGCAAGCCCGACATCGAAGCCGTGGACATCAGTTCACGCCTGCAGATCATCAACGACATCTTCGAGGTGACCACCAAGCCCCTGGTCTTCGACGGTGATACGGGTGGCAAGCCGGAGCATTTCACCTTCACGGTCCGTTCGCTCGAGCGTCTCGGGGTTTCCGCGGTGATCATCGAGGACAAGGAAGGGCTCAAACGCAACTCGCTGTTCGGGACCGACGTCGAGCAGACACAGTCGTCGATCGAGGATTTCTGCGCTCGACTGTCCATAGGGAAGCAGGCGCAGATCACCGAGGACTTCATGGTGATCGCGCGCATCGAGAGCCTGATCCTCGACAAGGGGATGGAGGACGCGGTGAAGCGGGCCGAGGCCTACGTCGAGGCCGGCGCGGACGCGATCATGATCCACAGCCGCCGTAAGGAGCCGGAGGAGATCTTCGAGTTCTGCCGCCGGGCAGAGGCCTTTCCCACCCGGGTCCCACTGGTGGCTGTGCCGAGCAGCTACCACCAGGTTTCCGAGCAGGAGCTAGCCGACCGCGGCATCAACGTCGTGATCTACGCGAACCACATGCTGCGCGCCGCGTACCCCCAGATGGTCAAGGTGGCCCAGACGATCCTCGAACACGGCCGGGCGCTGGAGGCCGAGCCATATCTCGCGTCGATCAGCGAAGCCCTCAGCATCGTCCCGGAGAACCGTTGATGCTCGATCCGGCGCGGTTCGTCGATCGGCTGCACGCCCTCGGTGTGGATCACTACACGGGTGTGCCCGACAGCCTCCTCAAACCCTTGTGTGCGCACATCATGGCGGCGCTGCCACGCGGACAGCACGTCATCACCGCCAATGAAGGCGCGGCGGTCGGTCTTGCCATCGGCCACCATCTGCGTACCGGGCGGCTGGCAGCCGTCTACCTCCAGAACTCGGGGTTCGGCAACACGGTCAACCCGTTGCTGTCGCTTGCGGACCCTGAGGTGTACGGCATCCCCATGGTGCTTCTGGTCGGCTGGCGTGGTCAGGTCGGCGTGAGGGACGAGCCGCAGCACGTCAAACAGGGCCGGGTCATGGAGGCCTTGCTCGACGCGATGGAGCTGCCCTGGGCGGTGCTCCCTCGAGACGACGACACGGTCGAGGCCTGCCTGAGCGAGGCCGTCTCGACCGCGCGGGCCCAGTCGTCCCCATACGTGCTCATGGTGGAGAAGGGCACGTTCGCCGAGGCGTCTGCGGCTGACAAGGCGCCCGACTCATCGACGGCAGGGTTGGCCAGCAGGGAGGACGCCTTGGCGGCCCTCATCGATGCCCTGGGCGACGGCACCGTCAACGTGTCGACCACCGGGATGCTGTCGCGTGAGTTGTTCGAGTACCGCGAGCGAGCCGGTGGCAGTGGCGCCCGCGACTTCCTGACCGTTGGTGGCATGGGTCACTGCAGTGCGATCGCGCTCGGCGTCGCGATGAACGAACCCGACCGTGAGGTGTGGTGCCTCGACGGTGACGGCGCCATCCTGATGCATCTCGGTAGCCTCGCGGTCATAGGCGATCATGGGCCGCCGAACCTGTTCCACGTCGTGTTCAACAACGGTGTCCACGACAGCGTCGGTGGACAGCCGACCTCGATTGGTGTGGTTGATGTCGCGGGCGCAGGTCGCGCGCTGGGCTACCGGTCCGCGGCGTCCGCAGCCTTGCTGGAGGAGGTGGCGCCGGCCGTGGGACGCATGCGCCGGGAGGGGGGACCCGCGTTGCTCGAATTGCGAGTGCGCCCCGGAAACCGACCTGGCATCGGTCGCCCCACCAGAACGCCCGCAGAGAGCAAGGCCGTGTTCATGGGTGCTCTTGGCAGGGCGTGAGGAGAATGCGTCGTGAACGACCAGCGGGGTGGCTCATTCTCGCGCCGGGGAACCGTCGTCTACGGCGATGGTGCGGTGGAACAGTTGCCAAAACGGATCGCGACTGCCAGTGTCGACACGGTGATGCTGGTCTGCGGTCGCAGGTCTTTCGAGGCCTCGGGCGCGGCAAGAGTCGTTCCCGATCTCGAGCAGGTCGCGAACGTCGTCCGGTGGAGCGACTTCTCGCCCAACCCGGAAGTGGACGATCTCCGGCGTGGCCTGGCCGTGCTCCACGGGGCCCACGCGGACATGGTCATCGGCGTGGGCGGTGGCAGCGCCATGGACATGGCCAAGCTGCTGTGCGCCTTCGAGGCGGTCGGTGACGCACCCGATCGACGGTTGATCGATGCGATCCGGTCCGGGCGTTCGATCGATGCACGGCGGCCAGGCATCGTGCTGGTGCCGACGACGAGTGGCTCGGGGAGCGAGGCCACGCACTTCGCTGTGGTCTACATCGGTCAGGACAAGTACTCGGTGGCAGGCGCAGGCCTGCGACCCGACCTTGCCATCCTGGATCCGGAGCTGACGCTCAGCGGGTCCTCATACCAGAGGGCGACGTCGGGGATCGACGCGGTCGCTCAAGCCGTCGAGAGCCTGTGGGCGACCGGGGCAACCGCCGCAAGCCGCCGATTCGCCCGCCACGGGCTGCGTCTGCTCCTCCGCAACCTCGAGTCCTTCGTGACCGAGCCGTCCCGCCGGGCGTCGCACGGCATGGCCATCGGCAGCCACCTGGCGGGACGCGCGATCGACATCTCGAAGACCACGGCTGCACACGCTCTGTCCTACGGGATCACG
>Ga0299914_10004122_pt1 | contig 10418 bp, 9 predicted proteins | sample RVTome_10_FD_201361 | JGI IMG/M metagenome (GOLD analysis project Ga0299914, IMG submission 201361) | Soil microbial communities from uranium-contaminated site in the Upper Colorado River Basin, Wyoming, United States - RVT153D57 (version 2) ... | reverse complement strand
CCAGGTTTGGGAGTTCCTCAGACGCTCCCTGCTTCTGGGCGCACAGGAACAATTTTTAGATACCCCTACTCGTGAAAAAGGCGGTTTCCTGGTAGACAGCCTGAATGAGAGCCTGGCAGCGATGGCGGCTTATGGCGAGCGTTTGCTCACCCGTCGCACCCTGCACGAATTTCTCGATTCAATGGAACAATACTGGTCGAGCGCGGCCGATTTTGGCCGAATGAACGCCGTGTATCCCAACGGCGATGGCGCCCGCGACATCCCCGATTTCACCCAGGCCTATCTGGTCTGGGTCTGGCAATACTACCTGAAATCGGGTGACAAGGCCTTCCTGCGGGATAATTATGCCAAACTCAAAGCGGTAGCCGACTACGTGAATCGCCATCGAGACCGCGCGACCGGCCTCATCCACAAGCTAACGGGTGGTGGCTCCGGCCCTTACCAATATGGCATTATAGATTGGCCGCCAACGATGCGGTATGGCTATGACATGACGGCCGTTGCTCGCACGGTCATCAATGCTTACGCCTACGCCGACTACGACATCATCGCCAACATAGCGGCCGAACTGGGGGAAACGGCCGATCAGCACACTTATCGTGAGCGGGCTGACGCTGTGAAAACGGCTGTCAACCAGCATCTCTTCACCCCCCAGGATATTTATTGTGATGGCCTCCTGGCCGATGGAACCCGCAGCAGCCACGCCTCACAGCAGGCCAACGCCTTCCCCCTGGCTTTGGGGATTACGCCGCCAGACAAACGGGCCGGCGTTTTGCGACACATTCAAGCCCTCAAGATGAGCGTCGGGATGCCCACAGTCTACTGGCTTATCCGTGCCTTAGGTGAAATGGGAGCGGGCCAATCTCTGCTGGATTTGTACACCCGCCCCGATTGGGATGGCTGGGTGAAAAATATCGCTCAGGGAGCAACCTGTACCTGGGAAAGTTGGGACGCCGATAGGGGAAAGGATCTGAGCCTGTCTCATCCCTGGGGCGCAGTTGGGTTGATTGGCATACAGGAATACATCTTAGGGGTGCGGCCGTTAGCGCCCCAATATGCACGAGTGCAAATCAAACCCCTTTGGTTTGGCGCTCAATTAACTCACGCCGGTGGTAAAGTCCCTACTGAGCGGGGTGATATTGAACTGCACTGGCGCAGGGAAAACGGCCGTTTCACCCTCAATTTCACTTTGCCCGCCAATATACAGGCCAGCGTCTATTTGCCGGTCGCCCATGATAACGATTTGTTTGCGGGCAATGTCGGCTCCGGCATACACACCTTTCAGGTCGACCATAGAAATTGATGTACTGCCAGTCAACAGGAAACAGATCATTCAGCAGGAGGCAAATTCAAAGAATCCAATGATTGGGTGGGTTCTAGAAAGCGTAATCCGTCCAGCAGCGTTTGCGCCTGATTATCCAGCGGGGCGTTCCAGAAGATTAGGTGATAGAGACGATCATTGGCGGCCAGGTAAATTTGGGTGGTGGTGTCTGTGCCGGGGAGCGGCCAAAGCATAACGCCCTCCCTCCCATTTACGGTGATAGATTCGCGGTTAACCTCTAATTCAGGGTAGCTGTTGATGACTTGCTGCACGATGGTTTCCAATTCATCCGGCGTGGCCTGGTACAGCCAATTGGCGCTGAACAGCGTACCTTCCCAAACTTCCGGGTCAGATAAAACAAACCCGTAGCTGATAGAAAGATAATCTGGTTCATGCACACACAGCTTGCCGGCAGAGGTTATCTCGATACCTAAAACGGGATTGGTGTAGATGGAAACAGAACCGTCTTCGACCAGTGTCCCTACCATGTCGTCAGTTTCGGGATTCGGGCAATTGATCGTTGGCAGCGTAATTGGCTGTTGGAAAGCGTCTAACAGGACGCCGTTTTCCAACACCATTTGCGGCTGGCTGCCGGGCTGGACGGCCAGCGCCCAAATGGAACCGCTGCGGCCTCTTTCGTCCAGCAACAAATAGTTGTCATTGCTGCTCCAACGCAGCGCCCCCACCTGGATCGGACTGGGATCGAGGCGCATGGTTTCGTGGCTTTGTAAGTCGAAGATGAGCAGGTCGGATTCAGTTTGAGGATCGAGATAGGCCAGGAAACGGCCGTTGTTGGAAAAGACCCAGGGATGTACATACTCGTCGCTGATGCGGGTTACTTCCTGGCCGTCGATAGTCATGATGCGTAAGCCGTTCTGGTCGTTTACGAGCAGTTTTTCCTGTTCACTTTCCGGTAACGCCTCCGGGACGGGCAGCCAGTGCGCCCCGCCGGGGAATTCAGTGGGGAGCACATCCCCATTCCGGGTGAACAATTCGCTGCGTACCAGCAGATAACGGCCGTTGGGCGACCAAGTCATCTCCTCGGCTACATGTTCAATGGCAAAACCGGGTCGCTCGGCAATCTCAGAGGCTTGCCCGCTGTTAGCATCTACCAGCCAGTAGGTGTCTGTCAACTTAGGAAAGCCCGTTTCATCCAGTTCCCCCTGGGCTGTAAACATGGTGGCGATGGTGCTGCCGTCCGGCGACCAGCGAGCGTACAGTTCCCACAAATCGGGATGGCTGAAAAGCGGCCGCGGTTCAGCGCCCTCGGCGACAGACAGGGTATAAAGCGTGTCGCCCTCAACATAGGTGATCTGGTCGCCGTTGGGACTCCAGGTGAATACTTTGGCGCGGGGCAGCAACTGCCGAACATCGTTGGTTTGCAGGTTGACGAACCATAAACCGGTGTTGTCAGGACCACCATAGCCGCCGAGGCCGGGCAGCAGCAGATAACGGCCGTTGGGCGAAAGCTGCGGACCAAAGTTGAAATCGGTATAGCGGCGCACGCCTTCCATGCGGGCTTCTGGTCCGTAGAAGGCGTCAAACACTTCCTCGTTGAAAGCGGGCTGGTCCGGGTACGCTTCCAGCGCCCAGTTTTGCCCTTGAAGGACGGCATACAAAATCTGGGTGTCGTCCCGGTCGTGGGGGGGGGGGGGGGGGGGCGGGGGCGTTGTTGTCGTTGGCGCTGGGGTGGCGGTGGCAGCAGGGGTCGCCGTCGGTGATGCTTGCAGGTCAACCGGGACTGCTTCTGTGACGCTGGGATTGGCTGTGGGCGTGGGCGAGGGAGGCATTTCAGGCTGGCCGCAGCCCACAAGCCACAGGCTGAGAAAGAGTAAAGGAATAAAGCGGGCAAGAAATGAGGCGAGTTTGTTCATACTAGTCTAGTGTAAAGAAACGGCCGTTTCTTGCTCGACGATTGCGTGATGAGTTGGCAATGCTTTATGTGCGAGCTTCGTTGTTCGTCAATTCGTGAGCTAAGCAAATAGAGTATTTTATTGGCGGGATGCTTCAGGCAGCAATGCTTCTTGGTTGGCGGCGAGGAACTCGGCAACGGCCGTTGGCTTACTGCCGGTCAATTTTTCAAAGTCGCTGGACACCGTTTCAAATTGCCCTCGAGCGGTTGCTGAGTCAATTGAAGCATAAAGTTCGGCCGCAGGCTGGGGCAGCCCGGCCGCGACCATATTCTGGATAAGCACATCCAGTTCCAGGGGAACGTAGGTTACTGGCTTGCCGGCAATTTGGGCCGCAATGTTTGCCAGATCGGTTTGCGAAAGCGCTTCTGGGCCGGTGATGTTAAGGGTTCTATGGCCGTTGAGAGATGAAAGCAGCGCGGCAGCAGCGGCCTGGGCACAATCCTCGCGCGAAATGTAGGCTATCTTGCCGTCTCCAGCCGCGCTGAACAATTGCCCTATCTGAACTGCCTGGCCAAGCGAGACCAGAAGGAGATCTGCATAAAGGTTATTGCGCAGTACGGTCCAGTTTAGTTGGCTGGCAGCCAAGGCTTCTTCTGTCTCGTAATGGTCAGGGATGGCCGATCCCGGGCCAGGGTTGATTGCTGACGTGTAAATGACGTGGCTGACGCCCGCTGCTTCGGCCGCTTTTACCGCCGTCTTATGCTGCTTGAGCCGCAGCCCTGACTCACCCAGTGCATCTGTACTGATGAGCAGCAGACGATCCACGCCGGCAAATGCTTTTGCCAGTGAGTCTGGCTGATTAAAATCGGCGTGGCGTACAATGACGCCTCGTGCACTAAAATCTGCCAGTTTATCAGGTGTGCGGGTGGTGGCAATAATGGTTCCTGCCTCTGCCTCTAGCAATAGTTCCACAACACGACGCCCCAAATGGCCTGAAGCACCTGTAACGAGTAAAGTTGGTTGATTGTTTTTAGTCATTGATAAACTCCTTAAGCTAAGATAAACTATTCACAATAGTTACTATAAGTGATTAACTCTCTATTGGGAAGTAGGCACTTTAAAGTAGGGTGGTTACCAAATGGAAACAATTGAAATTTATGGCAATGTGTATGCAAGTGATTGTCCAACGCGGCAGGTGCTGGATCGCATTGGTGACAAGTGGACGACGTTAGTTATTGGCGTATTGGAGGAAGGGACGCAACGCTTTTCTGAATTGCAGCGGGGCATTGGCGGTATTTCGCAAAAGATGCTGACGCAAACCTTGCGCAATTTAGAGCGTGATGGTCTGGTCAACCGAACGGTTTACGCCGAAGTCCCCCCTCGCGTAGAATACGCGCTGACGCCACTGGGCGAAACGCTCTGCGCCCCCATTGCCGCTATTCGCCAGTGGGCTGAGGAGAATATTGCCGAAGTGTCGGCGGCACAGACTGTGTATGATTCACAGGATTAAGCAAATCACAGCAGGATTTCCAAAATTGGTCTCCGTTATTTTGTGATGCAAGACTCTGAATTGTACGCTTTGTGGAAAGAACAACAATATTATCCCAAAGTGATGAGGGACGAAGAAAATTCGTCTCCTTTCACCGCCATCATTGCATCCCTTTGGTGGTTACGTTTCCCGAATGTCTACTAGCGGCAACGGCTGATCCAGCCACCACCACGTGCAGAACAGCGCAGCAAGACAGATTTCGGCGATGACAAACAGGCCAATCAGGGCTAGCCAGTTAGAAGACACCCATTGTGTAAGCGCAGGCAGGCCAGTTATGGGTAGAACAGGTGACCAGGTAACTGGCGCTGCTATCCCCAGAAAGTCTAATCGACCGCTCAGCCCCAGCGCCAAAACAACCAGGCAGGCACCCAGAACAGGCAGGGCTACGTCAAGAAGCTCCAGTTTATAGTGAATGGCTTCACGGGTAACCTCTCCCTCTGCCCCCTGGATTTGCGCCATTACCCGATTGACAAACCCGGGTGGCAGGGGAGCCAAAGGGCGCTGCTCTAGCGTTTTTTCAATAAGATGGTCTGTATTATGAGAGGAGTCATTCATCATTCGTTTCCTCATAGCTTGTCAGTGTCTGCCGCAGCCGTTGGCGGGCGCGAAAGAGTCCGGTCTTAACCGTTCCTAACGACATTTGCGTGACATCGGCAATTTCTTCGTAACTGTAGCCGTCCATGTGACGCAAAGTAATGAGCAGCCGATACGTTTCCGGCAACTCGTCAACGGCCGTATAAATTTGCTCGCGTAATTCGGCCGTGATCATCCGGGTTTCCACCGTTCGTGACTTCTCCGGCAGCAAAACTGCATCTTCGGGTTCAAGCGCGGCAAAATCAGCTTTCAACCGCGGCAGCCGATTATAACAAAGATTAACGGTAATCCGGTACAGCCATGTGCGCAAATTGGCCTTTGCCCGGAAATCAGGCAGCCCTTTCCAGGCGCGGAAAAACGTTTCCTGGGAAATATCTTCGGCTTCCTGGGGGTTGCTCAACGTGCGCAATGCCAGATTATAAACAAACTGGGCGTGAACTTCTACCAGGGCAGCAAAGGCGGCCTTGTCGCCGGATTGCGCTTGTTGGATAAGGTGCTGTTCAGCTTGAGTCACGGCCGTATAGTTCTCCTGCTTTCATTAGACCACAGATCGCAAAAAAAGTTTCAGTGAGTTTGGTTGAAACTTTTTACCACATATCTGGTCTAACCAAACAGATCAACGGGAAACAACACGGCCGTATGGCCGACAAGGAGATTTCTTATGGATGTTGAAACTTTACTGACAGTCTTCGTCATTCTCATTTTTTTCTCGATTCCCTTTGCTGTTTTTGCCTTTGCCCGCTACCTGCGCTACAAGGAAACAATTGCCCTGGCCGAGCGCGGCTTGCTGCGGCCAGATCGGAGGCGGAGCGGCCGCGATACCCTTCGCTGGGGCATCATTATCACGATGGTGGGCCTGGGATTGCTCTGCGGTCTCTGGCCGCTGGGGTTTATGACGAGTTCAATTCACATTGCTGGTGAGGGACCAGCAACAGAGACGGCTGATGGTGAAGGCGTGATTAATGAGGAACCAACCCCAAATCCAGCAATCGGTGAAAGCGATGTAAGTCCTTTGCCCTTTGGTATTGGCCCATGGATGGTATTGGGCAGCCTGCCATTTTTCTTTGGCCTTTCCTTAATCATCATCTACTGGGTTAACAAGCGAGAGGATGCTGAGGAGGCAATTCCCCCAAATAAGCAGGTGGCATTAGGCAAGGAGGAGGAACGATGAACCTGGCGCTGGAGATGCACAACGTATCCAAAGTCTACGGTGATGGCCCGACCGAAGTGAGTGCACTTCGGCAGGTTGAGCTATCGGTCGGACGCGGTGAGTTAGTAGCGATTATGGGACCAAGCGGATCGGGCAAGAGCACGCTGCTGACCATTGCCGGCAGCCTTGAGGATCCAACCAGCGGCGAGGTGCTGGTGGATGGGTCTGAACTATCAAGCATGTCGCCCGACGACCGGGCGCGGCTGCGCCGTCGTTCAATTGGCTACGTGTTTCAGGACTTCAATTTGCTTGCCGGGCTCACGGCCGTAGAGAACGTAAGCCTGCCCTTGGAACTGGATGGTATCAGTGTCAAAGAGGCACGGGCGGCGGGGATGGCAGCGCTGGCCGAGCTGGGCATTGCCGATAGGGCCAGCCACTACCCCGATGAACTGTCGGGCGGCGAACGGCAGCGGGCAGCCATTGCCCGCGCCGTGATTGGCGATCGCTATTTACTGCTGGCCGATGAGCCTACCGGTGCCCTGGATTCGGCCAACGGTGAGGCGGTCATGCACCTGCTGCGCGCTGCCTGCCGTCACGGGGTAGCCGGCGTGGTGGTGACGCATGATGCCCACTTGGCATCGTGGGCAGACAGGGTCGTATTCCTGCACGATGGCCGTGTGGTTGATGAGCCTGTGCCAGTTGCGGCTACGGCCGTTCCTCACTCAGAGCCAGGATCATGATCGCGACTCGATTTCCAACGTGGCTCATTTTGCTGTTCATCCTTGCCCCGATGCTCTCAGGATGTGACGATGGCGCAGAGCTGAAAGCAAACCAATCGACTATATTGCCGAAGGGTTACGGCTGGCAACATCTGGACCGAAGTTGCGACCCTGATCCAAACCACCTCGAAACCCAAACGTGACTTACTTTGGAGTTAAATTATGAAGTATAAAACTGGAAAGCGTACACGACGCTTCTCAAAACGAACGGTGGCAGACGATGGCGGCCTTCCCGCACGCCGGGCAATATTTTGCTGGGCGTGGCGGCTGTTTCGCCGCGAGTGGCGGCAACAGGCCCTGATACTGGGATTGCTGACCCTGGCTGTGGCCGCGGCAATCTTTAGCGCTTCAGCTGCATACAATGTCGCTCCGGTACCGGGCAACGCCGAGTTTGGTTCGGTCAACCATTATCTCAGGTTCAATACGTCTGATCTACAGGCGCTGGCAACCGATATTGCCTTTGCTGAGGAACAGTTCGATATTATTGATGTGATTGGTCATTGGTATGTACCAGTGCCGGGCTCGGTCGATATAATCGAGTTGCGAGCACAGGATCCGCAAGGCCCCTACAGCGCACCCATGTTGGCGTTGCAGGAGGGTCGCTACCCAACTCGCGACGACGAGGTTGCCGTGACCGATGGCGTGGCAGCGGCCTTCGCGCTTGATATTGGTGCTTCATTCGCCCTTGGCGGCGTGGCACGAACTGTCGTGGGTCTGGTCGAGAATCCTAGCGACCTGAACGCCGAGTTTGCGCTTGTGGCTCCTTTACCCGGTGAACTGCCAGAAGAGGTAACTATTCTGGTTGACACGACTGACGAGCAGGTCTTTCCGTTTCGAGCGCCCAGCGGGGCGTCAACGACGAGATCGCGGCGGCCAGAGCATGAGGATGTAACGGCCGCAGTGGATGTGTTTGGCAACGTCGCAATGACCATGCTGCTCATCGCTTTTGTCGCTGCCGCCAGTTTCATCGTTGTGGCTCAACGCCGTTCGCGCCAGTTAGGCATGTTGGCGGCAATCGGGGCGACCGAGAACCTTCTTCGTTTGGTGACCGTGTCCCATGGTGTCATAATCGGCACCTTCGCCGGGGTGATCGGAGCTATTGCCGGCTTGTTGGGTTGGATCTTGGCTGCGCCGGGGATGGAAAGCGCCGTCGGACACCGCATCGATCCGTTCAACGTTCCCTGGTGGCTGATCGGGACGGGGATGCTACTTGCACTCGTCACCGCAATCGGGGCTGCGTGGTGGCCCGCCAGAATGGTGGCAAGGATCCCCATCATCCTCGCCCTGTCAGGGCGGCCGTCCAAGCCGAAACCGTTGCGACGCTCAGCCGTGGTTGCCGGTCTTCTCATCGCCGTTGGCTTACTCTGTATAGTCCTCGCCAACCGAACCAGCGATCTGCTCATCAGCACCGGCACGGTGGCGACCACCGCCGGGGTCCTGCTCATTGGACCATTGGCGCTCCGGGTGCTGGCCGTGGTGGCCGGACCGTTTCCCATCGCGGTGCGTCTGGCGTGGCGAGACCTGGCCCGCTACCAGGCTCGTGCCGGGGCAGCCCTGGCGGCGATCAGCCTCGCCCTGGGAATTGCCTCGACGACTGTTATCACTGCGGCTGCCGCCGAATACACCACCGATAAGGGCAACCTGGCGGACAACCAGCTTCTGATCCGGACCGGTACCGCCGTCGAGGGAGAGGGCGAGGATATCAGCGGGCCATTTGTACCGGAAAGGACCCCGGAGGAGCGTGCACGCCTCGAAGGCCAGGCAGAGCGGATCGCCTCCTTGCTTGACAATGCAACCGTGTTGCCACTGGACGTGGCCCTGGATCCAACCATGGCACCAGATACCTTTTACGGCGGGCGACCAGCCATTACCTTAGCCGAGTTCAGAAATTTGGGTGGCGTTCCCGGCTATGGAGACATCACGCTTCTCTACGTCGCCACACCGGAGATGCTGGATCACTACGGCATCGATCTGAAAGCCGTTGACCCGGCTACAGAAGTCCTCACGGTGGAGACCGGCGAAATCTGGTTCGTTGGTGTGTCCCGCGGGCCTGGTACCCAGCCTGAGTTGGTTACAAACTTGGAGCAGATAGCTCCCAGTTATTCATCGCTGGCCGGTTCGTTTGTTACGCCAGACGCGCTTCGCCGGCGAGGGTGGGATCAGGTACGTATGGGCTGGCTCGTGGAAGCAGAAGGGCCTCTCACCAGCGAGCAGCTTGGAGCAGCCCGCACGGCCGCTGCAGAAGCAGGTCTAACCATTGAGTCTCGCGATCATCAGGAAAACCTGGCATCCTTGCGCACAGAGGCAATAGTCAACGGTATGCTCATGGCACTGGGTATTCTTGCCATGACCGTTGGGTTGATCCGCAGCGAGGCTGCGGGCGACTTGCGAACCCTTACCGCAACCGGGGCCACCAGCAGAATTCGCCGCAACCTCACGGCTGCTACGGCCGGTGCACTTGCCGGTCTTGGCGCACTGCTGGGTACCACCGGCGCTTATCTCGCTCTCATCCCCGGCTACGCCGGCGACATTGGTGCCTTGAGCCGCATTCCCCTCCTCCACCTCCTTTATATCGTCGTTGGGATTCCCCTGGTTGCCGCCAGCGTTGGTTGGCTACTGGCCGGGAGCGAACCACCGGCACTTGTCCGACAACCGATCGAGTGATCATATTGTCTGTAGGTAATAAAGATTAGTTGAAATGGAGAAATCACGGATGAAATCAAACAAACCAGTTGCTCGAGTAAATGAACGGGGAACCTTCTTAATTCGGTTCCTAATCTCTGCCTCGATTCTCTTCCTGATGGTTGGTTGTTCAAATCTCATCGAACCTGTTGTTGAGTACGGCGGAGGTGAACTTAGTGAATTTGTTGGGACTGTCGTCGGAAAAAGGGATTCCGATCAAATATTAGTCGTGCCGAATGTGGCGGCGGATACGATCCAGAATAAAACGGAAGAGGAACTGCTGGCGATTGCCATAGAACAAAACGGTATTTACTTTTCCGTTGAACAGGAGATATTTGAGACGGTGACAGTGGGAACCATGGTAAGGGTTCACTATGATCCAGATGATGGTGAAGAAGCTACAATACCTTCACGGCGTCGTTCGCAAGGGGTAGAAATAGTGACTTCCTCTGGTGCAACCCCATGAGCCAGGCACGGTTTCTGGAAGGTT
>Ga0299914_10004121_pt1 | contig 10418 bp, 6 predicted proteins | sample RVTome_10_FD_201361 | JGI IMG/M metagenome (GOLD analysis project Ga0299914, IMG submission 201361) | Soil microbial communities from uranium-contaminated site in the Upper Colorado River Basin, Wyoming, United States - RVT153D57 (version 2) ... | reverse complement strand
GTCACCGAGTGGCCGAGCCGCGTCAGGTGGTAGGCCGCCGACAATCCCGAGGGACCGGCACCCACCACGAGCACCCGCTTGCCGGATGGAGCTGCCTCGACGTCGACCTGCCAGCCGCGCTTGATCCCCTCGTCGCCGAGGAAGCGCTCGACCGAGTTGATCCCCACCGCCTCGTCGAGCTGACCCCGGTTGCAGGACACCTCGCAGGGGTGGTAGCAGACCCGGCCCATGATTGCGGGGAAGGGGTTGTCCTCCATGATCCGGCGCCAGGCGCGCTCGTATCCGTCCTCGCCGCCCTCGGCCTCGTACAGCCAGCCCTGGATGTTCTCGCCTGCCGGACAGGCGTGGTTGCAGGGCGGCAGCCGGTCGACGTAGACCGCGCGCTCGGTGCGCCACGAGCCGGTCTTGTTGGCGAGGCTCGAGCCGACGTCGAGCGTGATCGCGTAGGGCTTCTCCATCAGCTCGCCTCCTTCCCGTTTCCGGAACCGGGAGAGGGCAGTGGGAGGTCGACCCGCGCCTGGGCGGTCGCCTCGCCGGGCAGGGTTCGCGCATCCTCGGGGTCGGCCAGCAGCCCGAAGCGCTCGACGTTTCGGTCGGCGATCTCCTGGAGGCGGCCGATCACCTCGTCGTCGCGCTCGGGCTCGAACAGGTGCGCGTAGCGACCCTGGAGCTTCAGGTACTCCTCGACCGGCACCCGGCGGCGGATGTTCGACACCGACGTGACCTCACCGCGCTCGGCCTCGAGCACGGGGAACAGGCCGCACTCCTTGACCAGCCGCGCCAGCCGGATCGTGTCGTGGGGGGCCGAGCCCCAGCCCAGCGGACAGGGGACGAAGACGTGGATGTAGCGTGCGCCGCGCAGCTCCATCGCGCGCTCCACCTTCGCCTCGAGGTCGCGCGGCTCCGCCACGGTGGCGGTGGCGACGTAGGGGATCTCGTGCGCGATCGCGATCAGCGGCACGTTCTTGCCCTGGCCGAACTCGTTGCCGGGGTGACCCTCGAGCGGCTTCGTGTTGGCCGTGCGCGCCGCCGGCGGCGTCGCCGCCGAGCGCTGCACCCCGGTGTTCATGTAGGCCTCGTTGTCGTAGCAGATGAACAGCACGTCGTCGTTGCGCTCGAAGGTCCCCGACAGGCAGGCGAAGCCGATGTCGACGGTGCCCCCGTCGCCCGCCTGGCCGACCACCCTGATGTCGCTACGGCCTTTGGCGCGCAGCGCCGCGGCGACCCCCGACGCCACCGCCGGTGCGTTGCCGAACAGGGAGTGGATCCAGGGAAGCTGCCACGACGACTCCGGAAACGGGGTCGAGAACACCTCCAGGCAGCCGGTTGCGTTGGCGGCGATCATCTGCCCCTTGGTCGCGCGCATCGCGGCGTCGAGCGCGTAGCGGGCGCCGAGCGCCTCGCCGCAGCCGCGGCAGGCACGGTGGCCGCAGGTGAGGGTGTTCGAGCGGTCCATGCGGGCCTGCACGGAGCGCTGCTCCGGCGGCAGCAGGCGGTTGCCGACCACGAACGTTCCGGCCTGGTAGTACCTGAGCTGCTGGTAGGGCATCTCCACCGTTCCTCAGTGCGACCTGGCGGCGACGATGCCGAGATCGCGGAGCATGTTCTCGGCGTGCGGGCCTGGGCGCCCGCCGGCGTGCTGACGCTCGAGCTCGCGCTCGACCAGCTCGCGGTCGAGATCGAGAAAGTGAAGCGGGCGCGGGTCGAGCCGGTCGGAAAGGACGTCTCCGAGCAGCCCGGCGAGCGACTTCGCCGTGATCGGCCGCCCGCCGAGCCCGGCGACGACGTCATAGACCGTTACCGGCAGGCCGGCGAGCGCGAGCCTCACGTTCTGGCCGACGATCCCGCCGGCGCCGACCGCGAACGCCTTCTCCAGCACGACGACGCGCTCGGCACCGCCGAGCGCCTCGCGTACCTCCTCGAGCGGATACGGGCGGAAGCACTTCACGCCCAGCGCCCCGATCGAGACCCCGTCCGCGCGCAGCTCGTCGACGACGTCCTCGATCGTCCCGAGCACCGAGCCGAGCGCGACGACGATCGTCTCGGCGTCGTCGGCGCGGTAGCCGCGCACGAGACCGCCGGCCTCGCGGTCGAAGGTCTCGGCGAACTCGGCGGCAATGCGCGGGATCAGGTCGAGCGCCTGCATCTGCTTGGCATGCATCAGGTACTTGACCTCGGTGAACGCCTCGGGCCCGACCATCGCCCCGATCGTCACCGGGTCGTCCGGGTCGAGGACCTGCCGGGGCGCGAACGCGGGCAGGAACTCGTCCACCTGCTCGGGCCTGGGAACGTCGACTTCCTCGTAGGCGTGGGTGAGGATGAACCCGTCCATGCACACCATCACCGGCAGCGAGATCTCCTCGGCGAGGCGAAACGCCTGAACGTGGAGGTCGGCAGCCTCCTGGTTGGTCTCCGCGTACAGCTGCACCCAGCCCGAGTCGCGCTGGGACATCGAGTCGGAGTGGTCGTTCCAGATGTTGATCGGGGCGCCGATCGCCCGGTTGGCGAGGGTCATCACGATCGGCAGTCCGAGCCCCGAGGCGTTGTAGAGCGCCTCCGCCATGTACAGGAGGCCCTGGCTCGCCGTCGCCGTGTAGGCGCGCGCCCCCGTCGCCGAGGCGCCGATGCAGGCGGACATCGCCGCGAACTCCGACTCGACCATCAGGTACTCGCACGGCGCGAGCTCACCGGTGCGGACCAGATCCGAGAGCCCTTCGACGATGTGCGTCTGGGGTGAGATCGGATAGGCCGCGATGACCTCCGGGCGACAACCCGCGACCGTACGCGCGACGGCCGCCGAGCCCTCGAGCTGCTCGAGTGAGCCGCTAGGCACGGGAGGGCTCCCGCAGCTGCGCTTCGACATGGGCGAAAGCGGCTTCCGCCGCGGCGACGTTTTGCTCCCCGACCCGGGCCCCGAACCGCTGGCGGATCGCCTCAGCCACCGACCCGATCGACAGCAGCCCGGTCAGCGCCGAGAACCCTCCCAGCAGCGCCGCGTTGGGCAGCGGTCGGCCGACGTGCTCGCGCGCCAGCTCGGATGCGGGCACGGTGAGCAGCCGCTCCGCTCGCAGGCGGTCCGCCAGTTCCGAGATCCCCAGCGCCTCGAGGCTTCGCGTCGTGTTGATGAGCACATAGCCGTCGGCGCCGAGCCCGGCGAACAGGTCGACCTGATGCAGCAGGGTCGGATCCTGAACGAGCAGGGCGTCGGGCTCGGCGATCGGCTCACGGGCCCGGATCGGCCGGTCGTCGAAACGGCAGAAGCTCACGACCGGCGCTCCCGAGCGCTCCGAGCCGAAGGTGGGGAACGCCTGAGCGTGGCGACCCTCCATGAACGCCGCCACGCTCAGCAGCTCGGCCGCGGTGACGACGCCCTGCCCCCCTCGTCCATGGATGCGGACCGCGAACACGGGACCGGCCCGGACAGCGCTACGACCGGGCGCGTGCCGACGAGCGGCGCGACGACGTTTTCGAAGGCGCTCGCCGAGTGGTGCGGCGGCCCGCGGCGGCCTTCTGGACGTGCTCGAGGTCCTTGGCCACGGCCCGGCTCGCGCGCCGGACGTTCTTGCGCGCGTCCTTGAGCGTCCTCTCCACATCCGTCAGCAGCTCGCGCGACCCGCGGCTCATCTCCCCGCGAAGGTCCTTGAGCGCAACCTCGGCGGCGTCGATCGAATCCTGAAGCCGCTCGAGTGCGTCGCTGCCAAGTCCGTCCTTGCTCCGCTTCGCAGTCTTGCGCTTCGTGGTCTTGGTGGTGGTGGCCTTTGCGGGCATCACTGTCTCCTCTGGTTGGGGTCGAAAATCCGTGTGGTCTGGCAGGGTCGGCGCGCCGGCCGAACCTGCCATGGACCGTACGTCGCGGGCATGGCGCGCTCATCCGTCCACAGCGCGGGTCCGCCTCCGCGGCGACTACTGAGTGCCGGCCGAGGCGCCACCGGTCGCGCCGCGGTCACCTCAGCGCCCGTCGTAGCCCGCCTGGAGCAGGTCGGCAAGCTCCGAGATCAGCGGGATTCGGGGGTTCGTCCTGAGGCTCGCGTCCTCGAACGCAGTCCGCGTGAGGTCGGGCAGCGCGCGCTCGAACTCCTCCCGCGAAACGCCTGCTTCGGCCAGCGAGCCCGGCATCCCAACCCGCTCCAGGAGCTCGTCGACCCGGTTGAACAGGCGCTCGCGGGCGATCTCCTCGGTCTTGCCGCCGAGTCCGATCACCCAGGCCGCCCGTGCGTACTTCTCAGGCGCCACGTAAGCGGAGTAGCCCGGTGCCGGCATGAACTTCGAGGGCACGGCCGCGTTGTAGCGCAGCACGTGTGGAAGGAAGATCGCGTTCGCTCGCCCGTGAGCGACGCCGAAGCGCGCCCCGACTGCGTGGGCCAGCGCGTGGTTGACCCCGACGAAGGCGTTGGAGAACGCGAGCCCCGCGATCGTCGCCGCGTTGGCCATGTTCGTGCGCGCCTCGAGGTCGGCGCCATCCTCGTAGGCGCGTGGCAGGGCGTCTCCGATCAGGTGAATTGCCTGCAGGCAGAAGGCGTCCGTGTAAGGCGAGGCGAAGATCGAGACGAGCGCCTCCAGGGCGTGGGTGAGTGCGTCGATCCCGGTGTCGGCGGTGACGGTGGGCGGCATCGTTAGGGTCAGCACCGGATCGACGATCGCCATGTCGGGCACGAGCGAGTAGTCGACCAGCGTCTGCTTGCGGTCGCCGGCGGTGATTACCGCGGCAGGCGACACCTCCGAGCCGGTCCCGGCGGTCGTCGGCACCGCGACCAGCTTCAGCTCGTGCGCGTGATCGGGGTAGTGGGCGACCCGCTTGCGAGCGTCGAGAAAGGGCAGCGAGAGCTCGCGCATGCTGAGTTCCGGGTTCTCACGAAAGAGCCGCATCGCCTTGGCTGCGTCGATCGCCGATCCGCCCCCGACCGCGACGATCGTGTCCGGCTCGAGCTGTTCGATCAGGCCGACGCCCGCCCGGATCTGATCCTCGGTCGGCTCCGGTCGCACCTCGGAGAAGACGTGCACGGCCGCGTCGCCGAGATGGGGCCGGAGGCCGTCGGGCACCCCGCGCGCCTCCGTGTCGGCGTCCGTCACCAGCAGCACGCGCTCGCCGCCCACCTGGCGCAGGTTCTCGACCGCTCCGGCGTTGAAGTAGGTGTCGGAGGGCACGCGGAACCACTGCGGCGGCGCCTGGCGATGGGACACCGTCTTGATGTTCAGCAGGTTGAGGTAGTTGATGTTGTCGGTGGTGTTGGAGCCGCCCCAGGTGCCGCACCCGAGCGAGAAGGTCGGCGTCATCGAGTTGTAGACCCCGCCCAGGGCACCGACCGCCGTCGGCGCGTTGACCAGGATGCGCCCGGTGCGGATCGCGGCGGCGAAGCGGTCGACCACGTCCGAGTCCCGTGCGTACACGGCGGAGGTGTGGCCCAGGCCGCCGTGCTCGGTGACCAGCTCGCAGGCCTCGATCCCGTGGTCGGTGGAGGGTGAGGGCACGAGACCGAGCACTGGCATCAGCTTCTCCTGGATCAGCGGGTGGCCGGCGAGCTCGCCGAGGTCGGATGGCAGCGGCGCGAGCAGCACCTTGTCGTCCGCTCGGGTGGAGATGCCCGCGAGCGCGCCAAGGTCGAGACACGAGCGCCCGAGCGCGCCGAGCTCCGGGCTGCCCTGGGCGTCGAACGCCGCATCTGCGAGCGCGTCCACCTCCTCGGGTGTCAGCAGGCGCGCCCCCATGCGCTCGAACTCGGCCACTAGCTCGTCATACACGGCCTCGTCGACGACGCACGTCTGCTCGGCCGGGCAGATCACCGAGGCGTCGAACGTCTTCGAGATCAGGATGTCCATCACCGCCATGCGGATGTCTGCGCTGCGGTGCACGTAGACGGGAGCGTTGCCCGCGCCGACGCTGATGCTGGGCTTGCCGGCGGCGTTGGCCGCGGCCACCGCCTTCGGCCCGCCGGTCGTCCAGATCAGGTCGACTCCGGGGTGGTGGAACAGGTACTGGGACACGTCGAGCGTCGGGTCGGGGATCACCTGGAGGGCGTCGGCGGGCATGCCCGCGGCCTCGCCGGCCCGCTGGAGGATCTCGACGGCCCGGACCGCGCACCGGGCGGCGCGTGCCGAGGGGCGGAGGATCATCGCGTTGCGGGTCTTCGCCGCGACGATCGACTTGAACAGCGCTGTGGAGGTGGGGTTGGTGATCGGCAGCAGGGCGAGGACCACGCCGATCGGCTCCGCCACGCGCTGGATCCTGTGCTCGGGGTCTTCCTCGATGACACCGACTGAGCGCTTGTCCTTGAGGTAGTCGTACAGGAACTCGGTAGCGATGTAGTTCTTCACCACCTTGTCCTCGAGCACCCCGAATCCGGTCTCCTCCATCGCCAGCTCGGCGAGCTCGATCGCGCTCTCGAGGCCGGCCACGACCATCGCCCAGACGATCTCGTCGACCGCGGCCTGGTCGAGGCGGCGAAAATCGGAGGCCGCCTGGCCCGCGCGCGCGACGAACCCATCGAGACGCGCCGCCTGCTCCGCGTCGATCGAGACCTCGACACTCCCGTCGACCTCCTGGGCCGTCGTGCTGGTCACGCCAAGGCTCCGAGCTCGACGATCGACTCCTCGATCCCGGCCACCAGCGCGTCGGCGTCGGGGACGGTCGCCTGGTCCGCGTTGAGGCAGAAGAACAGTTGCCCGTCGTAGCTCAGGACCGCCAGGCCGACGGCGTGCTCGGCAGCCAGCGGGACCAGCGGCCAGATCTCCTCGAGCCTCGATCCGAACCCGTACAGCGGCACCTGGGGCCCGGGTACGTTCGTGATCGTGAGGTTGAACAGGCGGGTCGCGAACAGCGATCTGGCGAGGAAGGTGTGGAGGGCCGGCGGGGCGTGCGCAGCGAGGTCGACGATCGCGCTGGAGCCCTCGGCTTGGTGCCCGGACTTCAGCGCCTCCGCCTCCCGCACCGTCGCGCGGTAGCGCTCCAGCGGATCGGCGATCGCCACCGGAAGGTGCACGAACAGCGAGCTGATCCGGTTGCCGCGCGCGTTGTGCTCGTCGGCCCGGCGCACATTCATCGGCACCATCGCGCGCACCCCCGCCTCGGGCAGCGCCTCACCCCGCTCGGTCAGCAGCCGGCGCAGGCCTCCGGTGGCGGCGGCGAGCACGACGTCGTTCACCGTGCCCCCCAGCGCGCGCTTGACGCCCTTCACCTCTTCGAGTCCGACCCGGCGGGTCTCCAGGCGACGTTTGCCGCCGATCGGATCGTTGAGGCTGGTGTGCGGGGCGGGTACCACCTCGTCGCGAAGCAGCACTTCGCCCATCGAGACGGCGCGGCGCAGGGCGCCTCGCGCTCGGTCAGGATGGCGCGCTACGCCGATCGCCCCTCGGGCCCCGGCGACGGCGTCTCGGCCAATGCGCAGCGGCATCGTGGCGATTCGCAGCGGAGCCGAGAGCAGGTCTCCGGCCCCGCGACCCTCGCCGACTCGGCCGGCGGAGTCGCTCCGGTGGCCGTTGCCGGCGGGCGGCGCGCGATGCGGTTGCCTCTCCGTGTCCAAGATCAGGTGCCCGATGTCGACCGAGCCGACGCCGTCGACCATGCAGTGGTGGGTCTTGCTCGCCAACGCCCAGCGGCCGTCCCACAGTCCCTCGAGCAGGACCATCTCCCACAGGGGACGAGTCCGGTCGAGGCGTGCGGAGTAGAACTCGCCCGCCCAGTCGAGCAGCTGGCGCCGGCCTCCCGGCGCCGCCAGCTGCTCGCGGCGCACGTGCGCCGCGACGTCGAAGCGAGGATCGCGCTCCCAGCGGGGCCAATGCAGACCGCCGGTTCGCGGCGTCGACAGCCGCTGGCTGAACCGCGGCAGCCGGTCCAGTCGCGCCTCGAGGTGCCTGCGGACCGCACCGACCGAAGGCGCATCGGAGACCGGCTCGAAGACCATCAGGCCTCCGATGTGCATGTGGGCGCTCTCGTCCGCCTCCTCGAGCTCGAGAAACGTGGCGTCGAGCGCCGTCAGGTGGTCGGTCTCCCTAGCCACGCTCCGCTCGCGGCTGCCGGTCGCGATTCATCGCCTCGAAACTATGACGCCGGGCCGCGGCGATCATCCGTGCGCATGCGGTAGGCCCATCCGGGCTAAGTACCGATGCGATCGAGAGCCCTGGCGGGCAACGTTACGCGAGTTGCCCTCGCTACCCAGGAGGCCCGAGAACAGTGAGCATGTCGACCGAGATGACCACCACGGAAGCCGCGCCCGTTCGCCCGTTCTCCGAGCTCTCCCGCGAGGACGTGGCCTACGCCGGGGGCAAAGGGGCAAACCTCGGTGAGCTGACCGGGGCCGGGCTGCCGGTGCCGCCCGGGTTCGTGGTCGGAGCGCCCGCGTACGCCGCCTTCTGCGACGGCGGCGGGCTGCGCGCCCGGATCTCCGAGCAGCTCTCCGGACTCGATGTCGACGACACCGAGGCGCTTGCGGAGGCGGCCGGCGCGGCACGCCAGATGGTCGACGCCGAGCCGATCCCGGATTGGCTCGAGGGTGAGATCCGCGCGGCCTACCGGGGCCTGGCGCAGGGTGACGAGCGTGCCTCCGTGGCCGTGCGCTCATCGGCCACCGCGGAGGACACCGAGGCGGCCTCGTTCGCGGGCATGAACGAGACCTTCCTCAACGTCCGCGGCGAGGACGAGCTGGTCGAAGCCGTAAGGCGGTGCTGGTCGTCGCTGTTCGGGGCTCGCACGGTCTTCTATCGCGCCAAGCGTGGGTTCGGGCAGGCCGACCTGGACATCGCGGTCGCGGTCCAGCGGCAGGTCCTCTCGACGCGGGCCGGGGTGATGTTCACGATCGATCCCGCGTCGGGCGATGAGGGCAGGCTCGTGATCGAGGGCTCGTTCGGGCTCGGCGAGGCCGTGGTCTCCGGGAGCGTCTCGCCCGATCGCTATCTGGTCGAAAAGGAGACGCTCGCGATCCTGGCCCGCGAGGTGCGGCGCAAGGAGCTGGTTATCGAGCCTCAGCGCGATGGGGGGACGGTGACGCGGGAGCTCTCCGGGGAGGAGGCCTTGCGGCCGGTGCTCTCCGACGATGAGGTGCGCGAGCTGGCCGAGCTCGGTCGCAGGATCGAGAGCCACTACGGCACGCCTCAGGACACTGAGTGGTGCTTCGACCCCGACGGCACCGCGTGGATGCTCCAGTCACGGCCCGTGACCTCGGCCGGCGGGCAGCCGACCCCCGAGGCGGCGGAGGTCGAAGGAGAGATCCTCCTGCGGGGGCTCGGGGCGGCTCCCGGCACCGGCGCCGGCCGGGCGCGGATAGTGCGCGAGCTCGCCGACGCGGACGGGCTGGGCCAGGGCGATGTCCTCGTCACCCATATGACGGCTCCCGACTGGGTGCCGTTGATGCGGCGCTCGGCGGCGATCGTCACCGACTCCGGCGGCATGACCTGCCACGCGGCCATCGTCTCGCGCGAGCTCGGCATCCCGTGCGTCGTCGGAACCGCGGATGCCACCACGAAGCTACGCGACGGTGAGCTGATCACCGTGGACGCCGCCCAGGGCGTGGTACGCGAGGGCGCGGTGGCCGTTCCCCGCGAACCGGCGGTACCGCCCGCGCGCCCGGCCGCCGCCGCTGCCGCCGCCACCGCGACGAAGCTCCTGGTCAACCTCTCCGAGCCCTCGCAGGTCGAGCGGGCGGCCGCGCTCGACGTCGAGGGCGTCGGCCTGCTCCGGGCCGAGCTGATGGTGATCGAGGCCCTGGAGGGGATGCACCCGCGCCTGCTGCTCGAGCAGGGCCGCGGGGACGAGTTCGTCGAGCGGATGGCGTCGGCACTGACCACGTTCGCCGCCGGGTTTGCGCCGAGGCCGATCACCTACCGGACGATCGACTTCCGCAGCAACGAGTTCCGCGGCCTCGAGGGCGGTGATCGGTTCGAGCCGGAGGAGGCGAACCCGATGATCGGCTACCGCGGAGCGCTCCGCTACATGCGCGAACCCGACCTGATCGGGCTCGAGCTCGATGCGGTTCGCCGCGTCTGGGATGCGGGGCACACGAACTTCCACGTGATGATCCCGTTCGTCCGCACCCCGCGCGAGCTGGCCGCCGCGCGGGACGCGGCCGAACGGGCGGGGCTCATGGGTCGGCCGCACTTTGAGCTCTGGGTGATGGCGGAGGTCCCGTCGGTGCTGTTCCACCTGCCGCGCTATGCCGAGCTCGGCGTCGCCGGCATCTCGATCGGCTCCAACGACCTCACGCAGCTGATGCTGGGGGCCGACCGTGACTCCGCGATCGTGGCGGAGGTGTTCGACGAGCGCGACGCCGCGGTGACCGAGTACCTGACGCGGCTGATCCAGAGCGCCGGCGAGCTCGGCCTTCAGACCTCGATCTGCGGCCAGGCGCCGTCGGTGCACCCGGAGTACGCCGAGCTGCTCGTGCGAGCGGGGATCGACGCGATCTCGGTCAACATCGACGCGGTCGATA
>Ga0299914_10004120_pt1 | contig 10419 bp, 9 predicted proteins | sample RVTome_10_FD_201361 | JGI IMG/M metagenome (GOLD analysis project Ga0299914, IMG submission 201361) | Soil microbial communities from uranium-contaminated site in the Upper Colorado River Basin, Wyoming, United States - RVT153D57 (version 2) ... | reverse complement strand
GGCGCGGGCGGCGGCCCGAGCCTGTTGCTCAACAGCCACATGGACACCAGCATCGCCGCCGACGACCTGCTCACGACGCCCAATGCCGCGGACGCGATCTACCACGAGGCGTGGCGGGACGGGGAACGGCTCTACGGCAACGGCGTCGTCAACAACAAGGGCATGATGGCGAGCTGGATGATCGCGGCGAAGGCGATCAAGGAGGCGGGCGTGGCGCTCGCGGGCGACCTGCTCCTGACGATGGTCGTCGGCGAGATCAGCGTCGAGCCGGTCGACGAGTTCACGGGGCCCGAGCACGTCAGCAAGGACATCGGGGCGCGCTTCCTCGTGGCGCGCGGGTACACGGCGGACTACGCGATCGTCGCGGAGGGCACCGGCTTCTCGCTCAACTGGGTCGAGGCCGGGAAGCTGTTCCTCAAGGTGCGCGTGCTCGGCGCGGACCCGCCCGTGTACACGCCGTACGTGGCGAAGCCCGAGCGGCACACGGAGGCGCCCAGCGCCGTCGTCCGGGCCGCGGCGGTCGTCACCGCGCTCGAGTGCTGGAGCGCCCGCTACGAGCGCGAGAACACCTGGCGCGGGCCCGGCGGGGTGGTCGTCCCGAAGGCGAGCATCAACGCGATCCGGGGCGGCCTGCCGCACAAGGTCACGAAGACGCCCGCCGTCTGCGACGTGTACCTCGACGTCCGGCTGCATCCGGATCAGCGACCGGGCGACGTCGAGCACGAGGTGGCGGCGGTCGTGGCCGAGACCGGCGTCCCGGCCGTGGTCGAGCCGTTCCTCTACCGGCGCGGCCATCAGGCCACCGGCGTCGAGCCGCTCGTCGACGCGATCGGCGCGGCCCACCGCGAGGTGATGGACGGCGATCCGGCGGAAGCGATGGTCCCCCACACGAGCATGTGGCGCGACAGCAACGTCTTCATCGAGGCCGGCATCCCGACGGTGATCTACGGTCCCGGCGCCAGCACCGCCGGCGGCAAGTTCGCGATCGACGTCGCCGCGCTCACCGCCGCCGCGCGGGTCTACGCCGCGACGATCCTCCGCGTCTGCGGCGAGGCGGCGGAGGGCGCCGAGCCATAGGCGAAGCCGATGCCGCGATGCCGGATGCGTCTTTGACCCGTCGCGCGCGCGAGACCTAGCATCGCGCCATGGCGGCGACCGCCGACCCGCTCGCGCGCGTGCTCGACCACATCCACGAGGACGAGGTCGTCGAGCTCGCGCTCGCGCTGGCGAACATCGACAGCCCGACGGGTCGCGAGGGAGAGGTCGCCGAGTTCCTGTACGCGTGGCTCGAGCGCGAGGGCTTCGAGCCGCGCCGCGTCGGCCTGCTGCCCGACCGGCCGAACATCGCCGCGCGCGTCCGCGGCGCCGGCGGCGGCCCCAGCCTGCTGCTCAACAGCCACATGGACACGACGATCGCCGCCGAGGAGACGCTCACGACGCCGAACGCGGCCGCGCCGGAGCACCACACGGGCTGGCGCGACGGCAAGTACCTCGTCGGGAACGGCGTGGTCAACAACAAGGGTCTGATGGCGACCTGGATGGTCGCCTGCAAGGCGCTCAAACAGGCCGGCATCCGGCTGCGCGGGGACGTGCTGATGACGATGGTCGTCGGCGAGATCGGCGTCGAGCCGGTCGACGAGTTCCAGCCGCCCGAGTACCTCGCCAAGGAGGCCGGCGCGCGCTACCTCGTCAACCGCGGCTACATCGCCGACTACGGGATCGTCGCCGAGGGCACGGACTTCGCGCTCTGCTGGGTCGAGGCCGGCAAGGCGTTCTTCAAGGTGAGTGTCGAGGGCGTCGACCCGCCGCGGTACACGCCGTACGTGCCGACCCCCGGCGCTCCCGAGGACTCGCTCAACGCGATCGTCCGCGCGACCCGCGTGATCGAGGCGATCGAGGCGTGGGGCGCCGCCTACGAGCGCCGCCACACCTACGAGTGCGAGGGCGGCACGGTGGTCCCCAAGGTCTCGATCGGGGCGATCCGCAGCGGCGTCCCCTACAAGATCACCAAGGCGCCGTCGATCTGCCACCTCTACGTCGACGTGCGGATCAACCCCGACCAGGACCTGCTGTCGGTGCAGCGCGAGCTGGAGGCCGCGGTCGCCGGCGTCCGCGTCCCCGTCACGGTCGAGCCGTTCGCGTTCCGGCGCGGCTACGAGGGCAAGAACGTCGACGGCGTCGTCCAGGCGGTCGAGCGCGCCCACGCGCGCGTGATCGGCGGCACTCCCGGTCGTCCGGTCGTGCCGGTCACGAGCATGTGGCGCGACAGCAACGTCTTCAACGAGGTGGGCATGCCGACCGTCGTCTACGGTCCCGGCGCGAGCGTCGGCGGCGGCAACTTCGCGATCGAGGTCGAGGCGCTCGTCCAGGCCGCGCGCGTGTATGCGGCGATCGCGATGGAGCTTTGCGGGGTGCACGGCTGAGGGCAAACCCGCGAACTCGCGAGGGGAAACCTTGGCTGAACGCGGCGGCGGGGTAGGTACCTTGTCCATGACGCTCGAAGGGGGAGTGAGGTGGCGACGAGAGACCTGTTGATCCGGCGTTGGGTCCGCACTGCGGTCGCGGCTGCGGCCGCATCGGCCCTCGCGGTGGGCGCCGCGGCGTGCGGCGACGACGACGAGGAAGTGGGCGGCGGAGGCGGTGGCGCCGGTGATGCGACGGCCGTCCGCGGAGCGATCCTGCCCACGGCCACGCATCTCCCCATGATGGTCGCCGAGGACGAGGGCATCTTCGACGAGCACGGCATCGACATGGAGCTGACGGTGGTCCAGAACATCGCCACCGTCCCCGGCGCCATGGGCCGCCAGTTCGACTTCGGCTCGACGACCCTGCCCGACGTCATCAAGGCGCAGCAGCAGGGGATCGACGTGGTGATCACGACGAACGTCGCGGACGAGACGAGCGACAACGCGATCTCGGGCGTCTTCGCCGGCAAGGACAGCGGCATCGAGGGTCCGCAGGACCTCGTCGGCAAGAAGGTCGGCGTGATCGCGATCGGCGGCAACATCCACACCTCGACGCTCTTCTGGCTGATCGACGAGGGCGTCGACCACGAGCAGGTCAACTTCATCGAGGTGCCGCCGCCGAACCAGCTCGACCAGCTGAACGGCGGGCAGATCGACGCCGCCGAGAACCTCGAGCCCTTCCGGACGGCCATCACCGAGGCCGGCCACAAGCTGCTCGTCGATCCGATCCTCGAGGTCTCCGACCCGGGCACGCTCCTGAGCTGGATGTCCGAGCGCGGCTGGGCCGAGGAGAATCCGGAGACGGTCGAGAACGTCGTCGCGGCGATCGAGGAGGCGGGCCAGTTCATCGAGGACGACAACAGCCGCGCACGCGACATCCTCGCCAAGTACTCAGGGCTGCCGCCGGAGGTCGCGGCGAACGTGAAGCTGCCCGTCTACAACACGCAGATCCCGGACGAGCAGGTCACGGCCTGGGCCGAGATGCTCCAGACGATCGGCGAGCTGAGGGGCGCGCCCGAGGACGTCGACCCGAACCAGATCCTGGCGATCCCGGAGTAGCGGCCGCGCGCGGAACGGAGGTCGGCGAATGAGCGGCGCCCAGGCGCGCGCTGACGGCATCGCCTTCGAATGCGAGGGGGTCCGCGAATCCTTCTCCGGCGCCGAGGCTCACGGCGGCGTCCTCGACGTCTCGCTGCGCGTGGCCACCGGCGAGTTCCTGACGATCGTGGGCGGCTCCGGGGTCGGCAAGACCACGCTGCTCAAGATCCTCGGCGGCCTCGCGCCGCGCTCCGCCGGCGCGGTCTGGTTCCGCGGGCGTACGGTCAACGACCCGCCCGAAGGCGTCGTGATGGTGTTCCAGGACTACAGCCGCAGCCTGCTGCCGTGGCGGACGGTCGACCAGAACATGTCGCTCGGCCTGGAGGCGACCGCGCTGCCGAAGCCGCAGCGGCGCGACCGCATCGACTCCGCGCTCGGGAAGGTCGGGCTGCTCGACAGCAAGCGGAAGTACCCGTGGCAGCTCTCGGGCGGGATGCAGCAGCGGCTCCAGATCGCGCGCGCGCTCGCGGTCGAGCCCGAGGTACTGCTGATGGACGAGCCGTTCGGATCGCTCGACGCGATCACCAAGGCGACGTTGCAGGACGAGCTCGCCCGGCTCCACGTCGAGACGCGCAAGACGATCATCTTCGTGACGCACGACGTCGAGGAGGCGATCTACCTCGGCGACCGGGTCGTCGTACTCGCCGGCCGGCCCGCGGTGATCGCTCGCGAGTTCGAGGTGCCGCTGAAGCGGCCGCGGGACCAGATCACGACGCGCGAGCAGCCTGAGTTCCTCGAGCTGCGTCACCACGTGCACATGGCGCTGGGGGCCTGACCGTGGCGCTGGCCCGCGCCGCGACCAGCCGCGTCAACATCTACGGGCTCGTCACGCTCGTGGCCCTCGTCGCGATCTGGCAGCTGCTCGTCGACGGCGGCGTCGTCACCGCCCAGTACATCGTCGCGCCCACCGAGGTCGTCGCCGCGGCAGACGAGCTGCTCGCGAGCGGTCAGCTGCAGGAGGCGACCCTCCACACCCTGAGTGCGGTCCTGATCGGGTGGGCGCTCGCGGTCGTGCTCGGCCTCCTGCTCGGCTGCATGTTCGGGCTCTTCCGCGCTGCGCGGACCTACGGGATGGCGACCGTCGATCTGCTGCGCTCGCTGCCGACGATCGCGCTCGTCCCGCCGGCCGTGCTCGTCTTCGGCTTCTCCGTGAAGATGGAGGTGTCGGTCATCACGTGGGCCGCCCTGTGGCCGATCCTCATCAACACGGCCGGCGGGATCGCGCAGGTGCCGCGCGAGCTCCACGACGCCGCGAGGACGTTCCGGCTGTCGCGGTTGCGCACGGCGGTGAGCGTGATCGTGCCGGCGGCGATGCCGTCGATCGTCGTCGGCGCCCGCCTGGCCATGGCCGTGGCCGTGATCCTCGCCATCGTCGCCGAGATGGCCGGCAACCCTGCCGGCCTGGGCTACGAGATGGTCTTCGCCCAGCAGGCGATCCAGCCGGCGGACATGTTCGCCTTCATCGTCACGATCGGCCTGCTCGGCGTGGTCCTGAACGCGGCGCTGGTCGCGGCGACCCGTCTCGTCCCGCCGGTGGCGGTGGCGGAGTCTCAGAGGGAGCGGCGATGACCGCCGGTCTCCGGTACGTCGGCGGTGTCCTACCGCGGCTATTCGGCTTCCTGCCGCTCGTGCTCGGGCTCGTGATCTGGGAGCTCATCCCGTCGGCCGACGACTCGCCGTTCTTCCCGCCGCCGTCCGCATGGCTCGAGGACCTCCGCAACGAGCACGGCCTCGGCGAGATCCTCTCGGCGCTGTGGGCGACGCTCCGGACCGTGGTGATCGGCCTGCTCGTGGCGACGGTCGTGGGGGCCGTGGTGGGGATCGCGATCGGGTTCTTCCGCGTCGTGCGGCTCTCGCTGAGCACGACGCTCGAGTTCCTGCGCGCGCTTCCCGCTCCCGTGATCATCCCGATCGCGGTGCTCGCGCTCGGCCAGACCGAGACGATGAAGGTGTTCTGCGTGGCCTTCGCGTCGGTCTGGCCGGTGCTGCTCAACGCGGCGTCGGCGGCGAGCTCCACCACCCCGCTGCTGGTCGACGTCGGGCGCACGCTGCAGCTCACGCGCGCCGCGCAGGTCCGCAAGATCGTGCTGCCGTCGACCGTGCCGGCGATCCTGCTGGGCGTGAGGGTGGCGCTGCCGGTCGCCGTCATCCTCACGATCCTGGTCGAGATGCTCGGCTCGAACGTCGGCATCGGATCGCTGCTGATCGACGCCCAGCGCGCGTACCGGTCGGCCGACGCGTTCGGGCTCCTGTTCGCGGTCGGGATCTTCGGCTTCGCGCTCAACGCCTTGTTCACCGCCGTCGGCTGGCTGTTCCTGCGTCGCTGGCCGGAGGGGGCCGGGGCCGGATGAGCCGGATCGAGCTGGGGCTCTCGCTCGGGCTCAGCCCGCGCGAGCCCGAGACGCGCTTCGTCGCGCTCGCCCGCGAGGCCGAGCGGCTCGGCGTCGACGCGCTCTGGGTGATCGACTCCCAGCTCGCGATGAAGGACGCGTACGTGGCCCTGACGCTGGCGGCGTACGAGACCGAGCGGATCGGCATCGGCCCCGGGGTGACGAATCTGGTCAGCCGCCACGAGACCGTCGTGGCGAACGCGATGGCGTCGCTCGCCACGCTCGCCCCCGGGCGCGTGACGGTCGGCGTCGGCGCGGGCGACAGCGCCGTCTTCCCGATCGGGCGCCGTCCGATGACGATCCGTGAGCTGGAGATGGGGCTTCCGCGGCTGCGATCGCTGCTCGCCGGCGGCGAGGTCGACGGCGACGCGGGACCGCTGCGGCTCGCCTTCGCGCCCGATCCCGCGCCGCCGCTGTACCTCGCCGCGAGCCAGCCGCGCATGCTGCGGCTCGCCGGCGCCGTGGCCGACGGCGTGATCGTCATGGGCCCCGCCGACCCCGATGTCGTGGCGGACCAGATGGCCGAGGTCGACGCCGGCGCGCGCTCGGCGAACCGGGACCCGCGCGAGGTCTTCCGCGACCTCTGGGTCACGGTGTCGATGGGCCCCGACGCGGTCGACGACGTGAAGTCGTGGGCCTCCGCTCAGGCGCGCTGGCTGACGCGCTGGAAGCGCGTGCCGCCGTCGCTCGAGCGGTTCCGCGACGAGATGGAGCAGGCCGCGGCCGGCTACGACTTCGGCGATCATCTGTCGCTCCGCGCCGGCCACGCCGCCACGATCAGCGACGACTTCGCGCGCGCGCTCGCGGTCGCCGGCGACCGTGACGAGTGCGAGCGACGGCTGCGCTCGCTGGCCCGGGCGGGGCCGGGACGGATGACGCTGACGCTCCTCTCCGGCGGGCGAGAGGCGAGGCTCGCGGAGCTGGCGGACATCTGGACGGAGATGAGCCCATGACGGGCTCGCCCTTCGACGAGCGCACCGGCTGCTGGGAGGGGCCGCACGCGACCGACGCCGACTCGCTCCGCGCATGGCAGCTCGCGCGGGCGTGGGATATCGTGGAGGCGATCGCCGACGCGAACCCGTTCTACGCCCCGGACCTGCGCCTGCCGCCGGGCCGCGACGCCGCGAGCTTCCGGACCCTGCGGCTGACGCGCAAGGAGGACGTGGTGGTGGACTGCGAGGCGCATCCGCCGTTCGGGCGAAGGACCGTCGCGCGCCCGGACGAGATCCGTCACGTCGTGGAGACCAGCGGTACGAGCGGCGTGGGCCGCGAGGTGTACGCGCTCGGCGCCGAGGACGAGCGCGCCGCCTTCCGCGCGGCGGCGGTCGGCTTCTGGTGGGCGGGCGTCCGCCCCGGGACGGCGGTGCTGCTGACGCTGCCCGTGGGGACCAGCGCCGCGGGCGTCTGGTACTACGGCGGCCTGCGGCTGCTCGGCGCCAACGTGCTCCCCGTCGGCTCGTACTCCGCGGAGCGAAAGGTCGCGATCGTCGCGCGCTTCCGGCCGCAGGTGCTCGTCGGCACGCCCAGCTACGTCGACCGGCTCGCGACCGTCTGCCGCGACGAGGGGATCGACCCCGCCGCCGCCGGCGTCGAGTCGATCGTCGTCGCCGGCGAGCCGTACAGCCTCGAGTGGGCGACGAGGCTCGAGCGGACCTGGAACGCCCGCCTCTACGAGCAGTACGGCGCGACCGAGCGCGTGATGGCCTGGTCGTGTCCCGGCGGCGTCGTGCGCGACGGCGCGCTCGGCACGCTCCATTTCCAGCCGGAGCTCTGCTACTGGGAGGTGATCGACCCCGACACCGGCGAGCCCTCCGCGGAGGGCGGCCATGGCGAGGTCGTCTGCACGCCGCTCGCGTCCGCCGCGTCCCCGCTGGTGCGCTTCGCGAGCCGCGACCGGGTCCGCTTCGTCGCCGCCGGCGGCTGCAGCTGCGGCCGGCCGCTGCCCGGCATCCGCGCCGGCGGCGTCCACCGCTACGACGACATGATGAAGATCCGCGGCGTCAACGTCTGGCCGGCGAGCTTCGACGCCGCCGTGTTCGGCGTCGCGGGCGCGCTCGACTACCGCGGCGCGGTGAGCCACGGACCGGACGGGCGCGAGCGCGTCGAGGTCGTCGTCGAGCCGGCGGCCGACGCCGGCGAGCCCATCGAGGCGGCGCTGCGCGAGGCGGTCCGGCGCCGCGTGGGGCTCGACGTGGATGTGCGCGTCGTGGCGCCGGGAGCGCTCAGCCGCGGGGTGCCCGAGGGGTTCGTGAAGGTGTCGCGCTGGACCGATCACCGCCAGAGGAGGCGCCGATGACACGTGTACGTCCGCTCGACCCGGACCAGGCCGGACCGGAGCTGCGCGAGGCGATGGAGCGCCAGCGCGAGCAGCTCGGGATCGTCCCCGAGAGCCTGATGACGATGGCGCTGCGCCCCGGCATCGCCGGCGCGTGGGCGAAGCTGACGGGCGAGGTGACCGGGCCCGGAACCGTCGACCGCGGGCTCAAGCAGCTCGTGGCGTACGTCTCCAGCGCGACCTACGGCTGCCGCTACTGCCAGGCGCACACCGGCCAGAAGGCCGCGCGCTTCGGCGTCGACCCGGAGAAGCTGCGGCACGCGTTCGAGTTCGAGACCAGCGACCTCTTCGATGAGCCCGAGCGCGAGGCGCTGCGGCTCGCGTACCACGCGTCGCTCGTGCCGAACGAGGTGACGGACGAGCACTTCGAGCGCCTCCGCCGGCACTTCAGCGACGAGCAGATCGTCGAGATCGCGGCCGTCATCGCGATGTTCGGATGGCTGAACCGCTGGAACGACACGTTCGCGACGACGCTGGAGTCGAGCCCGCTCGACTGGGCGCGCAGCGAGATCTCGTCGAGCGGCTGGGAGGTGGGCAAGCACGCGGGGGAGTAGCCGCCCAGGCGCATAAGGCGAGCCTATGCGGAGCGTCGGCAGTTCGTCTTGGACCCGCGCGCCCCTCGCGGGTTAGCCTGGCGCCGGATCACGATGGCTGTCCTCACTTCTCGACATACGAGACACCGGATGGTTGCGGACGGGCTTCCGCTCGACGACGTCGAGCGGGCCGCCGAGGTCTCGGTCGACGACTGGTACGGCTACTGGATCGAGCGCTGCGACGACTACGAGCGGCTCGGCGACCAGGCGCTCGCGGGCGGCAGCACCATCACCGGCGGAGGCCTCCTCTGGACGGCGTCGCTGTGCGCGCACTACGCCCAGTACATCTGGTGGAAGGAGGCCGCCATCCGTCAGGCCGGCCAGAGCCGCAAGGTCGACCTGTACCGCCGCGCCGCCCCGCACCTCGACCCGCCTTCCGAGCGCGTCGACATCCCGTTCGGCGACGTGACGATCCCGGCCTACCTGCGCCTGCCGACCCGCGGCACGGCGCCCTTCCCGTGCGTCGTGCTGATCGGCGGCCTCGAGAGCACGAAGGAGGAGAGCCGGCTGTTCGAGGAGCTGTGCCTGGCGCGCGGGCTCGCCACGTTCGCGTTCGACGGGCCCGGCCAGGGCGAGCTGTTCCCGGAGCACGGCCTGCAGCCCCGGTTCGAGCGCTACACGAGCCGGGTCGTCGACTACCTCGAGGAGCGCGACGAGATCGACGGCGGCCGTCTCGGGGTCCTCGGCCGCAGCCTCGGCGGCTACTACGCGCCCCGATCGGCGGCGGCCGACCAGCGCTTCGCCGCCGCGGTCGCGTGGGGCGCGTGCTACGACGTGTCGGAGTTCGAGCAGATGAAGCCCGAGCTGCGCGAGGGGTTCATCTACGTCACCGGCATCGAGGACCACGAGGCGGCCCGCCGGCTGCTCGACGAGGCGATCGACCTCTCCGACGTGATCGGAGACCTGCGCTGCCCGACGTACGTGCTGCACGGCGCGCACGACGACATCTTCTCGGTGCGCCACGTCGACAGGCTGCGCGAGGCGGCGGTGGGCGCCGAGCTCGAGGTGGTCGTCGAGCCGGACGGCGATCACTGCTGCCACGAGCTCGCCCACGTGGTGCGGCCGCGGATGGCGGACTGGCTCGCCCAGAACCTGCAGGTTCGGTGAAAACCCGCTGCGCACGGGTGGATCCCCCCTATGTCGGGAGTCCGCCTGCGCGCTCGCTTAGTGTCGGAACGACCGCCGCGACGATCGCGGCATCTGGGGAGAGGGTCTCGTGAAAGGGGCGCATCGAAGTGAGTAGACGCTCGAAGGCCTTGCGGCTGCTGGCCGTGTCGGCGACGGTCGCGCTGGCGGGCGTCGCCGTGGCGTGCGGCGACGACGAAGACGAGGGCGGCAGCGCCGCCGAAGGCGGCGGCGAGCTGCAGCAGGTGCAGTACATGCTGCCGTACCAGGACTCGATCAGCTTCCTCGGCCTGCTGGTGGCCAAGGACAGCTGCTTCGCCGAGGAGGGGCTCGAGGTCGAGACGCTCCCGTCGGAGGGCTCCGACTACGTCGTCCAGCAGCTCATCGCCGGCAACGTGAAGTTCGGCCAGACA
>Ga0299914_10004119_pt1 | contig 10420 bp, 11 predicted proteins | sample RVTome_10_FD_201361 | JGI IMG/M metagenome (GOLD analysis project Ga0299914, IMG submission 201361) | Soil microbial communities from uranium-contaminated site in the Upper Colorado River Basin, Wyoming, United States - RVT153D57 (version 2) ... | reverse complement strand
CCTCGCCTCACGGTCTTGTGGCTCGGCTTGAAGAAGAAATCGCCCAACTTCACGGTTACCGTCGGCGCAGGTTGCGCGATGCCGGTGAGTCCGGGGAGGGCCACCAGGGCGACGATGGCTACCAGGGAGAGAGTTGTGATCTTGCTCATCGGGCCTCCTTTAGCTGTTGGTGTAGTCAGGCTAGGGCGGCCGCTCAGGGACTTGCCTTCCCAGGTTGCTGATTCCCGGATGGGCAAAGCCCCATATTGAGGAAGTAACGGCTGGGCGCCGCCGGGAAGATCGGTTCATGCCGTCTCACGAAACAGGGGGAAAGAGCATGGGGAACCTGATCCGCGTCACGATCATCGGCGCCGCAGTCGCACTGATCGTCGCGGCGAGCGCTTTCGCCAGGCCTGAGGTGGTTAGGGTCGGAACCCTCGTCTTCAGAGGCGACGGTGGAGTTTTCCCCGCCAAGCTGCCCAAGCACAGACAGGCGCCCATCGGCGGATGGGTAAAGGCGAGACTCAGCACCGTCGACGGCAGCCATCCGCCCGCGGTCAGGAGAGCGATAATCGACTTCGACAGAGCGTTCCAGGTGAACGCGAAGGGGCTACCCGTCTGCGCGAAGGTCAGGCTTGTGGCGCTCTCCAGCGCGCTGGCAAGGAGGGCCTGCCGCGGCTCGATAGTCGGTTCCGGGGAAGGTGAAGTCGAAGTCGCGTTTGCCGACCAGAAGCCGTTTTCGGCCAAGGGCCCGATCACTCTCTTCAACGGCGGTGTCCGAAAGGGCACGACGCTACTGCTGACCCATGCTTACGTTGCGGTCCCGACCCCCACCGCCGTAATTACCACGACGAAGATCACCCGCGTCCGCGGCGGCCGTTTCGGCCTACACACGGTTACTGAGATTCCGGATATCGCGGGGGGCGCCGGCTCGGTCACCGGGTTCAGGTTCAAGATCAAACGTTCGTTCAAGTACAGGGGGAAGAAGCAGAGCTTCATCACCGCCAGCTGCCCGAATGACCTTTTCTTCGTCAGAGCGAGAGTCGAGTTCACCGGGGGCACCGCGATGAGGCTGGGCAACGCTATCCGCTGCATCGCTGAGGGCTAGCCGCCGGCCCGCTCGAATCGAGGCGATGACGAACGCGCTCGCCAAGGACCTGTTCGACCGCCCCCAGGCGTGCTTCGCATTCGCGTACTCGCTCAACCTCGGCGATCTCAACCGGGCGACCGCATGCTTTTGCAGAGATGCGTGTCTGATCACGCCCGACGCCACGGCCGTCTACGGGCGGGATCGGATTCGACCGATCCTCTCGCAACTGATCGCGAGAAGGGCCGAGATAGAGGTGGAGTCGAGCACCGTGCTCACGGCCGGGGACGTTGCCATGGCCAGCGAGCGCTGGGTGGTGCGCTCAAACGGCGTGGAGGGCTCACGGATAGAACAGGTCTTCAACTCGACGCTGATCCTCAAGCGCATAGAAGAAAGATGGAAGCTGGCAATCGTCGCGCCGTGGGGATGGGCGAGGCGATCGAGTCCTTTCTAATTCGTCACTGTGGTGTGCGTTTTTCTTGACCTGAGACGCACACATGTAGCGCCCGCGATCCTAGGGTCGTCGAATGCGCTCCGAGCAAGGGCAGTCGACGGTCGAGTGGGTGGGGGTGCTGGCCCTGGTCAGCCTGTTGCTCGTGGGGATGTTGGCGGCCGGGGTGCGGGTGCCGGGAACGGCACTGGCGACGGCGATCGCGGAGAAGATTCTCTGCGCTGCGGCTATGGCGGACAGCTGCGGCGATGAGCCGCACCTGATCGCCGCCTATGGGACGGACGTCGGCAAGGCGGCGAACGACCATATGCCGAGCATGCTCTTCGAACCCGGCTCGCAGGCGGTGCCGGTCAACTTCCGCCGCTGCCGCGCGACAGCCTGCGGCGATGCGCCTGGTGAGGGGTTGGTGCGTCGCACGGCCAGAGGCCTGCCTGTCACCGCCTTCGTCCACGTCGTTGACTGCCGCGTCGGCGAGGCCGAGCGGACCGAAGCCAGAGGCGCCGACTGCTCCGGCGAGCGTGCCGGCAACCTCTACGTCCAGTACTGGACGTACTACGCGGACTCCGCCACCCTTCGTGGCGTCCCGATCCTCGGCCGCAAGGGCTACCACCGCGACGACTGGGAGAGCGTCCAGATCCGCATTCGCCCCGACGGGTCCGTCGACCAGCGCGCCTCCTCCCACCACGGCTACAACTACGCGAAGGGGATCTCCAACGCCGGCTCCGACGCAGGCATCGGCCCGCTCAGGGACCTCGCCGAGTTCGTAGGCGCCCGCGACCGCAACGGCTGGGGCCCGGAGACACGCTTGCTCCTCGTCTCCGGCGGCAGCCACGCCGGTAACGCCTGGGGCATTCCCGACCTCGACCGCGTCACTCCGGGCGAACGCGTCCACCTCATCCCCCTGGAGCGCCTCCTCTCCTCGGGCCGGAAAGCCGGCTTCGCCGTCCCCCCGCCCTGGCTCAAGCGCGTCTGGCGCGACCCGGAGGCCGAGCGAACGGACTGAGGCGGGGCGACTTACTCTCGGTATGCGAGAGGAAGTCGCCCCGCTCGAGACGGCTATTGCTGCGCAACCGCCTCGGCGGGCATCTCGGTCACGTAGAAGCGGGTTCGGCCGAGCTCTTCGCTGCCGACTTTGACGATGACGGCATGGGGCCCGCCGGCGCTGAAGGCGGTGCGGGTGCCGAGCGAGAGGACGATTCGTTGCGCCTGGCCCGCGACGGAGCCCGGTGGGCGACCGGTCTCGAAATCGAGCGAAAACTCGTCGCCGAGGCGCTCGCCGTCGGGATCCTCGATGTGGAGCGTCATCGTGTGGCGCTGGTTCGTCTCGTCCCAGGGCACGTCCAGCCCGAGGGCGATGGAGAAGCCGAACTCCTGCGGAAGCTCGGGAAAGCGCAGCTGATTCCAGCCCGCCCCCATCGCGTAGACCTTCCCGTTGATCGACTCGCTGTGGTCGCTGAGGAGCAGAAATCCGAGTTCCATCGTGCCCGTCACTCTATTGAGCAGGCTTCCTGAACCAATCGTTTAGGCTCTTCCCATCGCCACCGAGGTGACGGCAAGCTCCAAGGAAGCGATTGCGGAACGGCTCGCGGCGGCGCGCGAGCGCACCTTCGCGTTGATCGAGCCGCTCGACGACGAGCAGCTCAACACCGTCTACTCGCCGATCCTCAGCCCCCTCGCCTGGGACCTGGGCCACATCGCCAACTTCGAGGAGCTGTGGCTGGTGCAGACGATCGGCGACCGCGAGCCGCTGCACGGCGAGCTCGGGCGCTTCTACGACGCGATCGAGAACCCGCGCAAGGCCCGCGGTGAGCTGCCAATCCTACGCGACGCCGAGTTGCGCGCCTACCTGGCCGACGTTCGCGAGCGCGCCCTCGAGGTGCTGGAAGAGGTCGAGATCGACGAGGACTCCGAGGACCCCCTGCTCCGCGACGGATTCGTCTACGAGATGCTGATCGCCCACGAGTTGCAGCACAACGAGACGATGCTGCAGCTGTTGATGATGGTGGACGGCTATCCATTGCCCGGGGCCGCGGGGCATCTCTCGCCCCGCGTCCCGGGGACGATCGGCGTCGCGGGTGGCGAGCACGCAATAGGCGCCCCGGCCGCCGGTTTCGCCTACGACAACGAACGGCCGCGCCATACGGTTGAGCTGGCGCCGTTCGAGATCGACCTCGAACCGGTGAGCAACGGCGACTACATCGACTTCCTGGCCGAAACCGGCGCCGAGCCGCCGATGTACTGGGAGGCCGACGGGGAAGGCGGTTGGATCGACACGGCTATGGGTAGGAATCAGCCCATCGATCGCGGCCGACCCGTCATTCACGTCTCCTGGCACGAGGCCGACGCCTTCGCCCGCTGGGCGGGTAAGCGGCTGCCGACGGAGCACGAATGGGAGGCTGCTCGGCCCAGCCTCGACGGCGTCGGTCAGGCCTGGGAGTGGACGTCGTCGGACTTTCTCGCCTACCCCGGCTTCGAGGCATTCCCCTACCGGGAGTACTCGGAGGCCTTCTTCGGCGATGCCTACAAGGTTCTGCGAGGCGGCTCCTGGGCCACGCACCCGGAGGTGATTCGGCCAACCTTCCGCAACTGGGACCTGGCGGAGCGCCGCCAGATCTTCTCCGGCATTCGCTGCGCGAGGGATGCATGACGACCACCGGGCCCCAGGTGGAGATCGAGGTCCATCTCGCCGCCAACGGCGGCGCGACGATGGCGCGTGAGGTCCGCCTCGGCCTCTCGATGGACCCTAAGGAGCTGGCGCCGAAGTATTTCTACGACGAGCGCGGTTCGCAGCTCTTCGAGCGGATCACCGAGCTGCCCGAGTACTACCCGACTCGCGCCGAGCGGGAGATCCTGACCGAGCGCTCCCCGGAGATCGTCGCCGTCGCCGGGGAGCCGGGAACCCTCGTCGAGCTCGGCTCGGGCTCCGCCGCCAAGACCCGCCACCTGCTGAGCGCGATGCGCGACGCCGGCTGCCTCGACGCCTACTGCCCCGTCGACATCTCCGAGGAGATCACCCACGAGACCGCCCGCTGTTTGATCGACGAGTACCCCGGCCTCTCGATTCGTGGGCTCGTCTGCGACTTCGAGCACGACCTGGAGCGGATCCCGAACGGGGGAGGGGGGAGGCTCATCGCCTTCCTGGGCGGCACGATCGGCAACCTCTACCCGGACGCCCGCCGCGATTTCCTCTCCCGCCTGGCGGCGCTTCTCGGCCCCGACGACCGGCTCCTGCTCGGCACAGACCTGGTCAAGGACTCGGCCCGCCTCGAATCGGCATACGACGATTCCCAGGGCGTCACCGCGGAGTTCAACAAGAACGTGCTGAACGTCCTCAACCGCGACCTCGGCGCGGACTTCGACATCGCGGCCTTCGAGCACGTCGCCCGCTACGACGAGGAGGAGGCGCGGATGGACATTCGCCTGCGTTCCCTCGCCGACCAGACGGTTCGCCTCGACGGCCTCGACCTGACGGTCTCCTTCGCCGCCGGCGAGGAGATGCGCACGGAGATCTCCGCGAAGTTCACCCGTGAGCGCCTCGAATCTGTCTACGAGGAGTCGGGCATGGAGCTCGACGGCTGGTTCACCGACTCGGCCGAGGACTACGCCCTCTCACTCGCCCGCCCGGCGTAGCGACCGAGTTGCGGAAAGGGACGCCGGCCAGCGCGAGCAGGGTCGCGCGCACCGACTCGGCGAGGGCGACGGTGTCGTAGCCGCCCTCGAGCACCGCGCCGACCGGCGCTCTTCGGCGGTCGGCAAAGTCTCGAGCCGCGGTCGCCATCCTCGCGAACGAGCCCGTCTCCAGCAGACAGCCGCCGAGCGGGTCGGCGCGGTGTGCATCGAAGCCGGCCGAGATCAGGACGAGGTCGGGCTCGAAGCGCTCGGCGGCGGGCAGGATGTCTTCCGTCAGCGCTGCCATCCACTCCTCCTCGCCGGAGCCGGCCGGCATCGGCCTGTTGACGGTGAATCCCTCACCCGCCCCGGAGCCGGTGTCGCTCGCCGAGCCGGTACCGGGGAAGATCCCGCCCTGGTGGATGCTGGCGTAGAGAACGTCGTCGCGCCGGCGGAAGATCTCGGCGGTGCCGTTGCCGTGGTGGACGTCCCAGTCGAGGATGAAGACCAGCTCCGCGCCCAGCTCGCGGATCGCCAGCTCGGCGGCGATCGCGACGTTGTCGAAGAGGCAGAACCCCATCGCCCGATCCCGCTCGGCGTGGTGGCCGGGCGGTCGCATGGCGCAGAAACCGGCCGTGGCTTCGCCCGCCAGCAACGCTCGGGCCATCGCGCAGGCGCCGCCGGCTGCGTGCAGCGCCGCCTCGAAGGAGGCTTCGACCACGTAGGTGTCCGCGTCGATCGCGCCGCCGCCCGCGGCGGCGAAGTCGCCGATCCGCTGCACGTGCTCGGGGTCGTGGACGAGCTCCAATTCGTCCCGGGTCGCAGCCGGCGCCTCGCGCCGCTCCCAGCCGAGCCAATCCTCCTCCGCAAGCAGCCGCTCGATCACGCGCAGTCGGTCGGGCGACTCGGGATGCCCGGGCGTCACTCCGGCCGGATCGTGTGCGAGCGAAGCGGGGTGGCTGAAATAGAGCACCCTCGCTGTTATGCCGGCGCCAGCGCCTCGATCGTCTCGCCGAGTCTGTCCGGCGTCGTGATCGGGGTCAGGATCGGCAGGGTGATGCCGCCCTCGACGAAGGCCGCGATCCGCTCCTTCATCTGATCGGGCGCGCCGAAGATGAACATCTCCTCGATCAGATCCCAGGGGGCGGCGGCCGCGGCGGCTTGGCGGTCGCCCGATTCCCAGGCGGCGATCATCGGGTCGATCTCCTCGCCGTAGCCGAGCCAGCGGTAGAAGGCGGCGTAGACGGGGACGGTGATGTAGGAGGAGAACATGAAGCGGGCCAGCGACTCCACCTGCTCGCGCTCGCCCGGGATGCAGAAGAAGCGGCAGAGCAGCTCGAAGCCCTCCGGCGCGTCCTCCAGCTGCGCCGTCACTCTCGGCAGCCCGCCCAGCGGCAGGAAGTTGGTGAAGGCGCCGTCGGCGCGCTGCACCGCGAGGTCGAGCATCTTGCCGCGCAGCGCCGCCAGCACGATCGGCACCGGCTCGGCCGGCGCCGTCTCCAGCTTGAACCCGGTCGCGGTGCGCTCGCCGGCCAGCGCCGTGCGCAGGAACTCCAGCGTCTCGCGCACTCTGCTCAACGGCCGCTCGAAGGGGATCCCGTTCCAGCCCTCGACGATCCGGTCCGAGGACGATCCGATCCCCAGCACGAAGCGCCCGCGCGAGGCGCTCGCCAGCGCCGCCGCCTCCTGCGCCAGCAGCGCCGGCCCGCGCTGGAAGACGCCGACGATCCCCGTCCCCAGCCGCGCCCGCTCCGTCCACGCCGCGCTCAGCGCCAGCGGCGTGAACCCGTCCGGCCCATTCGTCTCCCCACTCCAGAGGTCGGTGTAGCCGACCGCCTCCGCCCGCTTCACCAGCTCCTCGTGATCGGCAAGCGAAAGTCCCGGCAGAGGCAGCGTCAATCCCCAGCGCTCAGCCACGCCGCGACCCTATAGGACCGTCCCAGGCGCGGGGGGAGAACTTCGCTTGCGCAGCGGCTTGGCTCCATGTGCGCTTCAGCCGACACGCGAAGAACGAGATGCGGCTCTATCGATTTACGCCTCGGGAGGTCGAGGGGGTAGTTGTGGCGATGAATCTGTGGGGCCTCGATCGGAAAAGCAACCCGATTTTCACCGGGCATAGCGTCGATGGACGCCGTATGACGGTTGTGATGGCTCTTGACGAGCCGGATTATGCGATTACCGTGTTTGAGAGGAGGGATCGATGAAAGCCGATTACGACAGCAACGCAAACGCGATCTCCATCAAGCTCGCGGATGTGAAGCACGCCGACTACGGCGATCCAATCGATGAGCGACTGAGTGCCATCGTGGCGATCGCGGACGGCGAAGCGATCGAGGTCCAGGTTCTCTGTGTCGATGTCGGTGTCGAAGAACCTCTGCGCATCGTTGCCCAGCGCTACGACCTGGACGCGGAGGCGCTGATTGCCGCCGCCCAGGCGGCTCTCGCCGCGCCGGACCGCCCAGTCACATTGGACGTCGGCGTCCGCGCCGCGGCGTAAGCCATCGCCTCGCCCGGAGTTACACCCCGAGCTTGATCTCGCCCGTGGACCCCGAGAACAGATCCTCGACCTGCAACTTGGCTCCCTTCACCGCGCCCGGTGGAAGGTCGTACACCAGCTTGCCGGCTGCCCTCCGCCCCGCTGGCGCCTACTTCGGGGAGCTTGCCGTCAACGCCTCGTTAACCAGAGTGAGACTCTCCGGCGGCAGGCGGCTTGTGTGCTCCCGCAGGTCGAATGCTGCGTTCATGGCCGCCACAAGGTCCGCCGCCTCGGGGTCAATGACGACCTTGGCCTTGCCATGTTCGCGCAGCCAATGAGCGACGTCCGGCCAGTGCCAAAGCCGAGTCTTCTCGTCAACGTATGCAACCGGCGGCGGGAAGCCGCCGGGACCGCGGTCGCTGTTGGCGAGCAGCCGGATCGACTCACGGGTGCGCCCACTGCGCTTGGCGATGGTCGCCATAGTGACGAGGTCATCGGGCTCGACCCTCACGACCCGCAGGTGCGGCAGCGCCTTCAGGAGGTTGTGGACGGCGCTTCCAAGCGCTTCGCTGAAGCTGCCGGCCTCTCGATCGAACAGGGCATAGGGGGCGCCGTCGCGCGCGCCGAAAGTTGCGTCGTCGCACCCAGCCTCGTGCAGTGCGTCGATTTGCCCATTGGAGAAGACATCGAGGCCCCTGACGAAGAGGGTGAAGGAGTAGGTCTTGGTTGTCGCGCTCATTGATCGCCCGTCTCGTGCGAGCAGCCACGGTCACCCTAGCAAGGTGTTGGAGATTGTCAACGTCCCAGACGACCAGGAGATCGTGTTCATCTCCCTTCAATCCGAGGGCATCCGCATCTCTCCCCCTTTCAACAAAGGTAGGCTCCCGGCCGATGGGAGTCATTTCTCAGGACGTTCGCTCCGGGGCCAAACCGGACCGCAACCTGGCGCTGGAGTTGGTGCGCGTAACCGAGGCGGCGGCGCTGGCCTCGGCGCGCTGGGTCGGGCGCGGCGACAAGATCGCCGCCGACCAGGCCGCGGTCGACGCTATGCGCTTCGTCCTCGACTCGGTGCCGATGGACGGCATGGTCGTGATCGGCGAGGGGGAGAAGGACGAGGCGCCGATGCTCTACAACGGCGAGAAGATCGGCGACCACAGCCCGCCGGTCGTCGACATCGCGGTCGACCCGTTGGAGGGCACGCGGCTGTGCGCGCTCGGCATGCCCAGCGCCCTGGCGGTGATCGCCCTCGCCGAGCGCGGCACGATGTTCGACCCCGGGCCCTGCGTCTACATGGAGAAGATGGCCGGTGGCGAGGAGATCGCCGACCTGCTCGACCTCGACCGCCCCCTGCCCGAGACTTTGAAGCTGATCGCCGGGCGCAAGGGCGGCGCGATCGGCGACGTCACCGTCGTCATGCTCGACCGCGACCGCCATCATGAGGCGATGAGAGAGGTCCGCGAGGTCGGCGCCCGCATCCGCCTGATCACCGACGGCGACGTCTCCGCCGCCCTGCTCGCGGTCAGCGACCGCTCCCCGGTCGACCTGCTCTGGGGCATCGGCGGCACCCCGGAGGGAGTCATCTCCGCCGCGGCGCTGAAGTCGATGGGCGGGCAGCTGATCGGCCGCCTCTGGCCCCGCGACGACGCCGAGCGCCAGGCCGCCCTCGACGGCGGCTACGACCTCGACCGCGTCCTCACCGCCAACGACCTCTGCTCCGGCGAGGACGTCTTCTTCTCCGCCACCGGCGTCACCGACGGCGACGTCCTGCAGGGCGTCCGCTACCGCGGCAGAGGCGCGACCACCGAGTCGCTAGTCATGCGCTCCCGCTCCGGCACCGTCCGCCGCGTCCAGGCCACCCACGACCGCGCGAAGCTCCGAGAAATAACGGGGGAAAGGTACGGCTGAACGCTTGCCCCCGTTTTCGGGGGAAAACCGTTCAGTCAGCAGTCGCGGCAAGGTTCGGCCTTCGCTGCCTCTGGGGTCGAGTAGGGCAGCTCTCCGGTGTCATGCAGCTCATGCCGCAGCGAGTTGATCACCGCGCCCGCCAGCAGCGCCAGGCTGAGCACGTAGAACCAGAGCAGGGCGATGAGGATGAAGCCGACGGTCGAGCCGAGCCGCGAGAGGCTCGACACGTTGGAGAGGTAGAGCGGGAAGAGCCAGTTGGCGAGGCCGGCGCCGACGGTGACGAAGGCCGCGCCCGGCCAGACGTCGCGCCAGGGCATGTGCCCTTTGGGCACCGCCCAGAAGATCACGCAGCAGATCAGGAAGGTGATGACCAGCGCGGCGGAGAGCAGCAGCATCGTGTCGATCGCCTTGATCTCCGAGAGCCCGAAGGGCAGCCTGTCGGTGCCGGAGATCAGCGTCGCCTCGATCGCCGGCAGGAAGATGCTGGCGGCGATGAAGAGCAGGACGACGATCAGCATCGCGAAGGAGAAGCGCTTCTGCTCCACCCAGCCGCGGCACTCGACGTGGTAGATGCGACAGAAGGCGGTGTCCATCGCCCCCCAGAAGGAGGCGCCGATCCAGAGCGAGCCGACGAATGCCGCGATTCCGATCGTCGTCGAGTTCGCCTCGATCCGGTTCAGCGCGTCGGTCAGAGTTCCCTGCTCGATGTTGGGGAAGAGGCGCTGCAGGTCGTCGAGCACGCTCGCCTCGACCCCGCCGATTTTCAGCACCTGGCCGAAGACGAAGAGAACCAGCAGCGCGAAGGGGAAGACCGCCAGCATCAGGTTGTAGGCGACCATCGCCGAGAGCCCGGTGACGTTCTCGCGGTAGGCGCGATTCCAGAAGGCGCGCAGCCAGGGGCGTGGATGTCGCA
>Ga0299914_10004118_pt1 | contig 10420 bp, 8 predicted proteins | sample RVTome_10_FD_201361 | JGI IMG/M metagenome (GOLD analysis project Ga0299914, IMG submission 201361) | Soil microbial communities from uranium-contaminated site in the Upper Colorado River Basin, Wyoming, United States - RVT153D57 (version 2) ... | reverse complement strand
CGGACATCTTCGTGGCCGGGTACACCGACCCGAACGCACCGATCCCCGGCTCGTTCGCCGGGTTCCCCACGAACCACCGCGGTGTGCGCGACCTCCTCTACCTGAACCTGGGACCGGACAGGAGCGGCCAGCCGAGGTTCCGCGAGGTGGGCGAGCTCGCCGGCGTCGACCCGGGCGAGCCCGAGCACGGTCTCGGCGCCCTGGTGACAGACCTCGACGGCGACGGCCGCCTCGACGTGTACGTGGCGAACGACGAGGACCCGAACCGCCTCTACCGGAACGTGCCCTGGCCTGGAGGCGTCGCCGAGGATCCGGCGGGCCTCGGCTTCCGCCTGGAGGACGTGGCCGTGCGCGCCGGCGTCGCGGACGCCAATGCCGGGATGGGGATCGCCGCCGCCGACTACGACGGGAACGGCCTGACCGACCTGTTCGTCTCGAACTCGCGGGGCCAGGGCCACGCGGTGTACCGAGGGATGCCGACAGGCTCCGGAGCGACCGGGTACGCGGACGCCCGGGACGACTTCGTGGACACTCCGGCGCTCACCGGCTGGGGCGGTTCCTGGGCCGACCTGGATCTGGACACCGACCTCGACCTCGTCCTGACGAACGGCGACATCCCGGTCACGAGCCTGATCGACGATGCGGAAGCGATCCAGGTCCTGGAGAACCGGTCGACCGGCGCGACACTACGGTTCGCGGACCTGGGGCTCCGGGCCGGCGGCGAGGCCAGGCTGCAGACGAACGGGCGCGGCCTGGCGGCGGCCGACTACGACAACGACGGGGACGTGGACGTCGCGATCAACTCGATCAGCGGGCCGCTGATCCTGCTCGAGAACACCGCGAGCGGTGGGAACTGGCTGGCCGTTCGGCTGCCCGGGTTCTGGCCGGGGGCGCGGGTCACCGCCGTGCTGCCGGACGGGCGCCAGCTGGTCCGGCAGGTGCAGGCGGGCGGGAGCTACCTCTCGTCCGAGGACCCCCGCCTGCTGTTCGGCCTGGGGGACGCCGAGCGGGTGCGCACCCTCGTGATCCAGTACCCGGACGGCACGCAGACCCGCATCGAGGACGTCACGGCGAACCAGCTGGTCGAGGCGCCCCGCCCCGCCGGCTAGCTGACCGATCCCAGCGCATGCGGACCCTTGGCGGTGGGCTGCTTGTGCTGGACGTGCATCAGGACTCCGTTCGAGGCGGTTGGACGCTGGCGTCCGCGTGTTCATCGACGTCGACCGCGAGCTGGGCGCCCGGTGGTGGGTCCGTTGCCTCTCTCGGTGGACATCCACCCCCCGTGCGACCACAATCAGTGGTCGAACGAACTGAGCGGGAGGGTGTGGCATGAAGTTCGTGCTGTCCTACACGGTGCGGGCCGGCGGGTCCGTCGAGGAACGGGTCACGGGTGGCGAGACGGCCCAGAAGTTGCTGGCGAACTGGTCGCCGAGCGACAAGGCGACGATCCAGCAGTGGGTCCAGCGCTGCGACGGGAACGGCGGCTTCGCCGTGGTGGAGACCGATGACCAGGCCGAGCTGTTCCGTGATCTCGCAGTGTGGACGCCCTGGCTGGACTTCGACGTGGTTCCGGTGATCGACATCGGCGACGCCACGCCGATCACACAGGAGGCCCTCCAGAAGGCTCGGTCGGTGGTCTAGGTCCTCTGTCGCACGCCGGTCGTCAGCCGGCGGCCGGTCGAAACGGCGGCGTGCGGTCGTTCCGCCGCGGGCGGCTATCCTACGACCGGGAGAACGCACGATGGTTTTCCGGTTGCTCGCCGACCTCGTGGTGGTGGTCCACCTTGCGTTCATTGTCTTCGTCGCCGTTGGCGGTCTCCTGGTGTGGCGTTGGCCGCGGCTCGTGCGATGGCACCTGCCCGCGGTCGCGTGGGGCATCGCCATCATCACGGTCGGCTTCACGTGTCCTCTCACCTCCCTCGAGCATTACCTGCGCGGCCGCGCCGGTGAGCTGGGTCATGACGGCGGGTTCGTAGACCGCTATGTCGAGGGTGTCATCTATCCAGGTGGACTCACGCCCGTGGTGCAGGGCCTCATCGCGACGGTCGTCGTGGTCGGGTATGCGGCGCGCTTCACAGCCGATCGAAGCCGCCAAGGGGCCCCGACTCGGCTCGCTCGCCCGTCCTCGGTCGTGGTCGATCCGGAGCTCGACGAGGTAGGTGGCGAGGGCGGCTGAGGGCACGTTCGCCCTTGGCCGCTCAGCCGTCGCTGTTCTGACCGCGCGCCCCGGCACGCAGCCTCCGGGATGGTCCGGGCCGAGGCTTCTCGTCCCCGAGCCTTCGTTCGAGTGCCCGGCGGGTCGCCCAGGCCTCGGCAGTGCCTGGAATGACCGTGCTCATCCAGGGCTCGAGGCGCTGACGCGGTCGTCGCCGAGCTCGCCCAGCTCACGGAGGCCGAACGTGTCGGCGAGCCGGACGATGGCGTTGAACAGGCAGGCCACCCACACGGCCTCGAGCACCTGCGACCGGTCCCAGCCGTGGGACCGCACGCGGCGGAGGTCGTCGTCGGTGATGCGGTAGGCGTGCTGGGTGATGTCGCTGGCCAACTCGGCCAGTGCCCGGACGTCGGTGGGGATCGCCGGATCGTCGAGGGCACCGTTGAGCACAGCGTCGGCGTACGTGCTGTCGGTGCCGAGCAGACGGAGCAGGGCGTCGTGGGCGGTCGTGCAGTACTGGCAGGACGCCACCCGGGCCACCGTCAGGGCGATGACCTCCTTGGCGGTTTGGGGCAGATGGCCTCCAACGAACATGCTGCGGTAGCCGGCCACGAAGACGCCGAGCATGTCGGGTCGGGTGCTCACCACCTTGAACACGTCCGGGACCAGGCCGTGGATCATCTCGCGCAGTTCGCCGTAGAGCTCCGCGACCTCGCCCGTGGCGTCGGCTTCCCGAACGATCTCCACGCGTCGTGTGCTGTCGGTCATGCCTGCATTCTTGTATCTTCAAGATAGTAGGTGTCAACTAGTAGGCTGACGTTTGTGAGCCGCAACGTGCGCACCTACGGCCATTTCTGCATGCTCGCCCGTGCCCTCGAGCAGGTTGGCGACCGCTGGACGCTGCTGGTCGTGCGTGACCTCCTCCGTGCACCCCAGCGCTTCACCGACCTCATGGGCCTGCTCGGTGGCATCACCCCCAAGACGCTCAGCCAGCGCCTCCGCGAGCTGCAGGACGCCGGCATCGTCCAGGTCGACCGCCAGCCCGGCCGCCGCGAGGTCTGGTATCGCCTCACCCCCGCCGGTGAGGACCTCGCCCCGGTAGTCGAGTCACTGTTCCTCTGGGGCCTGCGCCACGCGGGACGGCCTCCGGTGCCGGGGGAGGCGGTGCATGCCGAGCACCTGCTCTCGGCGCTGCACATCGTGCTCGATCAGGCGCCGGCACCAGCCAGGCCCCTCGTCTGGCAGCTCGAGTTCGTCGACGCCAGCAGCTACACGCTCCGCTACAGCGACGGCAGATGGGCGCTCGTCCACGGCCTCGAGGAGGACGTGACCCCCGACGTCGCTGTCACCACCGACACCACCGCGTGGACCCGGTTCCTGATGACACCACCCGACCAGCGCCCTGACCGCCCGCTGGGCGTCGATCTCGTTGGCCAGGCCAGCGAGATCGACCGCTTCCTGCACCACCTCGCCCGGTTCCCGCACAGCCTGTCGACGGACACGCCCCGGTCCGCCTGAGATCGAGCCGACCTCCGGCGAGGCAGTGACCTGGTGGTCCACCAGCCCGCGGGACCGGACTGGTGCGGCATGGGGATAGGGTGACGAGCGGAGCGCCGGGAAGTCTGGTCGGCACACGTGTCTACCGTCGAGAGGCCTCCGATGCCGAGTGTCCGTCACCGAGCCGTGCTGGCGATGGCCCTGCTCGCGGGCGCGGCCGCCATGCTGTCGGGCTCCGCTCTCTCGGGTGCGTCCGCCGGCGCGCAGGACGGGCGCGAGGAGCCCCGTGTGTTGCGCACCACCGTCGAGGGGCCGATCACGCCGGTGATCGACGATCACCTCGCCGATGCCGTGGCGCGGGCCGAGGACGGCGGCTACGCAGCGCTGGTCGTCGAGATCGACACCCCCGGCGGGCTCGACTCGTCGATGCGCGACATCATCCAGGGCTTCCTCGCCGCCGACGTCCCGATCGTCGCCTACGTGAGCCCCCAGGGTGCGCGCGCCGGCTCGGCCGGCGCTCTGATCGCGCTGTCGGCCAACGTCGCCGCCATGGCCCCGGGCACCGCCATCGGCGCGTCGACGCCCGTCTCGCTGGACGGCGCCGAGGTGAGCGACAAGGTCGTCAACGACGCGGCCGCCTTCGCCGAGGCGATCGCGGAGCGACGGGGACGCAACGTCGAAGCGGCCGTCGACATGGTCCGCGAGGGACGCTCGCTGCCGGTCGGCGAGGCCGTCGAGGTCGGCGCGGTCGATCTCGAGGCCGGGTCGCTGACCGACTTGCTGGACGAGATCGACGGGCACGAGGTCGAGGTCGGCACCGAGGAGCGACCGGTGACACTGCGCACCGCCGGCGCCCGGATCGACGACGAGGACATGGGCCTGTTCCGGCGCATCCAGCAGACCCTCGCCGACCCCAACCTCGCCTTCCTCTTCCTGTCGATCGGCACCCTCGCCATCATCTACGAGCTGGCGTCGCCGGGCGTCGGGGCCGGCGGTGTCGTGGGCGCGACGATGCTCCTCCTCGCCCTGTTCTCGCTGTCGGTGCTGCCCGTCAACGCGGCCGGCCTGTTGCTGCTGCTCGTCGCGGCCGCCATGTTCGTGGCCGAGCTGTTCGCCCCCGGGATCGGCATCGCGGCCGCCGGTGGCACCGTCGCGCTCGTGCTCGCGGGTGTCTTCCTCTTCCCCGACACACCCGGCCTGGAGCTGAGCATGGCCGTGGTCCTGCCTATCGCCGCCGTCATCGGCGCGGCCGTCGTCGTGGCGGGCCGACTCGTCGTCCGCTCCCGTCGGGCACCCGTGACCGCCAGCGGCCACGGTGTCCTCGTGGGCCGGGTCGCCACCGTCCGGCGACGCGACGAGGCCTCCGCCCAGGCCTTCGTCGAGGGCGCCTGGTGGACCGTTCGCTCCACCGGGTCCTCGCCGCTCCGCGACGGCTCGACGGTCCGCGTCGTCGGGCTCGAGGGGCTCGACCTGATCGTCGAGCCGGACGAACCGGACGAACCGTCCGCACCGCTCGGCCCACCCGCCGATCCCACCGACCCGACACACCAACCCCAAGAACGGACAGACCAATGAGCGAAGCAGTCCTGTACGGCATCGGCGGGGCGCTTGTCCTGATCCTCGTCATCCTCGTCGCCTCGGTCAGGATCGTCGCCGAGTACGAACGCGGGGTGATCTTCCGCCTCGGCCGCGTCATCGGGGCCAAGGGCCCCGGCCTGTTCTTCATCATCCCGCTCGTCGACCGGATGGTGAAGGTCAACCTGCAGACGGTCACCGCCGACATCCCGCCCCAGGACGTCATCACCAAGGACAACGTCACGCTGCGGGTCAACGCGGTCGCCTACTTCAACGTCGTCGACCCCGTGCGGGCCGTGGTCGCCATCCAGAACTACCTGGTCGGCACGTCCCAGATCGCCCAGACGACGCTGCGTAGCATTCTCGGCCAGGTCGAGCTCGACGACCTGCTCCTCAAGCGTGACGAGATCAACCAGCAGCTCCAGCAGATCATCGACGAGCTGACGAATCCGTGGGGCATCAAGGTCACGCTCGTCGAGGTCAAGGACGTCGAGCTGCCCGAGTCGATGCGGCGTGCCATGGGCCGCCAGGCCGAGGCCGAGCGCGAGCGCCGCTCGAAGGTCATCCACGCCCAGGGCGAGTTCGAGGCCGCCGCCGCCCTGGGCGACGCCGCCGGCGTGCTCGAGGCCCACCCCGCGGCCATGCAGCTCCGGGTCCTGTCGACGATGGTCGAGGTCGCGGCGGAGAAGAACTCGACGCTCATCTTCCCGATTCCCGTCGAACTGCTCCGCCTCATCGACGCGGTGACACCAAAGTCCGGCGCACCGGCGCCGCCGGCCGCGCCGAGCGCCGTCAGCGACGCACCGACCCCCCAGAGCATGGAGCGCCCCACATGACCGCACCACAGACCATCGGCGAGATCGACCAGGAGGGCAGTGACGTGAGTTCAGGGCCGTCGTCGACGGTGACGCGTCAATCGGCCGGGCCTCCGCCGCCTCGCACGCGGCGGCTCAGGCGGCGGGTCTCCTCGGACGGCTCCACGCCCAGATCCGCCATGGCTGCGAGCCCCCGGTCGAGGCTGCGGCGGGCAGACGAGCGGTCGCCCCGGGCCAGGGCCGCCGACACCAGCACGGCGTAGGCACGCTCGGCCCAGGGATCGACCGCGACCGCACGCCAGGCGACGCGTTGCGCTTCCTCCCCGTTGCCCCGGCCGACCAGCAGCTCACCGGCCCGGGTCGCCGCGGCCACGAAGCGGCCGCGGAAGTGCTCGCGCTCGAGCGCGATCCAGTCGGCATCGGCGACGTCCTCGTAGGCCTCGCCCCGGTACAGTGCGACGGCGGCCAGGTTGTGCTCGAGCGCGAGCGACGGTGTGCCTTCGGCCTCGGCCCGAGCGGCGAGGGCCACGTGCTCCTCGAACTCGTCGACGTCGATCCGTAGCCAGTCGCTGGTGACGAGCCTGACGGTCTGGCCGTCGACGCGGATGTGGTACGCGGGCTCGCGCGGGGAGCGCCAGGGTTCGAGGACCCGGAGCAGGTACGTCACGGTGACCCGCATGTTGTTGGCGGCAGCTCGCTCGTCGCGGTCGGGCCAGAGCCCGGCCATGATCGCCGCCCGGCTGGTCGTGCGATGGGCCACGAGGTAGGCGAGCAGCGCTCGCACCCGCTCGCGTCTCAGGTCGCTGTCGGTGACGGGCTCGCCCTTGCGAACCAGCGCCACCGAACCGAGCACCGCCACCTCTGTCAGGTCAGCCGGCGGGGCGGGCACGGCCGCGAGCAGCGACTTGGCGAACTTGGCTCGGTGCGTGCGCGTCGCGGCCTCGGCGCGCATGCCCTCGCGCCCCCGGGGCCCGAGACTTTCGAGCAGGGTCGCGCCCTCGTGCCGGCCGGCCGCCTCGAGTCCCAGTGCAAGGTCGACGGCGAACCGGTGATGCAGCCCGGCGCGTAGGCGAGACACCTCGCTCACGTCGAGATCGCGCAGTTGCCGGCGTGCTGTGTCGCTGAAGCCTGTGCGGCGCGCCCGTTCCCGCAGCGCAACCACCGCCCGGGCGAGCGTGCGCGCCTCGGCGACCTGACCACGCAGGTCGGCGGCATCCCAGCGACGGCGAGCCGACGGAACGAGCACATAGGTCAGAGCCAGGCCACGGCGCCAGATGCGCCGGTTGATCCCGCTCTCGAGCCCGTGGACTGCGATGGCGCGCTCCAGCAGATCTGCGGCGGCCCGTTCGTCGCCCGCAGTCACGAGCATCCCCGCCTCGGCCAATGCCAGTCGAGCGGCCTGGCCGACATCGACATCCGTCTCGATGCCCCGGGCCCGTGCCACGAGGCCTCGTGCGCTTTCGACGTCGCCGACCCAAGCGAGGACGAACGCGGCCTCCGCCAGGCTCACCACGACGAACTGGAGGACGCCCGCGGCCTCGAAGCGATCCATCAACGACGGCAGGGCGACGGTCACCTCATCGACATGCCCCAACGCCCAGCGTGCCTGCAAGCGGACGCCCTCGACAGCGACCTGCAGCGCGGGATCCGCGACAACGGGGATGGCGTCGATGACCGCGATCGCCTCCTCGGCGCGGCCGCCGCCGGCCAGCGTGGTGGCGCGGAGCCAGCCCGCCATCGCCTCCCAGGCGTCGTCGAGTACCGCTGGCTCGATGCCATCGAGATGGGCCAGCACATCGTCGTCACTTCCCACGATGTCGGCGACCACCGCCTGGCCCAGCGAGGCCACCGCCCGGGCCAGGGGCAGACCCTCGGCCGCGAGCTCGACGATCCGCGGGAGCACACCAGCGAGAACACCGACGTCTCCCTGCCACCAGGCCACCTCGCCGAGCAACGCAAGGGCCCCCAACTCACCGTCAAGGTCCCCCGCCTCGTGACACCGCCGGATAGCCGTTTGCAACGGTAGCGTCGCCTCACCCGGCGTGAGCACCGCAGCACGTACACCATTGGCGAGGGCCACACCGGCCGTGCCCCGAACACCCTCGGGCAGGCCCGCGAGCCAGCGCGCGAGCTGGCGGCCCGAGGGCTGGTAAGGACCGATGCAGGCGGTCCGCAGGATCCACGGGACGACATCGAACAGGCCAGCCTCGCGAGCCAACGTCACGGCCTCGTCGTAACGGTGCTCGCCGACCAGGTGGTCGACCGCCCGACGGCGCGTGGACACGCGCTCGTCGTCGGTCAGTGTCAATGACGGCACGGCGTTCCAGAGCGGATGCGGCACCCGCCACCCGCCGGCGCCGGTGGCGACGAGCGGCACGCCGTCAAGCACGCGCGCCAGGTCGACCGGAGCTCCCAGCGCGGCGCTGGCGAGGCTGTCGTCGGCGCCACCCATGTCGCACAGCACGGCCAGTACCCGGCGCCGCTCCGGTCCCAGCGGGTCGAGGATCTCTTCCCACAGGTAGTCACCCGTCAGATCGCGCCCGACGCTGGCGACCAACTCGGCCATCGCAGGCCATCCGCCCGTCTCCCCGAACCGCTCGAGACCGATGCCGCGGAGGACGGCGAACTCGGCCAACTCGTCCTCCGCGAAGCGCAGATCGTCCTCGGTCAGCTCCAGCACCGCTCCCTGGGCGGCGAGGCGGGCGAGAGGCACGGCTGGCGACCAACGGCCGGCCAGCAGGACATGACCGTTGGCGGGCAGCGCGTCGACGAGGGCGGTCAGCCACCGGGCGCCCGGCGAACCGGGCGCCAGCCAATGCACGTCATCGACCACGAGGCACAGCTCCGTCGGCGATCGCCGCCACATCGCATCGGCCACCGGGGCGGGATCCGGGGCCGCGCGAGGCGTGCCGGGGACCATGCCGGCACGGTCACCCTCCCCGCTCAGGGCGGCCATCACGTCGCGCGCCAGCATGTCGCCGTGGGCGTCACCCTTCTCGAGGCCAATCCAGACGTCCTCGCCCCGGGGCGCGAGCCGGTTTTCGATCACAGCCTGCGCGAGCAGCGTCGTCTTGCCCAGCCCCGGGCCGCCGACCACGGTCGTCACACGGTGCTCCCAGCGGCCGAGCAGGGCCCGGAGCAGCCGTGGCCGCGTGAGCGACCCGGGCCGCGGCTCGGGTGGCCGGAACCGGAACGAGCGAGGCATGTCTCCCATACCCTAAGTCGGCTGGCTCGCTCGACTCGCGAGGTCGCGTCCGGAGACGACACGATGTCCCGCAGCCGGAAGCCGACGAGCACGAAGACGGTCCCTCGAGCAGCCGGGGATCGTCGACCACGTGGCGCCCTCGAAGAGGCGGACGGTCGGCTCCTCTCGTCGCCGTGTACGTCGGGGATGCCGACCTGGACGCAGCCGACGGCTGGCGATACGCCTCGTGGGTCGCGGCCGCCTACATCGTGCCGCGGCCTGGCCAAGCTCGGCACGCGCGAGCCCTACACCGACGACCGAGCCCGCTGGCCCCACAGCGACCGCTCTGTTCCGGGCCCAGCCCGCCGCCGTGCGCCTGCCGCCTGGCCCTCGGTCGCCGCCACCGGTTGCCGGCCGAGGTCGAGGCGGTGCGCCGGGTGCTCGACGGCCGAGTTTCCCCGCCCATCATGTTTGCCCTCCCGGCTGGGGGTAGTCGCGGCGCCAGCAAGCTACGAGGAGGTGCTGCCGTGGCGGACCAGACGATCACCGACGATCGCACGACGAAGGGCAAGGCGACCGATGTCGTCACCACTGCGAACGAAGAGGCGCGGGATGTGGCCGGCGATGCCCGCAGTGAGGCGTCGGCAGTCGTGTCCGAAGCGGGGAATCAGGCCCGCCATCTTGCGGATGAGGCCCGCATCGCCGTGCGCCACCAGGCGTCGGATGGCTCCAGGCGCGCCGCCGCGGCGGTCGACCAGCTCGCCGGACGCCTGTGGGCGCTCGCCGATGGCGACACCGAGCAGGCCCGGTGCGGCGCCGCTCTGCGGTGCTGCACCGTCTCCCCCGACACCACCACCGATCGAGAGGCACCCCAGTGACATTCAACCCGCTCGAGCAGACGGGCATCCCCGTCGAGGACCAGCTCCGCAACTGGTCCGAGCTCAACGTGACGCCGTACGACAAGCACACAGTCGACCCCTACACCCGGACCCGGGTGATCCTGATGAACGGGATCGAGGTGGAGTCCATCATTTTCTCCCACCAGTTCGCCCGACACACCGACTACCCCGAGCTCAAGCGCGCCCTGGCGTTGAGCCGACGAGTCGATGCCCAGCAGCAGAAGGCCGTCAACGGACTCAACCCCGGCGAGCAGGGCCCGCTCGAGACCACCATCGGCTACGAGCAGGTGGCCGT
>Ga0299914_10004116_pt1 | contig 10421 bp, 10 predicted proteins | sample RVTome_10_FD_201361 | JGI IMG/M metagenome (GOLD analysis project Ga0299914, IMG submission 201361) | Soil microbial communities from uranium-contaminated site in the Upper Colorado River Basin, Wyoming, United States - RVT153D57 (version 2) ... | reverse complement strand
TCGTCTTCGCTAAGGCCGTGAGGGAGCGCCTCGATCGGGGGGCGCGGTCGTAGTCTCGGCCGGCGTCGCGGGCGAGGCGGTCGAAATGTTGGAGCTGTCTTTGCTGCCCCCCACGACGATGACCAGGAGGTAAGCGACGATGAGGCCGAGGATCAGGCCAAGCAGGATGCCGGTGATGAGATCGACCTTGCCGCTCAATCGGCGCCGAGATGTCGGCGGGCCGTCCTTCATCGGAACCCTGTCGTTCCCAAAGCTATGGACGCCGCCGAACGCCAAAGTCAAGCGTGTAGGCGACAGCGTTCGAGCCGCCGCCAAGGAAGCCTCCGCGAGCCAGGCCGACGCCAAAGTCGTGCAGGCCGCGATCGAGAATGTTCTTCCGATGCCCGGGACTGCGCATCCACATCCGCACGATGGCAACCGGGGAACCGCGGCTCCGGCCCCGGCCGACGGCGATGTTCTCGGCCAGCCGGTAGGAGGCAGCGCGCGCCAGATAGCCGCTGTGGGAAACCCGCGTCGTCAGGGTGCTGCCCCTCGGGCCGTAGTGGGAAAAGCTGCCGCTTCGCACCATGTTCTTGGAGTGGGCGGTCGCCGATCTCCGCAGCTCCCGACTGAACTCAAGGGAGTGGATCCCGCGTCGCTCGCGCGCCCGATTGACAAGGCAGAGAACCGAGGTGCGGAGCTGATGGTCGGTAGCCGATCGTGGCGCTTGGGAAATCAGGCCGCAGCGAGACCTCGCGCCGGCGTCGTCACTTCCCGCGACCGATAGAACCGCGAGGGAAATCAATGCCCCCAGCACGAGGCTGCAGATGACCTTGAACGGGCTCATTCAGGCTGTGTCTTTTCGGGACCTCAAGTCGATGAGCTGCATATCGGATGTCATTCGAAGGTCTTTAGGGCCTGCACCTATTCCGCCATCGGGTTGATCGCCCGCACGGGCGCTCTGCCCTTCAGCATCGCCTCCCGGTACTCCGCCTCCGGGTCGGATTCAATCACGATCGCGCCGCCCACGCCGATCGTTGCCGCACCGCCGTCGAGCACGATCGCGCGGATCGCGACGCTGAGGTCGCAGGCGCCTCCCAGCCCCAGATATCCGATCGCCCCCGAGTAGGGGCCGCGCGCCTCGCCCTCCAGCTCGTCGATGATCTCCATCGTCCGCTTCTTCGGCGCGCCGGTCATCGAGCCCGGGGGGAAGCAGGCGCGGACGCAGTCCACCGGCGACAGGCCCGCGCGCAGCTGACCGCGCACCGTGGATACGAGCTGGTGCACGGTCTCGTAGGTCTCGACTCGCATCAGGTCCGGCGCGTGGACGCTGCCGAACTCACAACATGAGCCGAGGTCGTTGCGCAGCAGGTCGACGATCGTCACGTTCTCAGAGCGGCTCTTCGGATCGGCGCGCAACTCCGCCGCAAGCCCGATGTCCTCTTCCGGGGTCTCGCCGCGGCGGCAGGTTCCCTTGATCGGCCTCGCCTCCACCCAGCGGTCACGGCCGACGGCCAGGAAGCGCTCCGGCGAGGAGCTCAACACCGCCACGTCGCCGAAGCGAAGGAAAGCGGCAAAGGGCGCCGGGTTGACCTGGCGAAGGACGCGGTAAAGGCCGAGCGGATCCTCGCCGGGGAGATCGGCCGCGATCCGGTTCGTGAGGCAGACTTCATAGGTCTCGCCCGCGAACAGACGCCGCTTGCACTCGGCGATGTCCTCTAGGTAGCGCGGGTGGGAACGACTTAGGCGGAACTCGACCGGCTCGGCCGGTGGTTCCCGCTCGACGCTGTCGAGGGGGGGCAGGGACGAGAGGCGGAGGCAGGTCTCCTCGATCCATCCCTCGCCCTCATCGGCGCCGCCGGCATCGGTCAGGCAGAGCACGTAGGCGCATCTGTCCACGCGGTCGAAGGCGATCAGTCGGTCGGCAAGGACGAAGGCTGCGTCGGGCAGCAGCGACTCGTGCGCCGCGTCCCCGTCGCATTCCGCCTTCAGCTCGTAGCCGAAGTAGCCGGCGAAGCCGCAGTCGAAGTCGAACGGCAGGTCGTTTGGCGGGAGTCTGAGGCGGCGCGTCTCCCGCGCCAGGTAGTCGAAGATCGATTCGCCCAGGACCTCGACCTCTCCCCCCCGCTCCACGCGCACCTCGCCCCCCTCGACGTCGTATGAGATCAGTGCCCCGAGCGGCCCCCGGCTGTCGCCCATGAACGAGAACCTGGCGTGCTCGCCGGCGCAGCTGCTGTCGAGCCAGAAGGCGTTCGGGCTCTTCCCGTAGAGATGGAAGAAGGCGCGCTCGGCATCGGGCAGAAATTCGAGCCGCCTCGCGTACAGCTCTAGAGGCATCTGCGTCGGGGCTTTGGGCGGGGCGTGGAGCATCGCTTCAAAATAGCCCGGCATGGCGACGCTTGAGCCTCAGCCGGACCCAAACGCGGGACTCTTCGAGACGATGCTTGTGGCGAGCGGACAGCCCGTCGAGCTCGATTCCCACATGGCTCGGCTGGCGGCGGGCCTAGGCGATCTGTTCGGGGAGCCGGCACCGCGGGGGACCCGCGAGCAGTTGCAGGGGCGAGCGAAGGAGATCGACCTCGGCAGACTGCGGCTGACCGTGGCGCCGGACAGCAGTGGGAAGCTCTCGACGGAGATCGTCGCGGCGGAACTGGACCCGGAGCTGGTCTTCCCATCATGGGAGCGGGCGGTGACCCTGCGCGGCGTCGCCGCCGAGGGCGGGCTCGGCGCCCTCAAGTGGGCGGATCGCGCCTTCCTGGAGCGTGCCGAGGCCGCGGTTCCGGGGAGAGCGGTGCCGCTTCTGCTCGACGCCGGCGACTACGTGCTCGAAGCATCGCGAGCCAGCGTTTTTGCCGTCATCGAAGGGACGGTGTGCACCCCGCCGACCAACGGTCGCATTCTCCCCGGCATCGCCCGACGCGCGGCGATCGAGATCGCGGGCGAGCAAGAGGTCGAAGTTCGAGAAGAGCGGCTCACGGTTGGTGATCTGATCGCGGCGGATGAGGTCTTCGTGACCGGCTCGGTGCGTGGCGTCGAGCCGGTCAAGGCGGTTGACGACGCGCGCATCTCGCCGGCCGGCGAGATCGGCGAGCGGATCGCCCAGGCCCTCCGGCAGCGCTGGCTCGGCTGACGGATCTCTCCAACATGCGTCCAGCCCTGGCCTGCGCGTAGCGCTGAGGGGCATCGCCAGACGAGACAGGGAGTGTGGTCCACAAGGCTTCCCTCCTCGCCGGAATCGCGCTGGTCGCCGTCGCATGCGCGCTCCCGGCTGCCGCTGCCGGCTCCACCCTGATCGCGCCGCCAACCGCTTGCGCCAACACCGGCCTCGATGCTCCCGTCCAGGCGCAGGAGCAGGCGATGCACTGCATGACCGACTTTGCCCGCCGTCAGATTGGCCTCGGGGGGCTGGCCGGCGCAAAAGCGCTGGCTCAATCGTCACAGCACAAGTCGCGAGACGTTCTTCGCTGCAACCAGTTCAGCCACTCCGCATGCGGCCGCGACTTCACCTACTGGATGCAGAGGGCCGGCTATACCGCGAGCAGGTGTTGGCGTGCCGGCGAAAACCTCGCCTGGGGAATAGATGAGCATGGCACCGTGCGCTCGATCTTCCGAGCCTGGATGCAGTCGCCCGACCACCGCAGAAACATCCTCAGCCGATTCAGCCACGTCGGAATCGGCTTGCGCGTCGGGACCCTCGCCGGCAATCGGAAGACGCGCGTCTGGACGCAGCACTTCGGCTCCCATTGCGGACGGCCCAACCGGGCGACGCCGACCGCCAAGCGAAACAACCGCTTGCGATCCGGGCTCACGTCAGCGCGTGTAGCCGCTGCGCAATCCGGTCCGCTCGCTGGGTGAAGCCGCGCAGACTCTCGTCCTCGGCGTTGACCGCACCCCGCTGCGCAAGTAGGGCCGTGGCCGCGGCCCGCTCGGCGATCGCGGCGGCCTTGCGCGCCTGATCCGCGGCCTCGAGAGCGGCGGCGCCTACCGCGATCGCGGCCCTCTCCGAGGCCTTCGCGGTCCCGACCGCCTCGTCGATGCGCGCCTCCAGCTGACTCAGCAACGGCGGCCGCGCGCTCTCGGGCAGCAGCCAATCCTGCGTACTGTCGCGCTCGGCGGCTTCCATCGCCGCTGACTGTAAGACGCGGTCAGGCGGCAAACATGGGACTCGACAGATGATCGTGACCCGAATACCCGCCCTCTTCATATATCGCCCACTGAGGCGGTCACGTGAGGATGCCTGCGGCAGTGGGTGGCGCGACGCGCAATTGGCCTAGGTAGATTTCGGTCGGCCTACCGAGCGAAACGACCCGAGGAGCAGCTTGCGAAACCCCCGAGACTTCTTCCAGCCCCAAGCGATCGGCGCCCCCGAGCCGCTGCGCGAGATCCCGGTGAAGCCTTCCCGGATGATCCACTTCCTCGACTTCTCGAACGAGAAGATGGTCGCCAAGGCGGGCGGGATCGCGGAGAAGACCGACATCCTGCTCGGCAACCTCGAGGACGCGATCCCCGTCGACCGCAAGGAGGCGGCGCGGCAGGGCCTGGTCAAGGCGGCGAAGGAGTCCGACTTCGGCCAAACCGCGCTGTGGACGCGGGTGAACTCGCTGGAGAGCCCCTGGGTACTCGACGATCTGACCACCCTCGTCACCGAGATCGGCGACCGGCTTGAGGTCGTGATGGTTCCCAAGGTCGAGGGGGCCTGGGACATTCACTTCGTCGACCGACTGCTGGCGCAGCTGGAGGCGAAGGCGGGATTGGAGCGCCCGATCCTGGTCCACGCGATCCTGGAGACGGCGCAGGGCGTCGTCAACGTCGAGGAGATCGCCGCCGCCAGTCCGCGCATGCAGGGGATGAGCTTCGGCCCGGCCGACCTCGCCGCCTCGCGACGGATGAAGACGACCCGCGTCGGCGGCGGCCACCCCGGTTACCGCTCTATGGAGGACCCGGCCGACCCGGAGAACCCCGAAGGCGACCGGATCACCGCGCAGCAGGACCCCTGGCACTACTCGATCGCCCGCATGGTGGATGCCTGCGCCTCGACCGGCATCCTCCCCTTCTACGGGCCCTTCGGCGACATCAAGGACACCGCCGGCTGCGAGACGCAGTTCCGCGCCGCCTTCCTGCTCGGCTGCGTCGGCGCCTGGTCGCTGCATCCGGCGCAGATCGACATCGCCAAGAAGGTCTTCAGCCCGCCTCCGGACGAGGTCAAGTTCGCCAAGAAAGTCCTCGAGGCGATCCCCGACGGCCGCGGCGTCCACATGATCGACGGCAAGATGCAGGACGACGCGACCTGGAAGCAGTGCAAGGTCATGGTCGAACTGGCGGAGATGCTGGCCGCGAAGGACCGGGAGCTGGCCGAGGCCTACGGACTGTAGCGCCGCAACTAGATTTCGTCGGTTCGCCGCATGAAGCGGTCGAACTGGGGCACGGTGAATGCGGCGAGGCCGTGACCTGGAGTGAACAGGAGGCCCTTTTCAATCAGGCGTGATCGGGTCGGCCCCATCTGTGCCGACGTCTTTCCCAGAAGCCCGGCCACGTCCTTGGCCTGCTGTGGCTCTGGGCCCAGTTCCGCCATCGCGCGCATGTAGCGGAGCTCAACCTCTGTGGTGCGCTCAGCGCGCACTCGGAAGAAGCCCTCATCGAGCTTGGCCTCGACGGCATCCTGCGCCTCCGCCACATCTGCGGCCGTAATCGGAGACGCGTCAACGAGGTTCCATAGGACATTTCCGTACTCTTGTAAGAAATAGGGATAGCCCTCCGTGTACTCGATGACGGCGTGCGCCGCGCCATCGTCGAACTCAACCCCAAGTTGCCGAGCTGGAGTGACGAGAGCCTTCGCAGCGTCGTCCGAGGCGAGCCGTCCGATCCGGGGAAACCTGAAAAGGCGCTCCGCGTATGACTTTGCCTCTCCGGCCAGTCGCGGGAGTTGCGGCAACCCCGCCCCGACAAGTGTGATCGGGAGCTGGCGCTGGACCGTCTTGTGAAGGGCGGCGATCAACGCCTCAAGTTCAGGCGTGGTCAGAAATTGCACCTCGTCGACAAGAAACACCACCCCGGCGTCGCACTCTTGTGCCGCTTCTCCCAATGCGACAAAGAGATCGGTCAGATCCTCATCGAGTTGACCGCTGTCCGCGAACCCCTCTGCGGCGTCTACGTCCAGTCCGGCTATCAGCGTGCCGTCCGTTGACACTGTGATCTGAAATGACTTCAAGACAGCTGCCGCTCGTTTGGCGCGATCAGCCCAGCGCGCTTTGGGAGCAAGCTGCATCAGCGCTCGGCGCACCAGCTGGCCCATGCGCGCGCCGAACTCCGTGCTCTTGGTGATCTCGGCCTCGACGGTCGTCCAACCGCGCTCCCGGGCCCGCTCCTCAAACGTGGTCAGGAGCACGGTCTTTCCGACGCCCCGGAGGCCTGTGACAAGCATCGATTGTTCCGTATGGCCCCGCCGGAGGCGGTCCAGGAGAACCTCGAACGCCGTCATCTCCTGATCGCGACCGACGAGCGCCGGAGGACGCGCTCCCGCGTTTGGGGTGTAGGGGTTGTCGTGGGGACGCACCCCACGACTTTAGCAATCTATACCGGGTTTATCGGAATCTGATAAACCTTGAAAAAAGCGATAAACGGCGCCCGCGTCGAGTAAACTCGAGCAAACTAGAGTCTCGTGAACTAGAGTTTGCTCGGAGTCGGGTTTTGGGCTTGAGGGAGCCGATTCATCGCTAGCGCAGGCGCGCTTCGAGGGCTTCGAGTTGGGCGGATAGCTGGGGTGGGAGCTTGTCGCCGAACTTGGCGAGGTGTTCCTTCAGCTGGGGTAGCTGTTCGCGGAGGAGGTCCTCGTCGACGTGGAGGAGCTCAGTCAGCGCCTCCTCGGAGATCTCAAGGCCCTCGGTGTTGAGGGCTCCCTCCGCGGGCAGCAGGCCGATCGGCGTCTCGGTGGCGTCAGCGGCGCCCTCGCAGCGACGGAAGATCCACTCGAGGACGCGGCTGTTCTCGCCGAAGCCCGGCCAGAGGAACTTGCCGTCCTCGTCTTTGCGGAACCAGTTGACGTAGAAGATCCGCGGCAGCTGGGCGCCCTCGCGCTCGCCGACCTTCAGCCAGTGGGCGAAGTAATCGCCCATGTTGTAGCCGCAGAAGGGCAGCATCGCCATCGGGTCGAAGCGCAGCTCGCCGACGTTGCCGGCGGCCGCGGCGGTCTTCTCGGAGGCCATCGTCGCGCCGAGGAAGACGCCGTGCTCCCAGTCGAAGGCCTCGTGGACCAACGGCACCGTGGTCGCCCGGCGGCCGCCGAAGAGGAAGGCGTCGATCGGCACTCCCGCCGGGTCCTCCCACTCGGGCGCGATCGTCGGGCACTGCGCCGCCGGCGTCGTGAAGCGGGCGTTGGGATGGGCGGACGGGGTCTCGGAGGCGGGGGTCCATTCCTCCCCATGCCAGTCGATCGCATGGGCCGGGGGCTCCTCCGTCATTCCCTCCCACCAGATGTCGCCCTCGTCGGTTCTGGCGCAGTTGGTGAAGATCGAGTTGCTCTCGATCGTCCGCATCGCGTTGGGATTGGTCTTCTCGCCGGTTCCCGGCGCGACGCCGAAGAAGCCGGCCTCGGGGTTGACCGCGTAGAGGCGATCGTCGTCGCCGAACTTCATCCAGGCGATGTCGTCGCCGACCGTCTCCACCTTCCAGCCGGGCAGGGTCGGGATCAGCATCGCCAGGTTGGTCTTGCCGCAGGCCGAGGGAAAGGCGCCGGTGATGTACTTGACCGCCCCCTCCGGCGAGGTCAGCTTGAGGATCAACATGTGCTCGGCCATCCAGCCCTCGTCGCGGGCCATCGCCGAGGCGATCCGCAGCGCGAAGCACTTCTTGCCGAGCAATGCGTTGCCGCCGTAGCCGGAGCCGTAGGACCAGATCTCCCGCGTCTCGGGGTAGTGGACGATGTACTTGTTGTCCTCGTTGCAGGGCCAGGGGACGTCCTCGACGCCGGCGCCGAGCGGCATCCCGACCGAGTGCACGCAGGGGACGAAGTGTCCGTCCTCGCCCAGCGCGTCCAGCGCGCCCTTGCCCATCCGGGTCATGATCCGCATGTTGGTCGCCACGTAGGCGCTGTCGGTGAGCTGTACGCCGATGTGAGAGATCGGCGAGCCGATCGGGCCCATCGAGAAGGGCACCACGTACATCGTGCGACCCTCCATGCATCCTTCGAAGAGGCCGGCCAGCGTCACCCGCATCTCGGCCGGGTCGCGCCAGTTGTTGGTCGGACCAGCGTCGGCCTCGCGCTCGGAGCAGATGAAAGTGCGGTCCTCGACCCGGGCCACGTCGGCGGGGTCGGAAAGGGCGAGGTAGGAGTTGGGGCGCTTGGCGTCGGAGAGGCGCTCGAAGGTGCCGGCGTCGATCAGCGTCTGGGCGAGGGAGTCGTATTCCTCGGCGGACCCGTCACACCAGTGGACGGCGTCGGGCTGGGTCAGATCGGCAACCTCACCGACCCATTCGAGGAGCTTTGCGTGCGTGGTCGGCGCTGTGGCCGCGATGGTTTGGCTCATTCGGCCCACTCTACTTATCGGGCTTGAGGGAAATCAGGTTGAGGTCGGCGTCCTCGTTGCGGATCTGCAGCGTCGCCGTCGCCTCTCTGCCGTTCGAATACTCGACGGTGCAGGTAAAAGTCGCATCGACCACGACCTCCTGGTCGGACGGGCAATCGACCGCTCTCACCGTCCTCCCCTGAGACCGCTCCAGGTTCTGCTCAACCGTCTCCTCCAGATTCGCCGAGTCGATAACCGTCTCCCCGCAGCCGGAGAGAGCGAGCGCCGCGACCACGGCTATCGCGCCGAGCAACCTCATGCGTCCAGTATCCCAGGCGCTCGTTGGATAGGGTTCCGCGCCGCTTATGCGCTTCTTCGAATACGAGGCAAGGCAGATCGTCGAGCTGGCGGGGATTCCCGTCACCGAGTACGGGTTCTGCACGACCGCCGAGGAGGCGCAGGCGGCCGCCGAGGAGATCGGTGGGCCGGTCGTGATCAAGTCCCAGGTGCTGAGCGGCGGGCGGATGAAGGCCGGCGGCGTCAAGTTCGCCGACACGCCGGAGGAAGCCGCCGAGCACGCCGAGGCGATCCTGAAGCTGGAGATCAACGGCCACATGCCGCGCGGGGTGCTGGTCGATCCGAAAGCCGAGGTCAAGCAGGAGTACTACGCAGGGGTCGTCTGGGACGGGACCGCGAAGCAGCCGCTGATGCTTTTCAGCGACATGGGCGGGATCGACATCGAGGAGGTCGCCGAGACCCATCCCGACCACGTCGGCCGCGGCCACGTCTCCAACCTGCTGCCGATCGCCGACTTCGAGGCGAAGCAGGTGGTCGCCGCGACCGGGGTGACCGGCTCGCAACTCAACCGCGCCACGCCGGTCCTCGCCCGCCTCGCCCGCCTCTTCCGCGACAACGACATGACCCTGGCCGAGATCAACCCGCTGGCCGAGCTGACCGACGGCAGATTCGTCGCCCTCGACGCCCACATGGAGATGGAGAGCGAGGCAGTGGGGCGCCAGAAGGGCCTGCTGCGCAAGAAGCTGGAGATCGCCGAGAAGGACACGCGCGAGACTTATGAGCCCTCCGAGTTCGAGCGCAACGTCGGCGCGATCGACGCCGCCGACCACCGCGGCGTGATCCAGGGCCGCGACCACGGCTTCGAGGGCAACCTCGGGCTGGTGATCGGCGCCGGCGGCGGCTCCCTCACCCTCACCGACGCGGTCCGCAGCCAGGGCGGCAAGCCGGCCAACTACTCGGAGATCGGCGGCAACCCGTCCGTCGCCAAGGCCTGCGGCCTGGCCAAGGAGGTGCTGCGGAAGGATGGCGTCGAGAAGATCGCGGTGATGATGTCGATCGTCTCCAACACCCGCGTGGACATCGTCGCCCGCGGCGTGATCAAGGCCTGCCTGGAGCTGGGCAAGGACCCGGCCGAGACGATCGCGATCTTCCGTATCCCCGGCGCCTGGGAGGAAGAGGGCTTCAAGATCCTCGACCGCTACGGGGTCGAGTACTGCGACCGCTCGGTCTCGATGTGGGAGGCGGCGGGCCGCGCCGTCGCCAAGATCCAGGGAGCCCCCGCATGAGCGCGCTCCAGACAAGCGCATCCGACATTCACCCCACCCTAGTGTGGTCAAAGTCGGGAGGGCGGATTCGATGAGCATCCTGCTGAGCAGAGAGACGACCTTCATCGTCCAGGGGATCACCGGGCGCGAGGCGGTCAACCTGACCCGCGAGTGCCTCGACTACGGCTCCAAGATCGTCGGCGGCGTCACTCCCGGCCGCAAGGGCCGCGAGGTGCACGGGGTGCCGGTCTTCGACACCGTCGCCCAAGCGGTCGAGAACCATGGCGGGCCGATCGACGGCTCGGTCGTCACCGTCCCCCCCGCCTTCACCAAGGACGCGGTGCTGGAGGCGATCGAGAACGGGGTCAAGCTGATCGAG